>ENA-ORDI01000127-ORDI01000127.1-marine-metagenome-genome-assembly--contig:-NODE-127-length-51379-cov-3.915305_pt1 | contig 51379 bp, 44 predicted proteins | sample MGYA00248628_ERZ508525 | MGnify/ENA primary metagenome ERZ508525 (study PRJEB26195, sample SAMN05422138) | marine metagenome | isolation source: East of Porto Seguro, South Atlantic Ocean | place... | reverse complement strand
ATAAAGAAACCCGCTCCAGTGGTGGCCACAACTCAGACGCCAACTCCCGAACCTCCCATCGCGACACCCGCGCCAGTGGTCCCAACTCCGACAGAAAGCCCTGAAGCGCTAGTGGCCGAAGACGACGGCGAGCGAGCTGGAACGTGCAACTCAACACACAGTGACACTTCCATATTGGGGGGCGCAGGCAACCTTTTGTTACTGTTCGCTCCTCTGGGGGCGATCCTCGCGTTAAAGAAGAGTAGACACAGGAGATAAATCCGAGCAAACGTCACGGGATTTACAGGCGTCACGGCAAAACAATACCCTTCAATCAGTTAGTGATGGCCGACTGAAGGGTATTTTATGAGCGGAGCTCAAGCGCAATTTGGCATCAGGATAAAATGCAATTCTGATTTCCGGTAGCCAAGCGCCGCCTGCAAATGATCACATATGGCTAGAATTTGCAAAACCATGAATGGCTCGCTGACCGCGCTGCTAATCATTGTTGCCAGCTTGGATTCTGTTGGATCGTTATACGTCCAAACAATTCCGCCATCACCGACGATCTACTCGAGCGCCGTCACAGCTGAGAGTTCCCGGGCGCCTGACGGGTTTCATTGATCGCCAGAGTCCGAAATCACGAAACAGCGCCTGCAAACATTGCAAAAGGCAAGCACAGTCTACTGGCGATCGAGCCGCCTGACGATTCCTACGAATGGGAAGACGTGACATTCCACATCTGACAACAGCAAGCCTCGTAAATCGACTCTTTCATGGTTGATGGCGTCCCTACAATGAAAAGGCATGCAGAATGAAATTCACACCTCTTCAATCCCGAGACAGTAATCGAAGTTAGCTTAACGCCACAACCGTGGAATCTCGGGGCCGGCAGCCCTCCGCACCACCCATTGCGGCAATTAGTTCATGGCAACCGAGCTAGGAGACCTTGCGCAGCACTACTACCTGCGTCTCACGCGGAAGGTTGGTCAGAGTGACGTTTACTCTGATCTGGGGGGTAGGGTCTTCCACGCCGAATTCCTTCAGGAATCCGTCAATGGGTTCCAAACCATCGACAGCGGTTTCCTGGGAATAGTGCACCGGAATGATGATCTTCGGATTGAACACGTTAGCCTGCTCCAGAACCTCGCTGGGGCTGATCGTGCAACCACCCCCCGCTGGGACTATCAATACGTCAACACTCCCCTGGTCGCCAATTTGCGCCGGGGTCAGCCTCCGCTTCAGATCGCCCAGGTAGCACACAGTTAATCCTTCCGAGCGATACGTGTACACCGTATTGATCCGTCTGATTTTCACGACTTCTTCATCACTGTCGGTATGCTCGGATTCCTCAAGTTTAGTGCCCAGCCCGGCGATATTGTAGCCATGCACTTCAAACTGCCCAGGCCCGTTCAGAATCCGTGGATCGCCTCCAACAAGCTCAGCGCCGCAATGATTTGGATGGTCATTGCTAACTGTCACGATATGCGCCACCTGCTGCCCCATCGAAAAACCTATCGAATCCGGGTAGGGGTCGGTAATTAACGTAATGTCTCTGCTAACAATCCTGACAGATGAATGCCCAAGCCAGCTAATATCCATTTTGACCGTCCATAACGTTGAAAGACTTTAATTGTGAGTATATCAACGCTCACTCCACGATTCCATGTGAACGGCGAGAGTGTTTGAGCGAATCTGTCCACGATGTGAGCCTATGATCAGCCTCATGCGCCCAGGATAACTCGATGGTCTCTGTGACGCTCAGCGTCGATTTTATCTGGACAACTCAACTATTCTAAGCCTGACTCCTAGGCAGTCAACCCACGGTATATGTTAGACTTGCGAATAATCGACGCGCACACGTTCCGGCAAATTTCCCCGGAATATTGCGGAGCAGGCGCAGACTGTTGGAAACCCCGAAATATAGTTGGAACGCCGGATTATGCTCACACTCAGGCAAGAGCTATTACTGAATCTGATCGTCAGCGATTACATTTCTGACGCGGCCCCTATCGCCTCGGAATCGTTGACTCGAATGCACAATTTGGGCGTCAGTTCGGCGACCATTAGGAACGAAGTCGCCATCCTTGAGGAGCAGGGCTACATCACCAGGCCCCACGCCTCCGCTGGCAGCATACCCGCAGACAAAGCCTACAGGCTCTACGTCGAGTCTGTCCTGGCCGATGACACAAATGAACTCCCCTCCCCTGCCAGAGATGTCATCAGGCATCAACTGGTTAACGTCGAACATGACATCGACGCCTGGGGCAACGTTGCGACGGCTTTGCTTGCCCAGCTTGTAGGATACATGGGCATCGCCACATTCCCCAAGATGAAGGAATCGAGGGTCCGGCACATTGAGCTTGTCCAGGTTCAGGACTTCGTCACAATGCTCATCGTTGTCCTGGAGCAGGCGCGTCTCCGCAAACACCTGGTGCGCCTCGAAGACCCTGTGGAGTCAGTCCAGTTGGAGACCATATCTCAGCGGATCCGAGCAGAGCTAATTGGCCTGAACCGACGCGAGATCGAGTCCAAGCCCATGCAACTCTCCCCTGTCGAGAAAGACCTTGTGGAGGCGACCGTCCTGATTCTCAAGGATGAGGACCTCGCCTCGCAGAGTGAACGCTACGTTGATGGACTTCCAAATCTACTGATTCAACCTGAGTTCGACGACCAGGACATGATGCGAACGATCGTCCAGGGAGTGGAAGACGGCTCACTTATCGATGCAGTTCTCTCAGAGGCTCCTGAGGGCTCCGTTGTGGAGGTTGTCATAGGGCACGAACATGTCGGCGACGTGCTTCGTCCCCTCAGCGTCGTTATCTGCCAGTACGGCATCCCAGGCGAAATATCCGGCGCCGTCGGCGCCGTCGGTCCAACACGCATGGAGTACACAAAGACCATTTCTGGGGTCAAGTTCATTTCAGGGGTCATGAGCGGTCTCGTTAAAGGCGCGTACACCTCATAAACCCGCAACTATGAATATTGATGTTTGCCCCGCGCGCCGACCAAACGAGGTCGGCGCCCTAATTTAGGAGCAGTATGTGTTTGAAGCGCTGACCGAAAAACTGAATGGCGTGTTCCACGGCCTGGGCAACAAAGGCAGGCTGACCGAGAAAGACATCGACGCTGCCCTACGAGAAGTGCGGATGGCGTTATTGGAAGCCGACGTCAACTTCCGGGTGGCTCGCGAGTTCGTCGCCACCATCAGAGAACGAGTCCTTGGGGAAGGCTTGCTCCAAAGCCTGTCGCCCGGCCAACAGGTCATCAAGATAACCAACGAAGAGCTCACGAATATCATCAGCGGCGGCTCCCACAGGCTGGAACACGGCCCGCGCCAGCCGAACACAATTCTCATGGTCGGCCTCAACGGTGGAGGCAAAACAACCGCCTCTGCCAAAATCGCCAGGTACCTCAAACAGGACGGTCAGACGCCGTTCCTAGTCGCGGCTGACCTTTACCGTCCGGCGGCTATCGATCAGCTTGAGGTTCTTGCCGGCCAGGTGGGCGTCGATATCCATTCCGAACGGGACACCAGCAACACAGTTGCCGTAGCCCAAAAAGGCATAAAGCGCGCCTCAGACGCCAATGCAGCCTGGGCCATTGTCGACACCGCTGGCAGATTTCAAATTGACGATGAGCTGATGAGCGAGCTTGAGAGCGTGCGAGACGCCATCAAACCCGTCGAGACGCTTTTGGTCCTCGACTCGATGACCGGCCAGGACGCAGTCCGTGTCGCAGAGGAGTTCCACGAACGCATCGGAGTCACGGGGCTGGTGCTTACCAAAATGGACGGCGATGCCAGAGGCGGAGCGGCGCTTTCCATCACAAAGGTCACCGGCATCCCCATAAAGTTCATCGGCACAGGCGAACAAATGGACGCTCTGGAGGTGTTCCACCCCGACCGACTAGCTTCCAGGATTCTGGGCATGGGGGACATGCTCACCCTCATCGAAAAAACCCAGCAAAATTTCGACGAAGAGCAGGCCATCGAGCTTGAACGCAAGATGCGTCAGGCCACATTCGACCTGAACGACTTCCTGCAACAGCTTCAGCAATTGAAGAAAATGGGCCCGCTTGCTCAGGTCATGGAAATGATTCCCGGTTTCTCTGCGATGAAGAGCAAGATGCCGACCGAAGACTTGGACGACAGCAATCTCGACAGGGTGGAGGCCATCATCTACTCGATGACTCCTCAGGAACGCCAGCGTCCTGACATGATTGGTGGCAGCCGTCGCAGACGCATAGCGCGCGGCAGCGGAACGACGGCCCAGGACGTCAACCAACTGCTCAACCAGTTCAAGCAGATGCAGAAAATGATGCGCCAGATGTCCACCGGCAAAGGCGCAAAGGACCTTATGCGAATGTTTGGCGGATAGCGTCGAGCCAGCGATCTGACTTGGTTTTGTCGCGCGCGAGCAACTTGCCATTCTGAACCGCAGCGAAGAATCTGGTCGTCCTTAGAGCGGCTGTTGTCCAACCCGACCCGACAGATTGTCGAATGGGACGACGATCCACCCGTTACACAGCGGTCTTAATGGCCTGCAATGCCGTCTGATATTGGAGGAAAACTATCCCCCTCAGACGACGGTGAATCGGGTATCCGATCCCAGAGTCTAGGTTCATCAGCAGTGTCAGGCCAGATACTTCAAACGCAGCCACACGCATCGGAGTCAGCGCCGTGACCGAAGCTGGATACACCTGCCCATCCAGCAGAGACCACCAACCAGCAATCTCGCTGGGGCCGACAAGACCTAACGACATCAATCCCTAGTCCAGACCCAATTGAGCCACGCCCTGGCCCTCGACAATTACCATCAAATGATTGGCCGGATCACCCTCAACCAAGAGAACCTCGTCCGGCTCCAGAGACCGCTCTTCCATAAGCGCGGCAACCTGCATCAACTGCGAGCGGGTGAAGTCACGGAAAAGTTCGCACTTCTCGAGCGCCCGTCTTGTGTCGTCAGGAATGACCCACGGACCAGGGACACGGGCTGAGTCAGTCGAGATTTTCTGAACACGCGGCTTGCGGGCGGCAGAGTTCGCTGTAGCCCGGTTCGCTCGCTTGGTTTTCAATTCAGACCCTGCGGGAGCGGCTGGTCTGGCGCTATTTATCGTCATTCTTGTCTCCAATTGATCTCATAAAGTCTTTGCGCTTCAGCGACACCCTTCAAGGTATGTTCGTCCGCAGAATCGAATTTGAACTGCCCGGCGCTTGACAAAAGATCGTAAACGATCTGAGATGTGAGTATCTGGCCGGCGCCAGCCATTGCGTCGATCCACGTAGCCATCACAACTGACATTCCGAACAAGTCCTGTTCCTCACGAATCGGTTCTCGCACGGTCATTCCCATTCGAATCGCCAAGCCCGTTTCCCCGAAGGGGAATTCCGAGGACAAAAGCTCTTACTGCATCGCGATGCCCGCTGACACCGCCCTCTTCGCGCTTGGGAAGGTGAGCATAAACCCATCACCCATGGACTTGACCTCGGCACCGCTGTGAATCTTGGTGTGATTTCGAACCAGCGCGTCATGCGCGCATCAACTGCCGCGTTTGCTGGTCGCCCAGACGTAGTTGGTTCATTGCCGTGGAACCAACTATGTCTGTGAACATAATCGTGATCGTCATCTCGCCGGCCAGCATGTCCATTCCGGGAACTGGCGCGGCCTGTGCCGGTGGAGGTTGCGTTTCCGGATCAAACCGCGCGGTGGTGTCTTTCTTTAGCGTCTTCACTGCCTTTTCGACAGAATTTTTCATGCTGGGCGTCGCGCATCCCTTTTTTCATCAGCGTTCTGATCAACGCTCCGGCCAGTCGCCCTTCCTCCAGCATCACGAACAGGTCATCATCCTGCACGTCCAGTATTTTCCTGAACTTCGTCAGCGTCTCATCGTAGCTTGTGGTCAAGCGAGTCTCCTAATTCCACTCCGTTGTTGCTTAAAGGCTTCAGGAGTAGTCTAACCCCCTGGCTCAAGATAAGAGTCGTGGTCTTCCTCTGCTTAAATGGGGGCGTGCACTTAGGCAATAACCATCCGAGAAAAGCGAACATCATCTGGAGTCAAAAAGACGCATTGTTCATTTTTGCGAAACGGTAAATCAAAAAAGGCTTATACAATATTGAAAAACACCAAGGTCAAGTCTGACCGTGTGCTGATTAATGCATAGGCCGCGAAAGGAGATGTGCATGATTCAATCAAATTATGACAGTCCCGTGTTTTGAATCTAGTGGCGGCGTTTAACCTATTATCAATGAGTTTACGGCGCACGTTACTTTGTGGCGTCGATAGAGGAGCAGGCATGGGCGCGAACGAGCGATGGAGATGATTAACGCCCAACGCTACCTGTCCAACACCGCAGCGCTAAGGCGCGTGGGAATCAATCTCTTGCCCGGAGAAGAATTAGATGCGGCGGTTGAGTTGGAGACAGGGTTGACCGACGAACTGGAACCCAGTCACGCAACATTGCTCTTAACAACCCGACGGCTCATTCGATACTCTACGGGCGGACATTACGTGGATACTCTCAGCATCGTCTTGGAGGACGTTCACTCCGTCGAAGTAAAGAGGCGAGAGCGCAATCGCCAGTGGGTGTTCGTCGGGCTCGTTTTCATCGGCGGCGGATTCTTGCTGGGCATGTTGTCGCTGTTTTTGCTTGCGACGCTGATATCGCCACTGTTTATGGCGGTGTCGCTATCCTTAATCGGGCTCGTGTTCTTGCTGACGTATGTCGAAAGCATTCGTGGCGAGGTAATTGTGACCGCAGGCTCCACGCGCCTCAAATGTAGAATGAAACCGAAAGCGCTTGACAATATGGTGATTTTCCTTGAGCGGTTCTACGAGCTCCGCCTGGGCGTCCCAAACACCAGCCGGTTGCAGAAGGCACAGAACCTTTAAGAAAACCTGTCGACCGCGAGAAGGTTCCTTTTGGTCGGAAACGCTCTCCCCTTTGGAAGGTTCACGGCACAACCTGGTCCCCATTTACTAATTGGCTCCGCCGAGACGGATGTCCTAGAGTGAGCGAATTAGTTATCGACCATTGTCCACGAGCCACACCCTTTGGACTCGAACCCCACGTCACTGTCGCTGATGGTCATCATCGTTATTTCATCGGTGTTTTCATCGGCGATGATGTCACCAACCTCACCATCTAAACCGGAAAGTCGAGCCCAGTAACAGCCTGGGGATGAGTCACTATTTCTGTACGTGCCTGGCTGGATGTCAATGTTGACCTGGTGAACGCCACTACCGAATTCGGCAAGTGGCATTCTTCTGCTGAAGGCACTGATTAGAAATTCAGTTGTGGTTGCCGCGATATCCAGATCGTGTGACAAAACATTCACTGTGACCAGACCGTCCAAGGTCGCAATAGCGTATTGGCTGGTTGTCGCCAACGCCAGCGAGGACTCGACCCCCAAAATCTCGAAATCCTCCCAGAATCCTCCTGTCCTTAATTCCACCAGTTCCTGATAGGCTCGATAGAATTCGTCAGCGTCCTGCTCAGTATCCCAAACAATCAAGCTGGCGAAGACCGTCTGGCCTGCCTCATTCTCCAACAGGGCGTACTGGTCGCCTCCCCAGCCCGCCGCGGCGAGAGTAGATGTCGCGGTTTCGACGCCAATCACAGACTCAAAGTACGAACGGATGAACAACTCGCCCATTGTGTCCCTGTCAAATTCCATCCATTCCTCGCCCAACGTAGCAGCGATGTCTGGCAGGACGACTTCGACCGGCTCCTCCCTGGAGTCATATTTGTCCACGTGTATTATCTGTTCAGTCGAACGCGGGATGTACTCAAATGCCTGGTCGATTAGCGCAAAATCCTGCTCGCGCAGGTACAATTCGATCGCAAAGAACCGGCCTTCTACATAGGGAAACAATGTAAGCTGCTGAATCACATATGGGGCCGCCAGGAACGCAGTCACGTCGGTTATGCCCGTCGCATCCTGAGCGGCAGCCTGTTCTTCCGTTTCAAGATATTCGGACATGTACAGCAAGTGAGACAGTGAGGCGTCTCCTTCCATCAGGGCTCTGTATGCTGCTGTCTGGTCGGCATTTTTGCTAATCGATTCGAGAGTCGCGGCCGTCTCAAAGTGCAACTGCTGCAAATGGTGAACGAACTCGTGGACGACATTCAATTCAGCCTCTGGCCGAAAGTCATCTTCGTCGGCAATCACATACGGTCTGCCTACATCGGTTGCGAAGAATCTTATAGCAACATCGCTTGTCACACTGCTGATTAGCACGAAAAGATCCGTGCTTTCGCTTGTAATTCCTAGTGATTCGTACAGTTTCTGTGTGAGGATAACATCCTCATGTTCCTCCTGTAGACCTTCCATCAGGAGAACCTGGGACTCCTGCTTTGTAATTAGCGTTCGTTCCACCGGCCCTCGGGCGGACAGGTCGCGAACAAGTGAAGTCCTGAAGCCTATGGCGTCTAGCTTTCTGGACAGCGATTCTTCGGCGGTCGGCGTGGGGGTCGATGTTCGGTCCCGTATCCCAACTGTTGGCAGTATCACCTGGCCTGGCGAGAACGTCGGCGTTGGCGTTGGTATCTCAGGCGTAGGCGACGGCGTTGGTGTAGGCGTCAACGTCGGCACGGGCGTCGGCGTGACGGTCGGAGTGGGAGCAGGCGTGGCAGTTGGCGGCACAGGCGTGGCGGTTGCGGTCTGCGTGGCTGTCGGCACGGGTGTCTGAGTCGCCGGAACCGGTGTTGGCACTGGCTCGTTAGAGCAGGCAACCAAAAGCATTACCACCAACGACACTACACTGATACGTCGCAACGCCACTCCCCGACCTAATGTTGCGTGACCGCGCTTCGCTAAATCCATTCCGTCTGAGGCGGCCCACGGTTGTTTCTGCCACGTCAGTATCAAGGTGGCACGCTGGCGTTGTCAAGATACTTTCAACTTGGCGGCAGGCCGGATTCTATCCAATTCCAGTAGCGACAACGCGCGATATGCTAATATTTTTGTACCTTCGCCGCAGGTCCGCGTCTAAATTTATGAGGCATTTAATGAAAATTAGCGACATACTTAAGAACAAACGAACACTTTCCTTCGAGTTCTTTCCACCGAGGGATGAACAGGGGGTTGAACGGCTATTTGAAACGATTGATCGCCTCAAACGCTACGAGCCGGACTTCATCGACATCACGTACGGCGCAGGAGGATCCACCCAACGGCTGACGGTGGAGTTGTGTGTTCGTGCGTACCGAGATTCGGGCGTCACAGTCATGGGCCATCTCACCTGCTCGGCCCAGACCAAGGAAATGGTCCATAGCGTGTTAAAGCGGTTCGAATCCGAAGGCATCGAGAACGTAATTCTCCTGCGCGGAGACCCGCCCCAAGGCGAAGACACTTTCGTGCCCGCCGAGGACGGGTTCTCCCACGCCACAGACCTGATTCAACACACAAAGGAGAATTTTGATTTCGGCATAGCCGCCGCATCCTACCCTGAGGCTCATCCGGAGTCGCTGGACGCCGATTCCGACCTGTATTACACGAAGATGAAGGTCGAACAGGGCGCAGAGTTTTTGATCACCCAATTGTTCTACGACAACGAAGATTATTATGCCTTCGTGGACCGCGCTCGCCAATCGGGAATTGACGTTCCAATCATACCCGGACTGATGCCCATCCTCAACGCGTCCCAAATAAGGAGGATCACCAGCCTTTGCGGCGCCACGATCCCAGCCGAGCTAGACAGGCAGTTGGAACGACACGCCGATGACAACCGGGCTGTGCGGCAGATCGGCATCGACCACACCTTGCGCCAGGCCCAGGAACTGATGGCAAGCGACGTCCCTGGAATCCATTTTTACGTGCTCAACCGCAGGTATTCCATCACGAAAATACTGGACAATCTGCAGGGATCGAGTGTCGGAGTTACCTCGTCTTAGGGTATTGGCTTGCTTGACACTGCCCCACGCTGACTATAACATGAGTTTATACTTAGGGCCTGAAAGAGGCATCCTGAGTAACTCGTTAACAAGGAAGGTAAGTCGCGTGGAATTTATCATTGCGCTGCTCGCCGTCCTTGGTGGTCTAGCAATCGGGGCAGGGGCCGGATATTACGGTCGAAGCCTTGTGAGCAAAAAGCGCATCGGACAGGCCGAATTTGCGTCCACTCGCATTGTTGAGGATGCGAAGGAACAGAGTCGGGCGATCCTCATCGAGGCTAAGGAAGAATCCCTCGAACTGCGTAGAGAAGGTGAGTCAGAAATAAGAGAACAGCGGTCGGAGATGAAACGATCCGAACGCCGTCTAGCAAACCGCGAAGAAAATCTCGAACGTCGTGGATCCAACCTCGAAAAACGGGAGCGGAGCCTCACCCAGTCAGAGCGCGAAGCAGAGGAACTGCAGTCCGATTTAGAAAGCCTGAAAGATCAGGCCCTAGTCAAGATCGAAGAGGTCGCCGAAATGACCATCGGCGAAGCCTCGGAAGTCGTGATGCGCCAGGCAGAGGATGACATGGAACACGATATCGCCAGACGGTATCGTGACTTTGAACAAGAAGCAACCGAGCGCGCCCAGGAACAAGGCGCTCGCATCCTCGCCACATCCATTCACCGCATGGCCGCTGAAGTCGTTTCTGAGATCACGGTTACAACCGTGCCACTCCCCAGTGACGACATGAAAGGCCGCTTGATAGGCCGCGAAGGACGCAACATACGAGCAATCGAAAAGAACACTGGCGTCGATCTCATCATCGACGACACACCCGAAGCAGTCACACTCTCGTGCTTTGACCCCATCAGGCGAGAAGTGGCCCGATTGGCTGTCACCAAGCTCATCGCTGACGGACGGATTCACCCCGCCCGAATCGAGGAGATGGTGAACAGGGCCAAGAAAGAAGTCGACGACTCCATTTGGAAGAGTGGCGAACAGGCCATCTTCGACGCCGGAGTCAGAGGGCTGAACCCAGAGGTAATCAAACTTCTGGGACGGCTTAAGTACCGTTACAGCTACGGCGAAAACGTCCTCCAGCACTGTCTTGAGGTCTCCCATATAGCGGGGATGATCGCCTCAGAGTTGGGAGCCAACGTCAAACTCGCCAAGGCAGGCGGGCTTCTGCACGACATCGGCAAGGCCCTGACCCACGAGGTCGAAGGCCCACACGCCGAGATCGGAGCAGAGGTTGCCGCCAAACACAATGTCGCGCCAAAAGTATGCCTGTGCATCGCCGAGCATCACGACGACGTAATGACCAGCACCGAAGCGTTCATCGTAGCCGCCGCCGACGCCATCAGCGCGGCCCGGCCCGGCGCCCGCAAGGACACCGTGGAGAACTACATGAAACGCCTGGAAGCGTTGGAGAAGGTCGCCCGCGAATTTGACGGCGTTGAGCAGTGCTTCGCCATTCAGGCAGGCCGAGAAGTCCGTGTCATGGTTCAACCAGACACGGTCGACGACGTTCTTGCGTCCAAGTTGGCCCGCGACATAGTGAAGAAGATCGAGGATAGCCTGGTGTATCCCGGCCAGATCAAGGTCATGGTCATCCGGGAGAGCCGGTCGGTCGAATACGCCCGCTAGGTCCGGTTTAGGACTCGGTCTGGTAAATACATCGAGGAAGAGGAGCCTCAACCCTCTTCCTCGATTTTTTGTCTCAATAATCGTCATTTTCGACCTCTGACCGCCACATTCGTATTGAATCCGAAGCCGTTGTGTGTTCAACTCGATAATGAACGATTATTGACAAACACCGATTCAGCGCGTTCGACCAACGCCAGAATGGACTGACCCAACATATGATTGAAGTCGATCTTCACCTGCACACGACATTCTCCGATGGCACGCTCACGCCCACTGAGCTTGTGAATCTGTGCGCTTCCAAAGGCCTGAAGGTTATTGCCGTCAGCGACCATGACTCCACGGAAGGCCTCCCGGAAGCGATGGCCGCCGCTGAGGCCCATCCAGCGTTGACTATCATCCCGGCCATCGAGTTAAGCACAGACGTTCCGGGCTCTGAGATTCACATGCTGGGATATTTCGTTGACACCGCCGATCAGGACTTCCAAAATACCCTGGAAGAGTTTCGCAAAGGCCGCCACAACAGGGGCGAGTTGATGGTCGAAAAGCTCAACAACTTAGGCCTGAATATCTCCTGGGAGCGGGTCCAGGAGATTTCCGACGGCGGAGCGATCGGGCGGCCCCATATCGCGCAAGCCCTCGTCGAGGCAGGATACATCGAATTCCCCAAGCAGGCCTTTGACCAGTACATTGGCCGCAACGGCCCGGCATACGTCGAACGCCCCAAGCTGACCCCTCAGGACGCCGTCGGCCTGTTGGTAAAAAATGGCGCTCTTCCAGTGATGGCCCACCCGACCTACTCACAAGCCAAATCAGATAGGGATGGCGTCGCAGGCCTTCGGGAGACGTTGCAAAACCTTCGCGATTATGGACTGGTGGGGATGGAGGTGTTTTACGGCGATTACACCTCGGATCAAGTGGACTACCTGAAGGAGATCGCCGACGAACTCGACATCGTGCCGTGCGGAGGGAGCGATTACCACGCATCAGGAAACCCCGGAGAGCCACAGCCCGGTACCGTCGGCCCGCCCATGTGGACTGTGGAGCGACTAAGGGCTGTCAGATCGGAGATTTCGGTTGGGAAAGCATTGAGCTAATGCAGAGTTTGCGTCTCCATACGTCAGATAAGCGCTCTAACACGGATTGCATTCTCGTCGCACGGCATATCGGCAAACGTAACCCGATTTTGAAGCGCTTTGCTTGAATCTGCTCTGCTAATACTGGGAGCGTATCTGATGGGGTCTGTCCCTTCTGCCTACCTCGTCGCGCGATATCTGAAAAACATCGACATCCGACGTTACGGTTCAGGCAACGCTGGCGCAACAAACGTGATGGCGCATGTGGGGGCAGTCACCGGATTCGGCCTGGGAACGTTCGATTGCCTGGTCAAGGGCACGCTGCCAATAGTCGTTGGAGGCCTACTGGATGTTCCCCTGGGCGTCCGGGTCGCGGCGGGTCTGGCAGCAGTTGTCGCGCACAACTGGTCGCCTTTCATGGGCCTTACGGGCGGCAGAGGCGTCGCGACGGCAATAGGACTGGTTGTCGGACTCTTCCTGTGGCAGGAAATGGTCATACTTGGCGTCGTCATCGGGATTGTTGGCAAGATGATCTATAAGGAAACCGGATTGTGGACCTTCGTGGCATTGATTGTTCTGCCTGTTCTGACATTCGTGTTCGACCGGCCCGCTGAAATCGTTGTGATGTCTGTGTGCATCGGATTAATACTCATGACAAAGCGACTTACCGCGAACTGGGAGCGGCCATCGGACGATGCGTCACTTGTCGCCGTGCTGCCCCGCAGGCTGTTATGGGACCGAGACGTGGTAGGAAAAACGCCGTGGACAGAACGCAGTCCCAGTCAGTGAATATCCCGTTTGGTTGATTGATTCCAAACCCAATCGTAACTCCAGCGTTGTAGAATTCAAAAGGAGTCGAAGATCCCTATGAATCTACACAATTCCTCGAAGGAAATATCCATGGCCCAGGCAACATACTGTGTCCGACATCCGACAACTGAATCCAACCTTGCATGTGGCAGGTGCGGCGATGCGGTGTGTCATCGGTGTGTGGTGCATGCGCCTGGGGGTCAGCGCTGCCCCGATTGCGCTCAGGCAAGGCCACTGCCAACCTTTGACGTGTCGGGCAGCGTCATAGCTAGGGGACTCGGCGCTGGCCTCACGATCGCGGTAGTCGGGGGCATTCTTGCCTCAGTCGCCTATATATTGCTCTTCAACTCTGGCGCTCCGTTCAATCTCGTGACTGCCGCAGGCGCTGGCCTCGTGGCGCTGATGGGGCTTGGGGTTGGCGAAGGGATCAGCTTGGCCGTAAATCGAAAACGAGGCCGGCGCCTCAAGCTTGTCGCCGGATTCTCAATGTTCGTCGGCATCACCGTTGTCACGCTAGTCTCTGCCGCAACATTCAATACGCTGATACTTCTTGCCAGTGGTTTGTCGTTTTACATTGCGGTTAACAAATTCTAATATCGAGCTTTAATCCGAACCGTGTCAGTCGAATTACTGGCATCGCAGTCTAGCTCGACCATAATTAGCCTCTCCAATTAGCATTGCGTCGGCGGTTTGTCCTCCAAATCGCCGATTTTTAGTCATGGCAAATGTTTGGCAACCCCACTTGTTGTATGGTGGGATCGACACAACGGTAGGCTGGCGGTGAACAGTCCATTGTTCGGAACATATCGAATCCAGTTCACCCATTTCATCCAGCCAAGACACGGAACGTGTGTGCATGAAAACCACGACTTGCGCGTCAATTATTACGTGTTTGATATGAACTTAAGGGTCACAATATTGGCTAAAAACGAATAATGTCAATATCATTTGACATTATTCGTAATCCAGAGTAAATTTCTGAACATCAAATTGGAAATGGAACTGAGCGCATGGATGATCTCGACTCGAAAATCGTCGGCATTTTGCAAAAAGACGGTCGCGCATCGAACGCTGGTATAGCCCGCGAAGTCGGCGTCAGCGAGGGCACAGTGCGACGAAGGCTTAAAAGACTGGTCGACGCGCAACTCATCAACGTCGTTGCTCTGCTCGATCCCAGCCGGTTGGGTTACTCGTCCGAGGCAATTGTCGGCATTCAGGTTGATCCCGACAAAATCGACGAATCCTCTCAGACGATCTCGGAATTGGACGGAGTCTCGTGGGTAGTGGTAACCACGGGAGCTTACGACATTTTCGCATGGATCGCGGTAGAGTCTGCGGAAGATTTGGGAAACTTCTTGAGGGACAAACTGGGGTCTGTCAGCGGTGTCCGACGAACCGAAACGTTCGTTAACCTAACGGTCAAAAAACGCAGCTACGAAGTCTCGATCTGACGCCAACACCCTGCCTGTTGCGGTTCATTGACAGCTTTGTTCCGAGCATCGATCGGTCGCGTTGCGGCATTCGACTTCCCTAATATCTGCGCCCGCTAAACACTTGTGAATTAAGCAGGCCGACCTGCCTTCGTTCGAGTTTCACATACCCGCAATCAACCTCTGTCACCTCCTCAACAGCATTGCAAGCGGGAGCCAATCCCAACTATGATGTAATGCGATTTTATCCCCTGAATATCCGCGCCAATACAGCGGACCAAGGGGCGACCTGAGGAGCGGCGCATGTTGAAAACGATCAGTTGTGGAGACCTGAGAGCGGAACACGTAGGTCAAGACGTTACCCTCGCGGGTTGGGTGCATCGAAGGCGCGACCACGGAGCGCTCATATTCATCGACGTTCGCGACCGGCATGGCACAGTCCAGGTTGTTTTCAATCCTGAGACGGCACAGGAAGCCCATGCCACTGCTGAGAACTTCCGCAACGAGTGGGTAGTGCAAGTCAACGGCGAGGTGACCGCCAGGCCCGAAGGCTCAGAAAATCCCGACCTGCCCACAGGCGCCGTCGAAGTAGCCGCCACTTCGGTCACAGTCCTCAACGAGTCCAAGACACCGCCCTTCGCCGTCAACGAAGACTCAAATGTCGACGAGCTTCTAAGGCTGCAATATCGATACCTTGACCTGCGCCGAGCCGACATGCGAGACCTCATGATTCTGCGTCACAGAGTCGTAAAGTTCATCCGCGACTTTCTGGACAAGCGCGACTTCCTGGAGATTGAGACCCCGATTCTCATCAAAAGCACGCCTGAAGGGGCCCGCGATTATCTGGTACCCAGCAGGCTGTACCCGGGCCAATTTTACGCCCTTCCCCAGTCACCACAGCAGTTGAAACAGCTTCTAATGGTCTCTGGGTTCGAGCGATATTTCCAGATCGCCCGTTGCTTCCGTGATGAAGACCCACGGGCCGACCGACAGCCCGAACACACGCAGTTGGACCTTGAGATGAGCTTCGTCGAGGAGGAGGACGTTCTCCAACTCATTGAAGAGCTTTACACCGAAATGATCCAGACCATCATGCCGGAAAAGAAGCTCGTCACTCCGTTCCCTCGCCTGACTTACGCCGACTCGATGGCCCGATTCGGCACGGACAAGCCTGACCTGCGCTTCGGCCTCGAGATGTCGGACATCAGCGACATGGCCGCCGACACTGAATTCCGCGTGTTCACCTCCACCGTCGAGAACGGCGGCATCGTGAAGGCGTTCAACGCCCCTGGCTGCGCCTCATTCAGCCGCCGTCAGGTTGACGGGCTTATCGACTTCGCTAAGTTGAACGGCGCGATGGGCCTGGTGACAATAGCGCTCAACGGCGAGCCTGGCCCGTTGGACGACCTAACCCAGGAACAGATTCGCTCCGCCGCCGCGCGATTCCTCAGCGTCGATCAGGTGAGGGAGATCGCGAATCGCGTTGGCGCGCGAATCGGCGACATGATACTCATAATCGCAGGCCAAGAGAAAACCACCAACTTCGCCCTCAACGCCCTCCGAAACGAAATGGGCGCCCGACTTGAACTTGCCGATCCCAACGAGTTGGATTTCTGTTTCGTGGTGGACTTCCCTCTGTTCGAGTACAACGAGACCACAGAACGCTGGGACGCTATGCACCACGCCTTCACGTCGCCCAAAAATGACGACGAACAGTACTTGGAATCCGACCCCGCCAGAGTCATCGCCAACTGCTACGATCTGGTTGCTAACGGAGTCGAGTTGGCGAGCGGCAGTATCAGAATACACACCGCAGAGTTGCAAGAGCGTGTGTTCGCAGTGCTGGGCTACACCAAAGAGCAGGTGCGACAGAGGTTCGGTCAGCTTCTGACCGCCTTCGAGTACGGCGCTCCGCCCCACGGTGGTATCGCCCCCGGCATTGACCGTCTGATTATGGTGCTGACTGGCAGGGATAACATTCGCGACGTCATCGCCTTCCCCAAGACCCAGAACGCAGTCGACCCGCTGTTCGGCGCGCCCGATGTTGTCGATCAGGAACAGTTGGACGAGCTTCACCTGAAGCTCAACCTGCCAGAGCTAGCAGAAGCCAAGGCCGGCGCCAATGGCTAATCTGATCACTGAGGTCGGCAGTCCTGAGAATGTCGGCATGTCCTCCGAACGTCTGTTGAGGATAGACAACGCTCTCCAACGCTACGTTGACCAGGAAAAGCTGTCCGGCATCGTAGCGCTGATTGCGAGGGAAGAACAGGCAGTTTATTTCGAGCGGTTTGGGCAGATGAGCCGCGAAACCGGCATGCCAATGCAATCGGACACCATTTTCCGCATTGCATCTATGACCAAGCCTGTCACCAGCGTCGCCGCGATGATGTTGTGGGAAGAGGGACGCTTCCAGTTGGACGACCCGGTGTCTCGTTACATTCCGGAACTGGGCAGGATGAAAGTGTTGCAAGATGGGAACGGCGCAGTCAACAACCTGGTGGAACCAGAACGCCAGATGACCGTCCGCGACCTTCTCCGGCACACCTCGGGGCTGAGTTTGGGCATCTCGCTGTTGGAAGCTTCTCCGGTCAACAAGATTTACCAGGACGCCGATCTGCATAACGCGAACCAGACCCTGGAGGAGATGACCCTAAAGCTCTCACAACTTCCTCTTGCAGGTCACCCTGGCGCCGAGTGGCGTTACAGCATCGCCACGGACGTGCTGGCCCGCCTGGTCGAAGTGATATCAGGTATGCCCTTTGACGAATATCTATCCCACTCAATTTTCGACCCGTTGAGCATGAACGACACCGGTTTTCATGTCCCGCAGGAGAAAATTGAGCGATTCGCCACGGTGTACGGCCTCACTCCTTCGGGCGAACTGTCTCCAATCGGGCTTCCAAGCGAGAAACGGCACACGCAGGTTCCAGGCTTCCTCTCAGGCGGCGACGGGCTCGTCTCGACTGCGCCTGATTATCTGAAATTCTGTCAGATGATGCTCAACGGCGGCGTTCTGGATGATGCCCGCATTCTCGGTCGCAGAACCGTCGATCTGATGACGATCAATCACCTGCAGCCGGAATCCATACCTTTCCAGATATCCAGAACAATGTCGGGTTTCACAAAAGGATACGGATTCGGCCTAGGATTCGCCGTGATGACCGACCTTACCCAGTCGACCGCAATGGGTTCAGAGGGCGAATACAATTGGGGCGGAGCGGCGACCACATTTTTCTGGGTAGACCCGCAGGAACACCTCATCGGCATTTTGATGACCCAGTTCATGCCCATGTACCACTACAACATCGACCGCGAGTTCCGAACCCTTGCATACCAGGCTCTGGTGGACTAGCGGAACGGACCGTCCCGCGCCTCCAGGAATATCTTCATACCCTGCTCCTCTTTAATTATGTCAAAGGCCTCTTTTTCGGGCACGTCGTGGGTCATCAACTCGATCATCCTTTGCATCAGGTGATTCTCGAAAGCGTCGGTGAATCCCATCTTGTCGTAGGTCCCTTTTATGCTGCGTTTCATGGTCTGAGTCGCGAAGGCCGGAACTTTGGCGATGCGCTCTGCGGCTTTCATGGCCTCGGCCATCAACTGGTCTGCCGGAACCACCATGTTCACCATATTCCATTTCTCGGCGGTCTTGGCGTCAATGGTATCCCCCGTGAAGTAAAGCCAGTGCAGATGCCGGAATGGGATCATGTACGGCAACAGGATGGCTGGAGAGTGAGCCACGTGCCTGATCTCAGGCTCTCCGAACACCGCGTCTTCTGAGGCGATCACGATGTCCGCCGTCATCGCCAACACGTTCCCAGCCGCCAACGCAAAGCCGTTGACCGCGCTGATGGTGGGCTGCCTCATGTGCCACAGCTTCATGATGGCCCTGGGATTGTAGTGAGTGGAGTCCCAGTGGGCCGTGGCCGCTTCCTCCTCGTGCTCCAGGTTGGGAGAGATGTCGAACCCAGACGAGAACGCCCTTCCTGTTCCGGTCAACACCAGAACGCTGATGTCCTGGTCGGCCTGAACGTCGTCCAGAGCGTCCACGAACTCCTCCAGCAGATCGTGGCTCAGAGCGTTTAGCTTTTCAGGCCGATTGAGGGTCAGCACCGCGATGCGGTCCTGCTTCTCCAATTTAATTACGTCGTATGCCAAGGTCTGTCCTCCCTATGGTAATTTTGAGATGCAATTTTGATGTTTGCAGGGTCGGTCGCTGATCGATGATACAGCTGCCCGGTGTCATGCTGCATCGAGGCGAAACATCTGGTCGTGTGCAGAACAGCGCTCGTCTCCTTCCGGCCAGATTCTTCACGTCCTTTCAGAATGACAAGTCCTGATAACCTGACGCCTGAAAACCTATCCTCGCTTGCCCCAATAATCATTGTGAGCGTCAGGGCCATATGTTATCATTGTGACGAATTTTTCAATCCACCGAGGTTATTCATTTGCCTCCCATTTCCGACCAAGATCGGGAGCGAGTCCACAAGGCCATAAACAACCAAAAAAGGCCGACAGTCACCGTGCTCTCCTCGCTGCTGGCAGTCCAGGACGAGTTGCGATACATTCCTGATGAGGCCATCGAACAGGTGGCCACGCTCATGGACACGACTATCAACGATGTCTTTGGGGTTGCGTCATTTTATCCAAACTTCCGCTTCACCCCGCCCGGCAACCACACGGTTGAATTATGTTGGGGTCCCACCTGTCACTTAGAGGGCTCGTCCTACATCATCGAAAAGGTACTCGATGAGTTGGGCCTTGAGGGTCAAGGCGAGACTGAGGACAATGAGATATCTTTCAAGTTCAACACCTGTCTGGGAGCATGCTCCCGCGCGCCTCTGATGAGCATCGACCATCACATGATCGGCAATCTGACCCCAGAATCAGCGGTAGAGAGAATCAGGTCGTTGAGGCATCAGGATTGATTTACTGCTCCCGCTCAACTGGCTGCTGAGGGCGATAGATTGACCGGATTATCCGCGCGCATCGGGACGTATCATTTAGTTAGTGGAAATTCCAATATCCAACAGCAAGGCCCGTTATGCCAACCTACCAAGAGATAAAAACGACCGCCGACGAGCGCTGGCAGCGTCTGACAGCGGGCGAACGGCCCTGGATCAGGGTCGGTACCGCCATGTGCGGCCATGCCGCAGGCGCCTACGAAGTCATCGACGCCCTGAAAGCGGAGCTTGAAAAGCGCGACATCAACGCCGTAATTGATGAAGTTGGCTGTCTGGGCATCTGCTACGCCGAACCTTTGGTGGACATCCTGAAGCCCAGCGGCTCCCGCCTTTTCTTCCACAATCTGACGCCAGAAGACGTGCCTGAGATCATTGAGTCTTACCTGGTCGAAGACACCGTCCCCGAGACCAAGGTTCTGGGATACATGGGCGATGATCCCATCGATGGCGTGGGCGACATGAACGACATCGCTGGTATCAATCGACAACTTCGCATTGCCCTTCGCAACGCGGGCAACATTGCCCCCAACGACATCTACCAGTACATTTCTCAAGGCGGATACGCCGGAATCAACAAGGCGCTGACCGAGATGCAGCCTGACGAGGTGATCAAAGAGGTTACCGACTCTGGGCTCCGAGGTCGAGGGGGCGCGGCCTTCCCAACAGGCGTTAAGTGGAGCTTCATGGTGCGCTCCACCGGTCCCAAGTACATCCTGTGCAATTGCGAGGAGGGAGACCCAGGAGCCTACAACGACAAGGGCATCCTGGAAAGCGACCCTCACACCCTGCTAGAAGGGTTGATGATTGCGGGATACGCCACAGGCTCCTCCAACGGCATCGTGTTCATCCGTCACGGCCACGACGGGCCGATAGACCGGACTCAGGAAGCTATCAACCAGGCATATGATCTTGGCCTGCTGGGCGAAAACATTCTGGGCACCGATTTCAGCTACGACATTGAAGTCGCCTTGACTGGCGACTCTTACGTTGCCGGAGAGGAAACCGCCCTGATGGAGGCTATCGAAGGCAAACGCGCCCAGCCTCGGTTCAGGCCCCCCTTCCCCGCAGCTTTCGGAGTGTGGGGCAAACCTAGCACTATCAACAACGTGAAATCTCTGGCTTACACCCCGGAGATCATATCTAACGGCGCAGAGTGGTTCTCGTCTATCGGCGTGAACCGAAGCACCGGAACCGCAATTCTGTGCCTGAACGGAAACATCACATACCCCGGACTCTACGAAGTCCCGATGGGCCTCACTCTCGGCGAGGTAGTGAATGACATCGGCGGCGGGGTCCCCAACGGCAAGGAACTGAAATTGCTCCAGACCGGAGGGCCGCTGGGCGGCGTGCTGAGTTCTGAAAGCATGGACATCCATCTGGACTTCGATGAGATGCGTTCTGCCGGAGCCATACTCGGTTCTGGAGGCATCATCGTAGGAGATGAGGATGTTTGCGCGGTTGACCTGACACGCATTCTCGTCGCGTTCTGCCAATACGAATCCTGCGGCAAATGCTTCCCTTGCAGGCTTGGAATGGAACATCTGCTGGAGATTACCGAACGAATAGCCCGATGTGAGAGCAGACCGGGCGACCTGGACCTGATGCGGTCTGTTGGCGGCACGATGGAGACAACCTCTTTGTGCGGCCACGGCCAGCTTGGATTCGGCCCTATACGCTCCGCTATCACCCACTTCGAGGCTGATTTCATATCGCATATCGAAGAAGGCAAGTGTCCGACAGGCAGCTGCCTCGGCCCCAAACACGTCCCAAAGAACACACGACCCTTCGCCACTGAATTTGTGCCCGGAGGCCAAAATGGTTGATGAGATTACCCTGAGCATCGACGGGCAAGAGGTCAAAACCCAGCCCGGCAAGATGATTATCGAAGCGGCAATGGATGCGGGAAAGTACATCCCGTACCTGTGCTACTACCCCGGCATGAAGCCCTACGGCGCCTGTCGCATGTGCGTGGTGGAGGTCGAGGGCGAGCGCAGCCCCCCTGGAAAGCCAGCCTCATGCACCACTCCAGTCGGCGATGGCTGGAAGGTCACAACCGATTCTTCCGAACTCAAGGACCTGCGCCGGGGCATCATGGAGCTGCTCATCTCGGAGCATCCCCACGGCTGTCTCACCTGCCACCGCGTTGAGCTATGCGGCCCAACCGACCTTTGCCTGCGGCACGTATCGGTGAACGACCGATGCCTCACCTGCCCGAAGAATGAACGGTGTGAACTCAAGGACACCGTCCGCTTCATGGAAATGGAGATGGACACTCCTCTGACATACAACAACCGGCACCTGCCACAGGCCGTCAAAGACCCGTATTGGGACATGGACATGAACCTGTGCATCGTCTGCGCTCGGTGCGTCCGCGCATGCGACGAAGTGCGGGGAGATTCGGCCATCACGCTGCAATCCCATTCGGGCCGTACCATTATCGGCACAGCCCAGGGCACGTCACTGTTGGAGTCAGGATGCGAGTTCTGCGGCGCGTGCATCGACGTATGCCCCACCGGCGCGCTGGTCGAACGCGACTACAAGTGGGACAAGGCCGTAACCTCGATCACCAGCACCTGCCCTCACTGCCCCGTTGGATGCCAGATGACTCTAGAGGTCAACAAACGTGACAAGCTCATCCGAGCAATCCCTGACAGGCACGCCGCCGCCAACCGCGGTCAGGCATGCTTCAAAGGCAAGTTTGGTCTGGACTTCGTTAACAACAGAAACCGGCTGAACAAGCCCCTGATTCGCAGAGAAGGCGTTTTGCAGGAGGCCACATGGCCCGAAGCGCTGGACTTTGTAGCCGACAAACTCAAGACCTACGTCGGCGACAGCTACGCGATGCTGGCTTCATCCCGCGGAACCAACGAGGACAACTACATCGCCCAAAAATTCGCACGAACAGTGATGAACACCAACAACGTGGACGTGTCCTCAAACACACGCCCTGAGCTTTTGAAGCCGTTGCAGGAGCAGTTGGGCCACCCATCCGCCACCAACTCCATCTGGGAACTGGAGCAGGCCAGTCGTTTCCTGGTCGTGTCCAGCAACATGACCGAAGAACAGAACGTCGTCGCAGTGCCTATCAAGAAAGCGCTAACGCAGGGCACAGCGTCGCTCATCGTCATCGACCAGCGCGAAACAGAATTGACTCGCTACGCCAAGGTCTGGCTGAAACCTCGGCCCGGCAGCGAGGCCGCGCTTATCGGCGGGATGATCCGCGTGATATTCGACGAGTCTATCGACGATCATGACTTCCTCGCCGAATCTTGCGAAGATTTCACCGAGTTCCGAAACGCTATCTGGGGATTTGACCTCATACAGGTCGAGCGAGTGACAGGCGTTCCCCGGAGCGAAATCCAGGCGGCGGCCAGAGAATTCGCCGCCAGCAAACCAGCCGCAATCCTGTACGCTCTGGAGACCCTACCGAGAGCGATTCGGGAGGAGTGTTCCCGCGCTCTGGTGAATCTCGCACTGGTGACAGGCAACGTCGGCAAAAAATCGGCCGGCCTGTTCCCTCTGCTTACCGGCGCCAACGACCAGGGTTCCAGAGACGTAGGCTGCGCTCCGGACTTCCTGCCGGGACATCGCAATCTGACATCCGAACAGGGCCGCCAGAGAGTGGCCGATGCCTGGAACGCCCAGATTCCGCCATTCCGTGGCGTCGGCGCGCTGGACATCACATCCGCGATCAACGATGGCAAGGTCAAGGCCCTTCAGGTCATCGGCAATAACCCCAACTTCACCAACGGCGAGTTGGGAGATTTCCTGGAAGCGGCCAAGAGCCTGGACTTCCTAGTCGTTCAGGACGCCTTCAGCAGCGAACTCACTGAGATTGCGGACGTAGTTCTGCCGTCCCAGACCTTTGCCGAGCGCAGGGGAACCTACACAAACCTGGAGCGTCGCGTACAGCTTCTGCGCCCGGCCCTCGGCGTCAAGGGCGACGGAGAGGCGGACTGGAGAACTATCTGCCAGATAGCCCAACGCATGGGCGCTTCGGGGTTCGATTACACCGAAGAAGACCCGATATTCGACGAGCTAAACAACATCGTCCGTGTTTACGGCGGGCTGTCATACGGACGTCTAGAGGCAGAAGGACTCCAATGGCCGTGCCTGGCCGCTGACATGGTGGACACTCCGTACCTCTACGAGCGAACCTTTGAAACCAGGAAAGCCAAGCTCGTCAACATGACCCTGGCCGATGCCGAATACCCAATGGACTCGCAGTACCCATTGTTGCTGGCCCACGGTCGAGTCCTCCACCAGCCGGATGTCGATATGGACATCGTCGAGTTGAACAACAAGAACTCGATTAACCGTCAGGAGACCATCAAAGTCCACCCGGATGACGCCCGGACTCTCGGAATATCGGAGGGGGATTGGATCGAAGTCGTTGCCGCAGGCTCGACTATCGAAGGCGCGGCGAGCCTCACAGGCCATCAACCGGGCATTGTGAACGTGACGACGCTGTTCGGGGAGTTAATTTCGGAACTGGAGGCCAACAGTTCATCAGACCCGCTCCTGCACATTTCAACACTGCCGCTCACGCCTGTGAAGGTTGCCAAACCTGTGGCACAGGCCGCCGCAGACTAACAGCATTCGCATATATCCAAATTGCTGATTGCAATATCGGCGTTGGACGTACGTTCAATAGCCGAAAAACTGTCAATGAATCGCAACCAACTAAAGGAGTGTCCAACCAAGTGACGACACGACGACGACGAACACCGCCAAGGCCCAAGCTTGCGGAAACCACTATCCTCAAGAGAACGGACATCACCGAAGACCTCTGGCTGGTCTGGATGGAGAAGCCCGAAGGCTTCACATTCAAGCCAGGCCAGTATTGCACCCTGGGCGTTAACGGCATTGAGCGCGCATACTCCATATCGTCCGCCCCATACGAGGAAGACCTGGAGCTATTCGTCGAGCTGGTCCCGCCCCCGGACGGCAACCTCACTCCACTGCTCAACGAACTCAATGTGGGCGACAAACTGAGCATCCGACCCAGGGCCAAAGGCCTGTTCGTGTTCAAGCCCGACTTCAAACGCCACCTGTTCGTCTCGACAGTCACAGGCGTCGTCCCCTACATCAGCATCCTGCGCCAGTACCTTCACGACAACACCGAAGGTCACGAGATTTACCTGCTTTTGGGCGCCAGCTACGAAGACGAATTGACCTACGACAGCGAGATTCAAAAGATCGCCGACGAGCATCCTGACCTTCTAAAGTTTGTGCCCACCGTCTCCCGCCCCACCGAGGAGCGCAACGCATCGTGGACTGGCGAAACAGGCCGAGTAAACAACGTAGTGGAAAAGTACATTGACGAGTGGAATCTATCCGCCGATGACACGCTGATCTACGCTTGCGGACACCCTGGCATGATCGAGGATGTCAAAGACCGCTTCATCCCCAAGAGCTTCAGTGTCGAAGAGGAGCGGTTCTGGAAAGACGACTAGTCTGCCGAGACTGATCAGATTTGCTACACTGGCCTGTCAAATGACAGGCCCGTATTTTTTTCCGCTGGTTGCCGAATCCAGCACACTATGTAGCTTTCCGACAGCGTCCCAGCCCGGTAAAATACTAGAAACGTATCCCTGTGAACTCGGAATAATTGATGACAACGCCGGCCCGCCGACAATACCTCCGTCTCAAGAAACAGCATCAGGATGCCGTTATGCTGTTTCGCATGGGTGATTTTTACGAGACCTTCGACGACGACGCCCGAACACTATCTCGTGAGTTAGACATCGCCTTAACATCCAGAAGCGCCGGCCAGGGCAAAAGGATTCCGTTGGCCGGGATTCCCTACCACGCTCTGGATTCATACCTGGCCCGACTCATCAAGAAAGGCTACAAGGTCGCCATTTGCGAGCAGGTGAGCGATCCCGCGTTGTCCAAGGGCATCGTGGACAGAGAGGTTGTTCGAGTCGTCACGCCAGGGACTGTGATTGAAGACTCCCTGCTGGACAACAAGGCGAACAACTACCTTGCGGCGGCTTACTCAGATGGCGACGACGCTGGGATCGCCTATGTCGATATCACGACCAGCGAGTTCGCAACAAGCCAGTTTCCAGCCGAATACCTTGACGTCGAGCTTGCGCGACTCAGCCCTGCCGAGTTGCTTGTCAGTGAGGCCGATAACCCGCCGGAGGTAGAATCGTCTGTGACTGTCACAACGGTGGAGCCTGAAATGTTCCATCGCGAATGGGCAAAGGACACGTTGCTGGACCACTTCGGCGTGGCGTCTCTGGAAGCCTACGGCTGCGAGAACCTGCCTCTGGCGATTCGAGCGGCTGGCGCGGTGGTCGAATACATCAGCCGAACCCAGAAAACGGCTCTGAGCCAGATAACGACACTGCGAACATACTCCACATTGACCTACATGGTGCTGGACCCTCAGACCCGCCGGAATCTGGAGCTTTTCGAGGGCGGACGATGGGGCGACACCCGCTCTTCTCTCTACAACGTGCTGGACAGAACCGAGACGCCGATGGGAGGCCGTCTCCTCCGGCGGTGGCTCGGCCAACCGTTGCTGGACCTGGCCCAATTGCGGCACAGGCAGGACTCCGTGTCCTGGTTCCACCGCAGTTCCATGCGTCGAGAGCGAATCCTTGCCCTTCTAGAGTCGGTCTCGGACATGGAAAGGCTGATGAACAAAGTCCGAGGATTCAACTCCCTGGCACGGGACCTATTGGCGCTAGCCGCCAGCCTGGAATCGGCCCCGACGATCAAGGAAATCCTGGCCGAGGACGAGGACAGCCCTCAAGTGGCCGACCTAACTGAAGCTCTCCGAGACAACACGGTGACCATAGACCTTATCCGAAGATCCATCCAAGACGCACCTCCGATAACCGTCGGCGATGGCAAGACCATCAAACCGGGCTTCTCGGCAGACCTGGATGCCGTTCGCGCTGCCACAACTACCGCTCAGGGCTACATCGCCAGGTTAGAGATCGGAGAGCGCGAGCGCACAGGCATCAAGTCTCTCAAGGTCGGTTACAACAAGGTTTTCGGTTACTACATCGAGGTCAGCAACGCCAACCTCTCACTGGTTCCAGAGGACTACATCCGACGCCAGACCCTGGTCGGCGGCGAGCGGTACATAACACCGGAGATGAAAGAGTACGAGTCGCAAATTCTCGACTCGCAGGACCGTCTGAACGAGCTTGAGAACTCGATCTTCCGGCAGGTGTGCCAACAGGTTGCCGACGAGGCAGCCTCGATCATATCTACCGCACAAGCCCTTGCCCAGACCGACGTGTTCTGCTCGCTGGCTGACGTCGCATCGAGAAGTGACTACTGCCGTCCCAAACTCGATGAGGGCGACACCATTGAGATCAAGGAAGGAAGGCACCCAGTCGTTGAGCAGATGCTTGACCAGGGGGATTTCGTCCCCAACGACACCACGATGTCCAGTTCCGACGCCCAACTATGCCTGATTACCGGCCCAAACATGGCAGGCAAGTCTACTTACATTCGTCAGGTCGCCATCATAACTCTGATGGCCCAGATCGGCAGTTTCGTGCCTGCCGAGTCCGCAACTATCGGCCTCGTGGACCGGATATTCAGCCGGGTTGGTCTCCAGGACGATCTGGCAGTGGGCCAGTCGACATTCATGGTGGAGATGGTCGAGACCGCCGCGATTTTGAACCACGCCACTCCCCGATCCCTCATAATCCTGGACGAGATCGGTCGCGGCACCAGCACCTACGACGGCCTCGCGATAGCGAAGGCGGTGGCCGAGTACATCCATAACCATCCTCGGCTTGGGTGCAAAACGCTGTTCGCTACCCACTACCATGAGTTGACTCAACTGGCCGAGTCGCTTCCTCGCGTTCGCAACCTCAACGTGGCGGTGTCAGACGAGAATGGAAGCATCGTGTTCTTGAGACGAATCGTGCCAGGAGGGGCGGACAGAAGTTACGGCGTTCACGTGGCGCAGTTGGCTGGGCTGCCAGGAAGCGTTGTGAACCGGGCGTGGGAAGTGCTGCGAGACCTGGAAACATCGGACACTTCCGAACGAAAAACGAGAGGTCGCAGACGAAGGTCAACTCCTTCGCCGGAACAGTTGCCGCTGTTGGGGGCCACACCCCCGACGCTGGATGAACTACTCGCGTTGGATGTCTCGTCACTGACCCCGTTGGAGGCGATAAACAAGCTCTACGAACTTCAGAAACAGGCTCGCGATCAGGGCTGAACTCATAATCAAAAACACCCTCGTCTGATCGGATGAGGGTGTTTCTAATTATGAGCGCGACAAGGCAATGAATTCCATAAATCCTGTGGTTGACAACCTTTTCCTGCGATCATATAGTAGCCGCCATACCCAAACCATTTGTTAGAGGAAACGCTCAGCTCTCTAACAAATATCATACAAGGAGAAGAAACTATGGCACTAGGCGATTTGGTATTGGAAGAAACAGGCCAGGTAACCGGAATCCGTGTCCTGTCTACTGATGCGTCCGGCACGAAGTTAGAAGTAAGTCTTCAGACCACGGGAACGATTCGAGGCGTGGCCGAATCCACCTTGTGGACGTATACCCAGTTGATTAGACCCGATGGCTCGATACTCGGTGGAGGCCAGGGAGTCATGACCACTGAGGACGGAGACGTCATCAGCTTGGTTGGAAACGGTTCTGGGCAAGCGGCCCCACCTGGTGGCACGATCGAATTCCGTGTGTTTGTCCACCCTTATAGCACGTCACCGAAGTATTCTGATTTGAATTCTATCGGGTTGGTCGGTGAGTACGATGTAGCTGCCGACGGGAGCACGGCTTCAAAATTCTGGGAGTGGAAATAACCGACGCAGGTATTCCGTCGGACCCTTCGTCGCACAGCAGTGAATCAGCCACCGTAGCCTTTCAGGGAAGGGCCCTACTGAAGTATCCCGGAAGAGTGGAGAGTCGGGGATTTTCCTACGGCCCTTCTCGACGAGTGGCTGCGAATCTCTACGGAACTCGGCATGCGCCCCCTCACGGAACGAGTGCTGTCCAAGCGCGAAATCCTGAAAGCATAAGCCAATTTCGATCCCAAGGAGGCCTAACCACCAAACTTTGAAGTAATTTCAGCGGGCAGTGTCGGGGTTTTGATTGAACACAAGGCGCATCCCATTGAGACGGATGAAACGGAATCCTTGACATAACATGGAGGCGGATCAATGAGATTGGATAACAAAGTGGCGATTGTCACCGGCGCTGCAAGCGGCATGGGCGAGTCAGAGGCGAAACTGTTTGCCTCGGAAGGGGCCAAGGTGATCATTGCCGACGTCCTTGAACAAGAAGGTCGCAAGATCGAAGCGGAAATTTCAGAGACGGGAGGCGTCGCGCTGTTTCTGCATCTCGATGTCACTGATGAAAACCAGTGGAGGGAAGTAGTAGCGACCACCGTCTCACGGTTCGGAAAGCTCGATATACTCGTAAACAATGCTGGTATTAGTGGTAGCTCCGATCCAGACACGATGAGCACTGAGGCGTGGGACAGCCTCATGGATATAAATGCCAAAGGAGTGTTTTTGGGCATCAAACATGCAATTCCCGAAATGCTAAAGGTAGGCAACGGAGCTATCGTGAACATTTCGTCTATATCAGGCATGGTCGGGCAGGAGTACACCCACATGGGGTATAACGCCTCAAAGGGGGCGGTCAGAATACTCACCAAGTCTGCCGCTGTTCAACATGCCAAGAACGGGATACGGGTCAACTCCGTCCACCCCGGAATAATGCCTCCGATGCGAACCTCAAAAAGAACTGCCGACCCTGAGGTACGCAAGCAAATGTTGGCATCGGTGCCGATGGGACGAGAAGGTCGACGCGAAGAGGTTGCGAATGCAGTGCTTTTTCTAGCGTCGGATGAGGCGTCATATATCACGGGAACTGAACTGGTAGTAGATGGCGGCTTCACCGCCGCCTAGGCGAACTATGAGGACTCTTTTAGTCGCATAGGTTGTGGTTAGTTTCATGTGGTTATATTGTATTCACTCTGGTGCGAGGCAGGCCACGTGACTGAACTTGCCTGGCCAATCTGGGACTACACAGATATGCTCCTGGAGCGAGACGAAACCGGCGACCAACAGAAGGCCACCGGCATGTTGGGCGAGGCCACCGGCATGTCCACCGACCTCGGCATGCGCTCCTTCACTTTGATGGAACGCGTGTTTTCCAAACTCGACATCCCGAAGGCTTAAACGTCACCCGTTTGACCCTTCCTTCAGGGCAAGAATGGCCGTATTCTACGCGGGCCAACATCAACTTGTTGCCAAAATGATTTACGCATAGGATTAGCAGAGCTTTCGAGATGGCTGGCGGCTATGAACATCACCGACATCGAAACCTTTCACTGCTCCGACGGCAGGCGCAATAACATATTTCTCCAGGTCCACACCGACGAGGGCATCACCGGCGTAGGCGAGCCATACACTATTGGCCCCGACGAGGCAGTGTTGGGCGTAATCGAGAACATGAAGCCCTGGTTCGTCGGTCAGGACGCTTCTCGCATCGAGTGGGTTCTGCGTCGGGCGCGCAACACCATGCGCTTCCCGCTGGGGCAGGTCGCGTGGTCGGCGTTGTCCGGCATAGAGCATGCGCTGTGGGACATCGCGGGCAAGGCCGCAGGTGTTCCCGTGTATATGCTCATGGGCGGCAAGTTCCGCGACAAGATACGCGCCTACTCAGCAACCTACGACCCTGACGCCGACAAGCTCGCGGAAGACGCGCTCGCCCTGATCGACGAAGGATACACCGCCCTCAAGACAAGTCCCTACCCTCCCGACTGGCGCTCCAAACCCTGGAATCAGGTGATTCGAGAGGGCGCGCACAGGATGGAAGTGTTGCGAAAAGCAGTCGGCGAGGAGATAGACATCGGCCTGGATGTCCACGCCACTCAACTGGAGCCAATCCGAGCGTTCCAGATAGCCGAGGCTATGGCCCCGGTTCATCGAGGAGCCGGTGCGCCCTGAGCAAATCCCCTCGACGGCCCGCTTGCGAGACCAGCTTCGCGTTCCCATCGCAACAGGAGAGAATCTATACAACTTGAACGAGTTCATCACCCTGTTCGACGCTCAGGCCGTTGACATCATTCAGCCGGACCTGTGCGTGTGCGGCGGAATCATGGAAGGCAAGAAGATCGCGGCTGCGGCAGAGGCCAACTACGTCACAGTCGCGCCCCACAACCCTCTGGGCCTGCTGTCCACCGCTGTCAGCGTTCATTTCGCCGCTTGCATACCCAACTTCCTGATCCTCGAATATCACGGCGACCACGCGAAGCCGAAAGCTCAGTTCATCGACGACCATGAACCCTGGAAGCCTGTTGACGGTTACTTCCAACTGCCGACACGCCCCGGACTCGGCATGGAACTCAACTTAGATGCGATCAAAAACAATCCACCCATCCACTGGAACCGTGGATTCCATAGCTACCTCGACGGAACGCCCGCATTTCTCTAGTTCGCAGAATCGCTCGGGTTCCGAGAGGATTTGAAATGAAAATAACCAACATCACGAGCTACGTCACCGATTCCATTGGCCACAACATCATCTTCGTCAAAACCGAAACCGACGAAGGGCTGACAGGCTGGGGCGAGGCGTATTGTGTCAGGCCCGATCTCGGCGTTGCTGCCACAATTGACTATCTGAAAGACTGGCTCATTGACCAAGACCCTCGGAATATCGAGAGCCTGTGGGCTGAGATGTACCAAGGGCTGCGCTTCCCTCCCGGTTCCATCGGTCTCGCCGCGATTAGCGGTATAGAGCATACGCTGTGGGACATATCGGCCCAGGCGCTGGGATTGCCAGTGCACAAGATGCTGGGCGGCAACGTTCGGGACAAGATTCGTGTGTATCAGGGTGTTCATGGAAACACGCCAGAGAAGACCGCCGAACACGCCCAACAGCTCATCGAGAAATACGGCTACACAGGCCTCAAGATGAGTCCCTACCCTCCAGAGCCTGACAAACAACTGTGGAACGTGGTGTTGCGAGACGGCCCCAGGTTCATCGAAGCGGTGCGGGACGCAGTTGGAGATGATATTGATATAGGTCTAGACGCTCACGCCAAGATTTTCGAGCCAATCCGCGCACTGGAGTTGGCCGACGCGATGGCCCCCTACAAACCCTACTTCTTCGAGGAGCCGATACGCCCCGAGAACATCCAAGCGATGGCGTATCTCCGGCGTAAAATGACTATCCCTCTGGCTACGGGCGAGTGCCTGTACACCAAGTTCGAGTTCAACGAGTTGATGCAGGCCCAAGCCGCGGACATTATCCAACCCGACGTCTGCATCTGCGGCGGACTGATGGAGATGCGAAAGATCGCCGCAATCGCGGAAGGTCACGATGTTATGGTCGCGCCTCACAACCCGATGGGACCGATCGCCACAGCCATCAACGTCCACTTCGCCGCCGCGACCTACAACTTTTCGATACTGGAGTTCGTTCCTCACGATGAGGGCCGACGCAGCGAGTTCGTCCGAGAACCCTGGGTTCCCAAAGATGGCTACCTGGACATCCCTGACAAGCCGGGTTGGGGCATCGAGGTCAACGAGTCCGCGCTGTCCAAGTACCCATACCAGTCATACCGCCGAGGAAACCCACGAAGATCGGATGGCAGCCCGGCCTTCATCTAACTGTGAGCGTTCGCCTTTGGTGTGCATCGTTTCCCGTCTAGCCAAATTGGCTTGACTGAGTTATTGTTAGCCGTAGTTTTTTCAGAGAGGCAACAAACCAGATATGGACTTAAACCTTAAGGGAAAAGTTGCGTTAGTCGGCGGCGGCAGCAAAGGCTTGGGCAGGGCCTGCGCTGAGGAATTGGCTCGGGAAGGTGCCAAAGTTGTGATTTGCAGCAGGACCGAAGCCGATCTGCAAAAGACAGCCTCCGAGATTCGCGAGTCCACCGGCGCAGACGTGTTCGTTTACGCGGGCGACCTGGAAAAATACGAAACGATTCAAGACCTGGTCTCAGAGACAGTCAACCACTTCGGCCAACTCGACATACTCGTCGCGAACTCCGGTGGGCCTCCCCTGGCGAGGGCTGCAACAGCAGACGAAGAAACGTGGAACATAACAGTTCAACGGTCTCTACTGTTCTTCGCCAGAATGGCTCGCGAGTCCATTCCGCATATGAGGGCACAGGGCGGCGGGCGCATCATCAACATATTGTCCAGCACCGTTTTCCAGCCGATAGACAACCTTGCTTTGTCGGGGGCGGCGCGAATGGGCGTGGTGGCATACTCCAAGAGTTTGTCTGAAGAGCTTGGTCCAGACAACATACTGGTCAACAACGTCTGCCCTGGCGCGATTCTCACGGACAGGATGCTCGGAAACACGACAGCGCGGGCAAACGCTCAGGGCATATCCGTTGAAGACGCTCTGGAAGCGCGAGGGCAGGAGGCCGTTCTGAATCGAATCGGAAGGCCTGACGAGTTCTCTGGACTGGTGGCGTTCCTTGCGTCCGACCGGGCGAGCTACATCACAGGCACGACCATGCTGATCGACGGAGGAATGGTGCGCTCAGTCCTCTAGAATTGACCAAACCCGAATTATCGAAATAATATCGCGCCTTTCGTCACAGAATCGGGGCAGGCGCGCTGACATTCCGCACACAGGATAGGTTATGCCACAGTTTATTGAAACCCACGACACATTCAATTTCCGCGATTTTGGCGGTTACGCTTCAGCCACTGGGAAAGAAGTTCGTTCGGGCGTTCTTTTTCGCGCTGGCTCGCTCGACAAAATTGGAGGGATGGAGGCCAAATCGCTCCAGGACAGCCTGTCCATCCAGACAATAATCGACCTGCGGCACCCTGACGAGTTCAAGGACAATCCGTCCAGAGGCTCACTGGTCAATCTCGTGCCTCACAGGCATTCACTCTCGGTAATTGAGGCCAGCCAGCCGTTGAAAGATCACACGAAATCGCGAGACATCACCTACGGAATCGGCCAATCTGGTCCTCGATATTTCTCAATCCTTGAAGACGGCGAATCGATTTGGCGAGAGGTTGTTCAAGTGCTGCTTGAGCCTGAATCGTATCCGATCCTTGCCCACTGCACCGCCGGAAAGGACCGAACGGGCATAACCGCCGCTCTGGTTCTTGATTTAGCTGGAGTCGCGGCTGAAACGATATCTGAAGACTATGCGATGAGTTCCGCCAGCGTCGATCAGCTTTACGATTATATCGTAGACGTTGGCCGAAGGCCTGAAGGAACACCCGAAGCCGCGAAATCAAGAATGATAACCAAGCGACAATATATGGATGACTTCCTGAGCCTCTTGTATCAGAAATACGGAAACGCTGAAGGCTACATCAAAAACCTCGGCTTCACTGATTCCGATGTCTGTCCAATTCGCGAGTTTCTGCTTGTTTGATTCGGACTGCGTATCAGCCTGGGATCATCCGAGCAAGTAGACGACAGCATCCACTTTTTGGTTCCCATGCTCGAATGTTCCGTCCAGCCTCTGTTCGTGGAACCCCACCGACTCGAATAGACTCTGCTTCTCTTCGTCCATGCTGGACAGCCTCGCTATAATCTGCGTAGCGCCCTGGTCGGAACACCATGAGATCGCAGCCTGAATGAGTTCTCCAAACATCCCGGCACAGGACTCGTGGCAGAACCCATCGACCTGAAATCGCTTCCCTTCGACGTGAACAGCGCTGGATATGCCGAGGACCTTGCCGCTGGCCGCAACCAGAGTAAACCACTCCCCACGAGATTCGTTCCTCAGCGCCTGATAACGGTTGTATAGCCCAAGGCACGACGCCTGACTCTCAACTCGGGGAGAGAATATGGACACATTGGCATCCAGGACTGACCAGCTGTGGGGAGAGACGATCAGAGGAATGATTGGTATACGTGAAGCTGCCTCTCCGACTTGCGCCTCAGGAGTGTCTAGGTCAGTGAAGTAGCTTTTCAAGAATTCATTCGGAGTCTCGTTGCCTGCCAGATTGACCATCAATTTTGTGTCGGGTATATGACTCCACCCGAATCGTTCATAAATCCGCGCCGCATTCGGATTCACGGTGCCGAGAAACATCGCTTCGCCACCCTGACACTGGAAATCCTCAAGGAGTTGTTCGCAAAGGCCGGACGCTAGGCCTCGATTCCTGAATTCTGGATGTGTGGCCACCTCTCCTAAAGCTCCCAATTCAGGCAGGGCAATCGGGGCGACGACAATCGCTGTGGCGCCGAGCTGGTCAGCTATGAACACACGATAAACTCGGAAATCGTTGGCGTTTTTTTCGGCTCCAGACAGTGGATCGAAGGTTATATCTGGTGCAATGTCTGGTCCAAACGCCATTTCCCAGAGATCATACATTTCTCGGACAGCCAGAGAGTCGAACGGAGGAGATGCGACCTTCATATTAATTGCTCACCCCATCGCCGGATTTGTTATCCCTAGCCGTGCTTCAGGATGCGGAACTCACAGGCTCTTCGGCGAACTCTGGCATCACTTGGTTTGCGAACATCTCGATGCACCGCATCGTTTTGTCCGGGTCCAGTCCCGCGGCCCCGAACTTGCCGAAGATTCGCTTGATCCCCTTTGACCTGAGAATCTCGATTCGTTCGCACACCACTTCGGGAGTGCCCACAAGCGGACGAATTCCCTCTTCTCTCGCCCGTTCCGCGGCTAGCTGCCGATCCCTATCACGATGGACCCAGTGCTTGTAGTTCTCGGGGATATTGCCATCTTTATCGGCGGGATTGCCGATCCTATAAAATTCTTCGTTGATCTGAGCTTCCAGCCCCTTGATGTCGTTCTCGGCCTCCTCCATCGTGGGGGCCACGTACACGCTGGCGCTCACCGGTAGATCAATGTGTTCATGGGGCCGTCCGTAATGTTCCATGCGCTCGTGCCACATCTGCACGACTCTGGGCGTCTGGCCGATGGTCGTGGTTGGTCCACCGACCAAAATTGGCACGCCTATACTGGCTGCGTAATCAACGCTCTCAGGACTGGTGCTGACAGCGATATAAATTGGAGGCCCCGGTTTCTGGATTGGCTTTGGTATCACCCAGATGTCTTCGATATCCACATAATCGCCCTTGTAGGTCGTCGGGCCATCTTCCCAGCACTTCATGACGACATCCAGGTGCTCTTTGAACATCTTCCTGGATTGCGTAATGTCGACTCCCATGCCGAGAAATTCCTGGGCCTGATATCCGGCGCCGACTCCGAGATTGAACCTGCCATTGGAGAGAATGTCCAGGGTGGCGGCCTCCTCGGCGACCTGCACTGGGTTGTGGAACGGCAATATGACGATGGACGTCCCGATCCTGGCGTTCTTGGTTTTCGCGGCCACCGCGCCCATGAACGAAAATATGCCTGAAAGCAAGCCGTGTCTGGAGAAATGGTGTTCCCCCAGCCATATGTCCTGAATCCCTAGCTGGTCTGCGAACTCTATCTGGTCAAGGATGTCTGTGAGGGTTTTCCCCGCTGACACATCCTGATGCCATCTGACTACGTCGAACATTCCAAATCTCATTTGGGACTCCTTTGTTCACCAGAATATGCCGCCAACATTCGCGATACGATGCTTGGAGCGCTACCCCAGCCTGTTCGGCAACTCCAACTCAGCCGTGATGCTCTGAAACCACTCGATTACCTCTGGATGATACGGGATGCCGTCAGCAAGACGCTCGATTTCCTCTTCGTGTTCAGGAAGCCCAGCGTACACAACACGGTCGTGCCCAGGCGCTGGCGCTGATTCCTGCAACGCCTTCATATAGACATCCATGTCGTCCTTGAACAGGTCGACATCTGTGAACGCGTCAATCTTGTAGGCGATGAAATGATGGGAGGCTCCTCCGCGACGATCAGGGCCAGCGGCGCCTCCAGATAGCACTCCAGAGAGTACCTCAACCATCACGGCGAGGCTGTATCCTTTGTGCGATCCGAGCTCCCGCGTCCCTCCGAGTGGCAACATCTTGAAATCATCTGGGACAGGCCGTTCGTCCATAACTGGCGTACCGTCGGACTCGGCAACCCATCCTGGCAGCACATCGACCCCGAGTCGTCGCGCCAATATGATCTTGTTGCCCGCAACTGAACTCATCGACGCGTCGAATATGAAGGGCGGTTCGTTACGAGTCGGAGCCGCTATCGCAATTGGATTGAGTCCAACCATCCGTTCCGAGCCGTTAGTCGGCACCACGCTAACGCCCCCGGTGGTCATCGCAATGCCGATCATGTCGTGTTCTAGAGCCATTCTCGCATGGTATCCCGCGGCGCCGAAGTGCGCGCCGTTCGTGCAAGACACAGAACCGATACCATATTTTTCCGCTCTCTCAATGGCAATATTCATTGCCGCCGGGCCAATGACGAGACCGTGGCCCCGGTCACTGTCTATGGTGCAAACTGCTGCCGCCTCGCGAATGATTTTCCAATCAGGAGTCGGGTTAATCCGGCCTTCTTGGAATCCACTCACATACGCCCGCATCATGTTGCTCACGCCATGCGATTCGACGCCTCGAATATCTGCATACATAAGAACATCGGCAGCCTGAGTTGCGTCATCTTCGGGCATTCTCATTTTGCGGAAGATGTCCTCGACGGTCGCTCGCATATTCTCCTGTGGCACATGAATCGCAATATCCGCAGGCACGTGAAATTGTTCAAGCATTAATCTGTTCCTATTCGTGGCCGTTTTCAGCCAATTGATCTGTTGTCGTTCCGCTCGTCATCTTACTCAAGCTTCAGTGTCTGCACAACCTTCAAACTGTCTCAGTTCCCGTGGCATGCATCGAATCATGGGCCGTTTCATTAAGGCTGGCGTTGGTCCATCTAAAAACATCAAGTCATCAACAAACATGCTTGATGTGGAGGATGAGGACCAGGTGAAAAATCTAGCTGCGCAGGCCCTTCGAGAGCAAGGATACACCGTCCTTGAGGCAAGCAATAGGATCGAAGCGTTCAGAGTTGCCGAGGAGAGTCCGCACACAAAGATTCAACTGTTGTTGACAGACGTGGTGATGCCTTTGATGGGCGGAAAAGAGTTATCAGAGCAACTTGGCGCCCCGCTCCCGGAGATTCGTCAGATATTCATGTCGGGGTACGTGGCCGATGCCAAGTTCCGCCGCGAGATCGAACACAGAGGCGCAACAATCGTGGAGAAACCGTTCTTTCCCGACGAACAGATCCAATAAGTTCGAGAAATATTGGATCAATAGGCCTCAAGACAAAATCTCCAACATTCGCGCAAGCGGATGTTGGAGACTGAGGACATGAATTCAATCAGGGAATCAACGATCTACCAGGGCATGGTCCTTCCCATCTCTTTTCTCAGAGTGTCGGCCACATCTGCATCGGGAACATGAAGAATTCTGGCGCCTATTTTGAACAGAGCGTGGCGCGCGCGCTCCTCGATAGTCATGCTAGGGTCTTGCCAGCTACATAGGAAGGTGAGGCCAGCCTTGTCGCATGCGCTCTTGACGATTTCCCGTGCGTTGTCCATTTCTGGAAGGTAAGGTGGGTCGTGTTGCTCAGGATCGCCAAATGACATGCCCATGTCCCCCGGTCCCCATTCGGCGAATGAGATGCCCGGAACCGCCGCAATCTTGTCCGCGTCAGGAAGACAGAACCTGTCCTCGATCTTGAGGCCAAGCAAAAGCTCCCCGTCGGGATTCAGAGGCCAGGGATCGGCTTTCTTCATATATTCGACCGGCTCCATTCCCCAGATAGCGGCCGGCTCTCGTTGGCCTCCTCCCCCTCGGAGGCCTTCAGGAATGCCCATATCCCTGCCAATTGTCTGGAAGACATATCGACTCGCGGCTACGAATGTGGCGACCGCGTCGGCCCTACGGGTATGGGTGTGAAGGATGCCGTGGACTCCGGTTGCCAGGACATGCCGAACCTGCCAGGCGTTATAGATCACCTCTTCCGGTGTCATGCAGTTGGAAGGCAGGGTGGTTATCACAGCGGGGGTGCGATGGCCGCTCGGAGTGGGGCCTCCATCCCGTAATCCTTTCATGAACTGCGAGAGTCCGACTGTGTCGAACGGGTGATGTTCGAAGTCGAATTGAATCATGTCGGCCCATGTCTGTGACATTTCTTTGCCACATTCATAGGTCAGTTCGGGCGCCCCGATTGAAAAGATCGCCTGATCCTGCTCTATGAGGTCTATTACTTTGTTGATTCTAACCATCAAATTCCTCCAGCCTGTAGTGAGTTCAAGGGTGTATTTAACCACCATACATCGTTGTAATCAAGGCCACAAATCGACCCATATGCAGGCGGCTGTCTCAGAGAAACACACGTTCCCGTTCTCGCTGCGTTGCAAAAACGACTAAATAAATCGAGCGCACGATACTACAATTGAGCATCAGTGGATTACAAATCAGCGAGGAAACCCAGAAGCGCGTGGTTCACCTGATCGGGAGCTTCTTGCTGTATCCAATGCCCCTCGCCCTCAATAATCGTTGCGCCTCGGAAGTCTGTGCAGTTCGCGCCGGGGTTCGCGTACATATCGACTCCAGGAATGAACGTGCGAACGGCGTCAAGAGCGCCAGCGATGAAATAACTGGGCTGGTCAACGGTCAGATCAGAAAGCTGAGGGAGAAGTTCCCAGTCTCGTTGCTGCGCCCGGTATCTGTTCAAAGGCCCCCTAAAACCGCTTTGAGTGAAGGCGTCGACAAAATAATCGAGGTCTTCATCAGTGAGCCAGTCAGGGAATGGGTCAGGGGTGGGTATGCCTTCCAACAACGTACTGGCTGGCCCTTTGGAGAATAATGCTTGCTTGTCCTCCTGGGTGGGATCGCCTGAGTAAAGATAGTACACCTTCTTGAGAGATCTCCTGACATCGGCCTCCAGTTCAGCTTCGGCGACTCCCTCCTCTTGGAAGTAGAGTTGGTAGAAAAACTTGCCCTCATACAACCGTTTCCATCGTTCAATGGAGGACATCTCGCCCCGCTGAAAATACGGGACGCTCAGTCCCGCGACAGCGGACACTCGGTCAGGTTGAAGAACAGCGGTGTTCCAGCAGATCGGGGCGCCCCAGTCGTGGCCCACCAGTATGGCTTTTTCCTCTCCGAGGGCGTCAATCAATCCAACGACGTCTGAGGTCAGTTGGATCATGTCATAGGCTTCGACGGGATGGGGTTTGTCGCTGCCTCCATAACCTCGAACATCCGGCGCAACGACTCGGTACCCTGCATCTGCGACGGCGCGGATTTGATGCCGCCAAGAGTACCAGAGTTCAGGCCATCCGTGCACCATGATGACCAATGGGCCAGTCCCTTCGACCGCCGCCCTTAGAGTGATACCGTTCGTCTTGAATTGCTGTAACGAAATGGAGTTCGTCGACATAAGGACCTCCTTGATTTTACAACTGCTCAACCGGAATGTTGCCCGACGACCGATTATTACGAAGAATGTAGACGCCTGAGACAAATGAGTCAACAATATTTCTGAAGCTGATTACTGCTGCGACTTAATTCTTACGCTGGGCTATAATTGCCGCATCAAATATGGCGATGCGCGAAACTATGACACAGATATCCAACCCGCTGCCGAACACCAAGCTGTTCATACCCAGGTCCCGACCCGACCTGATACCGCGCGTGCGTTTGACCGGGCTGTTGCAGGCCGGCGCGTGGCGCGCTCTGACGCTGGTGTCGCGGCGCCAGCCGGATTTGGCAAGACGACGCTCGTGTCCGATTGGGTGCGCGAGAGCGGATGGAAAGCCGCGTGGGTATCTAACGAGATCAAGACGCCGCAATTGGTCACACCTCAACACAGGGACTGGCGAGGGTTGCCCTCCCCAGTTTACGGTTATCCGCCACCTTCTCAACATCTTCTTGAAGACTGGAGTTCCAAATATGGGTTACCCAATCGATTATCCCTCCAGTCGAATTGGTTGACAATTCGGCTTCGTGGGGTCAGCATGTCAGAAAACTTGTCATAGAATTTATCTAGACTGGCAATAGTTCAGTCGTAGACAATTGGATATGCAATGTTGGTCTGGGGAGAAATTCAATGAGCAATGAACACCAATTGATCGCCCACCTGTTGCGTCGCGCCGGATTCGGGGCCAACCGGCAGCAGCTTGACGCCTATGCAGCCAAAGGCTACCAAGCGACGGTTGACGAGCTGCTCGACTTCGCCGAACCACAGTCGATGGCCGACGATCTGATCAGACGGTATCATCCTGACCAATCCGCAGGTTTCGAGTCTGGAGGCGCCGGTTCTAGGTGGCTGTACCGGCTCGTGTCCACCAACGACCCTCTCCGTGAGAAGATGACCCTGTTTTGGCATGGCATATTCGCAACCGGTTACGCGAAGGTCACAGTTGGCAAGGTTTTGACCGACCAGATTCGGATGTTCAGAAACCTCGGTATGGGCAGCTACAAGTCGCTATTGCTGGAGCTTTCCAAGAACCCGGCCATGATTATCTGGCTGGACAATGTTGACAACCACAATGGCGCGATAAACGAAAATTACGGTCGAGAGCTTCTGGAACTGTTCTCCCTGGGAGTCGGAAACTACACCGAGGAAGACGTCAAAGAGGCATCGCGAGCGTTCACAGGCTGGACTGTGGCAAACACCGAGTACACCAAGCAACTCGCCGTCAGAAACTCCATCTGGCCGTATGGCAAAATCGCGTGGCGGTATGAATACCACAGCGAAGATCATGACGACGGAGAGAAGACGTTCCTAGGCGAGACCGGTCGTTTCAACGGCGAGGACATACTAGACATCATTTGCCGACAACCGGCGACCGCGCGATTCATCGCCAGGCATATGTACCACTTTTTCGTGGCGGATGAACCTCCCGTCCCACAGTGGCCGTATGAGTCGCCAAGAGACCCGGAAGCCATCGAGATGCTTGCTCAAGCCTACTTCGATAGCGATTACGACATTCGCTCGATGTTGCGCGTGCTGTTCAACTCGGACTTTTTCCAATCCGAGGAGCGCCGATATGGGAAGGTCAAGAGTCCTGTTGAACTGGTTACTGGTGTAATCAGGCTGACGGAGGAGTTCGATGGCCCCTCAATCGAGATCGGGGATCGCAACTCTCAGATGAGTTTCATGGGCCAACAACTTCTGAATCCACCGTCGGTAGAGGGTTGGCATCAGGGCGTTGAATGGATCGAGACGGGATCGTTGATTGAAAGACTCAACTTTGCCGCGCAACAACTGGGCGACCTGGAGAAACCAGGCGTGAAGTCGATGGTCCGAAACATCCTCCAGGACGAATCGGAGCCTATCTCTGCAGAGAGACTTGTCGATAAGTGCTTGGACCAATTGGGAGCAATCGAGGTGTCGCCAGACACCAAGAACGCGCTTGTGAGATTTGCTTCCAGCCAGTCGTTTGAGTCGAGGTCTGCGGATTCCTCAGATGAGACTCAAAAAAACGTTTCAGACCTGCTTCGGCTCGTCGCCTCTGTTCCTGAATTCCAGAGGACGTAAAAGGCCTCATATCTCGATGAGTTTGATCGGCAAACCCGGAGGAGAATCGCGATGACCAGTTCGGTTGCTTCAACCAATCAGACGGATTTTCTAAAGTACAGTCACACAATCGGGCTATGCACGATGGATGGCCGAGGATTCATGTTTCCATCGGACACCGCTATCGGGCCAAAAGGGCGCATCTATACCGTAAGTCGCGGGCTTGTGGGTGACTCACGAACCCAGAGAGTCACTGCGTACGATCTGGACAGCGCTTTTTTTGGAACGTTCGGTTCGTTCGGCGAAGATGAGGGACAGTTCAAACTGCCCTCCGCGATCGCGGTCGACAGTGACGGTCATGTCTATGTTGCCGACGAATACTCTCACAGGATTAACATCTTTGACGGCGAGGGCAAGTCTGTCGGGAGTTGGGGATCAAAAGGCGTAGGAGAAGGCCAATTCAATGGGCCTTCGGGTATGGCTTTCGATGGCGAAGACCATCTCTACGTTTCCGATCACCGAAATCACAGGATACAAAAATTCACAAAGGACGGCGCGTTCGTTCTCAGCTTCGGCTCTGAAGGCGATGGCGAAGGCAAGTTGAATCTACCCTGGGGTGTCGCGGTGGATGGCGGAGACGAGGTTTACGTCGCCGATTGGCGCAATGATCGGATCAGCAAGTATTCTTCAGATGGCAAGTTTCTTCGCGCCTTCGGTTCTTCCGGCAACGGGGATGGACAATTCAATCGGCCGTCCAGCGTCGCGGTGGATGGCGAAGGCTACATATATGTCTCCGATTGGGGCAACGAGAGAGTGCAGGTTTTCGGCCCAGATGGCGACTTCATAACCAAGCTCAGAGGGACTGCCACGGTGTCAAGATGGGCGCAAGATTTCTTGAGCACAAATGCCGAGGAGGCAGATGCGAGAGCCAAAGCCAATCTGGAACCCGACCTTGAATTGTTTGGCGGCGACCCGCATGAGGAGTCCGCTCATACCGAAAAGTATTTCTGGGGGCCTGTGTCGGTAAAGCTGGACGCCGAAGGCAAGATATACGTCACCGAAAGCAACCGACACCGAATCCAGATTTACGAGCGTGGCGCTTAGCTTCCTTGCCAAGCGGCTGGTCGTAGCTAAAATCTAGATCATAAACAGCGAATGACGCGTGGAAGTCGCCTACTAGCGATCCCCACCGTCCACATATGGAACACCACACTCTCTGAAAAGCCTGCCTAGTTCTTCTAGCAACTCCTTGGTCGGCCTGACAGATGGCGGTCTGGGCGGCCCTACTTGCAGACCCACCGTTTCCATTGCAGCTTTGATGAATGGGCCTTCGCCGCCGGTCAGCTGGCTCACCTTGCTGCGCCACTTCACCCACTTCCACTTGAACGCCGCCAGGTGATCTTTCACGCCTGCGTAATCGCGGCTTTCCAATCTCCTCCAAAGCTCTGCAGGATACTGCGGCCAGAATCCAGACAGGTGAGTTATGAACCCTCTCGCGCCATAAATGTGACTGAGGATTTGCTGGCCGGAGTTGTCGATGAACACAAGGTCGTCAGACAGATTTGTCATGACGTCTCGGTAATGTCCATCGTCAGGCGTGGACCATTTAACTGCCTGGACCGTGTCGAACCGAGCCAGGCGCTCAATCAGTCCGCGACTCATGCTTAGTCCATCCCACCATGTGTGATAAATCATCAGAATCACGTCCGACTTGGAAGCGATGTATTCGAACAGGCGGTAAGCGTCTTCCTCTGTAGGCTCGTAATAGTACGTGGGGCCAAGCTGCGCTCCGTGGACGCCGGCCTTGCGGGCGTGCTGAGCGAGTTCGAGTGTTAACCGAGGATCGGTGTGCTGGATGCTGGTGAGCACGGGCGCTTCGCCATTCGCCGCCTCAACCGAGGCGCTCATAACGTCTTTGCGCTCGGAGATGTTGAGAGCAGGGTGTTCGCCGCCCGCGCCGCCGACAAGCAGGGTCCCCTGCCCATTGCGAACGCCGCCGTCGATCATGAATCGGATGTTTGATTGCAGGGCGTCCAGATCGAGCTCAAAGTCTTCGGTGAACGGTGTCGCCACTGCGACCATCGGCCCGCAAAGCCAGTCCCTGATTCCATCCTCGGTCATGTTTTCCTCCTGAATATCCAGCGTTTGCTGGGCGACTTTGGTTCGCCTGTGAATAATGTCAAACTTCGTGTGAACGTGTCAATATGAAATGCCTCTTTTTGTCTTCCACTCCAAACTGTCTGAAAATGCGTCGTTCGATTTCCTTAGATGTGTCGCCAGGGCGACGCTTTGCGAGTAAACCAGTTGCTATCTTGTGATCGCCAGACGGATTATCATTGTGATGACCGCACGAAGCAGTCAAATATTATGAAGTTAACCAGAGTTCGGAAAATGTCGCCGTCGAAGGCAGTGAATTTCAGAGGCCCGGTTCAATCCGGCGCTCAATCGGGAAATAATTGGCGGGGAGTGTGGGATGGCTAGATTGAAGGCTCCTTTGAAGATGCGAAACCGTATTTTCGTTTTCATGATTCTAACTGCAATGCCGATGGCGACTGTATGGTCAACACAGGCCGTTTCGTTGCCGATTTATGCCGCATTTTGGTTACCAACCCAACTGAGGCAGAAGGTTGGGAGAGAACTCGCGCTTACTCATCCCAACTGATCTAAAGCCACCCGCGAGAGCATCATTTTCACCGGACTGATCGGGCGGAATGTGCGGGAGACTCGAATGTCACCAGCCAGGCTCAGCAACGTGTAGGCGTCATAGGCCGACATGCCTTTGGCCTCCACCAGAAAATCCACCATGTCCCTCACGGCCTGCTTCATCGCCGGACCAAGCTCCTCCCCATGAGATAGCACAATAAAGTGGTCGGGCGTGAGCGCCCTGGGGCTGGTTATGCCCATCCCTTTCTCAACAGTTACCCGTATGTGGGCGTCAGACGAGCATTCAGCGCCGGTGCCTGCCACAGCGCCATCGCCCACGATAGCGTGGCAATCTCCCAGCGCCAGCATCCCTCCAGGCACGAACACCGGAAGGTAAATCGTGCTTCCAGCGACAAGTTCTTTCATGTCAATATCGCCGCCGTATGGCCCGCTATCGCTGGCGGTCTGTTGCGGATATGTTGGAGTCGTGGCGACCACTCCCATAGACGGATTGATGGGCAATCGAACGCCGGTGGGCATCACCAAATTCCCATCCTCAAGTGACATGACTGTTGGATAGGCATCGGTGTATTCCTCCTCCAGAAAACCTCTATCGGGCAGCACCATATGCGCGGCGCCCTCTTTGGCAGTTATCGAGATAAAATCTACTCGCAGTGCGTCGCCTGGCTCTGCCCCATTGACGTAGATAGGCCCTGTGGCCGGGCCTTTCAGAGATCTGGCTTGCAAGACGTCCGGGTCACGCACGCCCTCGAAGGCGTCCCAAGTCTCGACCATCAGCTCTTCACCAGAGTCAACCGTGATTGCAGGATCGTTCCCAGGATCAAGGACGTAGATGTGATGTTCCCTGCCTATTCGCTTCATGACAAACCTCCATCAACAATCGAAGATAAAACCCGTGAGCCGAGTGAAGTCGGCCCGTATCCGGTCTCGTAACTAATCGTGAGACCGAGCCGCTTCAGCTTGCGAACATTCGCTTTGAAAATTTTGGTTTCCATTCCGGCTGTCGGCGCAAGTTGTGAAGACGCGACTATGGGATTGGCGTCTATGAGCGTTAGCATCTGAGCAGTCCATGATCCGCTCCGACCACGACTACCCATTTTCTGAAGCCGCTGAATCAAGGCTCTCAACTCGTCGGCGGTCACATCATCAGATACATCGGCAAACGGATTCCTGTCTGACGACACATAGTGAAACGCCACTCTGAAAACCGACGAATCTTCGCCTATTGTCCCCGACCGCGCCATCTGAGCGATCAGCGCCTAACGACTCTCGAATCCCGAGGCCTGAGCTTCATCTTCACTGATATCTGACATCGCCAGCCTGCAGATTCCATCAACCTTCACGACGCCTTCGCTGTTGAGTCGATATGTGTTTCCGACCTTCACTTTGGCCGTCTTCCACCACCGGCATGTCGTCGTGATCGTGCCGTCAACTAACCTTTGATGGAACTCTTGCTTGAACAGCATCGCGGTTGTCCTATCGAAACTCCAACTGTTACACGATTCAAGGGACCTTGATGGCAGATCACCCCTCTGATGATAAGTAGTCCCAGAACCGTTCGGCTCGTTCAACGCTGAACTCGATATCCTCTTCGAGCATGTATCGCTGTTCCACCAGCTTCTCTGCCTCGTGGCGCACTCGTGCCAGGTACTGATCCTTCGATGGGTACCTCTCGGCGATGGAGGGACGGGGGTCTCCTGACGCCACTCGTTGAGATTCGGTAGACGCAAATCGCATCGTGGCGCCTGCGAACATGAGAAGCTGAGTTTCGCCTCCGATGTCCCTATGCCTTAACGTCCAACCCGTGTGGGTTGCGAGAGGGACGGCTACGTCCGGCAAGCGAATACCCGCGATCTCGTTGCCATCAGCATCGACTGCCGGGAGCAACGTGGCGAATGCCTTGCCAACGGTTGGGGGCATTTTCTGGATCTGCTCAACGTCATCTCTCAGAGCGTAGTCCCGCCTGTGAGGAACGGCAATCCGGTCAGGACGATGCGCCTCTGGGATACCGTCGAAAACCTTCTTGACCAATTCGAACGGAACCGCCGTGCCGTCGTCGATCCGAGCATGGCTGTTGGGCGGCGGCTCGACGCCATTGGTGACCCATCGGTCCAGATTGAACAGGCACGCCCGCAAAAGCGGCGAGTAGTCGATCACGTTGCGGATGTTTTGAGAACGGCTTACCCCTTCGATGCTCTCAGTAGTATCAGTGGGAGGCCATATCCCGATGCCATGTTGCGTGCCTGTGAAATGATAAATCCTTGCATTGGCCGCGACATCAATGTCTCTATTTCCATCAGGATCAGTGTGTATTAACGAAGCGTCGCCGCGATAGTATTCCGCCGAGGAGTTGGTGTACATCGCCTTAACCTGACTGCCCCGATCGTCCATCCGCCTGTGTAGAGAGTCGGTCTCCTCTGTCTCCAGGTCGGTCTGAGGCACGCTGGCAAAGGGGAAGAGATGGGTCATCATATTGTTGCGGTCTTTGGAGTTCTGGCCCAGACGCTGGTTGAACTCGCCGCGCATTCCCCCGGCGACGTTGGCTATTATTCCGTCGAGGGCTTCCCTGCCCGATTCGTCTCGGTTGAAGTCGTTGTAGATGTAGGTTCTAAGATACCGTCCGGTTTGGGAGATTCCATACGCATAGGCGTGCCGAATGTTTTCGATTGGTCGCGCCGTCTCATCCGAGCCGTATTTGAGCCAAGATACAGAGTCCCGCAGCGCCGCGAAGCTCAGGCCCAGAATGGGCGCCCAGTCGGTGGTATATGCGATCTGATACAGCCTGCCCTTCTCGAACCCTTGCTCCGAGCATATGTAGTCAGGGTCTGCGATGTAATTGCCGTCGTCATCTATTCTGCCAAACCGCCAGTCGTCTCGAGGAACGCTGTGCGCCTCGGTGTCGGGCATATCGCGAACTTCGAGAACTGCCCTTGCTTCCACCATGTCGGCGGCAGGATACGCCTGATGGCCCTTGTCAGACAGAAGAAGGTTGTGCGTGTCTGTCTGCGACTGAAGCTGGGTATAGACCCGGCCGGTCATTCCCTCAACTGTATGGCCTTGCAATGTTATGAGGGCCGATTTTTTTGGTGTGTCCACTTGCCATCCGCATGCCATGACTGTGTAGCCGTGCCTCATCAAAAACCCGTTGCCCAGGTTCAAGTCATAATCTTTTGGCGTGTCGACTTCTATTGCAACGCCTGGAGCGCTATTGAAGACAGGCAAGCCTACGCGGTTCCCGCGATTCACAACATCGAGGAGCAATTTGCCTGTCCCTCGTGATCGCTCGACAGGCAAAATAATGGAAACGTCGGCAGTGAATTCGACCATCCCCTCATCGCTGCGTCTAGCAAGTCCGACATCGGTAATTCGTGAGTTGGCGCCGTTCAGCGGATCGGTGGCGAAGTGCAGCGTGCCCAACAGTTCCTCGTAAGGGCCAACCTCCCCCCAGGACTTGCCATCCGCTAGAATCCTCTGAGTATTGACATCGAAACCTACAACTGGCATTGACCCACCTCGTTATTAGTAACTGTTGGCATTGCTCCCGGATTCGCGTCGATAACCGGGAGGTTTGCTTCCGCGTATTCCCCAACGCCTAACTTATCACATCCTCGATCATGCCAGTGACCATGCGCGCCTGGAAATGGCCCAAATCCGTGTCCGCTGAGAGTAACATGGTCGACCGACGTGAGAATCGGTGCGCCTTATAGGGAATCGATTGTCCATAATCAACCAAAGCATTATTATTGGGAGCATCCCAAGGAAATGAAACTGGCGAGGCGCGAACTACTACCTCGCACAGTTACCATGCACGGAGGAGACAATGTCCAGCGACAAACCTAGAGTATTGATTACCGGTGCCAGCGGATTGATCGGCGGGTTGACGTGGCGTAACCTCGGCCACAAGTATGAGTTCAGCGGCCTGAATCGACGTGCAGTGTCTGAGATTCCCAACACCCAGGGTGACATCTCCGACTTCGATGCCATACTGCCCGCATTCGAGGGCATCGACATGGTCGTCCACATGGCAAACTACACAGGCGATGCTGACTCGTGGGACATGCACCTCAACATGGGGATCATAGGCACGCGCAACGTGTACGAGGCTGCGCGCCTGAACGGCGTCAAACGGGTGGTCCTTGGAAGCACCGGCGACACGACCACAGGCTACGAAATGGATTACCCTTATGGTGAGTTAGCCGCCGGCGAGTACGACAAGGTCAACGAGCCGTGGAGGATGCTGACTCACACGGACCCGACTCGACCAAAAAGCGTCTACGGCGCATGCAAAATCTTCTGCGAAGCTCTCGGCCACTGGTACTCGGACAGATACGATATGTCTGTGCTATGCATCCGGTTGGGTGCGGTGTTAGCGGAGAACCGCCCAACACTGAGGCGTCAATATCCCGGATGGCTGGATCAACAGGACTGCGTCGACATGATTGACAGGTGCCTCGCCGCGCCGGAGTCTCTCAAGTTCGACACCTTCAATGCCATCTCCGATAACAAGTACCGATGGCGGGACATCGGCCACGCCAAGGAGGTTCTGGGATGGGAACCGCGCGGTCACGCCGAGGACTACGATCTCGACGACCAGGGCGGGTGGCATCAAGTAATCAAAAACGACCAGAATCTGAGACGCAAGACCTGAAGATGATTCTCGATTCGTTGTTAAACTCGTGTTTCGTTAACGCCGATCAGGTCTAACCAATGATCTGAACGATCTCGCCGGTGATTTCGAAATACTCCGGGTTGACGTTGTCTTTCGACTCGATGATGATTCTCACCTTGCCCTCTGTGAGAGATTCCCGAATCCTCAAGAGCCATACGTCGCGGCTCAGTTCCACCTCGTCAACGCTGCCTATCGCTTGCACCTCGACATCTATCCCGTCCGGAACATTCAGCGTGAGGGTCGCATTGGCGTCCGCGTCGCTCAGGTTGTCCAGTGTGAGAATGAGCATCCGAGTGTCGCCAACGTGCATCTCTGTGCCGCCTGTGAAGCTGGTTCCCTCATCATTTATGACCGCCAGCGCATCGTCGACCTGAGCCAGTCCGAAAGGCACCAATCCCTTGGTGTCGTGATCGATGATGGGGGTGAACTGCACCACGCCTTCGGTGTTAATCCTGAAGAGCCTGCGACCCGGATCGGCGAGGAAAAGTTGTCATCGCCCTCATATGTCAGCGCGGCGGCTTCCGAGTATTCCTGACCCAGAATAGTGATTGAGTCGATGATGCTGAACATCAGTGTCAGGCAAACCTTGAACACCGGGACACCTCACGATCGTTCCTCGCCGACGGGGACTTCTTCGGGGACTTCACTGCATTTAGTTTGTGGCCCCATCGTGGCTCCCCATTTCTCAATCACCGTGGTGAAATAGTCGTGTACTGAGACTCCCAATCGATTGCAGTTTGACTTTCAGCCAAAACGTTCTTTGTGCGTTCAGATATTTTCCACACGCCGCTAGTTAGCCGCCTGAGTGTCAATGGCGTAGGTGTCGGAACGATCGGAACTATCGGGGTGGCGGTGTAATATGCGACAGCATTGTCGTATGCTTTTTTAAGTTCGATGCATCTCACATACAAATTGTAGTCGCGGTATATATCATGACTACTACACGCCCCTGGTCGTTTGCCTGGCGGTAGCGGAGTCGGCGTAGGAACGGACTCAGGATCGGGCGTTTGTGTTGCTGAGTAGGCCTCTCGACCAATTGCCTCACCTTCAACCACCCACCAACCATCCCCCTCGTAAGAAATTGCCCATTCCTGCATCTGTTCAGCAACATTACGCTCGATCCCAAGATATCTGTCGAACAAGATAGCAAAGAAGTGATCCCTCAATTCCACCCTCACATCGTCATGAGTCCACTTTGGAGTCGGGGTCGGGGTCGGCTTAATCTGCGCCACCTCAGCCCCGCTACAAGCCACGAGAATGAAACCCAACGCCACCGTTAAGCCCACCCGCAACCCTGTTCTATGCAACATCTGCATTATTCCGCTGCCATCGCGTCAGCTTGCTGGACAGTAAACTGACGGTATGCCCTTCGGATAGTCGCTGCTGAAAGTTTGCCTCTCTTGCCTCCAGACTTGGCAACCTGTGGGTGCGCCTTCGCAAACTTTGCCCATGATAATCGCGAGTCTCTCAATTGGGCTACCAACTCGCCATTTACTCCCAGCGATGGACGCCCAATGGATTTCCCTTCGGCCTGCGCCCTGGCCAAGCCTGCCTTGACCCTCTCGCCCATGATGCTGCGTGCCAATTGCGCCCATGCCGCACTGATTGCGAACATCGTTTCACCCATCGGCGTAGTAGTGTCAATGTACGGCTCACAGTAGGACCTGAAACCAACACTCCACGCTTTGAGGCCCTCCAGTGTCTGAACGCCTTCGAGGACCGAACGGAAGGCCCTGTCCAGACGGAACACCAACACCTGGTTAAAATCCCTGGCAGCGGCCTGGTCAAGCATCATGCGCCATGCAACACGCCGTAGCTGGTCTCCTGCCGGCGCATGGTCCTGGTATTCATCGTGAACGTCCCATTCCTGGCGTTGGCAGTAATCGCG
>ENA-ORDI01000126-ORDI01000126.1-marine-metagenome-genome-assembly--contig:-NODE-126-length-51416-cov-6.528331_pt1 | contig 51416 bp, 37 predicted proteins | sample MGYA00248628_ERZ508525 | MGnify/ENA primary metagenome ERZ508525 (study PRJEB26195, sample SAMN05422138) | marine metagenome | isolation source: East of Porto Seguro, South Atlantic Ocean | place... | reverse complement strand
CGTTGTCCCGGTTCGGCACCATGAGCTTTTCCCAGATAATGCAGCCCGCGATCGAATTGGCCGAGAACGGCTTCCCGGTCTACCAGCGCCTACATGACCGTTTGGCCGCCGATGTTCGCAAATACACCGAACTGTACCCCACCACCGGCGAAGTCTATCTTCCCGGCGGACACGTGCCTGAGGTTGGTGAAGTTTTCCGGAACCCCGACTTCGCTCAGACCCTAAAGACCATGGTTGCCGCCGAGGGAGAGGCCAAGCACCAGGGCAGGACCGCCGGGATCCAGGCGGCCAGGGACGCTTTCTACAAGGGACCCATCGCCGAGAGGATCGTGGAGTTCATCACCGCCGAACCGCTGCCCGATGCCAGCGGCTCCGCCCACAAGGGGCTGCTTTCCTACGAGGACATGGCTGAATGGAACGCCACCGTCGAAAACAGCGTATCCTTGGATTACCGGGGTCTGGAAGTCCACAAATGCCCGGCCTGGACCCAGGGGCCGGTGTTCCTCCAGCAGTTGAGCATCCTGGAGGGCTTCGACCTGGGAAAGATGGGGCACAACACCGCCGAATACCTACACACATGGATCGAGACCTCCAAGCTGGCCTTCGCCGACCGGGAAGCCTACTACGGCGACCCCGCCCACGACGAAGTGCCCATGGAGATGCTGCTTTCCAAGGACTACGCCGCGTCCCGGCGGAACCAGATCGAGTCCACTGCGTCGATGGTCATGCGGCCGGGAGACTTGGGCGGCGGTGTGCCTGACTATATGGGCCGGGACGTTGCAGACGACAACCGCCTGGCCCTGGGGGTCGGTGCCCGAGCCGTGCAGGACTTGGGTCTGGACCACGCTCATACCGGAGACACCACCCATTTAGACGCCGTGGACCGGGAAGGAAACATGGTGGCTTGCACTCCCAGCGGTGGCTGGATCGGTACCTCTCCGGTGATCAAAGGATTGGGGTTCCCATTGGGTACTCGAGGGCAGATGTTCTACCTGAACCCGGACCGGCCCAACGCGCTGGCGCCCCGCAAGCGGCCTCGAGCCACCCTGACGCCATCACTGGTCACCAAGGATAACGACCCGTACATGGTCTTCGGCACCCCCGGCGGTGACGCTCAGGACCAGTGGACGCTGCAGTTCTTCCTGAACTACGTCGACTTTGGCATGGACCTTCAGGAATCGCTGGACGCCGCCACTGTGCACCAGGTCCACTTTCCGTCATCCTTCTACCCGCGCGTAGGCTACCCTGGCCGCGTCATCGCCGAGTCCCGGATTCCCGCAGGGGTCAGCGATGAACTGGCGAAAAAGGGCCATGAGATCGTCAGCACCGGAGCGTGGTCCAACGGCAAGACAATGGGTATTCGCTACGACAAAGACCGCGGCGTCATCATGGGCGCGGTTGCCCCAAAGGGGAATATCGGCTATGCCATCGGGTGGTAGTGGGTTGGGGCAACTGACGCCATCGGCGCCAGGTTCAGCCTCTTTGCCTGGGATGATTGACTTGCGGCATCGGCGAGTCCCCTCCTTACGAAGGAGGGGATATACGGGAGGTTTATCCCGCAGGGAGGCCACGACCCCCTGTAGTCCCCCCTTCGCAAAGGGGGACAAGGCCGCCGAAGCTCTTGCTTTGATGCATACAGCTTAGAATCGTTTCAACCGGCAACTACTAAACCTTGGCGAATTTCTGCACCCTCTGATTGGCGGTGTCCACTCCGTAAATATATCCCCGGGAGTCGGTGTACACGTTGTGGCAGTTCTCGAAGGTTCTTCCCCGGGCCAGTAGCTCCCCTTCCAGTGTATAAATGCTGAGGCGGGGCACTTGGTCGGTCACGTAGACGATCTGGTTGTCGTCGATGTGGATGCCCATGGGGAATTTGAAATCGGTCCACTGATCCAGGAATTGTCCCTCGGGGCTGAACACTTGCACCCGGTGGTTCTCCCGGTCGCAAACGTAGATCCGCCCGTCCTTGGCCACCCTGAGGCTGTGGGGCACCCGGAACTGGCCAGGCCCGCTGCCCGGAGAGCCGAAGGTGTCGATGTGCTCGCCGGCGGCGGTGAACCGGTGGATACAGGAATTACCGTACCCATCAGAGATGTAGATCTCCCCTGATGGAGCCACCGCCGTATCCGACGGATGGTTGAACGGCGACTGCATCGCTGCTTTGTACCGTGTGCCAAGGGACATGAGCAACTCGCCTTCGGTGTCGCACTTCAATATTTGGTGGGCATCGCGGTCGGCTAGATAGACACCATCATCTGGTCCGATGTAGATGTGATGCGCGTCTTCAAAGCGGCCTTCCTGCCGGGGCCAAGCTGCCAGGAATTTTCCGTCGCGGTCGAGCACCATGACTGGCGGGCCGCGGCGCTGAAACACGTAGACCCGGTCTTGGGAGTCCACGGCCACCGCGCTGGGGCCCTGGAACGTTGTTCCTTCTGGCAACTGAGCCCAATCAGGCTGATACTCGTAAACGAAGTCTCCCATCCCGATGGTTATGGCCATGGGTGATTACCTCCCAATCGTCGTGCGTTGCTATACCGCTGCCCACATCTGATCCTAGATTTACAGACTTGTAGTCTGCACTTCCATGGGCCTCTTACCCACGGGATAAGTCTCCATGGGAGTCAGCTCACCCGAGTCGCCGTTGATGCTGTACGAGGCTAGAACGCCCGTTTCGGAGCCGGCGGCATAGAGGAATTTAGCTTCGGGGTCTAGGCTGAAGGCGCTGGGAACTGCCTCGGTCGAAACGCGCCCGGCGGCCGTCAGTCGGCCGGTGGAGGCGTCCACCGAAAAGCCGGCGATGCTGTTGTGGCCCCGGTTCGGAGTGTACAAGAACTTTCCTGAGGGAGCAATCTGAATCTGGGAGCAGGTGTTGCGTCCGGAAAAACCCTCCGGCAAGGTGGATATAGTTTGGAAAGCCGAGAGGTTCCCCGACGCGGAATCTAGGTTATAGCCGGTTACGCTGCCTCCTTGCTCATCGGAAAAGTAGACAACGTCCAGGCTCGGATGGAAGCAATAGTGGCGGGGGCCAAGGAACTCAGACTGCTCCACCCTTGCCGGCGCGTTGGGGGTGAGATTTCCGGTATTTTCGTCGAACTTGAACTGGAAGATTGCGTTGGGTCCAAGGACGTCGCCGGGGGGATTCATCACGCTGTCGTTCAAACGGGCGATGTGGGGTACGAAGGCGAACTTGTTGGACGGGTCGGTCTGGATACAATGAGCGGCGGGCGCGGTTTCCAGCCACTCGATGGGCCGGTCACCCAATCCTCCATCATCCTTGATCGAGTGTACCGCCACGTGAGCGCCCTGATAATAGGCGGACAGCAGGAATCGTCCGTTGCGGTCTGGAGACAGGTAAGTGGGAGAGTCAGGCACAGGTATTCGGCCGATCAGCGTCAGCCCGCCGGTGTTGGGGTCGATCTGAAAGCTAGAAATTTCTTTACTGTTGCGATGGCCCACGTAAAAAACCTTTCGGTCCGGACTGACTGCCGCTGCCGACGGCCCACCAACTGCGGGCACTTCTCCCTTAGCGGTCAAGTTCCCGGTCCCGGAATCGACGCCGAATATCAATACCTTGTCATCGTCTTGCAGAGAAACGTACATATAGGTAGCCATAGCTAGACCTCCTCATCTTTAGCGATCGCTTCTTGGTAGTTAATGCCTAGGCGCGGCTCAGATTCACTAGCGATTCTGTTCGAAGCCAGCAAATTGTATCAAGACAAGGCATCGGATTCACCTGCCAGGGCGATTGCGTCTTATTCTGTCTCATAGCGATGATGGACATTACCAAGATGGAACCCCGCTCGTCGTTCCCGCGAAGGTGGGAACCCAGTAACTTAGCCTTCTGCGTCCGGTTCGCTTTTTTGCCGAACGTCCAATGGATTCCCGCCTGCCTGGGAATGACGATTGTCAGCAAAGGGACCGCCGACCCGGCCACTGGGGATTCTCTCTAGCCGCTAGACATGCGATTGCCCTGATTCACCTGCCTGCCGGTTTGGGGTGAGATTTGTGTTTGTGGTAGTATCTGTTTGAGCGGCGTTCGCTCATATCATGAATCAGGGGGTTTCACATGGCTACTATGATAGACGGTGAGTCGTATTTGGGAAGGGTTATGATTCGTCCGTTGTCCAAATCGGGCGACATTACCCTGTATCTCTGGCCTTTGCGGTGCCTAAAAAGCAAGATGGGCGGGCCGACCTTCGGAGTTGATGTAAGGGGAGAGGAATTTATCCGATTCGACCCCCATGGGCCGCGCGGCCATTGGCACAAGGGCGGCTATGACAAGTTGGGCGCCGGGGGATCACACACAGAATTCCCCGACGGCTTGGTAGACAGCGCGGGACAGATCTCTTGGGGTCTGGAGCAGATACGAGACCAAGGGCAGCAGATGCTTGAGGCGGCGGGATATCCTGCTGATGCTGGCTCGCTGGATGAAGAGATGGTCCAGGCTGCTGCGGAAGCAGTTATGGCTCATTTGGAAAAAGAGGGCGATCTGCGCTCACACGCCATCGATAAAGAACTGATCACGGCTTAGGCGCTCTGCCCCGGTCCGCTACGATCTGTGTTAGGAGGCGGCTAGCAGAAGTCTGCCGCCTCCTAACCATAGGTCGGCGCCAAGGGAATCGGTATCAATCAGCGGGTGTGATCTGTGGTGAATAATCAATGTCCACTCGATTGAGTCTGCTTAGAAAAGTTGTCCGGATATTTACCGGCGCCTTTTCGAACAGCCCCAACTTGAGAACTCAACGAGGGTCGCTGTATGGAAACTGGCTGAACGATACTGTCAGTTACTATCATTGAGGCCCAAAGCCCTGACCTTCGTGGAAGGTTGAGAAATAACAGAGTTCAAACGCAGCCGCTCCAGTAAACCGTCGGTTTTCCTCACCGCTTCTGTTGTTTGTCGAGCGCGTCCTGGTATCTCTCGGATACGTCCGCCTGGCTGTCCCGCTGTTCAGTGGTCCACCAGGATCTAATAAATGTCAGGATGGCGTCCACTTCTGGCTCGGTAAGCTTATCTCCTAAAGCCGGCATTCCCGCGCTGCCAGATCCGAGCTTCCCATTCAGCACCCACCCTCGAAGTTGGGCGTCCGGGTGATGCCAGGTGTGGCCCCTGTCATTGTGAATGGGCGCTCCACCCCTTCCGCCCGCGCCGTTACTGTCACCATGGCATACCTGGCAGTTTGCGGCATACAGGTCTGATCCCTCAACTGAACCCTTGCCCGGCGTGCTTGCCGGCTCGATCGCCGCGTCAACGGCCGGAGGGGTCTGAATCGTGGGCATGGGCGTTGATGACGGGACCTCAGTACCTGAACATGCAGCCAGAGCAACGATGGTCGATATGGAAACGATATGGCTGAATAGGTATCTGTAGATACTCCGGCGCATGTAAGTAGGCCTCAAATTCGGTTGTCCTAGGAACATCGCGGCTCCGCCTTAGGAGGATGCCGGTTTCTCGCCTAAGAAAATGCCGGCATGACTCTGGTGCCGAACGACTCCAGCGACTGCATTATCTTTTCGTGGGGCACTCCTCCGGCATCCATGAATGTAATCACATTCTCGATGCCGCACTCTTCTCGCAATTCTTGAATCTGTTCGATCACAAGTTCCGGTGGTCCGGCCAACATCGCACTCTTGAGAAGGTTCTCCCAAGTGATTTCGGGCTTAGGATTGTTAGTTTGAGAAGCCCGGTTGTACAGTTGGAATTCCCGCTGTCGAATGACCGGAATCTCGAAATTCCTTCGGGCTTCCTCCATGCTCGGGGCTACGTGAACCGGTCTTGACACCGCCCATCCCTCTCCCTTCACGAACTGGCCGTTCCCGCTTTCGGAGCGAACCTCGGCGTATATATCGACGAAGTCCCGGAGGACATCGGTTGGCGTGCCTGCCGCCATCGCATAGTAGCCACGCTCCGCGGCCAGCCTAGCAGTGGGCTCGGAGGAAACCATTAACCAGATAGGCGGATGGGGCTTCTGATAGGGTTTAGGCACCAAAGTGAGTTTTGTTACCTCATCTTCGACGACGTAAGGCTCCTCGGACGGGTAGAAAGGATGATGGGGAAGCTTCTTGGGCGGTATCGTGTAGTTAGGACCTTGATGGGAGAAATAATCGCTGGTCCACGCTGCTACCACGGCGTCGATAGTCTCGGTGAATAGTTCCCGATTGGTGTCTGGGTTTCTCGGGTCCGCTTTAACATTGAAAGGCATGGTGTCACTGGGTCTGCCACCTCGCCCAAACCCAACTTCGATCCTTCCTCTTGTCAGATGGTCTAATAAAGCTATGTCCTCGGCGAGGCGGATCGGATGCCACATGGTCGTGGTGAGACAGGCGAATCCTATCTTGATCCGGCTGGTACGGCAGGCCAGATCGGCGGCGAATAGAATCGGATTTGGTGAGTTGCCCAATCCTTCAGGATTAAGATGGTGCTCCGGCAGCCATACGGCGTCAAACCCCAACTGTTCACAAAGTTGGACTTGCTCACGTATGTCATCCAGCATTTGAGTGTGGGTTGCCTGATGCTGCCAGTTATTCATCTGGGTGTGGAACCCAAATTTCATGATCCGCTCCTTACCCGATGAGCTGTAAAGTATCGCTAGATCGATCGGCCCGCATCTTCTCATGCATCCCAGCTTGAGCAAGCAGATTCTATCATGGCAAACAGGGTTCATCTTCCAGTGGAACTTGGTAGCCAAGCTGGTGTGATAATATTCGCCCATCCGGGATAGGGAGGTAGCCGCCATGGATGTTGGCCTCACCACAGGTATATCCACCGATTCGGTAGACGTGGCGGTCCTAGCCCAAAAAGCGGAGTCCCTCGGCTTCGAGTCCTTCTGGCTTCCCGAGCACACTATCGTTCCAGTACACACGACCTCGCGCTACGGAGGGACCGCGGACGGCTCTATCCCCCTTTCCATGAGCGACTCGGGTGATCCTTTGATCGGCTTGGCCAGGGCATCGGCGGTCACCCAGCACATCAAGCTGGGCACCGCCATCAGCCTCGTGCCGGAGCATAATCCAATACTTCAGGCCAAACAGATCGCCACTCTAGACCGGCTGTCGAACGGACGATTCATATTTGGTATCGGCGCTGGATGGCTCCTGGAGGAAACCGAAATCATGGGCGGCGACTTTGAACATCGTTGGGGGCAAACCAGGGAGGCCATTCTGGCGATGAAAGAACTCTGGACCCAGGATGAAGCGGAGTTCCATGGCAAGTATTACAACTTCCCGCCGGTCAGATGCAACCCGAAGCCGATCCAGAAACCCCACCCCCCCGTTTTTCTCGGCGGGAACGCGCCCAACGTGTTTAAACGTATAGCCGCTTGGGGTGACGGATGGATGCCGGTGCGCGTAACTCCCGAGCAAGTCAAGATGGGCCGGGCCACTCTAGATGAGCTTGCGGAAGCGGCAGGGCGCGACCCAAAGACCATCAGGCTGATGGTGTGTAACGTACCGGCTGATAGGGACTCTATCCGGGCGTTAGAGATCGCTGGGGCTGATCGGGTTACCGTTTCCCTACCGCGTGACTCAGGCGAAGGGATGTTAGAGAAGCTGGAGCAATTAGCTGACAGCGTCCTGACATAGGGTGCAGCCACTTGCGGCGTTGCCGTTTTTATCTTTGAAGAGGAGTAAATATGGGCTGGTCGCTTCATCACAAAACCGGGCTGATCCACTGTTCACCGCAACAGGCGTACCGGGGTTACACCTTGTTCTCCACCAATCGGGGCGGCTATCACGCCAACCTTATAGACATGGAAGGGCGTATCTGTCACCGATGGTACTCGGAGGAAGGTATCTCTTATCCGTACCTTCTACCCAACGGTAACTTGCTGCTTCGGACGCATCCACCTGTAATTGAGGGTGAAGAGAGGTTCGGGGGCGCGTCGGGGGCGATATTAGAGCTGGACTGGGACGGCAACGTGGTCTGGTCCTACCGGAATTCCATGCTGCACCATGATTTCCAGCGCTTGCCCAATGGAAACACGCTGGTTTTATTGTGGGAACCGATACCGGACGAGGTCAGAGATAGTGTATTAGGCGGATATGAGACTGACGGCGACCCACAAGAAATGTTGGGAGACTTGGTTCAGGAGATTACCCCGGATGGGTCCACGGTTTACGAGTGGAAGTCTTGGGAGCACCTGAGCGACGAGGATGATGTCATTTGCTTCCTAGAGCGTCGCCGTGAGCGAACCCATCAAAATGCTCTGAACGTTACGTCGGACGGCGACTTGCTAGTCAGCTTTCGGCAAACCAGCACCGTTGGCATCGTCGATAAGGCCAGCGGCGAGTTCAAGTGGAAGTGGGGTCCTGGCGAAGTTAACCACCAGCATCACCCAACCTTCTTGGACAACGGCCGGGTGTTGATGTTCGATAATGGCTGCCACCGGCGGGGAGCAAGCCGTTCGCGCATCGTGGAAGTGGACCCAGCAACCAACCAGATCGCGTGGGAATATCAGGGCACGCCTGACATTTCGTTCTACAGCTACAACATCAGCAGCGCCGAGCGCCAACCCAACGGCAACACGCTGATCTGTGAAGGGGCTCCCGGCCGCATCTTTGAAGTGACTCCCGAAAAGGCCATCGTCTGGGAGTACATAAACCCCTACTTTGGCGACGCGCCTTCCCGGGGTCCGGCCAACTCGGTAAACGGGGTGTTCCGGGCGCATCGTTACGGACCGGACCATCCGGGGCTACAAGGTAAGGAATTAAACCCGGCCCGCTACGGTTCTGTGAACCAACTTTACACGTAGACGGATTGCCGCTAGCTTCGGTCAGATAATTTGTATCCAGCGGCCCGCATGTTCAACATTTGGGCTAAGTGAGCCTGGAGGTCAGGGCGCATTGCCCTTAGACCGCAGCCAACGCAGCTCTAGCTTCGTCCATAAGCGCCGGCACGTCCCGCATAACGACCTCTTGGCGTGGTTGGAGGAATAGGAGGACGACCTCCTTGACCGAACAGCCTGTCGCTTCCTGCAGGGCCAGAGCATAGGCTCCGGCCTGGATCCGGTAGTGCCCTGACCTTTCGGCGATCTCTTCTTCCGTCTCAAGGCTGTCCGTCTTGTAGTCCACCACCACTAGGTCGCCCTCCTCCTCAAAGAGAAGGTCGATGAACCCTTCCAGCACAGTCTCTCCCACCGGCGCGCCCACGGGTACCTCTCGCCACCAGCGCCCCGAGGCCACGGCACGCTTAACCGTCTCGCTTTCCAGGGCGACGCGGACCAAACTGACGATCTCCGCCTCTCGTTGGGGAACTCCCTCGGCGGCAGCCTGAGCCCGGGCCGTGTCCTCTAGGCCTTGCCCGCTGGCCAAGTCCACCGATTGGAGGACGGCATGCACCGCCCGGCCCACGTTGGTGCCGGCGCGGCCGCGGCGCCACGGTTCCTCCGGGGAATCGGCCTCATCTTTGACAACCTGGGCCAGAGCGGTGGCCGCCACGGACGACGGTCGAGCCCGTTCCCGAAGCAACTGCGCCCGGTCTTCGATCCACTGCTGCCTCGCCTCTGGGGTGTCATCGGGCTCCGGCGGTTCAGTCTCCAGGGAAACTGCCGGAGCCGCCGCCTGAGTGATAGAGGCCGGCCGCCATAGGTCATCGGCGTCTTCCATAAGCGCCGCGATCAACGCCGCCCTGGATTTTTGATCCTTGGCTGTCCGGTATAGGCTGAGCACCAAGTGGTCCCTGGACCTGGTGGCTGCGACGTACATCAACCTGACGTCTTCCGCCAGGCTCAGTTCCCCTTCCCTTTGTGCCAAGACTTCGTAACCCGGCGTCTGAAATCGCGCGTCAGCCGGACCAAGCCTGACTTCGGCGTTGCCTTGCTCCCGGTCAAATAGTACGTTATCGACTCGCGTCCGGGGCTCAAAGTTGAGGGCGGTCAGAATGACGATGGGGAATTCCAGCCCCTTGGCGCCATGGACCGTCATTATCCGCACGGCGTCCTCGTCCGTCTCGGGAACGGGCACTTCAGTCACCCGAGCCCCCTCCTCTTCCTGAGTGGCCGCCCACTCCAGGAAGGCGCGCAGGGAACTCCTTCCGGCTTCGGTGAATACCCGGGCTTGACCCACCAAGAATGCGTAACGCCGCCAACGCTCCCGGGGTCTCGGCGCACCCAAGGCAGCCTCCAAAAGCCGCCGCTCCCGCACGAATTCTTCGATCAGCGAAGCGGCCGGTGTCCACATGCGCTGTTCGTGGTATCGGCGTAGGACGTCCATGGCTTCAGCTACCGGGCCATCAGTTGGATTGCCGCCGGCCAGGAGTTCCAACCGTCCACCGGCGTCGACGAATTCCAGGAGGTCGGCGTCGGAGCAGGCCAGGGCGGGAGAGCGTAGCGCCGCGACTAGGGCCACCTGGTCCGCTGGGTCGTCCAAGGCTCTGAGGCAATTTAGAAGGTCCCGTACCTCCTGGGTACCGAACACCAGTGAGGCGCCTTCCAAACGGTAGGGAACGCCGGCGTCTTCCAGGGCCAACTCCAATAACCGCAACGCGCTGCGTTGGGGCATCAGTATGCAGATGTCTTTGAACTGTGCCGGTCTGAAGTGCTCAACACCGTCTTGCTCCGTGGCCTCTCGATCCATCACCGGCCATTCTTCGGCCTTGATGCTTTGCAACAAGGAGGCCATGCCGGCCGCTTCTTGGCGGCGCACCGGTCCGACGTTTCTTGCCTCCAGTGGCCCGCCCAACGCCCACACCGACGGAGGTTTAGGATGGTCCGTACGTGGCTCCCACCGGTGGATGATGGGGACGTAGTCCGCTTGGCCGTTGCCGCCCTTCATCGATCCCTGAAACAGGTGATTGACCCAGGCTACAACCGGCCGCTGGGAACGAAAATTCTGCACCAACCGCAAAGGCTCTTCCGTGATGAGAGCCTGGAAGCGCGCCATCACTTCCACGTCGGCGCGCCGGAAGCGGTAGATGGACTGTTTGGGATCCCCAACAACGAACAACTTGCCGGGGGCCAGGGGGATATCGGTCCACCGGTTGGAGCGGTTCTGGGAGGGGGTCCCCGGCGGCACATCTTCCGCCAAGAATGTCGCGATCTCGGCCTGGATGGGGTCGGTGTCCTGGGCTTCATCCACCAAGACATGGCTGTAGCGTTCCCGGAAGTGGTCCCGGACTTCCAGATCGTCCCGCAGGAGATCGCGGGCCCAGACCAGCAGATCCTGAAACTCGGCCTTCCCCTCCCGTTTCCGCTCCTTGGCGTATTCCAGGACGAACTCTCGCACGGCTCGTAGCAGCGGCATGAGGCATCCCGCCCGAACTGTGTCCAAGTCTTCGCGCGCCTGACCATCCAACTCGAGAAGCAGTGCCTTGAGGCGGGTGCAAGCGTTCTGCTGGGAATCGGGATCGGTTTCCCAATCGCCTACACGGCCTCTCGGATGTCGTAAAGGAAGGCTTTCGGATAGCACCCGCCAAGCCGCCACCGATTCAAGGTCCATACCTCGTAGGCGCTGCGCCACACCGGAGACGCTTCGAACGTGAGCCTCCAGGGGGTCGGCGTCGTTTTTCGCAAAGGCACAGAGGCGCTCCAGTTCATGGGATTCCGCGATCAACGCCGCGGCCGCGTGGGGTCGGGATGGTGGCGGCTCGGGGAAGGAGGCGTCCTCCAAGAGGTCGTAATTGCCGTGGAAGCTCGCGGCCACCTGTTGGAGATGGCCCAGCGTCAGCCCCAGGGAAAGCGCTATGCGTAAAGACGGCCTAAGGCCGGAGTCATCCAGGGCATTGTCCAGCCACGTACCCCAAGCTTCTCTGAAGCCCATGTCGGCGGAGATCTGGTCCAGCGCCTCGAACGCTGGAGGAAGTCCGGCTTCCAAGGGCCGCTCCCGCAACAAGCTCCCGGCGAAGCTGTGAAGGGTCTGGATAGCAGCCCGGTCCAGGTCGGCCACGCCTTGGGTGCAGCGGGCTTGCTCTTCTATAGGCCGCTCCGGATCGGCGGCCGCCCGCTCCAGGGACTCCCGGATACGGTCCCGCAGTTCCGACGCCGCGGACTCGGTGAAGGTGATGGCCGCCACTTGGTCCAGCGAGGCCCGCCCAGAGGCTACCAGCGCGACGATGCGGTCCACCAGGCTCGATGTCTTGCCGGTGCCCGCGCCCGCTTCCACGAAGAAATTCTCTTCTAGTGCCTCCTGGATGCGGCGGCGTACGTCCTGGTCCTGGGGAACGAATGAGCCGCTCAACATTCGCCTTCCGCTTTGTCCGCCTCGCCGCTCTGCATCTGCAGGTACGCCTGCAAACGGGAGTCGGCCTGCTTCCGCTCCCAGTGGATGTCCCGCCGGCTGGGGCACAGGGTGTTAAAGTCACAATAGTTGCAATTGGAGAAGCCATTCCGGTCTTCCGTGCCTGGATTGGCCGGAAACAGGCCTTCAGCGATACCCTGGGCAATAGTACCGACAACGCTGTCGAAGCGCTTCGCCACCTCGGCCATCTCCACCGGCTCCGGCGGGATAATCTCGAATCGTCCGGAGGCGCTGACGAACCAGTAGGCGGCTCGGACGGTGACATCGGTGCCAAGGCTATTCTGGAGGGCGATGGTGTAGATGGGGAGTTGCAGGCGCTTTCCACCGGCGACGGGATCATCTTTCATCGATCGATAACTTCTCGTGCTACCCGTCTTGTAGTCCAGCACCAGGGCCAACTTACCCGATGGGTCTAGATCGACCCGGTCCGCGACGCCTCGAAAGCGAAGAATCCCTACCCCCGGAATATCCCGCTGGGCGGCCTCCAAGCCCGGCTCTCCTCCGGAGGAACCCGGCAATCCGAACCGCACCTCCACCAGATGGGGAGTCACCCCGAAGCGTTCCCGCAGGCCGGCGTCTGCCGACAAGAACTCGTCCAGGTCCGACAGGATGGCCTCTTGCTGCAGTTCCCAGAGGAGTGCCTTTCCGGTCACCCCCCGTTCCTCGGCGTCGGCGAACGACTCGAGGGCCAGGTGTCGCAATCGGTTCCGATGCTCCTCGCTCCAGGGTTCCTCGGGAGTGGGAAGGCTTCTTTCTTTCTGCCCGCCGCGGATGAAGCTCTCTAGGACTCCGTGTACCAGCGACCCCTTCTCCAGAGGAGACATGGTCGCCACGTCCTCGGGCTGCTCCAATGCAGCCACGCCCAGTACGTTGCTCATGAGGTAGCGGAAGGGGCACGTAGCCCACGTTTCCAGACTGGTGGGAGACAGGGCGGGCCGGTCCAGGAGCCTCAACCGGCGCGTCCGGCCTTTCAAGATGGAAACATCGCCGTCCCAATGGGTCAGTTGACGGGCCTCTCTGCCCTGTTCCAAGTTCAAGGCACGGGACAGTTGCCCCGATGCGGCCAGATGGTGCTGTTCCATCGGCATCCCGGCGCGGCGCCACCGCCACAAGCCTTCGACGTCACGGTCGTGGATGTCGGCCGCCGACTCCGTGGCCACGGTCCGCAGCCCGTCTTCCATGGATGCCACGGTGGTTAGCCAAGGGACGGGTCCTATCGCCCTCAGGTTCGAGGTGTACACTGGGGCGCCGTGTAACTGTGTCGCCGCCTCCAGGAACCAGCGGGAGGGGAACTGGCCGCGTTGCGACCCGGGATTACCTTGAGGGAAAGAGAGGACGCATTGGTCACCCGCCGCTAGGGCAGCCAGGTAGGCGTAGCGTTCGTCGGCCTCCCGCCCGCCTCGCAATGGTAGTCCCGCGGAAGGGCCCCCGGCCCGCTGCCTTTCCCGGTCGGGCAACAGAGGGTCGTCGGGTTGACGCGGCGGCATCGCCCCTTCCACCATTCCCACCACGCATACCAGGTCAAATCTCATGCCCAGGGCCGTATTCAGTGGCGCGACGAATACACCCCGGCCTGTCTGGCCCAGGTGACCTATCGGACTGGCCAAGGCCCCTTCCAGCGCTAAGAAGAACCCGTCGAAGGACGGGCCTGCCTCTACGTCGTCCAGGGTTCGCATCTCTCGCAATGTCTCTTCAACGCGGGTGAGCGCGGCTTCCTCCGCGTCGCGTAAGTTGGCGGTGGATCGGTCTAGATAGGACGTAAGCAGGTTCTGAGCCCAGCCGGAAAAGGCGGGCCAGCCACTGCCGTCGGGAGGCGCTTCCAATCGGCCGGCCAGACCGGTCACAAAGCTCAACAGCGACCGGGTGGCGGCCGCTTCGCCTTCCAAGCGGGCGGTCCGGGCATCTGGCATGTCTCCTGATCTAAGGCCCTCTTCCGCCAATCGCTCCATGTCCCCAGCGTAGCGGTCGAGCCGCTGCTCCCACTGGTCCAGGCCGCCGACAACCCCCGCCTTCCGGGAAATGGCATCCCAGTGCGACGGTTGAATGGCGGGGCGAGGTTCACCAGGAGCGGCGATAGGGCAACTGGTAAGCCATGCCATGAGTTCGCTCCGTGGTAAGTCCCTCCCCACCAGCCGCATCAATCCCAGAAGGGTGCGGCCTGCCGCCGTGTCGATCAGATTCACGTTCCCCGGCCCGGCCATGGCTACTCCGGATAGTCTCAGTTCCTCCTGAACCAGAGCGGCGTAAGGGTTGGACTGGCGGTAGAGGATGGCCATGCGATGGAAGGGCGTGCCTTCTTCAGCGGCCTTCATCAGGCGCCGCAGTACCCAGTGCACCTCCTGATGGGGGTCGGGCGCGATGACAAGACCGGAGACGGGCGGCAACCGCGGCTCCGCTCCCTCCTGGGATGGACCTAGCACCCGGCCAAGCCTTTCTCCCAGGGCGCGGACGGGACCATCTCCTGATGGATCACCGGCAAGTCCTAGGACCACGGCACAGGACCATTGCTCGTCAAGCGCCTCCACCAGCGCCTGCTCGCCCGGAGTCAGGCCGGACACAAGGTAGAACACCACTGGTCCCAGGTCTTTTAATCCGGTGGCTGTGTTGTCCCGCACCGATCGGGCCGCCGCCTGGGCCAAGGCTTCCCGGTCGTAGTATTTAGGGTCTGTGTGCTCACGGAAGAGACGATAAAGGCGCACGACTTCGGCTCGGAGCCTGCCCTGGGCCGCTAGGGCGGTAAGCCCCGCCTCAGCGGCATGGCGTAATTCGCGAAACGTGGACTGCAGCGTGCGGTTCAGGGCGGGATGCTGCCGTACCGGTTCTAGAGGCCCCCCGGCCTCAGATGCAACGGCCCGGACCGCGGCGGCTTCCACGAGAGGAGTGAGTGGGCGACGCCCCTGTGCGGCCAGGGAGGGGGCTCCCAACAGCTCGGCAAGCCGGGAGAGTCCGATAATGTACACATTGGTGCTGCCAAGGCGTCCCAGATCATGGCGCAAGTCCAAGCCGGCGTAAGTCGATGGGACAATGACGGTGACCGGAGCCAGGGGATCGCCGCCCTTGAAATCCTCTACCAGGGTAAACAGACGTTCGCGCGCACGGGAGTCCAAAGGCTCTGTGACAAGCGCCATCGATCCCCCTTCTCCCTAGTGCGGCTTTCTGAGGCGGCGACGGCTCTATTATGCCAGAACCGGACAAACAAAAAAGACCACCTTAATGGCGGTCTTCAGAACCGGATCCGGTTGATACCCATGGGTGGCGGTCCGCGGACGGCGCCACAGTGGATCTCAGTCGATATCCGGACGCAGGTTGTGCCACTGGGTGTTCTGTTCAAACGTATACCCTATCCGGCACAACAATGGCTCGGAAAGGTGCTTTCCCACGAACTGCAGACTTAGGGGCAGCCCGTCGCTGTTCTGGCCACACGGTAAGGATATGGTAGGAGCGCCGCTGAAATCGTAGGGCACGGTGAATCGCCCCCAGTTGCCGTCGTCCAGTAAGAACGAGGGCCCGTACATCTCCTCCAAGGTGATGGGGAAGGGAGGCCGGGTCATAGTGGGGCAGCCGATTACGTCGATATTCTCGAAGACGTTGGCCAAGAGGCCACGGCAGGCCGAGCGTACGTTATTAGCCTTGGCATATTCGGCCCCGGTGACCGCCGCGCCCATGTCTAACCAGCCTTGGAACCAGGGTCCGTAATCGTCACGGCGTGAAGGATAGGTTGCCTCGTGGGCGGCCAACGCCTCCGAAGCGCAAAGCACTCCCCACGCGTCCATATAGCCGCTGATATCGGGGATTTTTATCGGGACTATCTCGGCGCCCAGTCCTTCCATAACTCGGATACCCGCCAACACGCTTTCCACCAACTCCGGGTCTGTGTCGCCGGAGATGTATTCTTCGTCCAAGCCGATGCGGAGACCCCGGACACCCTGGTCGATTCCCTCCAACATGTCTGGCACCGCGGCGGGCAAAGACGTGGGGTCGTTCGGGTCCAAGCCGGCGATGGCCTGAAGCATTATTCCGGCATCGGCTGCGCTGCGAGTCATCGGGCCGATGTGGTCCAAGGATTCGGCCAAGGCAAACACGCCGTAGCGGCTGACTCTCCCCCAGGTGGGCTTGATCCCCACGATGCCACAGGCGGCAGAGGGAAATCTGATGGAACCGCCGGTATCGCTTCCCAACGACCCGAAACACAGCCCTGCCGACGTAGCTACGCCGGAGCCGCTGGAAGAGGCGCCGCTCCAGAGGTTTGCGCCCCAGGGGTTTATCGGCACCTGAAACTCAGGGTTGTAACCAGCCATGGCGCCCTCAGTGAGGTTTAGCTTGCCCAAGATGATCGCACCGGCGGCGTTAAGCTTCTCGACCACCGTGCAATCAAAATCCGGGACATGATTCATCAAAGCCTTGGTGGCGCCCATCGTCTTCACGCCTTTGGTGAAGCACAGGTCTTTGACGGCGATGGGCACCCCGTGGAGCGGTCCCAGATAGTTTCCGGAGGAGATGGCCCGCTCCGCAGCCTGAGCGGATGTCCTTGCCTGCTCGGCCATGACGGTTGCGTAGCTCTTATATTGTAGGTCCCGTTCCCGGATGCGGTCGAGCATGGCGTCCGTGACTTCCACGGGCGATAGCTCCTTGGACTTAATCAACTCCGCCAACTCGGTGATTGTTTTGAAGTGTAGAGGTGTCTCGCTCATCGGTAGCCTCCTCTTGGCCGCGCTTGGATCCACCAAAATTATGTTGACCACCCGTCCGGCCCACTCAGCCCAGGCGTTGCCTGATTAGGCGGATTCAATCTCCCCGATGAAATCACGCACACTCCCCGCCAGCAGGTCAGGAATCTCCACCTTCATGTTGTGGCCCACGCCTTCGAAGGTCCGCAATCGGGCGTTTGGCATCAGTTCGGCCATCAGACGTTGGACTTCTGGGGGAGTAATCTCGTCCTGGGCAGCCGCCAAGATCAGGGTTGGGGCCGGGATATGGGGCAGCAGCGGGGTGAGGTCCTCTTGCAAGAGACAGCCTTGAAGGGCCAAGACTACTTCGGCCTGGGTTTTTCCTCCTTCGGCGGCGTACCACTTTATCAGGCCGGGTTCGGCCTGAGGACCGAACCTTTTCTGGGCATCGGACAGCAACCAGGCCTCGGTTCCTTCTTCCTCAAGCGTCCGGCGCCACACTGCGGCGTCGATTCCCGCTCCCATCTGAGCCAGTTTGGGGGTGGAGGCCACCAGGCTGAGACTATGGAGCCGCTGCGGGAAGTCGTGGGCGAAGCGCAGGCTGACGATGCCACCGGCGGAGGCTCCTACCAGGTGCACCTTCTCGATCTCCAGGCCGTCCAATACCGCGGCGATGTCGGCAGCCAATCCCGGTAGCGAGAAGGCCCCCGTGGGAGGAGGCTGCGTGCCGGCATGGCCCCGCATGTCGAAGCGGAGTACCCGGTGGTGGCGAGCCAGCGTAGGCACCCAAGCCCGCCATCGGTGCAGGTTTCCCGCCGCCGCATGGTGCAGCAATACAACACTTTTATCCTGCCAGGGCTCGGTAAAATCGTCGAGATGGTAATGGAACCGAGTTCCGTTTAACTGTAGATACGGCATTCGCGTTAACCCTCTCTTATCCTAGTCCTCGGTCATTTCCGGATACAAGCCATGATCCCATCGGAACTGTTGCTCAGGGTACGAGCAACCGCACGATCTCCTCGACTGACGGCGCGTCTTCCAGGCCGTCCACTAGATCGGCCAGGAGGTCTCGGTTGCTTTCAGGCAGGTGGCCGGCGCCCACCGCCCAGCAGGCGTGAAATTTCTCCAGGTGCTGATGCCTGCTCAGCGGTTTTTCCGGGTGCCCCAGCACCTGATCCAGGATCAGTTCGTGCTCCGCTCCGTTTTTGAGACGGATACGCATCCGCTGCGGCACCATGACGTTTTGGTCCGTGATCGTCAGGTCTTGCACCACCGTTATCCGGCCTGCCAATTCGCGGACCGCCGGATCACGGAGCCGCTCTTCCCAGAAATCGGTGATGAAAACCGTACCCCGAATCAAGGCCACTGCCGCGACGTATGGGATCGACAGCTTGGCGTATTGCGGCGACGGAACTCCTTCTTCCAAGGGACGTCCCACCAAACGGTATGGCAACGGCGGAACTAGGACTTCAATGTCGTCCACATCTTCCGCATTGAAACCATGACGTTCTTTCAGAATCAGGACGGCCTCCGCCGCCCCGTGGGTTAGGCGGCCGCAGGGAAACGGCTTGTGGGCTATCTGCTCCACATGCCAGACGCTGCCCAAGTTGGCCAGTACATCCGCAACGTCGTACTCCCCTTCAAATAGCCTGAAGTATCCGTACCGGCCCTCCAGCACCTCAGATGGCCCCTGGATCCCCCGGGCCGACAGTGAGATCGCGGTCACCGCCGCCCTAGCGTTGAAGGCGGTCTGCATGGAGTTCACCTGAACTCCTTCGGTGTGGGGCTGCAGCGTACCGCAGATCTGGCTATATACGATTCCCATAGCGTGGGTTAAGGTTGCCCGGTCCAACCCGGAGATCTTCCCCGCTGCGGCCACGGCGCCAAATGCACCTAGCGTGCCTGGCCGGAAATGCGCGATGGGCGACCTTGACGATAATCCGATCGCACAGGCCACGTCCACGCCCAGCGCGACGGCGGTAAGCAATTCCCTGCCAGTTACTCCACCTTGGGCCTCGGCTACGGCTAACGCGACCGGGAGGACTGTCGTAAAGGCATGGACCACGGCCAAGTCGTGTACTGGGTCGAATTCCTGATTGTGCATCAGGAAGCTATTCATCATCGCGGACGAGGGCGCCGGTAACCGCTCTCCGGAAACCAGCACCGTCGACTCCGGTTTCCCTCCCCAGTCTTGGAGAAGGCCCAAGGTTTCGGCAACGCCGGGAGCCAACGTGCCGGCGATAGCGACGCCGAACGCATCGAGGATGAAGATCTTGGTGGCGTCCACTGCCCCTTGAGACAAGTCTTCATAGCGGGTGTTGACGACGTTACGCACCAAGGCGTCGATGGGATCCTTTCGGCCGGAGGTTCCAGGGGCGCTGCTGGTCATTCGGGCTTGCTCCTACCTACCGCTGCTTTTTGGGTTTCCACGGTCCGGGTTGTCCTTCCATCGGCACGCATACTAGGCATGGCCTGTATCCCATGTCGATAGCCGCACTGGAACTGGGGAAGACCAACCGGTTCTCCGGCTTGGTCCGCCTGCCTGGGGGGCAGTTTGGGCGGCAGAAAATATGAGTGGTTTTGCAGGCGTTAAACATGGGTAGTACGTTAATTTATAACTTTCCTTGTTTGTCTACGATGGAATTAGGCTTAGCACTACTTACTTTTCCGGGACGCGGACCATTCATCGTGGGGAGGGACTTCTTCGCCTACCACGTGTAGGAAGAAGTAAGTTCCCGTGTCTCCCATGAACTTGAACTGTTTACGGATGTCCTGAACCGTGGATGAGAAATCAGGGTGGGACCGGAGGTATTTTTGAAAGCCGCCGTGCTCCTCGTCAAGCTCTACCATGCGCTGAGTGTTGGACACGATCGCTGACAGTTTGCGGCGGTTTCGTATCACGCGGGTGTCTTGACACAGATCGTCCAACTCCGGCTCGGAAAAGCCGGCGACAATATCAGAATCAAAGTCCTGAAAGGCTTCTTTGATGCCAGGCCACTTGGCTTCGACTACTTTCCAGGAAATACCACTTTGGAAAACGGCCTTAGTCATAATCTCTAGGTAATCGCCAAGACTTTTGGGCTGTATTCTTTCCGGTACGGGCATCTCAGTCTCCGTGTGGCAAGAATGTTTTCCTTAAATGACCACCTGACCCATACTGGCGGCCACCCGGCCGTCCTTGATCACGGTGTCCACCCGCTGTAGAGCGGTGATGTCCGACAACGGGTCTCCGTCGATCAAAATGATATCGGCCTTTTTACCTGGTTCCAGGCTCCCAGTCTCCTTGCCTAGGCCGATGGCCTCCGCCGCGAGGCTGGTGGCCGACGTGATGACTCGCTCCGCCGGTATCTCCAACCGGTTGACCAGGAATTCCAGCAACAAGGCGAACTCGTCGATCCGGGTGGCCGTGGACCCAGCATCGCTGCTGGCTACCACTTTGGCGTCCGAATCGTACATCTCCCTTATGGTTCGGTAGCGGGGTTCCAACATCGCCTCCCGCCCATCCCGGTCCATCACATCTTGAATCTCGTCCAAAGGTACCCGGTACCAGCTGGCCGGAAAACCCAGGCTTATGGTTATGCCTTTGTTGATTATCTCCTCAAGCAAACCTTGGTCCACACTGATTCCACCAAGACCCATCCAGCTACAGTGCTCCAAGGAGTCGATGCCCGCTTCGACTGCCGAGCGGATGGCAACTGTTGGGTGTACGTGTGCGGCCACGTGTTTCCCCAAACGGTGTGCCTCGTCGGCGGCCACCCGGAACTCCTCCATGCTGTATTGGGCTGCCAAAGGATTGCTTCCGGGGGTGGCGTTTCCTCCTGAGCCGAAGATCTTGATGCAGTCGGCCCCGCCTTTGATCGTGTAGCGGACGGCTTTCTTCATCTCGTCGAGAGTGTCGACTTCAAGGGACTTGAAGTGGGCTTGCCCACCGGTAATAGTCAACGCGGCCGCACAAGACACGACCCGTGGGCCAGGGATGATGCCCTTGGCAATGGCGTCTCTGATCGCCACGGTGATGAACCCCTTGCCGCCCAGGTCCCTGATGGTGGTGATCCCTGATCTGATCGCCAACAGGGCGTTTTTCGTGCTCAATATCATCATGTCGTCGTCCGACGCGCTTCGTGCATCCATCGCGCTGAGCGGCCCACCGGAGTTGACCAGATGGACGTGGGCGTCGACTAACCCCGGCATGATGGTTCTATTACCGGCGTCGATCACCTCCACCCCTTCGGCGGGCTGGATGTCTGCCTGACGGCCTAGGGCGGTTATCCGGTCGCCATCCATCAATAACGCGGCGTTTTCAATGGTGGTCCCCTTGCCGTCGATCAATTTTGCAGCCTTGATCAAAATGGACATTTACCTGCCGCCTCCTTATCGCGGTTCGCTCGGGTGTGGGAATCGGTTGGGGTGGGGGTGGCGAATACTCTTCAGGTCGCCTGGCCACCGTCGATCTCGATACATTGGCCCACGATAAACTCGGCCTCTTTGCTACACAGCCAGGCGATAAAGCCGCCCATCTCCTCGGGCGTTCCCGCCCGGCCTATCGGTATGGACTCCACCCTTGCGGCCCACTCCGGGCTACGGGGGTATCCATAAAGGGCATCGTTACGGGCGGTGTCGGTGGTTCCGGGGCTGACGCCGTTGACGCGGATCCCGTGGGGCGCCAGGGCCCGTCCGGCTTTGGTTGTGAAAGTGTACAGAGCGCCGCTGGCGGTGGCGTAGGCCAGGTCGGTGGGCCGGCTTATCTTGGCTTCCACCGAGATCACGTTGACTATGCTGCCTCCCCAACCCTGGCGCATCATCACTTTGGTGACCGCCTGGGTACAGAGGAACGCGCCGGTGACCTTCACGTCCATCACGTACCGCCAAGCCTCTTCGGTCAGGTCCTCCAGTTCAGCCCAGGCAGCCATGCGTGGAGCGCTGGCGTTGTTCACCAGAAAATCGATCCTGCCAAACCGCTCCACTGTCCGGTCCACCATGCTTTGGATCTGATCCGACTTGGTAACGTCGGCCACCAGGGGAAGGGCGTCAACTCCCAGGCTTTTGATCTCCTGGGCTACGCTGTCCACGTCTTTCCATCCGGCGTCCTGCTCGTCTTGGGGGAAGGTTGTGGGGTCGCGGCCGGTACCGGCTAGGGTTACATTGGCGCCTTCCCGGGCAAAAGCCAGAGCGGCGGCTCGCCCGATACCCCGCATGCGGCCCGCACCGGTAACCACCGCCACTTTGCCGTCGAATTTGCCCATCACTGCCTCCGCTGAAATATGAAGCCGCCTACCGGTCCCCACGGCTGCTTGGATTGTACCACCGGCTTCTTCGTCTCGAACGAAGCCTGCTCGCCGCTAAGCCGGAGCCTGTAGGGGAGACCGGATGGACAAGCCGCCCAAGCCAACGTAACATGCCCCACGGGGCACTCCCACCGTCAAGCTCCCCTCCAGTCAACCGAATTTAAAGCGTGGTCAATATGGTGGATTACCGGATAGGCGTGGACATCGGCGGCACCTTCACCGATGTTGTCTTCCTGTCCAGCGGCGGGCATGTCCTGGCGAGGAAGGTCGCCAGCACTCCGGACGACTATAGCCGGGCAGTTCTGGAGGCCATAGATAATGGCGTGAAAGAACTGGGCATCGGACCGGATTCCGTGTCAGAAGTGAGCCACGGCTTCACCGTCGCCACCAACGCCATCATTGAGAACAAGGGAGCCAAAACCGCCCTCATCACCACCGAAGGATTTCGGGATGTTCTGGAACTACGCCGAAACCGAGTCCCCAGGCTGTACGATCTCTACTACGAAAAGCCCCCGGCCCTGGTCAAACGCCAGCTACGCCTGGAGGTGCGGGAGCGCCTGAATTTCCAAGGCGAAGTCCTGCGTCCCCTGGACAATGCCGACGTCGACAAGGCCGTCGACCGCATCTTGGAAGAGGAAGTGGAGGCGGTGGCGGTGTGCCTCCTTCACTCCTACGCCAACCCGGACCACGAACAGCAGATCGGCCAAGTGATCCGGCAACGTGCTCCTGATGTGATTCTCACCCTTTCCAGCGATCTGCTGCCGGAGATGAAGGAATACGAGCGCACCAGCACCACGGTGATCAACTGCTACGTCCGCCCGGTAGTGGAGCGCTACCTAGGCCGGCTGATCGAAGGGCTACAGAGGATGGGCATAAGTGTGCCGTTGGTGGTGATGCAGTCCAACGGCGGGTTGGCCACCTCCAAAATAGCCATGGAGAAGCCGGTTTACTGCATCGAGTCTGGGCCTGCCGCGGGAGTAGTGGGGGCTTACCACTTGGGTAGCCGTCTCGGTTTGGACGATCTGATGACTTTGGATATGGGTGGCACCACGGCCAAAGCGTCCATAATCGAAAACGGGGAGATACTTCAAGCCCCGGAATATGAAGTCGGCGGGGACATAAGCGCGGGTCACCGGCTTTTGCGAGGGTCGGGTCACATCCTTCGAGTGCCGTCCATCGACCTTGCGGAGGTGGGGGCCGGTGGAGGCAGCATCGCCAGCGTCGACCGGGGCGGCTCTATCAGGGTTGGCCCTCAAAGCTCCGGAGCCGTGCCCGGTCCCGCCTGCTACCGCCTAGGAGGCCAGGACGCTACCGTCACCGACGCAGACGTTCTGCTGGGCTATCTGAATCCCGAATACCTGCTTGGTGGGGACTTTCCCATCGACCGGGATCTGGCGGAGGAGGCGATCACGAGGGACGTGGCCATGCCTTTGGGAATCTCGGCCGTCGAGGCTGCTCACGGCATTCACCTGCTGGTCAACTCCAACATGGCTCGAGCTCTGCGGGCGGTGTCGAGCGAACGGGGCCGGGACCCCCGCCGGTTCGTCCTCTTTTCCTTTGGTGGCGGCGGGCCGGTACACGCGGCTGGATTGGCCGAGATGTTGGACATCAACCGGATGGTGGTGCCCCCCTTTCCCGGAGTGTTCAGTTCTTTTGGCTTGTTGCTTGCCAACGTGGAGCACCACTTTGTCCGCACCTACTTCAAGATCTTCGACCAGCTTCAAGTATCTGACCTCGCCGAGATTCTCGATGGTCTCTGGGAGGAGGGAAGGCAACAGCTACGGGCCGAAGGGTTCGCTGATTCCGCCCAGCAGATCGTTACCCAGGTCGACATGAAATATAAAGGGCAGGTTTCGGAGTTGACGGTCTTGATGCCGCCGGGGAAAGTCACTCAAAAAACCCTTTCCGAACTCGGAGAGGTGTTCGCCGAGGAGCACGTGAAGAGTTTCGGCTACAGGACAGACGCCCCCTATCAGATGGTCAATCTGCGAGTGATCGCCCGTGGTTTGTCCCAAGAATCGCGGACTCCGGAGCGTTTGGATCTACCGGTGTCTGATCGAAATGGGCCGTCTAAACGCCAGGTGTACTTCGGCGGCGACATCGGTTGGATCGATACTACAGTGATCGACCGTGGCGGACTGACTGACAACCCGGCCGACGGGCCGTTGATCATTGAAGAATACGACTCGACCACCGTGGTCCCTCCCCGATGGCGAGCGTCGGTCGACTCGTGGCGAAACATTATCCTGGAAAAAGGCACGTAAAGGAGATCGATATGCGCCGTGCCACGGATGCGGTCACCAGGGAAATCATCAAGAACGCATTGATGAGCGCCGCCGATACCATGGCCTTGACGGTGGTGCGTACCGCTCGCTCGGCGGTCATTAAACACGGCATGGACTTCTCCACGTCCATATTCACTGCCGAAGGAGAGCAGGTTGCTCAAGGACTTACCCTCCCTCCTCACCTCGGTTCAATGGCGCCGGCGTTGGAAGGAGTGATGAATGCCTTTGGCGACGACGTCCATCCCGAAGATATCTTCGCCAACAACGATCCCTACGAGGGCGGCAGCCACCTGCCCGACATCTTCCTGTTCAAGCCGATATTCGTTAACGACGCCCTATTCGGCTGGACCTGTTGCATCGGGCACCAAACGGACATCGGAGGCCGGGTAGCCGGCGGCAACGCTTGCGATAACACGGAGATCTATCAGGAAGGTCTCATTATCCCTCCGTTGAAGCTTTATGACCGGGGGAACTTGAATCAAGCAGTTTGGCGGATCCTGGAAAAGAATGTGCGAGTGCCGGAAATGGTTCTAGGCGACGTTCAGGCCCTGTTGGCTGCCGTTCGGTTTGGCGAGCGTGACCTGTTAAGACTGGTCGGCGAGTACGGTGTGGAAGAAATGAAAGATTACATGGCTGACATCCTAGACTCCACCGAGCAACTGACCAGGGCCGAGATCAGCTCCCTGCCTCATGGCGAATGGGAGTTCACCGACTACATCGACAACGACGGTATCGACCCTCAACCGATCGCCATTCACGCCAAGGTCAAGATCGACGGGGATGAAGTATTCGTTGACTTCAACGGTACTTCACCCCAAGCCAAGGGCTCGATCAATCCCAACTTTGCTTACACCAAGTCAAACGTTTACGCTGTTTTCAAATGCTTGATCGACCCGGCCATCCAGTCGAACAGCGGCTTCTTCCGGGCGTTTAATATCTCCGCCCCCGAAGGCTGCTTCGTGAATCCCCAGCATCCGGCGCCCGTGGCGGCTCGCGGCTTGGCCGGATTCCGCATATGCCACACCCTGTTCGGGGCTATGGCTCAGGCGATGCCCGAAAAGGTACCCGCGGCATGGGGCGGCGGAGAGGTCGGAATCAGCTTTGGTGGCTACGACCAGAACCGTAAGGCTTGGGTCTATCTGGAGTTCGACAACGACGGACCCCGAGGCGGCGGTCCCCATATCGATGGCGCCGACGGTTTGTCCTCTCCAGTGCTGAATATGGCCAACACGCCGATAGAAAGCATCGAGTCGGAACAGCCGCTGCTTATCGAACGGTTTGGCTTGTATCCCGACACGGCGGGGGCCGGCAAGTTTCGCGGCGGGCTGAGCCTGATCCGCGATTTCCGCATCCTGGCCGAAGAAGCCACCTTCCAACTCCGCACGGACCGCACCGATTTTCTGCCATGGGGAGTGCAAGGCGGCAAGCCGGGGACGCCGACGCGTAACTACCTCAACCCCGACACCGACCTGCAAGAGTTGCCCGGCAAGTACCTGACGACGCTAAAGAAAGGCGACGTTTACCGGGTGATTCAGGCTGGTGGCGGTGGCTACGGCGACCCCTTAGACCGGGACGTTTACGCCGTGCTGGACGATGTCCAACAGGAGAAACTAACTTTGGATCACGTTCGCCGTGAGTATGGAGTTGTCATAGATCCTGGAACCCTGGAGTTGGACCTCAGGGCCACTGAGGCACTACGTGGAGAGATGAGGGTTCGAGAAGGCGAGAACGGCGGTTGAGTCGAAGACCGCGCCGATGCCACTGATCGTAGTCAGTAATCTTGGAGTTACTATATGGCAGATTCAGAGCTAAGAACCGGCAATGTGGTTGCGCTCTTCATTGTGGACAAAAGGGCTGCTCCAATGAAAAAAGTTGAACATATGAATGCGTTAGCCGGACAGGGAATAGAAGGCGACCGGTACTTTCTGGGCACTGGGACATACTCGAAAAAACCTGAGCCCGGCCGGCAGGTCACCCTGATCAAGAGTGAAACTTTGGAGTCGCTCAAGGACAAGTTCGACATAACCGTTAAGCCCGAAGAGTCCCGCCGCAACATTCTGACTCGGGGCATCGAGATCAACGATCTCATCGGAACCGAATTCTTTGTGGGGCCGGTTCGCTTGCGGGCCCACCGGATCACCCAGCCGTGCCTCTACCTCGAGGAACTTCTGGGTCAACCGGGTTTGTACAAGGAACTCTGGGACAACGGCGGCATCAGTTGCGAGATTTTAAGTGAAGGAATCATTAAAGAAGGGGACATCATAACCACTTCCCCTGACTAACCGTGTCCCAATACCGATGCGCTGGCATCCCGGGCTCCGGACGCGGCTATGCAAGGGCTTGCAGGTCGTATAAGCGCTTATAAAGGCCTTGTCCCGCCAACAACTCCTGGTGTGAACCTTCTTCCGCGATTCGTCCATCCTGCAGAATTATGATGCGGCCGGCGTGGTGGAGCGTCGAGAGGCGGTGGGCGATTATAAGAGTGGTGCGCCCCCCCATCAGGTTGGCCAACGCGTCCTGGATCAACGCTTCAGCCTCCGAATCCACGCTGGTGGTAGCCTCGTCCAATATCAGTATCGGCGCGTCTTTCAAGAATGCCCGGGCCAAAGCGATTCGCTGGCGTTGGCCACCGGATAGGGCCACTCCTCGCTGGCCCACCTCGGTGTCATATCCCTGGGGCAAGGTAGCGATGAAGTCATGGATGTTGGCGGCCCGGGCCGCTTGTTCAACCTCGTCGTGATTGGCTTCGGGTTTGCCGTAAAGGATATTTTCCCCGACAGTGGTCGAGAAGAGGAAGGTGTCTTGATTCACCACCGCGATCTGTTTGCGAAGGGAATGGGCGTCTAAACTATCCAAAGGGTGGCCGTCCAGTAGGATACTCCCCTGGGTAGGAGCGTAGAAACGGAGTAAAAGGTTGACTATCGTGGTCTTACCGACCCCGCTCGGCCCCATCAAGGCCACTGCCTCTCCCGGTTGTATCTCTAAAGAAAAATCGTTGAGCACCGGTTTGTCGTCTCGATACCCAAAAGAGACCTCCTCGAACCGCAGGTGTCCCTGGGCTTTGGGTAGAACAACCGTCCCGGTCGACTTAGATTCCTCAGTAGGAACATCTAGCACGGCGAAGATCCGCTGAGCCGCGCCCATGGCTTTTTGGATCCTGAAGTTGGCCTTGCTGAGGCCTTTGAGGGGTTCCTGGACGCGGGCAAGGTATCCCAAGTAAGCGACCAGCGCGCCCACGGTCATCTGCTCGGCCAGCACCCTAGGGGCAGCAAGCCAAATCACCAACACAACGCTGCCGATCAGGATCATCTCCACCGAAACATGATAGTAGCCTTCCAGGCGGGCCAGCCGGACGCTGGCGGTTAATATCTCCTGGGACGTTCCACGGAACCGGATCAGCTCGGCCCGCTCCATGGCGAAGGCTTTCACTATCCTGATGCCCGACAGGGTTTCCGTGGCCAGAGTGGCCAAGCGGCCCATACTGTCTCGTACTTGCCGGGAAAACCCCTTAACCATCCGCCGAAAGATATGCATCACCACCGCTAGGATCAGCAGAAAAGGTAAGATGACCAGCGTCAACTGGACGTTCAACGCGAAAAGCAGCGCAAGCACTCCAAACACCATAACCAGATGGACGCCCGCCTCGGTGACGAATGCCTTCAAGCCTTCTTCTATCGCATCGGCATCGCCCACTTGGCGAGAGACCATGTCACCCACGGGAGTTCCGGCGAAAAAGCTGACCGGCAGGCCTTCGATATGTTGATACAGGTCGCACCGAAGGCGATGTATGGTCCGCTGGGTCAATAACGCTAAGAAATACCGGTGAGCGAATTCAAATACCTGCCGGAGAATCACCGCCCCGAGAAGTCCTAACGCTACCCAAGGCAACAATGAAGCGTCGCCAGCTATGATCACTCTATCGATAAGGATCACGCCGGTGATCCAGGGCGCCACCAGATCCAGCAGCGTAGCGGCGATCATGCTTACCAGAACAAATGGCAGCAAATACCAGTAGTGCCGTACATAACTGAGAAGCCGCAGAAACTGGTTTCGGTTCATCCGAGTAGCTCTCTTCTGTTGGTTCGGGCCGACTGGCTCTTCCACGAACCGATATTCGTTACGTCCGAAGGACGGCTTAGGTTCGCGGGGCACATCCTTATGATCGAGGTTCAGCGGGAATCCACTAGATTATACCGATAGTATAGGACGCTCCAAGGTGGCTGTGTACCGCCGGGTGATCAGCCTGGGGAATAGCGACAACGAATAACGTCACATATTCGTTTGAAACACACCTTATTTAAGGATTGGCAAGTTGTAAAACGTAGTGTATTTTGAATGAAGCTAGGCCATTTACAAGTGGCAACACTAGAGCGACACCTAAAGGTTGGAAATCATGGGCATACCGAGAATGTTAAGGCAACTGAATAGCCAGAAAGCGCTCCCATCAGAGCGCGCCGCGACTTATCATGCGTCGAATTGGAATTTCGGCCGTGAGGAGACGACCGCTACATTCGGAGGGTATGCCAGCGATTAGGGATTAAGACATAGAGTCTTGACACGAGCCCTGGTGCTGCAAAGCCCAGGGCTCTTTTTTTGTGGCCTCATGTGGTGAATGTTCGGAAACCTGGTGATCTTGAGAGTTCCAATCAAATTGGCGCCAGACAAAAGGTATTAGAGCCCTATCGAGGTGACATGAAAACTCGATTCTTAAATGGGAAAACAGAACAGGAACGTTTCAGTAAATCGAATAACTGACGGTGGCGGCCCGGCCACCACATGGTCTGGGAGGGCGGCGGCCACGCACCGCCGCCCTCCCAGGGGGGATGATCCCCCACCACATTGGGGTGTGGCCCAGCGGTAGGGCACCTGGCCTGGGACCAGGGAGCCGGGAGTTCGAATCTCCCCACCCCGACCAAAAATTAATCAGCAGGTAACGCCAGTGCGAATCCTGACGAGATCCAGCACCTTAACAATCTAGGAACAGTTGATCAATTGATAAACGGAGCCTCGTGGCCAAGCGGTAAGGCGCCGGTGTTACATACCGGGACCCCTGGTTCGAATCCAGGCGGGGCTACCAACCATGCAAGGCGCTTGGAAGCAGCCGTGCGGGCTGTTCCAGGCTTTGGTGACTGGCATGCTCACCGGCCTAGGCTCCAAGCATGCCTCCAGATCAATCGTCTTTATATTTGGCCCTGTTGCCTATTGGTAGGGCGCCGGTCCTTCAAACCGGATAACCGAGTTCGATTCTCGGCAGGGCTACCACGTTGCGGGGATGGGCGGATCCCTGGGCAGGTCTCATAAGCCAGCTTCTCCGGGTTCGACTCCCGGTCCCGCTTCCGATTCAAGTTAGTCAAAAGGGGTCATAGCTCAGTTGGCAGAGCATCCGTCTGTCGAGCGGAAGGTTACGGGTTCGAGACCCGTTGGCCCCGCCAAAACAAAAATAGGAGGAAGTCATGGGTTCGGTAATGAATTGGGCAAGCACACTCGACGAAAACACTAGGCTTCAGGCTGAGATGTTGTCCCGGTCGGCGGTTATCGCCGGGCACGTGGCTTTGATGCCAGATGCGCACCTGGGGATGGGAGCCACCGTAGGCTCGGTCATCCCAACCAAGGGAGCGGTTATCCCGGCGGCAGTAGGTGTGGACATCGGCTGCGGAATGATCGCCGTACAGACCAACCTCAGTGCCGATAAACTGCCAGACAGCTTGGACGGGTTGCATGGCGAGATCAGCCGAAGCGTTCCGGCCGGGGTAGGGAAGCAGCACTCCAAGACCAGCCATCTAAGCCGGGACGCGGCGCTCTGGATGGACAAGCACCGAGGTTCAGATCGAGTCCAGAGTATGGCTCAGACAGCGGTGCTGCAGTTGGGAACCTTGGGTTCGGGCAACCACTTCGTAGAGGTCTGCCTGGACGAGAACGAGACAGTCTGGGTTGTGATTCACTCCGGCTCGCGGGGCATCGGCAACAAGCTGGCTATCCAGCACATCAAAGTTGCCAAGGCTCTCTGCAACAGCGTCCCGCTGGAGGACAAAGACCTGGCCTACTTCCAGGAGTCCCAGCCGGAGTTCGGCGCTTACATCAACGACATGCTCTGGGCTCAGGACTACGCGCTTGAGAACCGGGAGCAGATGATGAACGCGGTCCTGGATCAGTTGTTCCGGCTTACGTGGGGCAAGGAGGTCCAGCGAATCAACTGCCACCACAACTTCACTCAGCAGGAAACCCACTTCGGTGAGCAGGTCTGGGTGACCCGGAAGGGAGCCATCGACGCCGGTCCGGGCAAGCTGGGAGTCGTGCCTGGGAGCATGGGGACCAAGTCATTTATAACCGAAGGGCTAGGCAACCCGGACCCCTACAACTCTTCTTCCCACGGCGCAGGCCGGTCACGGAGCAGGACCGCTGCCAAGAAAGAGCTTTCGCTCGATGGCGTGGACGGTCTCTACGTCTTGATGGAAGGGAAGTCCTGGAATGTAGACCATGCTAAGGCGCTTCTGGACGAGCACCCCGCGGCTTACAAGGATATCGACCAGGTCATGGCAGACCAAAAAGACCTGTGCCGACCGATCCACGAGCTGCACCAGGTCCTCAACTACAAGGGGACCTAACGGCTGCCCCGTAGCACAACGGCCAATGCACTGCGTTCGTAACGCAGAGATGCGGGTTCGATTCCCGCCGGGGCTGCCACAGCGGTAGGTGCGGGGCATCGAGCAGCCTTTGAAGCTGCAAGGCTGGGTTCGACTCCTAGTACCGCTGCCAACCTGGGGCCGTCGTCTAATGGTTAGGATGGCTGATTCTCATTCAGTCGACGGCGGGTTCGACTCCCCCCGGCCCCACCACATATGCCGTAGAGCGGTGATCGGTGACACCAAGTGGCTGTAACCCACCCGCCCGTTCGGGCTTGAAGGTTCAAATCCTTCCTGCGGCACCAAAATAAACATGGCTCGGCTGGCTCAGTAAATTACGTAAGACGAGCCTATCTGGCCATGGAGCAGATATGGGAGAGTGGTGAAATTGGCAAACACACCTGTCTTAGAAACAGATGCCTTCGGGCGTGGGGGTTCGAGTCCCTCCTCTCCTACCAAAATCAAAGCTGCGCCGCTTGTTCGGCATCCGAGTGACCGGATTTGCGGCCGCAGCACACCATCAGAGGGACGAGCGCTGGGCGCGGTGGAGCCTCCAAATCTCCAGCCCGTGGGTTCGACTCCTACCGTCCCTGCCAGAAAAATAGGAGGCTTCATGCAGCGGAGCGAAAGGCGCGATCAAAAGAAGGACCGAGCCGTGGCCAAGGTCACGCGTAAGTCCAATATCAAGTCACTCTGGGTCAAGATTCGGGCCAGGGAGGCCCGGCTGTCATTGAGCCGTAGCTAAATCGGTTACAGCACCCGTCTCATAAGCGGAAGACTGGTGGTTCGACTCCACCCGGCTCAACCAAGCCTCTATAGCCCAACGGAGAGGGCGTCTGGTTTCTACCCAGAAGTTGTGGGTTCGACTCCTGCTAGGGGCGCCATGGGACTGTAACTCAATCGGCAGAGTACCCGGTTCTTACCCGGGAGGTTGAGGGTTCGACGCCCTCCGGTCCCACCAAATGGAATCGTAGCTCAATCGGCAGAGCAGCGGTCTTTTACACCGAACGTTGAGAGTTCGAGTCTCTCCGATTCCACCAAGTGTCTGTGGTTTTAACGGCAGGACATCGCCGTGCCATGGCGAGGATACGGGTTCGATTCCCGTCAGACACTCCAATCAGCCTTCGTAGCTCATCCGGTAGAGCGGCTGTCTTGTAAACAGTTGAGGGGGGTTCAAGTCCTCCCGAAGGCTCCATCAGCTTCGTGGTGTAAAGGTAGCCCGGCCGGATGTGGCCCGGCAGGACCTGGTTCGATTCCAGGCAAGCTGACCAATCTCATGCCCCTGTAGCTCAGCGGACAGAGCATCTGGCTTCGAACCAGAGTGCCGAGAGTTCGAATCTCTCCAGGGGCTCCAGGGTCTGTGACTTAGTGGCTGAGTGCCAGCCCTCCAAGCTGGAGACACAGGTTCGATCCCTGTCAGGCCCTCCAAAGACAATCAAATGCCAGAGTGGCGGAATCGGCAGACGCACCCGGCTCAAAACCGGTCGAGGGAAACCTCTTGCAGGTTCAAGTCCTGCCTCTGGCACCAATATCTCAGTGTGCCCCAGTAGAGCTTCCGGCTTTTAACCGGGCGCGCGCTGATTCGGAGCCTGACGGGCTTCCGCACACCAGGGTAGCTTAATCGGTAAAGCAACCGCCTGTTAATCGGTGGAGTGCAGGTTCGAGTCCTGCCCCTGGTGCCAATCAGATCATTAGTAAGGGCGGCCGTTGCGCCCGCTTATCGAGCGGAAGAACGTGGGATTGATTCCCAAGCCGCCATAAGGAAAGGTGGCTGAGAGGCTGAAGGCACCCGGCTGCTAATCGGGCGGTCCTTCAACCGAAGGACCCGTGGGTTCGAAGCCCACCCTTTCCGCCATTTGTCTTACAGCATTCCGAGGTAGCTCAGGGGTAGAGCGGTTGCCTGAAGCGCAGCCCTTCTGCTGAAGGGCGCAGCGCGGCGCTGGTTCAATTCCAGCCCTCGGAACCAGAGTGGGGTCGTTCAGCGGTAGGACGTCTGGCTCTGACCCAGGAAACGTTGGTTCGACTCCAACTCCCACTGCCAAATGGAAGGTGTCCGGTTGGTCGAGGACGCTGTCTAGAAAACAGTTGGCCCTAACGGGCTCGGGGGTTCGATTCCCTCACCTTCCGCCACAAATGATTCGTCTGAAGGCGACATGGCAATCTTTGAAGCTGCGAATCGGGGTTCGGGAGTCCTCCCGGTGGCTTCAATAAATCATCCATGGGGGCGTAGCTTAAATGGCGAGAGCGGCTCTCCTGCAAAGAGTCAGGTCTCGGTTCGAGTCCGAGCGCTTCCACCAAACCATAGCGGTGTAATCGGTAACGTGCGACCTCGTATGGGAGAGCCGGGGGTTCGATTCCCATGGGTTACCGCGTATTACCGATGCCCGGGTCAGTGGCGCAATCGGCAGACGCATCCGTCTCAAAAACGGAAGAGTGTAGGTTCGAATCCTACCTGGCCCACCAACTTGTCGGCGTAGCCCAATCAGGCAGAGGCGTCTGGCTTAAGACCAGGTCAGTGTGGGTTCGACTCCTACCGCCGATACCAAGCGCCTGTAGCTCAGCGGATAGAGCAAAGGTTTCCTAAACCTGAGGCCCCAGGTTCAATTCCTGGCAGGCGCGCCATAGGGACGTAGCTCAGGGGTAGAGCAGCCGTCTGATAAGCGGCAGGCCGTTGGTTCGAATCCAGCCGTCCCCACCATAGAAATCAGGACCCGTAGCTTAGGTGGTCAAAGCGGTTCTCCTGCAATGAGTCAGGTCTCGGCTCTAATCCGAGCGCCGCCACCAAGTCATAGCGCATTTGAAGGAAGGGTAAAGTCATGGACACTGGCCGCGACATCGTCGTCATCGTATTCGGAGTCACTGGAACCATTACGTCGCTTGTTCTTATCATCGTTAGCACCAAGCTATACGGAAGGGCGTCTCAAGCGTTGGAGCGGGTAGGTATCGCCGCCGAGGATATCCACGGGGCGGCCGAGGTCGCGCGGAGCAGGGTACGCTTGGCCAAGGGCGTATTCGAGGTTATGAGTCCGGTTCTCCCGGGCCTCGGCTGGTTGAGGGTAACCTCCCGGGGTGCGGCTGCTCTTCCTGAAGCAGTCAGGTTTATATCGCGATTCAAGAAATCCTCAACGCCGCGGCCTTGATATGCGATGGCGAATCATATCTGCCAAGATGTCCCCGAAGAACCCGATCATGATAGTCATCATGCCCACGATGAATTGGCGATCAGTTCACGAGCCCACGCCACTGGTGCGGTTGAAGAATGCCGTGGAACCTTTTCCCGGTGAGTTCCGTCTTGAAAATGAACCTTTCTTCCCGTCTATACGAATATAGGTTGGAAGGAAGAGGTAAGCGGCCCCTGGTATAGGGAGGGCAATTGGAAGAGCAAGAGGCGATCCTACAATGTCAGGCTGGGAATGTGGTGGCTCTGGGAGTTCTCTTTGAGCTTCATCACCGGTCCGTCTTTCGTACCTCTTACGGCATCGTGCGGCGGCACGATCTGGCCGAAGACGTTACCCAGCAGGTTTTCATCGAGCTATTCACCGCCATCAGGCGCTACGATGCGCGCCGCCCCTTCCCGCCATGGCTCCACCGGATCGCGGTGCATCGCAGTCTGGACGAGCTTCGGCGCCGGAAAGGACGGGATGTCCCTATCGAGGACGCCGCCGAACTCCCTTCGCCTTCCACCACCCCTGAGCAGGCCGCCGAGGATTCGGAGCTACGGTCGGCCGTTCGAAACGCCCTGGGCACCCTGGAGCCGAAGCACCGTGCCGCGGTGGTCTTGCGCTACTACCAGGGTTTCAGTGAAGCCGAGACGGCGGTGGCCCTGGGGTGCCGGCTGGGGACGGTGAAGTCTCGTGTCCACTACGCCCTACGCCGGTTGCGCGAAAACTTTGCCGCACTATCCTCTCCTTTGACCACTGAAATGGTGATTCAGCCAACGTCTCATAGACCAAGTGAAACGGCGGACAGAATGAGCTGGGCTGGAGAACCGAAACCTGGAGAAGAAATACTATGAGAGAGAAAGAGATCCCAGAATTCAACGAACAGCTGATCGAGGCTGCCCTGGCTGAAGAGCTGAACAATATCATGCCAAGGCGCGACCTTTGGCCGGCGGTGGAAGCCGGAATACAAAGTCCAGCACAGAAGTCTCCCAGGCGGTGGCTGGCGCCCGCCCTCGGATCGGCGGCCGCCCTTGGCGTGGTGATGCTGGTTCTGGCCGTAACCTTTCCGATGGTGACCCGCTTTTCGAGCGGAGGCGATGCCTCACATTCCCTAGCCATCATGGCATCTGAGTCTACTGGGAGCGCTCGGGCTGTCTTGGATTCCCAACGAACTCCGGCTCCGCAGGTATATTCGAGCACAGACGCCAATTCGAACTCCCAAGCGAACAAGGAGTATCTGGCCTTTTCTAACGCTCAAGCTAGTGCGGGACCTCAGGGTAGTGCGGGACCCCGGGCTACTTCGGTTCCCCAGGCCTTCTCTAGGGTTCAAGCGCTTAGCGTACCCAGTGGGAGCGATGATCAATCCGGGTTTTCTACCGGCGGGTCGGCAACGGTAAACGACGCTCCATACGACGCTAATTTTTTCAAGCACTACGGGGTGAACCCCTTCATCGATACCGAGGATGACCGGTTTTCCACATTCGCCATGGACGTGGATACGGCGTCGTATACCGTGGCCCGGCGTTTTGTGGTGGATGGACACCTGCCGAATCCCGACTCGGTTCGGGTGGAAGAGTTCATCAACTACTTCGATCAGGAATATGAGCCTCCCGCCGAGGGTACCTTTGCCATCCATATAGACGGCGCCCCGTCACCTTTCGGCGGGGAGAAGCGCTGGTTGATCCGTGTCGGTCTTCAGGGCCGCGTTATCCCAACGGCAGAGCGTAAGGATGCGTCTCTGGTGTTCGTGATCGATGTCTCCGGGTCCATGGGCCGGGAGGGCCGGCTCGGTCTGGTAAAAAAGTCCCTTCGCCTGCTGGTGGACGAGTTGCGCCCCACCGATGATGTTGGCATCGTGGTCTATGGGTCTCACGGGCAGGTTGTACTGGAGCCTACCAGCGGCGAGGACAAAGAAGAGATCCTGAATGCCATCTTCAAGTTGACCCCAGGAGGTAGCACCAATGCGGAGGAGGGCTTACGCTTGGGGTACCAGATGGCGAACCGGCTGGTTAAGCCGGGGCGCATCACTCGTGTGATCCTACTTTCCGACGGCGTGGCCAACGTTGGACGTACCGGGCCGGACTCGATCCTAAGGGAAGTGCGCCGCTACGCCAATGACGAAATAACACTGTCCACTGTCGGCTTTGGCATAGGGAATTTCAACGATGTACTAATGGAGCAGTTGGCCAACGACGGCGACGGTAACTACGCCTATGTGGACACTCTCAGCCAGGCCCGCCGGGTGTTCGTCGAGAACCTTACGGGTATGCTGCAGGTGATCGCCAAAGACGCTAAGGTGCAGGTAGACTTCGACCCCAGCGTGGTCAGCCGTTACCGGTTGCTGGGATATGAGAACCGGAGGATAGCCGACCGGGACTTCCGAAACGACACCGTGGACGCTGCGGAGGTGGGCGCCGGGCACACGGTGACGGCATTGTACGAGATTAAGCTCTCGGATGATGTCCAAGGGCGGATCGCCACGGTGTACATCCGTTATCAAGACCCTGAATCTGGCGATGTCCAAGAGATCTCTCGAGAATTCCACCGGAAAGAGTTAACAACAGTGTTCGAGGAAGCATCGCCCCGCCTTCAACTCGATGCCGCAGTGGCCGAGTACGCGGAGATCCTTCGCGAGAGCTACTGGGCCCAGGACAGCAACATGGAGCAAGTGATCGCGGTGGCGCGACGGGTCAACAACTTGTTGTCCGGCGACCAAGATGTGGAAGAATTCACCGGCCTCGTTGAGAAGGCGGGACGGATCGCAGGGAGCGCCGCCAACGAAACACCTCTCCTTGACAAGCGGTAAAAACGGGCAGGTAGTTTGCCCATCACTGACGGGCAAACTACCTGACCCTTAACAACCAGAAAAGCCCCCTCATTGAGGGGGCTTTTCTGTTATTAGGTTCCACCAAGCTGATCTGAATATACCTACAAGTTAAGAGCGTGTTCTTCGTAATCCTTTAGCTTGTTGTAGATCTGGAGCCGGTGCCGGTATGACTCCAAAACTATGATCCGGTCGTCGGCGTCAATGTTTACCGCCACCGGCCGCCGGAACCTCCATTCAGGCTCCAGATCTACCCGGCGCCTGGCTTTGACAATGTCGGGATTGGCGTCGATGTACGTTTGAGTCCAGCGCGAAGGTTCTTGGGCGTCACCGGCCAGCGCGGTTATATATTGGCCGTCGGCGGCGTAGATCTGGACGCGGTGGTTTCCCCAGTCGGTTACGTATACATCCCCGTCCGAGTCCACAGCCACACCGGATGGCCCTTTGAGAGAGCCCGCCCCGGTGCTTGAGGCTTCGAACTTAACCAGCAACTCTCCGGTAGGGGCGAATTTTTGCACCCGATTATTTCCCCAATCGGCGACGTAGATGTTGTCGTGGCGATCGACGCAGATGCCCCACGGCATCTCCATATCTCCGTCGCCGCTACCTTGCTTCCCGAACTTGGACTGGAACTCGCCAAGCTGACTGAAGCTTTGCACCCGGTGATTCATGCTGTCCACGACCCAAATAGTTCCGCGGGAATCGAAAGCGATACCTGACGGTCCGTTTAGCTGGCCGTCTTCGCTGCCGGGCTTGCCCCAATGATATCTATATGCGCCCTCTTCGTCGTATATGGTGATCCGGTTGACATATTCATCGGAAACGAACACTCGGCCGTGATTGTCTAGATCGATGGACCGGGGCCAAACAAAGCGCCCATCTTCGGCGCCAACGGAGCCGAACTGGCCTTGAAACTGCTGGTCAAAGTTGATCTTGCTGACACGCTGCCCTAACTGTTCCACACCGCGGCTCAACACATAGATCCGGCCGTTCGCTCCCAGGACGAAATCCTGGGGGGCCCAAAATCCCTGGCCGGACTGACTGTACATGCCGATGCAGTAGCTGTAGTCATAAACCCGGCCGGCGGCGACGGTGGTCAGCATTTCTGCTCTCCGGTGAAAGAATCAGTGATTCGTAGGGCTAGACGAAGGACATCTGCTCGAAGTTTCCGCCGACGATTGGCACCGGGTCGAGTCCCAACCATTTGTCGGCTAAAGTGGAGTAAAAGCCACGGAAATCGTAGTTGGGGGCCAGGTCTCCTTGAGAGAGATCTCCCGGTTTCAACGACGGATAGGTCCCGTACATCCCACCATTTACCCGGTCGCCGATGGCGAACGCCACCCCAGCCGCCCCGTGGTCGGTGCCGGTTCCATTATCGCGGACGCGGCGGCCAAACTCGCTGAACACCATCATGACCACCTCGCCGGCCGCGTCGTGCTCACGCAGGTCGGTGAAGAAGTCGGAGATGGCGGCGGAAACTTCCATCCAAATCTTAGTATGTGATCCCAACTGGTCATAGTGAGTGTCGAAGGGCCCGTGAGACGTGTAAAAAACCTGCGTCCCCAGACCGGCAAGATGCACCTGCGCCACGTCTCTTAGGCGCCTGGCGATTGTGTTATTAGCGTATTCGACGTTTGAAGAGTACGTTTCAGGCGCGACCCGGATGATGTCGGCTCCTCTCAACGCGTCTCGTCCGGCCTGTCCCAAATATTCCATCGCCGGTCCGGCGCCGATGGCGGGAGCGTACATCTTGGCGAAGCTGTCCAATAATTGAACCTGCTCTTGATCGGACGCGATCCCCGGATTCGATGAGAGCACGCCGTAGGTAGGAAGGTGGTTGACGGAGGTAACCGGGACCCCCCGCATGGTGAGCGCCCGGGGCAACCCCTGACCTAGATTCACTCCCTTTAGCACGTTCTCGCCGCCGGGATCCAAGTCCCGGATGACCTTGCCGAGCCAGCCGTTGATCCCGATGGAATCCGGTTCGCAGGTATGCCAGATGTCCATGGCACGAAAGTGGGAGCGGGGTGAATTGTCGAAACCGATACCGTGAATGATCGCCATCTTCCCGGCGTCGTAGATCTCTTTCAACGGCTCGGTATCAGACCGGAAAGCCAGTTCATCATCTATGATCAGCAATTGGTCTTCAGCGATATTAACCTTGGGCCGGTTATCCCAATACAGAGGATCGGCATAAGGAACGATCGTATTGAGGTAATCGTTGGCCCCGGTAAGCTCTAATACGACCAGCACGGGGTCTTTATGGGTTGATGCCATGCTCATGTCCTTCAAGAGAATGTGTAGACCCTCGCCTAGGCAAACTGATATTCCCGGGAGGCGGCGATCAGGGTTAATATCTTGCTCACCTTCCCTACCGTAGCTCTAAGTTCCTCATTGGTGTTCCAAGACAACTCGCCATCTTTTTCGGCATGGGCCATCAACTCAGCGCGAGTCGCCTCGCTGACTTCCAACGGCCCCATGGTATCAAGGCAAGCTGCCACTATCGCCTGGGGAGAAAGCTTCCCTTCCGCAAGCCCATGCGTCAGCACACGTTTAATGATAGCCTGCACCCCGGGTATGGACGTGTCGCCTAGTATTCTCGCGGCAAAATTCACCCGGCGCATCAAGACGCCGGGGTCGATCCATTCTGATCCGGTGTGCCAACCTTCCACGCTGGGAGGATTGAGAAGCTCCTGTCCCTGCCAGCCGCATTCCAACGCCAGATTGTTGAAGCCTGGCATGAAGCCGCTATAGTTGCCTACCATACGCACGGTGCCAACGATCAATTCGGCCGGGCATTTCACTCGGGCGAAGCGGGCACTCTTGAAGAACTCTGAGTTGAACAATACCCGCAAGATAGACCGGATGTCACCACGGGATTCATCGTAGGCATCCACCAACAACTGGATGGCATCAGGATCGATGGGTGGTGTAACGTGCCAACTGGACACGTGAGGCTCGTCGGCGACGAAGAACCTGTAGAGGTGACGGGCCAGGAACCGGGCTGTTGCCGGCTGGTTCGCGATAATGTCCACGATGTCTTCGCCATCGAAGTTCCCGGTATGGCCTAGGAAGGTCTTCTCCCGATCGTCGTGGTCCTCAGGTTTGTACTCGAATTCCCAGTAAAAGCGGCCTAAAGGATTACGGGGAATCTTGGGCGCGATCGTCCATCCGGTGAAAGCCCTGGCTGCTTCCCGGATATCATCCTCCGCGTAGTTACCGACGCCCAAGGAGAAAAGCTCCAACAGTTCCCGGCCCCAGTTTTCGTTTATGGCCCCGTCATGGTTGCCGTGGTTGTCCAACCAGAAGATCATGGCCGGCGACTTGGCAAGCTCCACCAGCAGGTCACGGTAAGTGCCAAATCCGTATTCACGGAACATGGCGATCTGTCGAGTCAGCTCCGGTGGATTGTCTACTTTGGAGTTGCTGGTGGCGAACAACTGATGCCAGAAGAGGGCGATCTTCTCTTCCAGAGGCCGCTTGGTGTTTATCATCCGGTACACCCATTCGGCCTGATTGATCGGCGGCGCCGCGGCCCCCTCATAACCCGGGAACATGCGGTACAGCAGTTCGTCGTCTATGGCCGGCCGGCACTCCGGATGCAGGAGCTCTTCGACCACGGCTTCGTACCCCTTGGAGGCGCGCTCCTCCAGTTCCTCACGGGGATCGCCGAAGCCCGCGCGCCGCATCAAGTGGGCCATCAATCCAATTTCTTCTTGGAGGGCCATTGCCACCTTTCCGTTTATCGAGCTCTAATCGCTAAGCCAGACCCGATAGAAGTTGACGCCGTTAATAAGCCGGCTTGGCCGGGAATGGGGTTAATTGGAGCTCGTGAGTCCAACACGATCTGTCTTGGGTGTGGAGGTAATAGAAAGCCTCGGCGATCTTGACAGGATTGATTATCAAGTCAGGCTGCTGCTGGCCTTTCGGCGTGGCTCGGGTGCCCGGAGAATCAATAGTGCCGTCGATCACGACATTGGCCACGTGCACGCCGTATTCGGAATATTCCTCCGTCAGCACCTGCGCCAGCGCGCGCATCATCACTCTCGGATAGTACAGCGACTGTCCGGTTTGCCGCTTTCGTCCGCGCAATGATGCCGGGTTGTTCGAGATGAGGAAAGAGCCTTCACCTCGCTCCCTCATGTAGGGCAACACTTCCTTGGCGACCAAGAACGGTCCACGGCTGGCGATGTGCTGCGCGGTTTCGAACATTTCGAGCGGCATGTGTTCAAGTAATTCTTTCTCCGGCGGAAGGTCACGCCCCTCCAGGTAGCCCGCGTTGTAGACCAAGACATCCGGGTCGCCGGCTTGCTCTCGAATCTCGGTGAACGCGTTTGATATGGAGTCTTCGGACACCAAGTCCAGCTCGACAATCATGCTTTCGCCGCCCTGCTCGCCGATCGCGCTATTCAGTGCAGCCGCATTGGCGGCGGTACGGGTCGTCAGCACGACGAAGAAGCCCTCATTCGCGAACTTTTGGGCTATGGCGCCACCGATGCCCCAGCGCGCGCCGACGGGAATGTCACTGTCGTCCAGCACCTTACCGTGCGCCAGTTTGGTATTGCGGCCATCTGCCTGCCACTTGGATGTCGCCCCCACCACGACGGCGACCGGTTTACGGGCTGAGTTCATGTTCATTCCTTCGACGATCGGCAGGCAATCACCGCCTGAGACCTATCGTTCCGTGTTGATCTTCGTTGATCTTGCTCGCGATGAAATGCGCGCGGCTCGCCAAAGCCGGGAGATCAAGATACTTTCTTGTAGACCTGGATGCGGTCGCGGCGGCAGTCAACGACCATGATGCGGTTCTCTTCATCCACCTCCACCGCGATGGGTTCCCGGAACCGCTTCTCCATCTCTAACATGTCTGGAACGGTGTCCCGCTGCTCGACGACGTCCGGGCTACCGGCCAGTTGAAGCTCGGCCCACTTGGAGAGATTGGCATCTCCGGTCCACGAAGTAACAAAGTTACCCTGAGCGTCAAAGACTTGGACCCGGTCGTTCAGCCAGTCGGTGACGTAAATATCCCCGTCCCGGTCAACCGCCACTCCGGTGGGCCGATTGAGCTGACCCTCCCCAGATCCAGATGTCCCGATCTGAAGCAGGAACTGGCCTTCAGGTGTGAACTTCTGAATGCGGTCGTTGCGCCAGTCGGCCACGAATATGGCTCCCTGGTGGTTAACCGTGATTCCCCAAGGCTGATTGAGCTGTCCTTCGCCGGCGCCGAATGTGCCAAACCCGGATATTAGCACGCCTTCGGGTGTGAATCTTTGTATGCGATGGTTGTTGCCGTCCGATACCAGGAGGTTGCCCTCGGAATCGAAGACCAGGCCAGATGGGCCGTCCAGCTCGCCGTCGCCACTACCTTTCGTTCCCCAGGTTCCCTGGGGCTGGCCTTCCCGGCTGAAAATTACGATGCGGCTCAGCCACTCGTCGGCGACAAATACCCGATCGTCTGGCGCCACGGCAATGGAGAGAGGCCAGATAAATTGCCCGTCCTCGGTGCCCCGTTGGCCGAATTCACCGTGGAAATCCTGGTTAACGTCCAGCCATGAGATTCTGGTGCCGAAGGGCTGCGCCTCGTTGGCGCGGTTGATCACGTAGATGTTGCCACCCTTGCCCATGGCCAGATCTACCGGATTACGGAATCCAATTCCCGATAGATTGGTGCGGCCCAGGGTAACGTCGTAACGAAAATCTCGAGTAACCTTTGCTTGCGTCGTCATTTCTTCCTCGCGGCTATCTGATACCAACAAACCCGCGACGGGGTTAGATGAAATCCAACTGCTCGAAGCTGCCACCGACCACCGGCTTGGCGTCGAGGCCTAACCACCGCTCCAAGATGGTGGAGTAAATGCCCCGAAAGTCGTAACTAAAACGGAGGTCTCCATCCAACTGGTCTTCCGGTTTCAGAGAGGGATATTCGCTGTACATGCCTCCCTTTATAGGATCTCCGATCACGAACGAACCGCCTCCGGACCCATGATCTGTACCGGAACCGTTGTCGCGCACCCGGCGGCCGAACTCAGTGAAAAGAAGCATGACCACGTTGTCTGACGCGTCGTGCTCCCGTAGGTCGTCGTAGAAGTCGCATACGGCCGGCGCCAGATCGTCCCAAAGCTTCTTATGGTCGGCCACCTGGGTGGCGTGCGTGTCATATAGGGCATGTGAGCAGTAAAAAACCCGGGTCCCCAGGTCAGCTAGGTGGACTTGAGCGATTCCTTTGAGGGCTTGGGCAATCGAGTTATCAGCGTACTCAACAGTGGAGGAGTATTTTGCCGGGGCAACTTTTAGAATGTCGGCGCCCTTGAGGATATCCTGTCCGGTTTGGGCCAAGTAATCCATCACAATGCCCGATCCGACCGCGGGAGTGTACATCCGGGCAAATACGTCCAGCGCTTGGTTTCGTTCCTTGTCCCCTTCGATCCCTGTCAGAACGCCGTACTGCTCTAGATTAGCCACGGATGCCACTGGGACACCAGGCACTGCCAGGGCCCGGGGCAGACTCTGACCAATATTCACCCCAGTCAGGACATTTTCCGCAGTGGGATCGAGGTCGCGTATCGCTCTCCCCAACCAGCCCTCGATGCCCATTATTTCAGGCTCGCAGGTGTGCCAAATGTCCATGGACCGGAAGTGAGAGCGGTTTGGGTTGGGATAACCCGCGCCGTGAATGAGGGCCATCTTGCCCGTGTCCCAGAATTTGTCCTTCAGCGGCAATAACGAAGGATGAAACGCCAACTGGCCGTCGATCGGCACGACCTCGTTCTGGGGTATGGACACGACGGGACGGAAATCATAATAAAGTGGGTCTGCGTAGGGTATAACCGTGTTCATGTAGTCGTTGGCGCCTGATAGCTGAATGACCACCAAGACGGGGTCTTTTGTGGAAGTTGTCATCATTCTCCCTCCGTTGGTTTAGGCGAACTGGTACTCTCGAGAAGATGCGATCAGCTGGAGCAGCTCCCCCACCTTCCTGGCGAAGGAGGCGCGCTCCTCTTCAGTATCCCGGCCCAGCGGGCCACCCCGCTCGACGTGAGCGATCAAAGCAAGGCGGGTGTCCTCTTCGACGCGTATGGAACCCATCAGCTCCAAACAGCCGTCGACGAAATCACTGGGGGAAATGGACTCCGTGATGTCGCCAAGACGCTCCACGATTCGCTGGACCCCCGGCAGGCTGAGGTCACCCACCCGGTTGGCGACGAAATTGACCCGGTTGACCAACGCTCCGCTGTTGATCCACTCTTTACCGCCGTGCCAACCCTCCACACTGGGCGGGTTCAGGAGAATCTGCCCCATACCGCCGGCTGCACCCACCAGAGATTCGATCCCAGGAGCGGGCGTCAAGTGATCGCCGACCAGCCGCATCGTGCCAACCACGACCTCCACCGGGCTCTTCACCCGTGCGTACCAAACGCTTTCGTCCTTAAAGAAGTCGGAGTTGAACAACACCCGCAGCACCGACCGGATGTCGTAGTCGGACTGCAGGTAGGCATCTGCCAGGACGTTGACTGCCGCCGGGTCCCGGGGCGGTGTGGTCTGCCAAGCCGGTACCTGTACCTCGTCGGCTACGAAGAAATCGTAAAGATGGCGGGCGATGAACCGGGCGGTGGCAGGTTGCCTGGCAATGATGTTGATAATATCGTCCCCGTTAAACCGTCCTCTTTGGCCCAAGAACACCTTCTCACCGTCATCGTGGTCTTCCGGGTCGTATTGGAACTTGAAGGCGTGGCGTTGGTAGGGAATAAAGGAATTCATGGCGGGCGCCAGGGTCCAACCGGTAAAGGCCCGAGCCGCCATCTTGACGTCATCCTCCGTGTAGTTGCCCACTCCCATGGAGAAAAGCTCCAGCAATTCCCGGCCATAGTTCTCGTTGATCGAGTCCTTGTGGCTGTATCTGTTGTCCAGATAGATAATCATTGCGGGATCCCGGGACAAGGCCACCAACAGGTCTGGATAGCGGCCCAGAGCCTTCTCCCGGACCATGTCTATATGAGTGTCCATGGTCTCGGGGTGGTCTAATTTGGAGTCGCCGCTGCACAGTATAGTGTGCCAGAACAGGGTCATCTTTTCCTGCAACGGACGGGTGGTGGCAATCATCCGCTGCATCCAAAAGCCCTGAATCTCCGGCATGGCGTTACCGAGGTGACCTCCGATCATATGGCGCCGTGCCACGTCCTCTTCCCAGTCAGGTTTTTCCTCGGCCCGGAGCAACTCTTCCACGGTGGCTTCGTAACCCTTGGCCACTCGCGCCTCTAGTTCCTCAAAGGGTGCGCCGAACCCGGCGCGGCGCATCAAGTGGGCCATCAGTTGTATTTCATTATTCGCCATGGGCGATTCTCCTTTCGATGAGAGATCAGGTGGTAGCTCGATCGATCCGGAATTTCCCGTGTCATCTCATCTTGATCTAGGCCAACGAGGTAATGAGAGTATATGCTAGCCTTTGGATGATGGGCAACCATCATCTTCCTAACCCTTAGGCGCGAGTTCAGTCAAGAAGAGAATCACATCGAGCCTAAAGGGTAACTATTCCTCAGTGTCACTACCTGAACGCAACACCAAGCAGCATCATGGAGGGAAATAACGTGCTTAAAGAAGGGGACCTGGCTCCGGAGTTTTCGGCGATGGACCATGCGGGAAACGTGGTTAAGCTGTCAGACCTTAAAGGGCAGAAGGTCTGGCTATGGTTCTTCTCCTCACCGGGAGGCAATAATTGAACTCGCCATAGTCACGGGTACCGTGACAACCTTTCAGACTTCCAGAACAAAAACATCCGGATATTTGGGGTCAATGACCGGGACCCGGAATCGGCCCGGGCATGGGTAGAGAAGGAAGGGCTGCCTTTCCCGGTTTTATCCGACCCGGACCGGTCCATCGCCCTGGCTTACGGCATGTCAAAAGAGGGTGATAGCCAATACCTAGCCAACTCAGCCGAAGGTAGGCGGCCGGCCGTCATCATCGATGAAGATGGTCTGGTGTTAAAGCTGTTGCCAGACTTGGCGACCGTAGAGCAGCAAAACGAGACTCTGGCGACCCTAGCCTGAGAATAATCATTAACTTGCCGGTGCATCGAACCGGGAGATACTAAAGGCCTCCAGCGAGCGAGGGTCTCCATCTAATATGTAGCGAGCTACCAGCTCGGCGCTACCTGGGCTCAACATGACCCCGGCATGATCGTGCCCGCAGGCTATGCTGACTCCATCCCAGCCGGGCAGGGGCCCCATGATTGGGATTCCGTCTGGTGACCCCGGCCTGACCCCGGCTCGGGCGCCCACAAAAGAGGCGTCTTCTAAGGCCGGGAACAGTCCGATCGCCGTGGCCAGCAGCTGCCGGATAGCATCAACGGTGATCCGAACGTCGAAGGCGCCCTCTTCACGGGTCGCTGCTACTAATAGGCTGCTATCGGCCTGAGGCACCACGTATCCCTCGAAGCTGCGAACCGGACATTTGGGAAGAAATCCGGGTTTGCGAAGTAGGATACGCTGTCCTTTAACCGGACTGATCGGCAAGGCTTGCGGCAACCAACGACCGGGAATGCCCGTCCACGGGCCCGCCGCCAGCACAGTGTGGCCACACTGATAAGAGCCGGTTAGAGTACGCACTCCGACGACGCTTTGCCCAGAGGTTTCTAAGCCGATTACCTCAGTTTCTTCCAGGAACACAGCCCCCAGGCCGGTGGCGGCATGGACCAAAGCGTCCACTAATCGCTCCCCATTGACGCACCCTTCCCTAGGCGAAAAGACGCCTCCTAGGAGTCCGTCACTCACCTCCGGTTCCAGCTCCCGAATCTCCGGCGCATCCAGCCACCTGACGCCTAACCCAAGCTCACCCTGCCACGTGAGGTTTCGTTTTAGCTCGTCAACCTGTGCCGGTGTAAATGCTACCTTTAGGATACCGCGGTGCTGGAACTCGGGATCGACCCCGCCCTCGGCCAGCTCACTCGCCAGTAGTGGGAACAAGTCCAGACTCCGGATGCCCAGGCCGAAAACGGCCTTGTGGGCCGGGTCCAAATGCCAAAGAGGGCCGATCACGCCGGCGGTGGCGCCCGACGCGCCCGAGCCGAATCGTCCGCGTTCCAGCACGGTGGCCCTAATACCTTGTTTCGCCAATTGATAAGCGATGGAGCAACCGATCACTCCGCCACCCACGATAACTACATCCGCGTTCTTTGAAATCAAAATTTCGGCCCCCGCCATTCGGCGATTCTGATCTATCTGCCCCGTTGGGACATTAGGCCACTCCGCTTGTTCCGCGGTAACGCCCTGAGAGAGGCCAGTATACAATGCTGATGCTCCAGCAACGGTCTGAGGTCGCGGACCGGCGATGCCTCCATGGCGAGCAGAGTCCACGCGCTTTAAATCAAAGACATTGGGAGAGATCAGTGACCGAATTCCAGTTCTGCCCAAAGTGTGGCGACCGGCTACATACGCTAAATGGACGTTTGGTATGCCAGGGATGTGGCTACATCTTTTACCGAAATCCCACTGTAGGAGTGGCGGTGATTGTTCAAAAAAGGCGAACGATCCTCCTCGGCCGCCGTGCCCGCGGGCCGTACAAAGGGGCCTGGTGTATCCCTTGTGGCTATCTGGAGTGGGGAGAGGAAGTGCGGGCCGGGGCTAAACGGGAGTTCTTGGAGGAAACAGGACTTCAGGTAGAGGTTGGACCCGTCTATACCGTGCACTCCAATTTTCACAACCCTCAGTCCCTTACGTGGGCATCTGGTTCCGTGGCAACGTCATTGCCGGGAGCCTACAGGCCGCAGATGACCTGGACGCTGCCGACTACTTTCCGCTGGATGCCTTGCCGGAAAATTTGGCCTTCCCTACCGACATCCTTGTATTGGAGCAACTCAGGCAGGAATCCTAAATTCCCCGCTTGACCCGTCGATGGACAATCCGCCTCCCCGAAGCTACTATTCCCTCATAATGGCCAGCGAGCGAATCCAGGGTCGCATAGACCGCCTCTTGGACGAGGTGGACGAGGCGATGAGGGAGCTCAACTGGGAGCAGGTCCGCGACCGCTCCCAAGCTGTTCTAGCTCTTGACCCCAACAACCAAGACGCCCTCACCTTCCTGGCCGCGGCGGAACGGGCACTGGGCGGTTCAACTGCTCCGACGACCGTTACTCATACAGCTCCCACACTTACTACGACTCCCGCCACAACACCAGACCAACCCACCTCCTTCGCCAACGGCCGTTACCAGGTCAAGCGGTTCCTGGGCGAAGGAGGCAAGAAAAAAGTGTACCTGGCCCACGACACAACGTTGGACCGGGAAGTGGCTTTCGCGCTGATCAAGACTGATGGTCTGGACGAGACCTCCCGCACCCGGATACAACGTGAAGCCCAGGCCATGGGCCGCCTCGGCTCCCATGCCCATATCGTCACCGTTTTCGATCTCGGCGAAGAAGGGGACCAGCCATACATGGTCACCGAACTCATGGGTGGCGGAGACGTGGAAGGGATTATTGAAGATGCCGAGAACCACCGGCTGCCCCTGGAACAAGCAATCAAAATCGCCCAAGAAGCCTGCCGGGGGATGGAGTTCGCTCACAGCCGGGGCATCGTCCACCGGGACTTGAAGCCGGGCAACGTCTGGCTAACTTCAGACGGCATAGCCAAGATCGGTGACTTCGGCCTGGCCGTGGCCCTGGACCGGTCCCGCCTTACCATAGAAGGCATGATGGTAGGCACAGATACATTGATATAAGGCTCTCTATCTGATAGAATCATGGCATCCCGGTTTATCGAGGCTGCCATGCCCACCGTTATAGATACCGCCACCGCCGTCGGCTACTTCAGAGTATCCTCCCCTGGGCAAGCCGGGGAGCGCCACGTATCCCTGGAAGTCCAGCAAGCCTCTTTCCAGAACTACTGCCGGACAAACCACCTCGACCCAACCGCTACCTTTACCGACGTTGCGAGCGGCCGAAAGGATGACCGGCGGGAATACCGAAAGATGCTGGAACACGTCGCCCAAGAAGGCATCGGCAACGTTGTGGTGCTTTTCCTTGACCGCTTTGGCCGTAACCCAAGGGAGATCTTACGCCGCTATTGGGAATTGCAAGAGGGCGGGACCACCGTCCAGAGCGTCAACGAGGATTTACGTGAAGAATTGCTATTGCTTGTCCGTGCGGGGATTGCTGGTCAGGAATCAAAGCGCACGTCAGAACGGGTACGCCTGGCCCTCCGGGAAGCCGCCTCAAGGGGGAAGCTGGTGAGCAAGTTGCCGTTTGGTTACGTCAAGGTACATGACCGGGACGGTGTCCACGTCGAACAGGTGCCGGAAGAGGCCGCAGCTGTCCGCCTGGCCTATCAATTGGCGACCGTCCGCAACATGGGATACAAGGCGATGGCCGATGAATTGAACCGCCAGGGATACCGGACAAAACTAGGGTCCTTCTTCGCGGCCCAATCCTTGAAATTGATACTGTTGAATCCGGCTATGGCCGGTAACCCGGTGTTCAAGGGTCATCTTGGAGAGCCTATCGTCAACGAAGGCGCTTACCCAGCCATCCTCAGTGCCGAAGAGTGGGACAACCTCCAACAGCGGCTTACCATACGGCGAGAGGGCCAGCACCGGGGCAACATGGGTAACAGTGTTTATCTGCTATCTGGGATACTCCGCTGCGGCCATTGCGGCGCTGCCATGTCTGGTGAGAACAAGGGAAAGCACCGTTACTACACTTGCACCGGCCGGAAAATGGCCCGGGAGCTATGCTCCGAGGGCCGGAATCACCGCCAGGGGGCCTTGGAAGAAGCCATATTGGAGCATCTGAACCAGTATTCCGACCCCGATATGGTCCGGGAGTTGTTAGACGCCCAGGGCCAAGAAACGGACAACCGCGATGAAACCGAGCTTACCCGGGTAAATGCCCGGTTGGCTGAGTTGGAGCGGGGCTTTCTAAATGACCTGGACCGGGTAGACCGGGAAATCATGACCGAGTCGGAATACCTGAAGCGCCAAGAGGTCCGCCGCCAGGAACAAGAGGGGTTGCAGCCCCGCAAGGCCGAGCTAGAGGCCAGCGTTGCCGCCCAGCAGGACATGGAAGCCCAAGCCGCCGCCGTTCCGGTGAAAGTGCGGTCATTTGTGGAGGACTTCCGGGATATGGAGGTGCCCCAGGCCAAGGCCATCCTTCAGGGCATCATTAAAGCGGCGCACGTTTTCAAGGATGGGCGGATAGAACTGACGTTCAGGCCCTGATTGACACTCGGCCATTTGTAGGGACGGCGTTGGCTCCAGATTCCAAAACCAGACAGTATGACTTAGTCCAATTGTTTTGCCGCCTCTTCCCCGCACTTCGAGTGGACCGGATACCACTCGACACCATATTCCCCATTCATGAGTGCCCGGCGGTATACATCCTCCACCAAACCACCACATATCCAGCAGATCAAATCTGGCCTCCACCCCTGCTCCCATCCTGTGGGCCATCCAGCCGCGTCTAGGCCACCTAGCGAATAATTCGACCATCCAGTTGGTGCTGCCGGTGGATTGACCCGATGTGTCCTGTATTCGCGGTCAAAAGCGTATTTTAGCTTCCTGTACTCGGGCGCGGCTGAGAATTCCTCCGCTATCCCCTTGGCTATGTAGAGGCCAATGACATACGGGGTTCCCGATAAAGCGCAATTTCTTGCTATCTTTCGCTCTACGGAGAGGGGGCGACCGGCCCTAGCACCCCCATCATCCACTGGGTCCTGCCGTTTTAGTTTGCGTCTTCTCTTGACCGTTTCCAGTTGGTATCTGAGTTCCGCGTTTTCTCGGAGTTCTACCGTCCGATCACTGCCACAGACAGCTACAAAACCGCGTTCTCCTAGAACACGGACCGCCATTTCCAACTCTTCTGACGTGCCTCGTTCGTCAGCTTCCAGAGCCGTAAGCTCCCCTCCCTTTGGCGGTGCAAATTGTACCCCCTTATTTTACACCCCCAATGTGCTTTCATAGACCTTAGTAAACCAATAAGGACCAAAGAACGGAGATGAAACATATGGAGACCGCTCATAATTTCCGCTTTCTTACGGTTCAACAAGCAGCGGAGCAACTACTGGTGGAAGCCAAGTCGGTTCGTCGCTGGCTCAAGGCTGGAAAGCTGAAAGGGTACAGGCTTCCCGGTGGCGACTGGCGGATCGATCACGATGACTTGAAGTCGATGCTCCAAGCCCCCGATGGAGAAAGATGTCAATAGATGCTCAGAGAAGGAATCAGGTTTCGGTTATGAAGTCGGATGCCGGGCTGTTCATCCTAGTCCTCAAAGTACCGGAAGTAACCGGTGGCAGCACATGAATTACAGGGTTGTAGTGAAAGGTGCTCGGCCTCCAGACCTGGCCCGCAAAATCGCTGAGGT
>ENA-ORDI01000123-ORDI01000123.1-marine-metagenome-genome-assembly--contig:-NODE-123-length-51838-cov-4.833890_pt1 | contig 51838 bp, 46 predicted proteins | sample MGYA00248628_ERZ508525 | MGnify/ENA primary metagenome ERZ508525 (study PRJEB26195, sample SAMN05422138) | marine metagenome | isolation source: East of Porto Seguro, South Atlantic Ocean | place... | reverse complement strand
GCCCTTGTCATGAAACCAATGGGAGTACAGTTCTTTGCCGTGGAGGTTAAAATTGTAAAAAAGTTCAATATCTCCTTCATTTAACAACTTTTTTGGTTGATGGACATTCCATACTCTAGAAATTTGATCTCTAGCTTTTAATGTTGTCCCATCTTCTAGTCTTTTATCTTCAAGACCGACCCAATTAAGGTGTTTCCCCTTCACCATAAATTCTTCTGCTTCATGAGTCCCATAGGCAACCATACCTGAAGCAAAGAAAACCAATAGCAAGGTAGTTATTCTAAAGAAAGAGGTAAGGTCTATTTTCCTTCCTTGAACTACAACCAGATAACCCAAGAAGATTGCTAGGATCATGCCGGAGAAAAAGCCAACGTAAGAAAAACTGCCGAGAATAGAAAAACTACCCATCAAAAATATAGCGGTCTCAAATCCTTCTCTTAGAATAGCAAAGAAAACCAGGAAGAATACTCCCCAGCCAGCTATTTCTAAAGCACTTGAAGTATGACCTTCAAGTATTTTTCTATCACTCACTAGTTTTGAGAGCCAGAAAATTACATACCAGAGCAAGCCAGCCGTGATGTACATAAGAATGGCTTCTACAAGTTTTTCAATGGAAACTTTTCCAATTGATTCTTTAATATTAATTAAAAAGAGAGCTACTAATAGACTAGCAGCAACAGAGGCTCCTACAGCGTACCAAAGGTGACGAATTTCTTTCTTGAGACCTTGTCTTAAAATTACAGTGTAAATAATACCCACTATGAGTGCAGCTTCTAAGGTTTCTCTGAAGGTGATAATGAATTCATTCACAAATGCGAATGGTAATCATTATTATCTAATTGGCAAGTCGTTCTTTGATTTTTAATCGTGAGAACTTTTTAAGTCCTTTTCTATGTCTTCGTGATCACCAACCATGATGTGCTTTTCACTTTTGATAATGTATTTCTCAAGAATCGGAATACCGATAAGTGGAATAGCTCCTCCGAGCACAATACCTAAAGCAGCAGAGCGCATAGTTGGATCCAAAGCAGCTGCTATCAAGTCAGCAAATATATGAGCTATTACTGCCCCTATGATTCCAGCTACATATCCATTAGAAGCTATTTTTAGAAGCCTATTGATGCTCCAGCCACTGTAATAACCTATTACTAATATACTCACATGAATTAGGCCAAAAATGAAGCCGCGCATCACCACTTGATCTAGTTCTAATATTCCCACCTAAGCCTTTAAACTCTTATCCAGTTGGAAAGCATCATGCAGTGCATTTACTGCTTTTTTCATCAAGTCCTTTTGGATAACAACAGAAATTTTAATCTCAGAAGTAGTAATCATAAGTATGTTAATTTCATTATCTGCAAGAACTTGAAACATTTTGCTTGCAATACCAGATTGCCCTCTCATGCCTCTTCCAACAATACTGACTTTCGCAATATCGTCATCCATTTCTATGGAACCTCCGCCAAGAGATTTAGACGTATTTTTTAGAATTTCTTCAGCTGAAGAAGCATCTTTTTGATCCACAGTGAAGGTAAAATCAGTTGTATTTTCTGCTCCTATGTTTTGGACAATGACATCCACTTCTATTCCGAAATCACTTATAGGACTTAGAATTTTAGCTGCCACTCCTGGTAAATCAGGCACTCCCCTAATGGTTAATTTAGCCTCGTTATCTAAACTACTTATACCCGACACTACTGGTCTTTCCATCTCTTCTATCTCCTCTACTAAAGTGCCTGGGCTTTCCGAAAAGCTTGAAAGCACTCTGATGGGCATCTTGTTTTTTCTGGCATATTCTACAGCACGCAACTGCAGAACCTTAGCGCCTGCACTAGAGAGCTCAAGCATTTCTTCAAAAGAAACTTGATTTAAAAGCCTAGCTTTTGAACATATTCTCGGATCAGTAGTAAAAACTCCATCAACGTCAGTAAAGATCTGACATTCATCTGCACCAAGAGCAACCGCTATAGCAACCCCAGTTGTATCGGAACCCCCTCTTCCAAGAGTTGTAATATCACCCTCATCATTCATACCTTGAAATCCAGTTATTACCGGTATCACACCTTTTTTTATCTGTTTCTTTAACTTTTCAACTTTCACATCTAGAATTCTGGCTCTTCCATGCCTTTTATTGGTCTGTATACCTAATTGATAGGCTGTGTAAGATTTTGCTTTAAGATTTCTTTTACTAAGAGCCATTGCCATTAGTGCAACTGATATCTGCTCTCCTGTTGAAACTAATGCGTCATACTCCCTTAAATTAGGTTCAGGATGAATTGCTTTAGCTAAGTCAATCAATCTGTCTGTCTCTACCCCCATTGCAGAGAGAACTACGGCAACACTATTTCCTTCAGAGATTGTTTTCACAATAATATCGGCTGCAGCTTCTAGACGCTTTGTATCCACAAGCGAAGTCCCGCCAAATTTCTGTACTAGCAGCTTTCCCATGAGTGTTAATTTAGAAAAGTGCGTATCCTATAGCACTAAGAACTTAAAGAAACTAGTAAATCCGAAAGAGAGGAAAAAGCTATTTCTATGTCTTCCACTTTATCAATGCCGCCTTGAGCTAAGTCAGCTCTTCCACCTCCGCTACCCCCAAGAAGATTAATTAAATGCTTCATTACTTCTCGAGCATCTATTTCTTCAAGATCTTTATGCGTAGCAACCATAATAGGAGCTTTGTCTTCAACAATAGAAACTAACACGATTACAGAATTTTTTTCTTTTTTTCGAAGCTTATCTGCAGTCTCTCTTAGACTGGCTGAATCCATGCCCTCTAATTTTTTCGCAATGACTTTGAACCCTGCCACCTCTTCTGCCTCTAAAGACATATCAGAGGCGGTTTCTGAGAGATTACTAGAACGAAGATTATCTAATTCTTGCTTCATAGATTTATTTGAATCTAGAAGTTGAAATACCTTTTTAGTTACTTGATCTGATGAAGTATTCAGCTTAAGTGCAATCGAATTCAAATTATTATGACTAGATCTAGAAAGCTTGTGAGCAGCTTCTCCTGTTAAAGCCTCTATCCTTCTTACCCCAGCAGCAATACTAGATTCTCCAATTATCTTGAAATAACCTATATCCCCGGTTCGCTTGACATGAGTACCTCCACAAAGCTCTACTGAGAATCCTTCACCCATAGAAAGCACTCTAACTTCTTCACTATACTTATCACCAAAGAATGCCAGGGCCCCCTTCTTTTCAGCTTCCTTAATAGACATGGTCTCTGATTTAGCCTCAGTATTCAGTCTAATTTCTTTATTTACTAAATCCTCGATTCTTTCTAATTCATCTATAGTAACTTTTTTAGGATTAGTAAAATCAAACCTTAACTTCTCATCATTTACCAAGGAACCTCTTTGTTCTATGTGTTCCCCTAAAACTAGCCTTAAAGCTGAATTGAGTAGATGAGTAGCGGAATGATTTAAAACAGTATTATTTCTTACTTGTCGGTTTAATTGAGCCAAGACTTGGTCACCCTTAGAAGCATTACCTTTCGTTAAAGTTCCTATATGACCGACATGGTCACCCACTTTTTGTGTGTCCCGCACTTTAAATTCAAATTTTTCTCCAATTAGATTTCCAGTATCCCCCACTTGTCCCCCGGATTCTGCGTAGAATGGGGTTTTGTCTAGAATAACTAAAGTTTCTTGGTTTTTCTTTACTTTGACTTGAGATTTCCCATCGGAGAAAGAAATTAATTCCAAAATCTTTGCCTTAACTTCCCCTTTTTCATATCCGACAAAGTTAGTACTTCCCTTTAAATTTAGAGATTCAAGAATAATGGAGCCAAAGGTGCTTGATTGTCTTCCCCTTTCCTTCTGTTGAGCCATGCAACTTTCATATCCTTCTAAATCAACCTCAAGATTATTTTCCCTAGCAAAATCTGCCGTCATATCTGGAGGGAAACCATAGGTATCGTATAGTCTAAAAATGAGTTCTCCTGAAATGGTTTTTCCTTTTATATTTTCTGTCTCTTCCCTGAGAACATTCATGCCCTGAATTAAAGTGGAAGCAAATTGTTCTTCCTCTTGAAGTATATTAGCTTCAATTAATTTACTATTTCTCTTGAGAATCGGATGAGCATTACTCATCAGTTTTACTAAAGTAGGAACCATAGAAGACAATACAGGCTCTTCAACTCCAAACTTATTTGCATGACGTAAAGCCCGTCTAATGATTCTTCTTAGGACATACCCTCTTCCTTCATTTGAAGGGCTAACACCATCTGCTACCAAAAATGCACTTGCTCTAAGATGATCAGAAATAACCTTCAATGAGGGATTAGTTAAATCTTTCGTCCCACAAAGATTAGCTGCTTTGGTAATTAAAGGTTTAAATAGGTCTGTCGCAAAGATGTTGTGTTCTTTCTGTAATACCGCAGCCATCCTCTCTAAACCCATGCCAGTATCTACGCATTGATTAGGAAGAGGGTTTAAATCTCCTTCTTTAGATCGATCAAATTGAGTGAAAACCAAATTCCAAATTTCTATAAACCTATCTCCTGAATCTGACCCTGATGCTGGTGGTGATCCTTCGATTTCTGGCCCAAGGTCGTAACAAATTTCACTGCAAGGCCCACAAGGACCAGTGTCGCCCATAGTCCAAAAATTTTCATCTTCATCTAAGCGTGAAATTCTTTCTGTGGGAATTCCTATATCTTCTTTCCATATAGACTCAGATTCATCATCATCTCTAAAAACTGTAACCCAAAGTTTATCCTCGGGAATTGAATAATTTTGAGTGAGTAGTTCCCAGGCAAATTCAATTGCTTCTTTCTTAAAATAATCTCCAAAACTAAAGTTTCCTAACATTTCAAAAAAAGTGAGGTGTCTTGCTGTATAACCCACATTTTCTAAATCATTATGTTTTCCTCCTACCCTAAGACACCTTTGAGAACTAACCGCTCTAGAATAAGGTCTTTTTTCAACTCCTAATAAAACATCTTTAAAAGGAACCATACCTGCATTGGTAAATAACAAAGATGGGTCGTTGTGAGGTATTAAAGAATCGCTTTCTACTACTTCATGATCCTTAGATTTGAAATAGTCTATGTAAGTTTTTCTTATCTTATTGGCTTGCACTTTGACCGTTAAAAGTTTCCAAATTAAAAAATTTCGTTAAGGAAATTCTGCATAGACTGCCAAGATCTCTCATTAGCAGATTTATTGAACTGAGTTCCTAAATTGGGATCATTAGCATCTGGGTTGGTGAAAGCATGATAGGTTCCTCCATAGCTATGCAACTGCCAATCTGCACCAGCTTTAGTCATTTCTTTTTGGAATGCATCTACCATTTCTAGAGGTACCATGGGATCTCTTTCCCCATGTAAAGCCAGCACCTTAGCTTTGATCCCTGTTTCAGAAATGTCTGATCCCATAAGAAGACCATGAAAGCTTACAACTCCTTGTAAATCCTCGCCTGATCTAGCTAAGTCAAGTGCTACTAGTCCTCCAAAGCAATATCCGATAGCTGCTGTTCTATTGGGATCAACACCAGGTAAACTCTTTCCGTAATGCAAAGCAGAAACTATACGGTCTTTTAACATATTTCTGTCACCAACTAATGGTGTCATTAGAGATTCATTTTCTGCTGTATCAGCACCCACCTTACCATTCCCATACATGTCTACAGCAAAACCTACATAACCAAGTTCAGCGAGGTCTTCAGCTTTTTTGTGAACAAATTCATCTTTACCTGCCCAAGTATGAGCTATCAAAACTAAAGGAGCATTTTCTGCATCTGGAAATGCTACATAGCCTTCTAATTCAACATCGGTAGCTTGATAACTAACTGTTTCAGTCTTCATTATTTAATCCTCCACCTTTTTTAATTCTAATTTAAATCTTTTGTAATTCTGTACATAGTGTTGTGCAGATAGCAACAAACCATTTTTTCTTCCTTCATCCAATGATCCCTTTATTTTTCCTGGAGAGCCCATTACAACTGAGCCATCTGGAACTTCCATCCCTTCAGTAACCAAAGCATTGGATGCAATTAAACAACCTGATCCTATTTTTGCTCCACTTAGCACTACTGCACTAATCCCAATCAAACTTCCATCTCCTATTGTGCATCCATGAAGTATGACTTGATGTCCAATCGTTACATCTTTCCCTATCTCCACAGGAAAACCTAAATCAGTGTGGATAACACAGCAGTCTTGAACATTACTTCCCTCACCAATTGTAATAGGTTCTGTGTCTCCCCTTAATACAGCTCCAAACCACACGCTGGCATCTTTACATAACTTGACCTTACCCAGAACCACAGCATTTTCAGCTATGTAAAAATCATCCCCCTCCGTTTGAACAGAGTTCTCCCCTAAATCAAACTTCATCCCTCTTCTCCTTCAATCTTACTGGGCACAGACATATTAATGCCAGCATCTAGAGCTCTATTTAAAAAATTAACGGTAATCATAGCTGTTAATCCCCATATAACATAAGAGCTATACTTATAGGCCGGCATATAAAAAGTTTCTCCGTTGCGGTTGATCTTATCATTTCTATATCTTTTATCTTCTAATAAAAAAGACAAAGGAACTCTAAAATATGCCTCTATTTCCTCTGAATTTACATTTAGCTCCACATTTTTGGGGATCACACCTACAAAAGGCGTAACGCTTATATTAAATCGGCTCACCATGGTATCTAATGAACCTAAAATTGTTACGCAATCCTGAGGCAAACCGATTTCTTCTTCAGATTCTCTAAGCGCAGTAACGCTTAAAGAAGAGTCAGAATCCTCCTTCATTCCACCGGGAAAAGAGACTTCCCCTTGATGAGAAGAGACTTTACTTGACCTTAAAGTATAGATAATCTCGGGACTTTCCTCGTCAGTTATGGCTAAGAGAACTGCTGCTTTAGGAAGATCAGCTTCAGGAGAAGATTGCTTCAAAGATAACTGATCAAGCCAAGTTGACTCTCTTCGGGATAAGTTGTTTTCGATTTTTTTAAGCATGGGTAGTTAATTCCTAATTTAGATAATAGTTTATACTTCAAGCCTTCAAATCAAAAATTATCCAAGCAAAATGAAATATTGCAGTAGTTGTGGCAGTAAAGTAGAACTCAAAGTTCCGCAAGACGATCACTTTCCTAGATACTGTTGCACTAATTGTGATGCAATCCATTACCAAAACCCCAATATCGTAACGGGAACTATTCCTATTATGAAAGACAGAATTTTGTTATGTAAAAGAGCAATTCATCCTAGGCCTGGAATGTGGACTCTTCCAGCAGGTTTTTTAGAGAATGGAGAAACTATTGGACAAGGTGCTTTTAGAGAAACCCTAGAAGAAACAAATACTGAGGTAAAAATGGGTAATCTTTATGCGATCTTTAATATTCCTCAGATAAGCCAGGTTTACATGCTCTTTTTTGCTGAAGTACTTAGAGAAGATTTTGGAGAAACTCCAGAAAGCCTTGAAGTTAAGCTTTTTAAAGAGGAGGAAATCCCATGGCAAGAACTTGCTTTTCCTTTTGTTCCTATTGTTTTGAAAAATTATTTTGCAGACAGGAAAGACAATAAATTTGACTTAAAAGTAGAGACCATTGAAAGGCCTGTGAAAAAAACTAATCAATAAATTCTCTGGCATTTGAAAAGAACTTTATCCAGGGACTGTACAAGCCCCAGTCATTTGGTTTCCAAGAGTTTTGAATGGACAAAAAAGACCTCTCAGGATGCGGCATCATTAAAGTTATCGTGCCGGATAAATTAGTTACACCTGCTACTCCAAACATAGACCCACTTGGATTTTGAGGGTAACTTTCTGTAGGTCTGCCTTCATCATCGGCATAAGTAATAGGTATCAATCCTTTCTTCAATAATGTGTCTGTTTCATCTCTGGATAAGCTAATTTGGCCCTCGCTGTGAGCAACGGCAATTGGCAAAATTGAGTCATTCATATCTTTAAAAAATATTGAAGGGGAACTTCTTATTAAGAGCTGAGTAAATCTAGCTTCAAATTTTTCAGATTTATTCCTTGTAAACTTTGGCCACAAAGAAGATTCGGAAATTAAATCAGATAAAAGTGCCAACATCTGACAACCATTACACACGCCTAAACTAAAAACGTCATCCCTAGAAAAAAATTCTTGGAAATCTTTTCTAAGTGCTTCATTGTAAAGGATGCTTGTTGCCCAACCTTCACCTGCTCCTAAAACATCACCGTAAGAAAACCCTCCGCAAGCTACCAAGCCCCTAAATTCTTTTAAATTCTTTTTCCCTGAGATTAAATCTGTCATATGAACATCCACACAGGAAAATCCTACTCTATCAAAAGCAGCTGCCATCTCAACTTGACCATTTACTCCTTGTTCTCTGAGTATTGCTATAGAGGGCCTGTTCTTCGGGTTCTCTATCTTTTTGGGTATGACAAAGGAAACTGTTGGATTGATGCCTTTTCTTTTTCCATTTATGTCAAACAAATACTCTTGTTTTGCAGTTTCTGGATTATCCCTTAATGTTTGCAACTTATAACTAACTAAATTCCACTCTTTTAACAGCTCTTCTAAACTCCATTCATTAGCCAACTTTTGGTCTCGCCATAGCTTTATTTTTTTAGAATCATTTGGGGAACCAATTCTATGCACATGCTTAGTAAGACCTACTCCAACAATCGAATCTATAACTTCCCTCTCACATTCAGAAGGTACTTGAATAATAATTCCTAACTCTTCGTTGAAAAGAGTTTTAAGAATTTCATTATCTGAATTACAAATCTGATCCATTTCGATATCTAATCCACTCCTACCTGCAAAGGCCATCTCAATAAGAGTGCAAATCAAACCTCCATCAGAGCGGTCGTGATAAGAAAGAATTTTTTCTTGTTTCATTAAACGATGAAGAACCCTAACCAATCCTGGCATTTCATCTACACATTCGACATCAGGAACAGGTCCAACTAGTTGGGACGTAATTTGAGAAACAATGCTTCCACCCATCCTTTGATTCCCTTTACCTAAATCAATAAAAATGAGTTCAGTTGATTTGTGGGATTTCAAATCAATCTGTGGAGTTAATGCCATACTGGCATCTCTTAGAGGTGAAAAGGCTGAGACTATTAAAGACAAGGGAGAAATCACTGATTGTTCCTTTCCTGACTTATCTTTCCAACTAGTAGCCATAGATAAGGAATCTTTACCTACAGGTATGCAAATTCCCCACTTAGGACAAAGGTCCATTCCTACTGCTTCTACAGCTTGGTATAGATCTTGATTTCCATTGAGCTTATCCGGTGCACCCATCCAATTGGCTGAGAGCTTTACATCAGATAAGTTTTCTATTCCGGATGAGATAATGTTTGTTACTGCTTCTCCTACTGCCATTCTAGAAGCAGCCGCAGAATTAATTACTGCACAAGGTGTTCTCTCGCCTATTGACATGGCTTCACCTGTTGTTGAAAAAAAACTAGAAAGCGTGACTGCATTATCTGCTACCGGTACTTGCCAGGGACCCACCATTTGATCCCTGGAAATAAGACCGGTGACTGTTCTATCCCCTATTGTGATTAAAAAGCTTTTACTTGCTACTGTAGGATGCCTTAAAACCTTTTTTAACAAGGAGTGAATTTCTAATCCTTTAAGTTTTAATTCTAATTTTTCCCTTTTTTCTTTCTTAAAAGATCTGACTGTTTTGGGTGTCTTGCCGAAAAGAATGTCTAAAGAAATATTTATTGGATAATTATCGAACAAAGAATCATATACTTTCAGGTCTGAGCCTTCAGAAATTTCACCTAATACTGCAACAGGACATCGTTCTCTAGAACAAATTTCCAAAAAATCTTCCAAGCTAATACTTTCTATTGCTAAAACATATCTTTCTTGAGATTCATTGCACCAAATTTCCATAGGAGACATACCAGGTTCAGCATTTGGAATGTTTCTAAGTTCAACAAAACCCCCGTGACCGCTATCTTTAATTAGCTCTGGAATAGCATTCGATAAACCTCCTGCGCCTACATCATGAATGAAGAGGATGGGATTATATTTATCCTTCTGCCAACAACGGTCTAGGACCTCTTGACACCTTCTTTCCATTTCAGCGTTGCCTCTCTGAACCGAAGCAAAATCTAAATCCTGTTCTGCTTCTCCAGACAATAAGGAAGATGCAGATCCACCACCCAATCCTATCAACATGGCTGGTCCTCCTAAGACGACCAGTTTAGAACCTACAGGAACATGAGATTTTTCTACATGGGAACCTTTAATATTACCCAGACCCCCAGCTAGCATGATGGGCTTGTGATAACCATAAAGCCTCTCATTCACTGACATCTCAAACGATCTAAAATACCCTAAAACATTGGGTCGTCCGAATTCATTATTGAATGCAGCAGCGCCTATAGGCGCCTCAAGCATAATCTGAAGTGGTGAGCATATACGATCAGGTTTATTTTCTGTCCCTTCCCAATCCTCTTGTGAACCAGGAATTCTTAAATTCGAAACACTAAATCCACACAATCCAGCCTTAGGTTTAGCGCCTCTTCCAGTTGCACCTTCGTCCCTAATTTCACCTCCTGAGCCTGTTGAAGCTCCAGGAAAAGGAGAAATTGCGGTGGGGTGGTTGTGGGTCTCTACTTTGGTTACTAAATGTATTTCTTCTTCTTTAGTTGTATAAATAGAATCAGTATCAGGGTAAAACCTTTTTGCTTTGTGCCCTTTCAAAACAGCAGCATTATCTTTATAGGCAGACAACACCCCTTCGGAATTAGTTTCATAAGTATTCTGAATCATATCGAACAAACTTTTTGGGGTTTTCTTGCCATCTATTTCCCAGCTGGCATTGAAGATTTTATGCCTGCAGTGTTCAGAATTAACTTGTGCAAACATCATTAATTCCGCATCAGTTGGATTGGAATTGTTCTGAGTATAACTTTTATATAAGTAATCTATTTCATCTTCACTTAGAGCAAGTCCTAATGAAATATTAGCCTCAACAAGAGATTCTTGTCCCTCCTTTAAAACTGGAATTTCTAAGACTGGTTTAGCTTCAAGTTGCTTAAATAAATCCTCAGCACTGGATAGCTTGCTAATGACGCTCTGAGTCATTCGATCAAAGATTTTATGACCTATGTCATGCAAAGTTGTTTGATCTAATTTAAGTGAAGTATCAACAGAAAAACACAAACCTTTTTCTATTCTGTTTAAAAAATCTATACCAGCGTTAACAAGAATCTCTGTTGCCTTAGATGACCAGGGAGATATAGTCCCAAATCTGGGAATTAAAATAAATTGATTGCACTTTAATTCTTTTTTAATAATTTTAGCTTTAAGAATCTTGCAAAGATCTTTTTCCATTCTTTTATAAAAAGCGGCTGACTCTGTTGTCAAAGAACAAAGATAAAGTTCGTCACATGCGACAGAATTAATTGCCGGAAAATCAGTTTTAATTACCTCAAGCAGAGCTTTAAGACGAAACTCAGAAAACCCTTGTTGCCCTTTAAAAGCAATAAATGAGAAAGACTCTTCTTTTGCTGAAACCATTAAGTTTTGAATTGGGTATTATAGTTTAAGCCAATGAATACAAAAACCACTTTATATAGTGTTATTAGTCGTTTAGGAACACAATATATAGTGATTAACAGCTGTTTGTGTCTTATAATATTGCCCCCAAGGGGAGAGTTTTTTTAGTGTGAATAAGGTTAGACTGTTTTCCTTTTGTGGTTTATTGCTAGTTGCCCTGTTGGGTCTTGACAACTCTGCGGTATCGCTTAACGCTAATAGTACTAGTTATCTGGAAGAGGAGATAGAAATCCTTTGGGGTGAACAAGATCCAGCTGGCCAGGAAATTTTTCTATCAAGAATGCATCAAAGACTTCCAGAGTTGGAAGAACTCTTCAAAGAAGCAGCTACACAATCAGACCTACATTGGACTCTCTTAGCTGCTATTAGTTACCAAGAATCCCATTGGGACCCTAAAGCAATTTCAAAAACTGGTGTAAGAGGACTGATGATGTTGACGCAAACTACTGCAAAAGAAGTTGGAATATCTAAGAGAACAGATCCTAAACAAAGCGTAATTGGTGGTTCGATTTATTTCCAACGTCTGTTAGAACAGTTCCCAGATTCAATTCCTAGACAAGATAAACTTTGGATGACAATGGCTGCTTATAACTTAGGGTTTAGTTACTTAAAAGAAGCTAGAAAAATCACGAGAGCTAACAACAAAAATCCAAACAGTTGGAAAGAAGTTAGTAATGCTCTCAGTCTTATGGCAAGAAAAGAGCAAGATAAGATAATGATTGAAAGAATTAACGAAGCTTTGGATTATGTTCAAAAAGTACAACTCTATTATCGGACTCTTTCAGTAAACAAAAGAATTTTAGTATTCTGACCTCTTAACTCATAAATAATTTTTGTTTTAATTCTGACACCCTGTCTCTGTGAGCTGCCGCTTCTTCAAATTCTAGATTTTTAGCATGTTCATACATTAAATCTTCTATATGATTAATTTCCTTTTTCATTTGTTCAGCGTCTCTTAGTTCTTCTATCGGAGTAAAGTTAAAGACTTCCAAACCTTTCTTTTTACTTTTAGAACGGCCTCTCTTTCTAGTGGATCGTGCTCCTTCCATAATGTCTGGTACAGATTTTGTGATGCCTATTGGTGTAATGGAATGCTTCTTATTAAAAGCTTCCTGTATCTCTCTCCTTCGATTTGTTTCATCAATAGCCCTTTGCATAGAACCTGTAATTTTGTCTGCATACAGAATAGCTTTGCCAGAAATATTTCTCGCTGCCCTCCCAATTGTTTGTATAAGCGAGCCTTCGGATCTCAAAAAGCCTTCCTTATCAGCATCTAAGATGGCTACCAAAGCAACCTCAGGAATATCCAAGCCTTCTCTTAACAGATTTATGCCAACAAGTACGTCAAATTCTCCCAACCTTAAATCCCGGATTATTTCTATCCTTTCTATGGTATCTATATCCGAATGCAAATATCTAACGCGAACTCCATTTTCATCAAGATAGTCAGTAAGATCTTCAGCCATTCTCTTTGTTAAGACTGTTACTAGAACTCTTTGTTTTTTTGGGGCGTAATTATGAATTTGTGATAGTAAATCATCTACTTGACTGCTTGCTGGTTTGACTTCAATCACTGGATCTACCAAGCCCGTAGGCCTAACAACTAATTCCACTACCCTACCTGAATTATCCTTTTCATATTTTCCAGGAGTGGCAGAAACGAAAATTTTTTGACCGGACAACATTTCCCATTCATCAAACCTTAGAGGTCTGTTGTCCAAAGCCACAGGCAACCTGAATCCATAATCTACTAGAGTTTGTTTTCTAGAGCGGTCCCCTCTATACATACCTCCTAATTGAGGCAAAGAGGCATGAGATTCATCTATGAAGACCAGTGTGTCTTCGGCAAGATAGTCATAAAGAGTTGGCGGAGGTTCACCTGGTTGTCGATCTGAAAGAAATCTAGAATAATTTTCTATTCCTGAACAAAAACCTAGCTCTTGTAACATTTCTATATCATATAAAGTACGCTGTTCCAGTCTCTGAGCTTCTACTAGTTTATTTTCTTTATTTAATTCCTCGAGTCTTGAAGCCAGTTCTTCTTTAATAAATTCAATGGCCTTTATGATTCGGTTCCTTGAAGTTACGTAATGGGATTTGGGGTAGATGGTAGCTCTAGGAACTTCTCGAATAATTTCACCTGTCAACGGGTCAAAAAATTTTAATGATTCTATTTCGTTCCCGTTTAGCTCTACACGTAAGGCTTCCTTTTCTGAATCAGCAGGGAAAACATCTATAATATCTCCACGTACCCTATAAACTGACCTTCTAAAATCAGCCTCATTTCTTTCGTATTGCAGTTCTGCCAATCTTCTAATTAATGTCCTTTGATCGATCTGTTCGCCGCGGTCTAAATGAATAACCATTTTAAAATATCTTCTTGGATCTCCTAATCCATAAATGGCAGATACAGAGGCCACTATCACCACATCTCTTCTTTCCATAACAGCCTTAGTGGCAGACAGACGCATTTGGTTTATGTGTTCGTTGATAGAAGCATCCTTTTCAATGTAAATGTCCGTAGTAGGAACATATGCTTCAGGTTGATAATAGTCGTAATAAGAAACGAAGTATTCAACGGCATTATTGGGTAAGAATGCTTTGAACTCTCCGTACAGCTGCGCAGCCAAAGTCTTATTGTGAGCCATGATTATGGCCGGTCGCTGAAGTTCTTCTATAACTTTGGCCATCGCAAATGTTTTACCTGATCCTGTCACTCCCAATAGAGTTTGATTCAGCAGACCGCTATTAATTCCTTCAACCAATTCTTTGATTGCCTTAGGTTGATCACCAGCAGGTTCAAAATCTGCAATGACCTTTAATTCTTTAGACATAAGCTTTATTAGAAATTTATTATAAACTTGGAAGAAGTTATAATTAACATATTCCCCGATAGCTCAGTTGGTAGAGCAAATGACTGTTAATCATTGGGTCGCTGGTTCGAGCCCAGCTCGGGGAGCCAAATTGAAAGGGGCTTGAGTATAAAGCCTCGTAATAAAAATAATGGCTTCGAGACTTTTTAATCCAAATACTGAAGAACCTTTCACTCTAAGCAGGTCTAGGGTAGACAATTTCCTAGAATGCTCTAGGTGTTTTTACTTAACAAATAGACTGGGAATAGCAAGGCCATCATCATTTCCTTTTAATCTCAATAATGCTGTGGATGAACTGTTAAAAAACGAATTTGATGGCTATAGAGAGAAACAACAACCTCACCCCATACAAAAGGAAAACAATTTAAACGCTATACCCTATCAACATCCTGACCTGGATAAATGGAGAGAATCTTTAAGAAGTGGAGTTAAGAGGTTTCATGAACCTACAAATTTAATTCTAAGAGGTGGCATAGATGATGTGTGGATAGACACAAAGACGAATCAATTGATAGTGGTTGACTATAAAGCCACCTCTAAAAAAGGAGAAGTTAACCTAGATGCAGACTGGCAGATAAGTTATAAAAGACAGGTTGAATTCTACCAATGGCTTTTTAGAGGAAATTCATTTGATGTTTCTAATACAGCATATTTTGTTTACTGTAATGGAATAAAAGATAAAGCTGAGTTTAACAACAAATTAGATTTTAAAGTGAAGCTAATTCCCTATATAGGAAATGATCAATGGGTTGAGCCCACACTACTGGACCTTAAGAACTGTCTTTTAGCAGAGGAGCCACCTAAAGCTGCTGATGATTGTAGTTACTGCAAATACGTAACTAAAAGCCTAACTGTTTAACTATCTTCTTCTCCAGAAGGTTCCTTCTTTGGAGTCTTCTAAAATTATATTTTGCTCGAATAATTGATCCCTTATCTCGTCAGCTGTTGAATAATCTCCGCTGTCTCTTGCCTTTTCTCTTTTATCTATAAGTGCTTCGATCTCAGATTCGTTTACATTAACTCCAGACTTAAGGAATACTTCAGGATCTTGTTGAAGTAAGCCCAAAGGTTTAGATAAATGGATTAGTTCATGAACCAATAATTTTGTCCTTTCTTGATCTCCAACCTCCTTCGCTTTATTGGCCATTTTCGACAGATCAAATAAGACCGCCAAGGCTTCGGGCACATTGAAATCGTCATCCATAGCTTGCTGAAATTGTTTGGTATGTGATCCCTTAGTTATTACTCCTTCGTCGGATATGTCTACATCATGGATAGAGGTATAAAGTCTGTCCAAAGCGGTTTTGGCCTCTTCTAAAGCTGCTTCTGAGTAATTGACTGGACTTCTGTAGTGGCTGGACAACAAAAAATATCTAATAATTTCATAAGGGTAATTCTTCAAAGCATCCCGTATGGTTAGGAAATTATCCAGTGACTTAGACATTTTCTTTTTGTCTATTCTTAATGGTCCTGTGTGCATCCAATATTTAGCAAATTTATTGCCAGTAGCTGACTCGGATTGAGCTATTTCATTTTCATGATGAGGGAACTTCAGATCTGATCCTCCTGCGTGGATGTCGAAGCTTTCCCCTAAAGCATCCATACTCATTGCTGAACACTCTACGTGCCAACCTGGTCTTCCTCTTCCCCAGGGAGAATCCCAAGCCAAACCTTCGTCTGATCTTTTCCATAGGACAAAATCAGCTGGATTCTTTTTTTCTTTATCTATTTCTGTCCTTGCACCTGGAAGAATTTTATCCATTTTTTGATTAGATAATTTTCCATAGTCAGAAAAAGACTCCACTGAGAAATAAACATCTTTTCCTTCATGGTAAGCATAGCCGCCTTCTATCAATTTATTAATCAGCTCCAAGATTATTTGGATGTTTTCTGTTGCTCTTGGCTCCTTGTCCGGTGATATCATGCCCAGAGCATTAAAGTCAGAAGTCATTCTTTCAATGTACCTATTCGTCAAAACAGTCGGATCCTGCTTTGTTTCTTCTGCTCTCATTAGTATTTTGTCATCGACATCCGTAATATTTCTAATGTAATTAACTTCTATGTTCTTGGAGCGAAGGTATCGAACGATCATATCGAAAGACAGGAAGGTTTTAGCATGCCCAATATGACAATCGTCATATACAGTCATTCCACAAACATAGATGCTGATCTTTCCAGTTTCGGTTGGGGTTAAATCCTCTTTTTTTCCTGATAGAGAGTTAAATATCTTCATATTTTGCTGGCTTTCTCTAAACGTTCTATCACCCTTTCCTTACCCAACAGTGTACTCAACTGGTCTAGTCTAGGACCTGATTCCTGTCCAGTTAAAGAAATTCTAATTGGCTGATAAAGCTCTTTACCTTTTTTGCCAGAAGTGGAGGATAAGTCTTTCATGGACTCTGTCCACATAGGCCAATTTTTTAGAAAGGCTTCTCTGGCAAGATTAAAGAACTCGCTGCCAGAAGCTTTAATAATATTTTTAGCTTCTTTCGAGAGCTTAAAATCAGCACTCATAATATTGTTGGCCAAAGAAATGGCTTCTTCAGGAAAAGCGATGTTTTCACGTATAGTTTTTACGAAAAGTCCGCTATCAACATCTTTAGGCAATAAACCTTCTAAAAAGGGATTGAGCCAGTTGTTAAGTTCTTCATCCGTTTGTGCTTCTACAACCTGTTTCTGCCAAAAGTTTAGTTGTTGTAAATCAAAGCGACTTGGAGAACTGGAAACTTTTTTGGTGTCAAAAACTTTAGCTAGAGCAGTTAAATCTCTAACGTCATTGTCCCCAATAGTATGCCCTACTCGGGCCAGATAATTAATAACAGCCAACGGGAAGTAACCTTTCTTTTTTAACTCTTGGATCGATAAGCTTCCATTTCTTTTTGACAAAGGGGAACCATCGTCACCTGTAAAAAGAGCTATGTGAGCATATTCTGGAATATTTAATTGCAAAGCTTCTAACAAGGCTATCTGTCGTGGAGTATTGCTCAAGTGATCATCGCCGCGTACAACCAAGTTAATATTCATTAATGCATCATCAATGGCATTGGCAAACATGAAAGTGGGACTACCATCTTCTTTTTTAACTATAAAGTCATCTAGATCATTAGAATTAAAACTCTGCTCTCCTTTAACCAAGTCTTTAAAGGTTATTGTCTTGTCTTTTGGAATTCTAAATCTATAAACAGGCTTGGAACCTTTATCTAGTTCTTTTTGTATATCTTCTTTAGAAGTATTAGACCAAATTCCAGGGTATCTCGGCGGTTTTCCAGCCGCCAACTGGTTCCTGCGTATGACCTTTAGTTCTTCTTCAGTTGCAAAACAAGGATAAATTAAATCCTTATCAATTAATTCCTTATAAAATTTCTCATAAAGTTTAGTTCGTTCAGATTGGAAATAAGGTTTTTGGGGGCCCCCAGTTCTTGGTCCTTCTTCCCAAATCAAACCTATCCAAGTTAAATCATCGCAAATAGATTCCGCAAACTCTTTTTTTGACCTTTCTTTGTCTGTGTCCTCAATACGAAGAATAAACCTCCCTTTTGATTGTTTACTCAAAAGGAAATTTAACAGCGCAGTACGCAAATTACCTAGATGCATTAAGCCCGTTGGACTGGGACAAAATCTTGTTTTTTTAGTGAACATCCGATTAATACAATGGAAGCTAGTCTATAAAGTTCGTATTATATCGCTCCAGATGAATCAATTTGGAAGAAAATGAAGCAACTAGCATTTATTATTGCCCCAATCTTACTTGTTTTAGGTATATTTTGGCTTGTTCCTCTATCAGAAAAAGCAAAGGAGATAAAAGTGGTAACTTTTGAAACGACAATGGGTCCTATAGTAATAGAGCTTTTTGAAGAAGATGCTCCCATAACAACTAAAAATTTTTTAGATTATGCAAACAGTGGTTTTTATGATGGAACTCTTTTCCATAGAGTTGTTCCGGGGTTTGTAATTCAGGGAGGAGGTTTGGAACCAAGAATGCAAGAAAAAGCAGGAAATCCGCCGATCGAAAACGAGGCTAATAATGGTCAAAAAAACCTAAAATGGAGCCTCTCTATGGCACGTACAAATGATCCAAATTCTGCTACCTCTCAATTTTTCATAAACCTAGAAAATAACCCTAATCTGGACCATACATCAGAAACCCCTCAAGGATGGGGTTATGCAGTTTTTGGTACTGTTATTGATGGATTTGAGACTGTCGAAGCCATAGCGTCTGTAACTACAGGCAGTGCAGGTAACCATCAAGACGTTCCACTTGAAGACATTACCATTCAAAAAACAAAAGTTACCAAAGAGTAAATAGTATGGCTTATTGCTTCATTTCTGATCTCCACCTTCAAGAAGAAAAACCTGAAGTGACAGAAGCTTTTTTATCTTTTCTAGACACCACTGCTAAAGAAGCAGAGCGCCTTTATATCCTAGGAGATCTTTTTGAAGTCTGGATCGGAGACGACCTAAAGAGTGAGCTCTCCCGTTTAATTAAAGAAAAGCTGGTGTTCCTTAAAAATGATTCAATTGCTGTTTTTGCTATGCATGGAAACAGAGACTTTCTGATTGGGGAGAAATTCTGCGAAGATACCGGGGTAACCTTACTTGAAGATCCTTGTAAATTAGAATTATTTGGGAAAGATACCCTGTTGATGCATGGTGATTTACTTTGCACCAAAGATGTAGCATACCAAGAATTTAGAAATACAAGCCGTAACCCTCAATGGAAAAAAGAATTTCTTGATAAGCCAATTGAAGAGAGGGAGAAAATAACTCAGGAACTAAGAACGAAAAGTAAAAAAGCTACTAGTCAAAAGGAAGATGAAATCATGGATGTGTCTCCCGAAGCCGTAGAGGAAATTATGACAGCCCATAATGTAAAGCTTTTAATTCACGGTCATACTCACCGACCTAATGTTCATTCACTTCAGATAAACCAAGCTCCAGCACAGAGAATAGTTTTGGGCGATTGGGATAAAGCTGCCTGGTATATTTGGATGGATGAAGCATCCTGTGAGCTTAAGCAGTTTCCTATTGCTTGACTCTATTCTGCAGAATCAGTCCCAAAATAATTAAAAACAAAGCCAACAGAAGTCTTAAATCACTAAGATAAAGAACTGTTTCAACAGGGTAAGCGATGGTTTTTTCTAGAGCCGCTATTTTAAATATATGCTTACCTCTCATTTTTGGATTGGTCGCAATTTCTAATATGGTTCTTCGGCTTTTGTAGCGCATAAGAGCTGCTCTATCCCACCTTTCTGCGCCTTCAATGCCTACCACGTCCATAACCATGTTAACAGCATTACCCATAAACACTGGATGCGATGCCCGTTTTAGAAGCTCTGGGTACATATGTTCCATGTAACGACCCATTAACTGATCTGCTGTCTCACCTGGCTCTGCTCCTTGAACATTTCCGGGATTCTCATTCATATCAAGAATGTTCACCATGATGAACTGCCTACCTGTGTCAGCTTCCATAAACTTCAGCAGATTAGACCTAAAAGCCTCTCGTACTTTAATCTCTTCTTCGGTATAAACAGTGTCGTCTGCTTCACTGTTTTGCTGAAGCCTGTCCATAAACACCTCAATTTCTTCAGGTTCAAGTTTTCCGCCTAGGTCTGTGTACCAAACAAAGAACGCAACGTAGACCACTGCAATGCTTATCCAGATTTTAAAAGTTTTAGACATGTTCTCTCCAATTCAAAATCCTATTATTGCTTTTTGAGAACAAATAAAAAAGGTTCTATCCTAGAGTAAAAATTTGTTCAAAGACTTTACAAAATAAGTGATTAAATATACTGTATATATATACAGTATTATTTTAATTAGCTCTTATGGTTGTAAAGTATCTGGGGGATACCTCAGAGGGAGATTTTCCCCTCATAGAAATCCCTTATTTTTTAAACAAAGTTCACGTTGGCTGGCCAAGTCCCGCTGACGATTACGTCGAACGACCCATTGATCTAAATGAACATCTAATTAAAAACACCGCAGCAACTTATTTTGTGCGTGTCAGTGGAGATTCTATGATAGATGCCTGTATTGGGGACGGCGCTATACTTATTGTGGACAGGAGTATAGAGCCTCAACATAAGAGTATCGTTGTTGCTGCTATTAATGGATCTTATGCTTGTAAAAGACTCCTGATGAGGCCAAAAGTCTGTCTTGCTTCAGAAAACCCCAAGTACCCTCCTATATTTATAGGAGAGAACGAAGAGCTGGAAATTGCTGGTGTCGTAATCGCTGCAATAAATACTTACTAAAAAATGACCTACGCGTTAGTTGATTGCAATAGCTTCTATGCATCTTGTGAGAGAGTGTTCAGACCTGATCTAAAAGACACGCCCATTGTTGTTCTCTCAAATAATGATGGTTGCGTTGTGGCACTTTCTAAAGAAGCTAAAAATGTTGGAATAAAGATGTGTGAACCCTGGTTTAAGATAAAAAATTCTTTTGCCAATAAAGGGGGGGTGGCGTTTTCTTCAAACTACGAATTGTATGCAGATATATCAGCTAGAGTCATGCAGACCTTGGAGCACTTAGCACCCAGAATTGAAATCTACAGTATAGATGAAGCCTTTTTGGACCTTAGTGGTGTCGACTTTTGTACCGACCTAGATCAATTTGGTCATGAATGCCAAGAAAAGGTTAAACGCTGGACAGGCATGCCAGTGCGTGTTGGTATAGGTCCAACAAAAACTTTAGCTAAAGCTGCCAGTTACGGCGCAAAAAAATACACAGCAACACAGGGCGTTGTTGATCTGTCTAAGCAAGAAAGACAAAGAAAGCTCATGTCCATCATGCCTGTGGAAGAAATCTGGGGAGTGGGGAGTAGGTTAAAAGCCCACCTTAATCGAATGGGTATCACAACGGCGCTTGACCTAGCCGATACCGACACAAAACTGATCCGAAGAAGATTTAGCATTGTCTTGGAAAGAACGGTAATGGAACTAAAAGGCTATCCCTGTATTGGTCTCGAGGAACACCCTTCTACAAAAAAGGAAATAGTGGTCAGCAGAACTTTTGGTAAGAAAGTCACTACTCTTGAGTCAATTAATGAGGCCGTAAGTGATTACGCAGCAAGGGCATCAGAGAAGCTAAGACGTGAAAAACAGTATTGCAAAGTTGTTTCTGTTTTCGCTAGAACAAATCCTTTTAGATTACAAGATCAACAATACAGCAATATTTTAAGTTGTAAGTTAAGTTCACCCACAAATGATACTCGTGATATTCTGCATGCCACTAAAATGCTGTCCAGAAGAGTTTACAAAAAGGGGTATAACTTTATAAAAGCTGGAGTAATGCTAAGTGATTTTTACGACAAAGATGTGTATCAATCGGATTTCTTTATACCTAATTCCAGGAGACCCAAAAGTGAGAGGTTAATGAAAACTATAGATAAGATTAACGCTACTGGGGGAAGCAGGATAACTTTTGCTGCACAAGGAATAAAAAAACCTTGGTCGATGCAAAGACACTTCCAGTCACCCAAATACACAACTAATTGGAATGATCTGCTGGTTGTAAAATAAGGTCTAAATACAGCTGCGGGATCTAAAAGGAGGGTCCGCTTTTTTATTCAAACCTGTCTCTAGTATAGAAAGTGGTATTGATCTTAGACCTAATCTTCATCAAATAACTCTCTGTGGAGATTGAGGTGTTTTCTTGAGAACTTCTTCCCAAAGGTTAGGCACGATAATTATCTTCTAATCTAAAATATCGCTGATAATGGGCTTCCGAAAGGGTAAAGAGTTCTTCTTCAATTAACCGTTTAAGCTCAACAAGATCTATCGATGACTTAAATAAAGGTTGCAATCCAAATTCTGCAAGGTTAGTTATAGATTGACTGGCTTGCTTTATAAGATCAAAAACCCAGCAATAAGGGTCAACCTTTTCATAGTAAGAGATTTTGTGAGCATCAAGTTTCGTTTTCAGTAAAGTTTCATCTTTTATTGTAATTTTTGACTTCATGATCAAGACCTTTAAAGCTTCGAGTCTATTCCATACTGTCTCTTTCTCAATATCAGAATAGCCATTCCACTCTATAACTTCATGATCGAATCTTTTGCATCCCCTGCAAACTTGATCGCCAAATACAGTAGAACAAATTCCTACACAAGGCGTTTTAACCTTTCTATCCATAGATTTACATGATATCTAGAACTCTTTTGAACGCAACTTCTACATCCTTTGTATGATAAACTTCGCTCGCGTAAGAACTTAATGGACTAGCTTCTTGAAAAAAAAGAAAACTAACTTACTACCATATAGAAGAGCATCAAAATGTGCGTTCTATCAAAGACCCCTATTATCAGAAAAAAAGAACTCTAAGGTTGAAATAATTATGGCATGAGTTCAAGGTAACTGACCAAAAACATGTTAAAAGAATACAAAATTCATCAAGAAGAAAGAAGCAAACTAAGAATCCCTCCTCTAGCTTTAAATGCAGAACAGGTTTCAGATTTAGTCGAGTTGATAAAAGAACCTCCTTCTGGTGAGGAAGAATTTATATTGGATCTCTTTACAAATCGAATTCCAGCTGGAGTTGACCAAGCAGCATATGTGAAAGCAGCATTTCTCACAGATGTTGCTAAAGGCAATATCACAACTTCTCTCATAAGTAATATATTAGCAACAGAGCTTCTTGGAACAATGTTAGGAGGTTACAACGTTGAACCACTAATTAATCTTTTGGAGAACGACGAAGTTGGAGAAACAGCAGTCGAGGCTTTATCCAAGACTCTTCTGATTTTTGATGCATTCCATGATGTCTTTGAACTCTCGAAAAAGAATGATAGAGCAAAAAAAGTCATTTCTTCATGGGCAGAAGCGGAATGGTTTCTCAAACAGCCAGAAGTACCTGGGTGCATAACCGCAAAAGTTTTAAAGGTTGAAGGAGAAATAAACACCGATGATTTATCTCCAGGGCCAGAGGCCTGGTCAAGAGCAGACATACCTCTGCATGCTCTTTCCTTGTTAAAGCATACTAATTTTAATGACCCGATAGGTACAATAGAAAAACTTGAAGAATCAGGCAATCCAGTAGCTCTTGTAGGAGATATTGTAGGAACAGGCTCTTCAAGAAAATCTGCTACCAATTCCTTGCTGTGGCATATAGGAAACGACATACCTAATATTCCAAATAAGAGAGAGGGAGGCATCTGTCTTGGAGGAAAGATAGCTCCTATTTTCTTTAACACTCTGGAAGATTCTGGGACCTTACCCATTGAATGTGACGTGACTAAAATGAACTTGGGTGACACCATAGATATTTATCCACATGAAGGTCGAATAGTTTCAAAAGATTCTGGGAAAGACCTTTGCTCTTTTGAGTACAAAACCCCCACCCTGCTAGATGAAGTAAGGGCTGGAGGAAGAATTTCTTTAATTATTGGTAGATCGCTAACAGATAGAACAAGAGAAGCTTTATCTCAAAAAAGCTCGACTGTCTTTGTAAGACCTGCAGGTCAAGCCAAAAGCGATAAAGGTTATACCTTGGCCCAAAAGATGGTTGGCAGAGCCTGTGGAGTTGAAGGTATAAGACCCGGTACATACTGTGAACCTAGACTTTCTACCGTAGGGAGTCAGGACACCACAGGACCCATGACCAGGGATGAGTTAAAAGAACTAGCTTGCTTAGGATTCTCAGCTGATCTGGTATTGCAATCATTTTGTCATACAGCAGCCTATCCTAAACCGTCGGATATAGAGACTCACCATACTTTGCCAGATTTTATTCAAACCAGAGGAGGGGTAGCTCTTAAACCTGGAGATGGAATCATACATTCATGGATGAACAGAATGTTGTTGCCAGACATGGTTGGCACAGGAGGAGATTCTCATACGAGGTTCCCTCTTGGTATAAGTTTTCCAGCAGGCTCCGGCCTGGTTGCGTTCGGAGCGACGCTTGGTTCTATGCCATTGGATATGCCTGAATCAGTCCTGGTAAAATTTACTGGTACCATGCAGTCAGGAATCACTTTAAGAGATCTTGTAAACGCAATTCCTTATGTAGCCTTAAAAACGGGTAATTTAACTTTAAAAAAAGAAGGAAAAATTAACGTTTTCTCTGGTAGATGCATGGAAATAGAGGGATTACCCGATTTAAAAATTGAACAGGCTTTTGAATTGTCCGATGCTTCAGCAGAGAGATCCTCTTCTGGCTGTACCATAAAACTAAATAAAGAACCCATTATTGAATACCTTAATTCGAATATAACTTTGCTTAGATGGCTTATTTCTGAAGGTTATGGTGATGAAAGAACGATTGAAAGAAGAGCACAGGCCATGGAGGCTTGGCTACAAAATCCAGAACTTCTTGAAGCTGATGAAGATGCTGAATACGCAGCCGAGATAGAAATAAATTTGGATGAGATCAAGGAGCCTCTGTTGGCCTGTCCTAACGATCCAGACGACATAAAGCCTTTGTCAGAAGTTTCAAAAACTAAAATTGATGAGGTCTTTATTGGTTCATGCATGACAAATATTGGGCACTTTAGAGCAGCGGGTAATCTACTGAGCGAAGCGGAGAACGTACCAACCAAACTGTGGATAGTTCCTCCAACAAAGATGGACCAACATCAACTGATGGAAGAAAACTATTATGAGATTTTTGAACGATCGGGAGCTAGAACCGAGGTGCCAGGCTGTTCATTATGTATGGGTAACCAAGCCAGAGTAGAAGATAATTCTACCGTGGTATCTACTTCAACAAGAAATTTTCCCAACAGACTTGGAAAAGGAGCTAACGTATTCTTAGCTTCTGCAGAGTTGGCAGCTATATCATCTATATTAGGCTATCTTCCTTCTGTAGAGGAATACCAAAAATACATGGAAGAAATAAATTCCATGGGTCCTGAAGTTTACAGGTACTTAAATTTCCATGAAATTGCTTCATACAAAGAAGCTGCAGAAAATGCTGTATTGCCGACAGTAACAATTGAAACAGTGAAGTAAAAATTAAAGAAGATTTTTTAATTCAATTTCCTGGATTTTTGTTGATCGCTTCTAGTTTCTTCTAATTTTTGTAGGTAAGTGCTATCTATATCAGCCGTAATATATTTTCCATCAAAGACAGAACATTCAAATTGTTGAATAGAAGGGTTTCCTTTCCTAGCCGATTCTACTAAATCTTCAAGATCTTGATAAATTAACCAGTCTGTTCCTATCAGTTCACTTATTTCATCTTCTGACCTGTTATGAGCTATCAATTCAGTAGTAGATGCCATATCAATGCCATAAACATTCTGATACCTCACAGGAGGTGCGGCAGAAGCAAAATAGACTTTCTTGGCGCCTGCTGATCTTGCCATTACTATAATCTGTCTGCTTGTTGTTCCTCTTATTATGGAATCATCAACCAATAAAACTACCTTGTCTTTAAACTCAAAATTTATTGGATTAAGTTTTTGTCTAACTGATTTTTCTCTCTTTTCCTGAAAGGGCATTATAAAAGTCCTGCCTATATAACGATTTTTTACAAATCCTTCGACGTATTTAATTCCTAAAGTATTCGCTAGCTGAAGTGCGGAAGTGGTGCTGCTCTCTGGTATTGGGATGACTACATCTATGTCATGATCTGGCTTAAGATTAACAATTTTTTTGGCGAGAGCTACTCCCATTCGCATTCTTGATTTATGTACAGAAATATTGTCAATTACGGCATCAGGTCTAGCTAAGTAGACATATTCAAATATGCAAGGTGTATGGACTGGATTTTCTATGCAAGCTTCTCTAAACATTTCCCCTTCCTTACTTATAAAGACAGCTTCTCCTGGATTCACATCTCCAAGAACATTAAAACCAAGAATATCTAAAACCGTGCTTTCTGAAGCCAACATATAATCTGGTCCTAATAAATCGTTTTCTCTTGAACCAAATATGAGAGGTCTAATTCCAAATGGATCTCTAAACCCAATAACCCCTACTCCGTTAATCATAAAAATAACTGAATATGCTCCTCTGACTCTCTTATGAGTAGCTCTAACTGCAAGAAAGATTTCTTTTTCGGTAGGTGTTGAAGTGCCCTGTTTTTGTAACTCATGGGCAAATACATTAAGCAAAACTTCACTATCAGAATCAGTACTTAAAAACCGTAGATTCTTTTCAGTCAGAATCTTACTAACTTCTTCTCTGTTCGTTAGGTTGCCATTATGCGAAATGCTTATTCCATATGGAGAATTAACATACATCGGTTGCGCTAGTTCTCTGTCTTGGCTTCCGGCAGTAGGATATCTTAAATGGCCTATGCCCATCGATCCCCTCAAATTGATCATATGACTGTCTCTAAACACATCCCTAACAAGACCTAGCTGTTTTCTCAAATGAAATTTATCTTGATCACAAGTGGCGATACCGGCTGCATCTTGCCCTCTGTGTTGTAAAATCGTTAAGGCATCATAGATCATCGGAGATACTTCCGATTTGCTAACTACTCCTACTACTCCGCACATGGGGGGACAACTAGTTTATAACGATGGAGGAAAAGTTACATTCTCTTTATTCAATAAAATCTCAGCTTGAGCCTTCCAATCTTTTAATATTGGCTCCATGATTTCGGCTATTCTCAGGGTCCATTCTTTTGAAAGCGATTCAACCCACCAGCTTTGATTTTCCAAAAATCCTGAAGCAAGCATAAAAACGCTCACCAATATTGCTGTTGCTTTTAAAGCACCAAAAACAAAACCAAAACCTTTGTCTAAAAAGCCTAGTCCCAATGCGCTAAGAAATTTTGAGGTAACAGCACCAGAAAGTCTTAATAAAGTAAAAAGGATTATGAATAATGCTACAAACGAGGCAATAGATTTAACCTCCGCGTTACTAATGTATGGATCGATGTAAGGAAAAAGCAGGGGTCCAAAATACCATGCCCCTAGAATTGATATTATCCAAGCAGCTGCAGAAAAGATCTCTTTTGCAAACCCATTAAAAAATCCTGCCACTCCAAATGCACTAATGATTGCTATGGAGAACCAATCTACTAATAGTAATTCCATCAATTCTTAACTAGAAATTTAATGCAGGCATCTTAAGCCACCGATCTTAATAATTTGATGGCAGGAAAAGCTTCAGCTACGGTGTAAAAAGAACCAAAGATTAGTATCAGACCTCCTTCTCCTGTCTCTTCATGAGCTTTTAAGCAAGCTTCCTTTACGTTCTTAACTTGATTGACTTGGGAAGGGCTTTTTAAAGAAATTAATTTTGAAAGTTCATTTGAGTCCATAGACCTTTCTATATCAGGTGAAGTAGCGTACCAATTCTTAACTCTTCCTAGTAAAGGTTTAATGATTGAATTAATGTCTTTGTCCGACATGACACCAAAAACGGCTGAAATTTCTCTGTCGGTCTCAAAATTCCTTTCTAAAAAAGCAGAAAGATACCTAGCTGAAGATTCATTGTGGCTCACATCTAAAAGGAATCTATTCTCAATTAGTTCACATCTACCTTTCAAATCTGTTTTCTTAAGCACAGCTTCGATATCAATTTTGACGTCTTCTTCTAAAATACAAAAGGCAGTTAGAGCACTGGAAAGACTGCTAACTGATAAATTATTAAGGTGAATTTGAGAAAAAGTAATTGCCTTTTGCCCTGAGAAACTATACGACCATTTTTTTTGTAAACCATCTACCTGGTAATCAAACCTTCCTCCCACTCTATACACTTGGTTTTGTAGCTCTATTGCTTTTTCTAAAACACTTTCAGGAATGCTATGTTGACCAAGAATTACTGGCTTTTGGGACCTAAAAATAGCAGCTTTTTCTTTGCCAATTATTTCTCGAGTGTTTCCCAGCCAATCCTGATGATCCAGCTCTACATTGGTTAAAATAGCTATATCAGAATCAACGATATTAACAGGGTCTAACCTTCCTCCAAGACCTATTTCCAAAACCATTACATCTACTTTGAATTCATTAAATATGAGCAAAGCAGCTAAGGTAGAAAAATCAAAATATGTAAGCTGAACGGATCCTCTATTTTCTTCTATAAGTTTAAAGCTATTAATAATATATCTTTCTGGAACTGCTTGACCATTAACTTTTATTCTTTCGTTAAAATTGAATAAATGAGGAGAAGTAAAAGTTCCCACACTTCTTTTTTTTGAAATCAACAACTGACTTAGAAATTCTACAGTCGTACCCTTTCCATTAGTCCCACCCACGACAATGGTTTTGGACTTTATAAAAGGTCTTATCAGTTTTTCGTAAATTGGGCTTATTCTTTCAAGGCCTAATTCTATTTCCTTTGGCCCAAGTGACTGTATACGTTCGAGCCATGAATTTAAAGAATCCAGCTTCATTATTGAGCCAAAGTTTTATCTAAAAGATTTAAGAGCAACCTATGTACGGTTTCTTTAAGGTCCTTCCTATGCACAATTATATCAATAGCTCCATGCTCCAATAAAAATTCACTTCTTTGAAAACCTTCTGGTAATTTAACTTTAAGAGTTTGTTCTATAACCCTTGGGCCCGTAAATCCAACCAGCGCGTTAGGTTCAGCCATATTGATATCTCCGAGCATAGCTAGGCTTGCTGCAACTCCTCCATAGATTGGGTCAATCATGATAGAGACGTAGGGTAAGCCTTCTTTTTTTAATTTTTGAAGCACCGCACTTGTCTTCGCCATTTGGTACAACGAAATTAAAGATTCTTGCATTCTTGCACCACCACTTGTTGAAAAACAAACAAATGGAAGTTGATTTTTTAGAGCATGGTCTACTCCCTCAACAAACTTTTGACCTACCACTGAACCCATTGAGCCACCCATGAACCTAAATTCAAAAGCAGCTGCCACTAAGGGGAGTTTTAACAACGATCCCTGTATTACAACCAATGCTTCCTGTTCTTCGCTTTTTTTTTCGGCCTCTACCAGTCTATCTTTATAACGTTTAGTATCTTTAAACTTGAGCCAATCTATCGCACTCTTATCTGCCGCTATTTCAGTCTGATTGCCTGTATCCAAGAATAGGTCAAGCCTCTTTCTGGCTCCAATACGGATATGATGATCACACTTAGTACAAACATATAAATTTGCTTCAAGTTCAGGCACATAAAGAATAGTGCTACAAGCAGAACAAGCTTGCCACAAACCTTCTGGTACAGATGATTTTTTAGCTGTTTCTTTTTTTATAAAAGAAGGAAGAATTTTATCAAACCAATTAGCCATTTTTAAATCTCATTTAAGGCTTGTGAAAGATCTTTAATTTTAATAGATAATTCCTTTTCTATCTTCTCTTTTGGACCTCCCATAATGTCAACAAATGCACTTCCAACGACAATTCCATCAGCTAAATCTCTTACGGATGAGGCCGTTAACCCATCCTTTATTCCAAAGCCTATAACAACAGGTAATTCGGTTAAACCTCTTAAAATTCCTACCTTTTCTTTAACTTCTTCAGCATTAATAGAATTAGCACCAGTGATACCCTTAAGGGAAATGTAGTAAACATACCCTGAAGCTTCTGCACATATCTTTTTAATTCTAGATTCACTTGTGGTTGGGGCTACCAGTCTTATAATATCAATGCCTAACTTCCTAGTTTGTTTGGTAAATTCACTGCTCTCTTCCAGTGGCATATCAACAATTAAAATTCCGTCTACCCCATTCTCCGAAGCTTTAGAAGAAAAAACTTTACTTCCCATTGATTGAAAGGGATTCGTGTATCCCATCAAGATGATAGGTGTCTTCTTGTCCTGTTCTCTGAAACTCTTAACAAGCTCAAGGACTTCTTCTAAAGAAGTTTCATTGATAAGAGCTCTCTCGTATCCTCTCTGGATTGAAGGTCCCTCAGCCATAGGATCAGAAAATGCAACTCCTAGTTCAATGACATCAACTCCCTGATTGACCATTAATTCCATAGCCCTAGCTGTACTATTGAGATCGGGGTCTCCTGCAACAATATAACCTATCAAAGCTTTCTTATTCAGCTTCTGTAGCTCTGAGAAAGTCTCCTTAATTCGACCCATTAAAGCTCTATGCCTTCTAGATTTGCAACAATGTTTATGTCCTTATCTCCTCTTCCAGAAATGTTTACAACTATTGTTTCTTCGTGGTTCATCGAAGGAGCTACTTTCTTAACGTATGCTAATGCATGGGCTGTCTCAAGAGCTGGCATTATGCCTTCAACTAAAGTTAATTCTTTGAAGGCCTCTAAAGCTTCTTTATCGTTAGCAGTAGTGTAATCAGCTCTACCAATATCTTTCAACCAGGCGTGTTCAGGTCCTACTCCTGGATAATCCAAACCAGCTGAAATAGAATGAGTCTCTTGTATTTGTCCCTTTTCATCTTGCATTAAGTAAGTTCTCATTCCATGAAGAACTCCTTCGGTACCGGCATTTAAAGGAGCTGCATGTTTACCTGTATCCAAACCTAAGCCACCGGCTTCTACTCCCACTAATCTAGTTGCAGCAATTTCTATAAAAGGATAAAAAAGGCCCATAGCATTGGAGCCTCCGCCAACACAAGCCACCAAGAGATCTGGCATTTTACCCATTTGCTCTTCACTTTGAGTTAACACCTCATAGCCAACTACTGCATTAAAGTCTCTCACTATCTTCGGATAAGGGTGAGGACCCGCAACGCTGCCAATAATGTAGTAAGTGTTATCTACATTCGTTACCCAGTCTCTCATTGCTTCATTCATAGCGTCTTTAAGTGTTTTTGATCCAGACTTAACTGATACAACCTCTGCACCAAGAATTTTTATTATATAAACATTTAAGGATTGTCGCTTTATGTCTTCTTCACCCATGTAAATTACACATTCCATTCCATGTCTTGCAGCAACAGTAGCTGTCGCCACTCCATGCTGTCCAGCTCCCGTCTCAGCTATGATCCTCGTTTTTCCCATATGCTTAGCAAGCAGAATTTGACCTACAGTGTTATTTATCTTATGAGCGCCAGTGTGATTTAGATCTTCTCTTTTGAGATATATTTTTGCTCCCCCTAATTTCTTAGACCAGCTTTTAGCAAAGTAAAGAGGAGAAGGTCGACCGACGAATTTTTCTAAATCTTCAAAAACTTCAGATTTAAACTCTTCATTTTCTTTAATTAATTCATATTGCTTAGCTAACTCTTCAAGAGCAGGAACCAGCGTTTCCGAAACATACACCCCTCCATAAGGGCCAAAGTGCCCTTTAGAGTCAGGAACATTTAAATCTTTTTTAGTCACTGAAATTCCTTGCTGTCTCGATAAACTTCCTCAGTTTGATCGAATCTTTCTTTCCTGTAGAAGATTCTACACCTGAACTAACATCCAAACCTGCACAAGAAGCTAGAGACAGTGCCATTTCAACATTCTCAGGATTTAATCCTCCAGCCAATAAGTAAGGTTTATTAAACTTTTTTTCTTTCAAACTTTTCCAATCAAAAGATTTTCCTGTTCCTCCAAAATCATTTTTTTGATAGCTGTCAAGAAGAAGCATCCAAGATTTAGAATAACTTTCAAAAATTGGATGAAGATCTTCTTCACCTGAAACTCTTAATGCCTTTAAGAAATCTCTACCAAAAGAGGAGCAGAATTCGGGGGTCTCTTCCCCATGAAACTGTGGAATCAGTTTAGGAGACATTTCTAAACATGTCTCAACGTACTCAGAGCTGGAGTTAACAAAAACCAATACTGGAACTATTCTTTCAGGTAACTCTTCAATTATTTTTAAGACTTTTTCTTTATTTATTTTCCTGGGACTTTTTTCATACATGATAAAGCCCAATGCATCAGCTCCACAAGATACGGCTAACTCCGCGTCTTCTAAGTTAGTTATGCCACAAATTTTTATAAATAATTCCATGATCTAATCTAGGGTCGCGCAGTCTACCAGATTTGGTTTAATTGGATTCGATTAGCATTTACAATTTGAAACGGGTGGAATCTTAAATTTCTTTAAATAGCTTGCACCGACAAAATACAAACCTTCTGGCGAAGATGTTTTACCTGCTAGTTTTCTATCCTTAGCACTAAGAATCAACTTTACTTCCTTAGGAGTAATTTTTTTACTTCCTACTTCCAAGAGAGTTCCTACTATTATCCTAACCATGTTTAATAAGAAAGCATTGGCTGTAATGTCGATTAAAACCAATTCGCTCTGTTTCTGGATTCTAATAGAGTGAATTTTTCTTAATGAGGTTTTTGACTCACATGTAGAAGAACGAAAAGAAGCAAAATCTTGCTCTCCTATAAGATATGAGGAGGCTCTTCTCATACCTAGTAAATCTAAATCTTCTTTTATCCATAAGTGTCTGTTTCTGTTTAGTGCAGAGGGAAAGGAGGAATTTCTAATAATATATCTATAAGTTCTAGAAATGGCTGAAAATCTGGAATGAAAATTGTTGCTGACTTTCTGTGCCCAAATGAATCTTATGTCTTTTGGCAATAAAGCGTTTCCACCTTGAATCCATGCCTTTTTTGCTCTGAAAGCAGCTGTGTCAAAATGTATGATTTGACAATAAGCGTGAACACCAGTATCAGTTCTTCCACTGCATGTGGTGTTGATCTTTTGATCAGCTATTTGGCTTAAAGCAACATCTATAAACCCTTGTATTGTCTCATTAGTACTTTTTTGTTTTTGAAACCCTTTATAGGCTGTGCCGTCATATTCTACCCCAACTGCTATACGAGATATTTCTTTAGCCATGCTCTTTTTCTTTTAATCTCTTTCTAAGAATTTGGGCTTTTTCTTTTTGTATCTGAGTTAAGTCAGAACTTTGTTCTACGTTATCCAAACAATCTTTTGCTTTTCTAAATTCACTCATCTCTATGAGGCTTCTTGATAGATTTAAATTGGCTTCGATAGGATCTCCCACATCAACAAGGTCTGCGGGCTGAAAACTGAAATCTTTCTTATCTTTTTTTTCGTAACGTATAAGGAAAAGCAAAAGTGAAAAAATTGCTAGACCTATCAGTAATCCTAGAGGCCCCTGTATGGAGAATCCGATAATGTCTTGAAAGTTTTTTTCTATGCTAAAGATCAACAAAGCAATATTCATGTAAAGCTATGAAAAATGAATCTCGGCAATTTGAATACTATTTAACGCTGCTCCTTTCCTTAAGTTATCTGCAACAATCCAAAGGTTTACTCTGTTTTTGTTCCAAAGGTCTATCCTTACCCTTCCAACATGTACTAAATCAGTCCCATCTACTTCTAGAGCTGTTGTGTAACTTTCAGAACCCTCACCTCTTATTAGTTTTACGCCTTTAGCTTCACTTAAACATTCTTTCACCGCATCTACATTTAATGATTCTCTAGTTTCAATATGTACAGATTCAGAATGTCCATTCAGAACCGGAACCCTCACACAAGTTGCTGCAATCTCAATATTGGGATCCAAAATTCTGTGAGTTTCCCAAACTATCTTCATCTCTTCTCGAGTAAAACCGTTAGACTCAAAATCTTGACAATGAGGAAGAACATTAAAAGCAATCTGTTTAGAGTAAATTTGAGATGAGGGAGTTGCTCCACTCATTTGATCCTTAATTTGATTAGTTAATTCATCCTGGGCAAGTTTTCCAGTTCCTGACACGGCTTGGAATGTTGTTACATCAATTCTATTGATTACAAATAAATCATGTAGGGGCTTCAAAGCAACCACCATTTGGATGGTTGAACAATTAGGATTCGCGACTATTCCAGGAATTGAGGTTTCTGTGAAATCTTCTGAATTTACCTCGGGAACAATTAATGGAATGCTTTCGTCTTGTCTAAAGCATGAAGAATTGTCAACAACAAAACATCCTTCTTTTTGAGCTTTAGGTGCGTATTTTTTGGCTACTTTGTCGCCCGCAGAGAAAAAGACAACGTCCACTTCTGAAAAATTAAATTCTTCTAGAGAATTAACGACATGGACTGAGTTCCTGAAAAAGACTTCCTGACCTTTGGATTTACTACTAGCAACTAAATGAATCTTTGAATCTAAAAAATGATCGGATTCAAGCAATTCTAGAAAAGTTTTACCTACAAGTCCTGTTGCTCCAACGATAGCTATATTGGAAGCCTTATTCATTTTAAAGATTCCATTTTTGCTAACACTTCTCTCCCCATTTCTTTGGTTCCTATTACTGAATTTGTTTCCATCGCTATGTCTTGAGTTCTTTTTCCTGAAGCTAATACTGATTCCACAGAAGATTCTATTGCTATGGCCACTTCTTCTTCATGAAAGGTATAACGCATCATCATCGCAACAGATAAGATAGAACCCAAAGGATTGGCCATATCTTTGCCCGCTATATCAGGAGCTGAACCATGAACAGGCTCATAGAGACCTTTACTAGAACCATTAAGAGAGGCTGAAGGTAGCATCCCTATAGAACCTGTTAACATCGCTGCGATATCAGATAGGATATCTCCAAATAAATTCCCAGTAACCACTACATCAAATTGCTTAGGTTCCCTAACTAACTGCATGGCCGCATTGTCGACTAACATATGAGTAAGCTCAACTTCTGGATATTCTTTAGAAAGTTCAGAAATTACATCTCTCCAAAAAACACCAACTTCCAGCACATTCGCTTTGTCCACAGAACAGAGCTTTCCATCCCTTTTCTGAGCAGCTTCAAAAGCCACTCTTCCTATCCTCTCTATTTCAGTTTTGCTGTATCTCATGGTATTCAAGGCTTCAGAGCCTTCAATTATGCCTCGGGGTTCTCCAAAATAAATGCCTCCTGTAAGTTCTCTGACTATAAGCAAATCTAGACCAGAAACTTTTTCTTCCTTTAAGGTTGAAGCGGAAACAAGTTCTTTTGAAAGAATAGCAGGTCGAAGGTTAGCAAAAAAATCAAATTCAGATCTTATTCCTAAAAGTCCTTTTTCTGGTCTTTTATCGGGAGAAAGTTGATCCCATTTAGGGCCTCCAACAGCACCCAAAAAAATTGCCTCGCTAATCTTAGCTTTATCTAAAGTTTCCTGGGGAAGAGGGTCTCCAGTTTCCTCATAAGCAATGCCTCCAATTAGGCCCTCACTTATTTCTAGATCAAGAGAGTATTTTTGATCTACTAAACTTAATAATTCTCTAGCTATGGAACTAACTTCTGGACCTATACCATCACCAGGAAGAATAAGTATTCTTTTAGGTGGACTCATTTAAAAATCCAGGGGGTCTGTTTCTTTTTAGCATTCTCATAATTTTTAATAGTTTTGCTATATTTCAGACTCAACCCAATTTCATCAAGTCCTTCCAAGACACATGTTTTTCGATAAGAATCTATCTCAAATTTAACCATTTCTGTCTCATTGAGATCTAAAATAACTTGATTAACTAAATCCACATGAATGGCTTCTCCCTCTTCAGCAAAACGAAACAGTTCAGCCATAGAATCTTTGGGTAAGGTGATAGCCAGAAGGCCGTTTTTAAAACAGTTGTTGTAAAAAATATCAGCAAAACTCTCTGCAATAACACACTTGATTCCATAATCTTGTAAAGCCCAAACAGCATGTTCCCTACTTGATCCACATCCAAAATTTTCTCTTGAGATTAAAACTTCAGAACCTTTATATTTCTTGTGGTTGAGCACAAATTCTGAGTTTAATTCTCTTCCTGAGTTATCCTGCCCAGGAAATCCTGCATCTATGTATCTCCATGAATCAAACAGATTGGGTCCAAAACCACTTTTTTTAATAGATTTGAGAAATTGTTTTGGGATTATCTGATCAGTGTCAATATTAGATCGATCCAAGGGCACCATTTTGGCTGAGTGAATAGTGTATTCGTTCATTTTATGACTTCAAAACTTGCCTAACATCAACAAAATGTCCGGCTATAGCAGCTGCAGCTGCAGTTGCTGGGCTAACTAGATGAGTTCGTCCTTTGTAGCCTTGTCTGCCCTCAAAATTTCTATTTGATGTTGACGCACAATGATCTCCTTCGTCAAGCTGATCAGGGTTCATTCCCAAACACATTGAACATCCAGGAGCCCTCCATTCAAATCCTGCTTCCTTGAAGATCTCATCTAGACCTTCATTTATTGCAGCCCTTGAAACTAATCCTGAACCAGGAACAACAATGGCCCTCTTCAAATCTTTGTTAACTTTATTCCCTTTAACAATGCTTGCAGCTACCTTTAAATCTTCTAATCTTGAGTTCGTGCAAGAACCTATAAAGACTTGATCTAATCTTATGTCTTGAGCTCTCATACCTGTTTTAAGATCCATGTAATCAAGTGCATCAGACTCTGAGTTAGATCGTGGTTCTGGGATAGTTGAATCTATGTCCATTACCATCTCCGGTGAAGTTCCCCAAGAGACTTGAGGTTTTAATTTACTTCCATCTAAGTCAACCGTTTTATCAAAATGAGCCCTATCGTCGCTTCTTAGTTCCTTCCATTGAACCAAAGCTTCTTCCCATTCCCTTCCTGATGGAGCAAAAGGTTTTCCTTTTACATACTCTAAAGTTACTTGATCGAAAGCTATCATTCCCGCTCTTGCACCAGCTTCTATAGCCATATTACAGACAGTCATCCTTGCTTCAATAGACATGGATCTGATGGCTTCACCAGAATATTCTATTGCGTAACCTGTTGCTCCAGCAGTACCTATTTTCCCAATTACACTCAAAGTTAAATCTTTTGAATAGACCCCTTCGGGAAGACTTCCACTTATTTCAACTTTCATATTTTTTTGTTTTATTGCCACTAAACACTGAGTAGCTAATACATGTTCCACTTCCGAAGTTCCTATTCCCATAGCCAAAGCACCTAGAGCACCATGGGTTGAGGTATGAGAATCACCGCAAACAACTGTCATCCCAGGTAATGTAATGCCCTGCTCTGGACCCACTACATGTACGATACCTTGTCTTTCGTCCGAAATATCGAACTGCTCTATACCATGTTCTTTGCAGTTCTCGTCTAAGGTAGTAACTTGTAATTTAGATACATCATCAGTTATACCTTCAAGACCTAATTCTCTGTTAGTGGTAGGTACATTGTGGTCAGGAGTAGCTTTATTTGCAGATACTCTCCAGAGCCTCCGTCCAGCGACTCTTAAACCTTCAAATGCTTGGGGAGAGGTTACTTCATGTATTAAATGTCTATCGATGTAAAGAAGATGGGTACCATCTTCTCTTTTAATCACTTCATGAAGTTCCCATAATTTATCGTAAAGGGTTCTAGGCATAACATTTATTGTTCTGAAGGAATTTCAGGAACGTCTGAATTAACATCCGCATTTTGACCCCTGTTACGAAGAAGATGATCTACTAGTACAAGGGCTATCATTGATTCTGCTATAGGAGTAGCCCTAATCCCCACACAAGGATCGTGACGACCCTTCACTTTTATTTTGGTAGCCTTACCATCCTTGTCTATAGTATCTCCTTCTTTGGCTATGCTGGAAGTTGGCTTCAAAGCAATGCTAGCAATTAAATCCTGACCTGTTGATATTCCTCCAGATGTTCCTCCAGAAGAATTTGACTTAAATCCCTCAGGGGACATTTCATCTCTACTTTCTGACCCTTTAGCCTCGATAACAGAAAATCCGGCTCCGATCTCAACCCCTTTGACCGCGTTTATACCCATAAGAGCTTTTGCAATCTCAGCGTCTAATTTATCAAAAACGGGCTCTCCTAAACCTGGCGGTAAGTTCTTAACACTCACCGTTATCTTCGCTCCTATAGAATCACCTTCTGCACGCAAATTCTCTATTAACTCTTCTATCTTAGGAGTCATATTCTTATCAGGACAGAAAAAGGGATTGTTATCAATTTCAGTTAAATCTACTTCTTCAACCATTAAGCCTCCAATTTGACTCAGATAGCCAGTTATTTTTATACCGCAAGTTTCTTCTAAGTATTTTCTTGCAACTGAACCAGCCGCAACCCTCATAGTGGTTTCTCTTGCTGAGGCTCTTCCTCCACCTCTGTGATCTCTTATTCCATACTTTTGAATGTATGAGTAATCGGCGTGAGAGGGCCTGAAAACATTTTTGAGCTTATCGTAATCTTTAGATCTCTGATCTTTATTCCTGATCAAAAGACCTATGGGAGTTCCAGTAGTTTTACCTTCAAAAACTCCAGAAAGAATTTCTACTATATCGTCTTCCTTTCTCTGGGTAGTGAACTTTGATGAACCAGGCTTTCTTTTATCTAAATAAATCTGAATATCTTCTTCTGATAATTCCATTCCAGGGGGACAACCATCAATTATGCAGCCCATAGCAACTCCATGACTCTCTCCAAAAGTGGTCACGTTAAAAAGCTTTCCAGTTGTATTTCCTGACATTTTCTTATCTTAAGCTAATTTCGGGAGAGCGATTATAGGTTTTTTGGACTTTTTATATAGTTTAAATAGTATTATTTTTATTTTTTTTACTATACTGCAGACTTTAAAAAGGTATTAAAACCATGATTAGAGCCGTATTTTGGGACTTTGGCGGAGTCATTACATCCAGTCCTTTCGATTCTTTTAATATTTATGAGAAAGAACACAAGATACCAAAAGATTTCATAAGAACTATCAATTCAACTAATCCACATGTTAACGCCTGGGCTAAATTAGAAAGAGACGAAATTGATCAAGAACAGTTTGATTCTTTATTTGCTACAGAAAGTAAAAAAATGGGTTATGCCATCCCTGGCAAAGAAGTTTTGGCCCTCCTGAAAGGACAAATTAGGCCTGAAATGGTAAATGCACTACGCACCATTAAAGATAAGCTCATCCAAGGATGTTTAACTAATAATATCCAGCCTATGGAGGATCAACAACTTGAAAAGAGCAATTCGGCAATCTCAGGTGCACATCAGGAGATTATGAAATTATTTGATTTTGTTTTTGAATCTAGTAAAGAAAATGTAAGAAAACCTGACCCCAATTTTTATAAGTTGGCTTGTCAGAGAGGTAATGTGAAGCCAAATGAAGTTATTTTTCTAGATGACCTAGGCATTAATTTAAAACCAGCAAAGGCTCTTGGCATGAAAACGATTAAAGTAGTCAAGGCAGATAAAGCGCTCCAAGAATTACAGGATCTATTGGATTTCCCAATTATATGAAGCGGGTTTTCTCAATTTTTCTATTGTTTATCAGCTTTGAAGCCTGTAATGCTGATTTTAAAGAAGAAGCGCTAATAGAAGCACAAAAATATAAAGCTCTAATCACTAGAGACGTATGGGGAGTACCCCATATTCAGGGTAAAAGGGATGAAGACGTAGCTTTTGGATTAGCTTACTCACACGCAGAAGACGATATGGAAAATCTTATGGGAAATATGTCTTTATACCGAGCGCAAATGGGACTTAAAGAAGGTTTTGATGGAGCAGTAACAGATTATTTAATTAAAGTTCTTGGAATAAGAGAAAGAGCAATTTCAAGATACGAATCCGATCTTTCGTTAGAAGTAAGAAAGGTAATTGAGGCCTATACTGCTGGATTAAATTATTGGGCAGCGTTACATCCTGATAGTGAATACATAAAAAATTTTCCAATTACAAAAGAAGACATTGTTGTTGGATTTTCTATTCAGAATCTTTTCTTTTCAGGAGTTATTAGCTCTATTGAAAAGTTACAAAGCGGCAAAGGGCTTTCCAAAAAACAGACTGCAAAAGCTAAATCTAACCTTCTAAATTGGCAGGATTTAGTGCTCGGTTCTAATGCTTTTTCAGCCAATCCAAGGAAAACTGATGATGGGAGTACTCGGTTAATGATTAACTCTCACCAGCCGCTTGAAGGACCCCTGGCCTGGTATGAAGCTCATCTTAAAAGTGAAGAAGGATGGAATATGATGGGAGGACTTTTTCCTGGATCCCCTTTTATCTTAGTTGGTTTTAATGAAAATTTGGGATGGGGATTCACAGTAAATAAACCTGACCTTTCTGATGCCTATTTACTTAAATTAAATCCGGATAACGAGAATCAATATTGGCTGGATGGAGAGTGGGTTACTTTTGAGAAGAAGAGCCTAAAGCTACCTATAAAGCTATGGGGTCCCTTTTGGTGGACCTTCAATAGGGAAGCCAAATTTTCTGTTCATGGCCCGGTTTTAGAAACGGATTATGGTGTTTTTGCCATCAGGTTTAGCGGTATGAATGATATAAAACAAGTTGAGCAGTGGTATAGATTAAATAAATCAAAAAACAAAGATGAATGGCTGAAAGCAATGAGACTCAGATCAATAGTTTCTTTTAATGCTATATATGCAGATAAAGAATCCAACATCATTTTCTTACACAACTCTTCTTCACCTGTTCGGGAGGAAGGTTTGGATTGGACTCTACCTGTTGACGGCACAAAATCTTCTCTAATCTGGAATCAATTAGTTCCTTTGGAAGAGATTCCTCTGATTATTAACCCTACCTCGGGTTGGCTGGTAAGCCATAATCAAGATCCTTTCAAAGTAACTTCCGAAGAAAGCAATCTAAAGCCAGACAATTATTCCCCTACTTTAGGTCTACAGACAAGGATGACAAACAGAGCTAACAGAGCACTTGAATTATTCTCAGAGTCTGGATATGTATCGGAACAGAGATTTAAAGACATTAAGTTTGATAACGCTTATTCCAGAAACTCCAGAGCTTATAAATATCTAGCTCAAATATTTGAAATTGATTTTCAAGAAAACCACTTGAAAGATGCTCAAAAATTACTAAGAGATTGGAATCTAAAAACTGACTTTAATAATAGGGCAGCAGCTTTAGGTGTTTGTGTAATTAGTCCCGAATGGCTAGCTGAACAAAGACAAAGAATGCCTCTCTCACCCGAGAAAGTATTCAGGGACTGCGTAGATCAAATAACCCTATCACATGGAAGGATAGATCCACTATGGTCAGAGAGAAATTTTCTGATCAGAGGGGATAAGAAAATTTCTGTTCAAGGAGGTCCTGATACTCTTAGAGCTATTTATGGTAGAGAACAGGCAAAGGGTTATCTAAAGGCTGTTGCGGGTGATGGACTATATATTTATGTGGAGTGGGATAAAAATGGAAATTTGAAGTCCGAAAGCGTTCACCAGTATGGAAGCGCAACTCAGGATGAAGAATCACCTCATTATCACGATCAAATGAATTTATACGTTGAGGAGAAAATGAAAGATACCTTTTTTTATACCTTTAACAAAAATGAGAACTTCGAAAGCCAGATAACTATCCCTTTTCAATAGTCATTCAACTTTTAGCCTTAACTTAACTGGAATACCATTACAGTTATCTTTTTCTACTTGGCCGGAAGATAGAATATCAACTATCTTACTTGAAATTCCATACTTTTCTTTTCTTAATTGATGATAAAGATCATGGGAGTTTACATCTGAAACTGCTAGATATTTTTCCTCTTTGCCTTTTCTAGCTAGTGAGATTTCAGATTTTTCAGTCAATTGATTGATCCAATAAGAATCTCTGTGGCCATGTTCTATCCACGATTGTTCATCAGCATCTACAATCCAGACTCTAACTTCTTTGGTACTACCATCGGGTTCAGGTCTGATTAAGGTTACCACTTCACCTCCTAGCTCCGAAGCCGAAAATATTAAACCTACATAAAGAATTAGAATACTTACTAGGATAACAACTAGTTTAAAAAATATTCTCATAAGAACCTTTGGATTTATTCTAAGACTATTAACTCCATAAAATCTGAAACTGCTGTGGATTCTAATTTGGATTCATCTAAACAAAGATTAAGTATCACTTCTGATCTTGATTCCGAAAACTGTGTACCTAGATTATTTTTAAACTTTTCAATTAAAAGTGGCAAGCCTTCTTCTCTTCTTCTTCGATGTCCAATGGGATATTCAACTTCAATTTTCTCTGTTGAGCTTCCATCTTCAAAAAAGATCTGTACCGCATTAGCAACAGATCTCTTGTCTGCCTCTAGATACTCTCGACTGTAGCGTTTATCTTCTTCAATCACCATCTTACTTCTCAATAAATCTATGCGAGGATCGGAAGCTACATCATCCTCATAATCTTCTGCTACTAGGTTCCCTTTTAACAGGCCTACAGCCGTCATGTATTGAATGCAGTGATCTCTATCTGCAGGATTGTTAAGTTGTCCTTCCTTACTAATAATCCTGATAGCTGACTCTTGTGTACTAATAACAATCTTCTGGATATCGTTAACCCTATCTTTTACTTCAGAGTGAAGTATGACAGCTGCCTCAACAGCAGTTTGAGCATGAAATTCAGCTGGAAATGAAACTTTAAACAAGACATTCTCCATTACGTAAGATCCAAACTCCTGAGGAAGCCTTAGCTCTTTTCCTTTAAAGAGTACATCTTGAAATCCCCAAATTGGAGCAGTGATAGCGCTTGGATAACCAATTTGGCCTTTTAAGGTTAGTAGAACTAATTGAAGAGCTCTACTGGTAGCATCGCCAGCAGCCCAAGACTTTCTTGGCCCAACATTGGGCGCATGTCGATAGGTTCTTAAACTTTGTCCATCAACAAACGCTTGAGACAGGGCATTTATAGTTTGTTCCTTGGTCAAACCGAACAGAGAAGAAATAACGGCAGTAGAAGCAATTTTAACTAAGACCACATGGTCCAACCCGACTCTGTTAAAGCTGTTTTCTAAAGCAAGTATGCCTTGAATCTCATGAGCTTTTATCATACTAACCAGAACGTCATAGATGTTGAGGGCCTCCTTCCCTAACTGGACATTTTTTTGAGAAATATAATCGGCTGCTGCCAAGATTCCCCCTAAATTATCTGAAGGATGTCCCCATTCTGCTGCTAACCAGGTATCGTTAAAATCCAGCCATCTAACCATAGCTCCAATGTCCCAAGCTCCTTTTACTGGATCTAGCACATGTTTAGTTCCCGGAACCCTAACTCCACCAGGTACTTGTGTATTTTCTACATAAGGTCCCAACAAATTTTTGCAATCATCAAAAGTTAAAGCTAATAAACCACAACCCAGAGTGTCCATGAGACAGTATCTGGCAGTGGTCAAAGCTTCTTTACTTTCTATGGATGTATTAAGAGCATAGTCAGCAATCTTAACCAGCACCTTATCAGGATCAGGTCGGACGTTTGAGTCGACGTTTCCAGTCATAAATTTTCCTTGTTAATAATTAACGATCAGACATGTCAACCCAGTCTGACTTATCTGGGCCAATGTATCCCTCACTAGGTCTAATGAGGGTATTGTCCGCTCGTTGTTCCATCACATTTGCAGCCCATCCTGAGGTCCTGCCAATAACAAACAAAGGCGTAAAAATCTGTGTGGGTATTCCTAGGTAGTGGTAAGCGGAAGCCATGTAAAAATCTGTATTGGCAAATAAATTTTTTTCCTCTGCCATAACTTTCTCTACCTCTTCAGAGACTTCATACAAGAGAGTATCTCCCACAGATTCTCCTAACTTCTTAGACCAGGCTTTAATAATTTTATTTCTGGGATCCTCATTGGTGTAGACCGCATGGCCAAAGCCCATGATCTTTTCTTTATTAGCTAACATTCTTTTCACACCTTCATTAGCTTCTTCTCTTGAAGAGAATTTTTCTATCATGCCCATAGCGGCTTCATTAGCTCCCCCATGTAGAGGACCTCTTAAAGTTCCAATAGCTCCGGTGATGCATGAATGCATGTCTGACAGCGTTGAAGCACAGATTCTAGCAGTAAAGGTAGACGCATTAAATCCATGTTCAGCATAAAGAATTAGTGAAACATCAAGTGCTCTAGCATGTTCTTCAGAAGGCTCTTTACCAGTTAGCAGAGATAAAAATTGGCCCCCAATGGTCAAGTGATCAGTTTCTGTCTCCATACTTTCACCCTCATGTGAAAAACGATACCAATAAGTAATAATAGAAGGCATAGCAGCTAGGATTCGGTCTGCAGTTTCGCTTTGATTTGAAAAATCTCCTTCAGGTTCCAAATTTCCAAGCATAGAACATCCGGTTCTCAATACATCCATGGGGTGAGCAGAGCCAGGAATACGTTGTAATACTTCTTTTAATTCCTCGGGAAGTTTCCTATAGGATTTTAGTTTTGAAGAATAATTATCATATTCAGATTGATTAGGAAGATTGCCGTATAAAAGCATATAAGCAACTTCCTCAAAAGTTGCTTTTTCAGACAATTCTTCTATCGCATAACCACGGTAGGTAAGACCTTTTCCAGCTTTTCCTACCGTTGAAAGAGCCGTATGACCAGCCACCTGGCCTCTTAATCCTGCCCCTTCTAGTTTCTTTTTAGCCATATCTTCGCTTTACTTTTCAAACAGATCATCAAGTTTCTTTTCGAAAGTATGATAATCCAGTATTTCGTAAAGTTCATCTCTAGTTTGCATTTTATCAAGCAACGTTTCTTGAGTCCCTTGTTCAAGAATCTCTGTATAGACTTCTTCTGCAGCTTTACTCATTGCTCGAAAAGCAGACAAAGGATACAAAACCATATCAACACCGACTTCACTTAATTCGGTTTTAGAAAACAAAGGTGTTTGACCAAATTCAGTGATGTTAGCCAATAGCGGTACGTTTATTTGATCTGAGAATTTTTTATATTGGTCTATCTCAGTTACGGCTTCAGCAAATATAGCATCTGCACCAGCATCTTCGTAGGCAACTGCTCTTTCCAAAGCAGCCTCCAACCCTTCGTTGGCAAGAGCATCCGTTCGAGCCATTATCATAAAATCAGGATCAGTCTTTGCATCTACCGCGGCTTTTAACCTGTCTTGCATTTCTTTAGACGAAACAAGTTCCTTGTTTGGTCTATGACCACATCTTTTTTGTTCTACTTGATCTTCTATATGGACCCCAGCTGCACCCGATGAAATCATACTCTTAACCATTCTTGATAGGTTGAAAGCCCCTCCCCATCCAGTATCAGCATCAACTAATAAAGGCAATTCACAAACATTTGTTATTCTCTCAACATCAGTTAATACATCTGCTAAGGTTGTTATTCCCAAGTCAGGAATACCCATACTAGAAGCTGCTATCCCGCTTCCAGAAAGATAAATTGCCTTATGCCCTTTCTTCTCTGCCAAAAGAGAAGAATAGGCACTTACGGTACCTACAATCTGTAAAGGTGTATTTTCAGAAATAGCATTTCTTAATTTCTTTCCTTGTGAGATCTTTTCATTCATAACCAAAAAATAGCCTAAAACTCTTGAACGAAATGAGAAGCACGAGAAAAAACCTTCTTTAGCTCAGCATGACTCTCTACACACTGAATATTGTCATATTCAGCTCTTATATGTTTGGGAGCTTTAAAAAATACTCCCAAGTCCGCTTCCGTTAACATCCCAATATCGTTATATGAATCACCAGAAGCAAACACTTTATATTTCAATCCCTTCAAGGCTTGAACTACTCGTTTCTTATTCTCTTCTTGGCGCAATTTATAACCTTTTAATTTATTTTCTTCTATTTCAAGATGATGGCAAATTATGGGAGGGGTTCCTAATTTCCTTATTAAAGGCCAAGCCATTTGATAGAAGGAATCAGAAATTATGGTGACCTGAAAGTTATCCCTAGCCCAATCGATAAATTCTTTAGCTCCTTCGAAGGGTTCCATTCCTTCAACAACCTGACTTATGTCTTTCATGGACAAATCTATTGAATTAACGAGCTTTATTCTCATGTCCATTAACGTGGAATAATTTTTTATATCTTGAGTCGTTAAATTAAATTTCTCTTCACCAGTAAATTTAGCAACTTCAGACCAAATTTCTGGGACTAATACCCCTTCTAGATCAAGACAAACGTATTCCATAACTTAAATTTTTTGTGGAAAGATGCAGTGATGGCGCATTCTATACCCTTTGTATCAAAATTGCAGTTTACTGTTTAAGATTTACAACTTGACCTGTTGGCACCTTATCACTTGCTAAATCACAATTTTCTTCTTGATCATCAAAGAAAATATCAGCTTGGTATACTTTTAAGAAATCAGCCTTTTGCAATCCTCCTAAGAATAAACTCTCATCTATTCTTATCTCCCATTCTCTTAAAGTACGAATAACTCTTTCATGGGATGGAGCAGATCTAGCTGTAACTAGGGCAATCCTTAAAGGACATTCAGACTGAGGAAATAAAGTTTGAAGTCTGTGCAATTCAGATAAGAAAGGTTTGAAAGGTCCTCCCGATAAAGGTTTTTTGGCTAAACTTTTCTCGTTCTTATCAAACGCCTCTAAACCATAGGTATCATAAATTTCTTGTGACTCTTCAGAAAAAATAACTGCGTCTCCATCAAAGGCAACCTTTAACTGACTATCCTTCGTTTTGGGTGTCCCAGATGGGATTATTCTTGCTGCGGCCACACCACTTTTTAAGGCTAATTTGCAATCAGAAAATTCTGTGGAAAGAAATAAATGAGCGCCAAAAGACTTGGCGTAAGTATGAGGGCTATTCCCTCCACAAAAGGCAGCTCTTTTTATTTCTAACTTATGATGTTCTATTGAATTAAAAATTCTTAATCCTGTATCAGCAGAATTTCTACTTAACAAAACGACCTCTACAGATTTTTGTTGTTTTAACTTCTTATTCAAATCCAATAACTTCATCACTAGAGGAAAAGCCTGACCTGGATTAAGCACTTTATTTTCATTAGATATTTGATATTCTCGATAAGCCTCTAATCCTTGTTCTTCAAAGATCTTATGGCTGTCATCTAGATCGAACAGAGCTCTAGAAGTAATTCCTATGACTAACATAAATTTGAGTTTTATCCATTTTACTGTATATAATTACAGTAATAAAGTTTAGGGGGAAATATGAAAGGCTTAACTGCACGGCAAGAAGAGATTCTAAATCTTATTAAAGACTATTTAAAGGAAAAAGGTTTTCCCCCAACTAGGGCAGATATTTCAAAGGCATTCGGTTTTAAATCACCCAATGCTGCAGAACAACATCTCAGAGCTATCGAAAAGAAAGGATTCATCTCCATACTGTCAGGTGCTTCAAGAGGCATTATCTTAAATCAAAAAGAAATTGGTATCCCAGTAATAGGACTAGTAGCAGCAGGACAGCCAATACTGGCAGAAGAAAACGTTGAAAGTAAATTAGAAATACCCCCATTAATGTTTAAACAAAAAGCAGATTTCTTTCTTAGAGTAAAAGGCGAAAGCATGAAAGATGTTGGCATAAACGAAGAAGACCTGATAGCAGTAAGAAAATCTAAAGAATGTAGGAATGGAGATATTGTTGTGGCTAGAATCAACGACGAAGTCACAGTTAAGACTTTTAAGACCAATGGTGAAGGTGAAGTGATACTTCAACCTCAAAATAAAAACTTTAATTCAATAAAGGTTAACCTTTCTAAAGAAGACTTCTTTATAGAAGGAATATGTGTGGGGGTAATTAAAAGGTTCTAAAAATCTATTCTAATAGTGATAAAGCTATAACCTCGTCGACGTCTTTAACCTTAATGTCTTTTGGAAGCTCTTTCTTGGTTCCAGCATGAACCACAAATGCTTTCCATCCTTTATTCCTAGTTCTTTGTCTTCTAATGCCTACAGGTCTTAAATCACTAGGGTGATAAGTAATTATGGGTAGGTTCTTCACAGCCCATTCTAAGGTTACTTCTTCAACAGAAAGGTCTTTAGGGACAGTTTTTCTTATTAAATCATCAGTTTCCACATATGCTCCAAACCTGCCTTTCTTTAAATAGACAGGCCTATTACTTGATGGATCGAGTCCTAATTCTTTAGCTTCCTCTTGACCTGTGCCCTTACCAGCTAAAAGCTCAATAGCTCGGTTCATGCCAAGAGAAAAGATGTCTTCTTCTACAAGAAGGTTTGCATATTGATAGGTTTCTTTGCCTTGCCTTTTAACTCTGACAAAAGGACCTCTTGCAAAACCTGCTTCAATAATTTCACCCGTTTCAGGATGAGGGCCAATAGTCCGGGGCAAGTTAATCCATTTGATTGCTTCTTCAATTGATATAAGTTCAGCAATCTCATTTGGAATTGTCTGTCTCATTGTTTTTAACTTTGAATCTTGAGTTTCTAAATAAAGTCCTCCACCCCTCGAAGGCTTTAAGAAGATATCTTTTCCAGATTCAGGATTAATACCTATCGAATCTTTAGCTTTAGCATGTGCATCAGCTTCTTCACTGGTTAAAAAGGGAGGACTTTTATAATCACAACCGGTTTCATCATATTCAGAACATCCTATGAAAGGGCCGAACTTAGGGCTGTTCTTCAAAGTTAGGACCCCAGAGCACTTAGGGCAACTATCGCCACTGGGAAATAAACGTTCTTTTAAAACTTGATTAAGCTTCTCTAATACTTCTCTATTGGAAAGCTCAAGAACTGAATTGACACTGGGTTCAAACCCTTCCCAGAACTTATCTAATAAATTAGTCCATAGAAGTTCCCCTTTTGCTATTTGATCCAAAGATTCTTCCATGTCGGCAGTAAAATCGTATTTAAAGTAGTCCAAAAAATAAGAATCTAAGAAAGCCACTACAACTCTACCTTTATTAGCTGGCTTAAATTGTTTGTTTTCCAGAGAAGCATACTCACGTTTTTTTATACTATTCATTATTGATGCATAAGTTGAAGGACGACCAATACCTCTTTCTTCTAGCTCTTTAATAAGACTTGCTTCGGTAAATCTAGGAGGAGCTTTAGTAAAGTGTTGTTCAGGTGAAATTGAAGTTATTTCAAACTTATCTCCTAGTTCTAACTTCTCGGACAGTCTTGTGTCGGAAGTGTTTTCTTCATCGTCTTTACTTTCCTCATAAACTTCTAAAAATCCGTTAAAAATAATTTGTGTTCCAGTTGCTTTAAAAATTAGATTCTGATCAGAAGAGGAAATAAAAATATCTGTTTGAGTTACATCTGCACTTTCCATTTGACTTGACACAGCTCTGTTCCATATAAGCTCATAAAGTCTAGCCTCATCTCCAGAAAATCCAGCTCCCGAAGGATATTTACCAGCATGAGTGGGCCTTATGGCTTCATGTGCTTCTTGAGCTTGTTTTGATTTACTTTTATAAGTCCTGGCTTGAGATGTTAAGTACTTAGAACCATATCTATCTTCTATTACATTTCTTAATTGGGTAATTCCTTCCAAGGCTATAACGGGACTATCAGTTCGCATATAAGTGATATGAGCCTTTTCATAAAGTGATTGAGCAGTTCTCATTGTTTGATCTGCAGAAAATTTTAATTTTCTGGCTGCCTCTTGTTGAAGGGTAGAAGTTATAAAGGGAGGTCGAGGATTTCTTTTAAGAGGTTTTTTAATTATTTCTGAAATTGAAAACAAAGAATTCTTAGATCTAAGGGCAATTTCCTTTGCAAAAGGTTCGCTAGAAATATCTAATTTTTTTAATTTATTTCCATCCACAGAATTTACTTGGGCTGAAATTTTTTCTTGCTCTTTCTGAAAATCTGCCTTAATACTCCAATACTCTTGGGGATCAAAAACTTCTCTGTCACTCTCTCTCTCACATATTAGTTTTAAAGCTACTGATTGAACTCTCCCTGCTGATTTTGCTCCTGGTAGTCTCCTCCAAAGAAGAGGAGACAAATTAAATCCCACAACAAAATCTAAAACTCTTCTGGCAAGATAGGCTTCTACTTTATCTATATTTATTTCTTGGAGATTGTTGATTGCCTCGGTCACAGAATCCCTTGTGATGGAGTTAAAAACTGCTCTACTAACTTTTATATCTTCTGCGGCTCCCTTTTTCTTAAGAAGTTCATATATGTGCCAAGCAATAGCTTCCCCTTCTCTATCAGGGTCAGTTGCAAGTATTAGGTGTTGTGCATTTTTAAGAAGGTGCAGAATTTCTTTGAATTGATCTTTTCCCCTTTTGTTTAGAGACCATTTAATAGCAGACCAATCCCCAGGAATAACTGCTCCATCCTTGTCTTCTATATCCCTGACATGACCAAAAGAAGCTATCACTCTATAAGAATCCCCCAGATAGCTTTCTATAGTTTTGGCCTTAGCAGGAGATTCAACTACTACAACTGAATTCATAATAAAATTTCTTTCCTTTTTAGTATAAAGATTAGAAAGGGTTGTTCTGTCAAGTACTTAAGAGAAAAATTTTAAAGTAATTTTAAGACCTGAGAATTTCAGAGATTAAAATTGGCCCTTTATAAATCATACCTGTATAGACTTGAACTAGATCGGCACCTAGCTCTAATTTCTTTTTGTAATGACTGCGACTCATAACCCCTCCAGAAGCAATTATGGGGAAAGATGAGCCAAGAAAGCTCCTAAAAGATATTAGACTTTTATTAGAAAATTCAAATAATTCTTCCCCACTCAAACCCCCTCCCTGAGGATATTTATGTGAGATAGTCGTATTAGAACAAATGATTCCATCTATATCTTTATCCAGGATCTCTTTGCAAATATATTCTAAATTACTCTCTTCTAAGTCCGGAGACAATTTTAAGATAATTGGTTTATAACCAAGGGATTTTGAGTAGCTTTCCTGTTTTTTCTTAAGGGATGTAATTAAACTAGAAAAGTATTTTTCACTTTCAAGTTGTCTTAAGTCTTTGGTATTTGGAGATGAAATATTTACGGCTATGTAGTCTGAAACTGGATAAGCCCTCTCAAAACAAAAAAGATAATCTTCTATAGCTTTTTCTAATGGAGTGTCGTAATTTTTTCCAATGCTTAAGCCTATAATGGCTTTAGATTTATTTTTTTGAATCCTTAAGACCGCATGTTCTACGCCTTTATTATTAAAACCCATACTATTTAGGAGGGATCTTTTCTCTGTTAACCGGAAAAGCCTGGGTTTAGCATTCCCTGCCTGTGCTCGAGGGGTTACGGTGCCCAATTCCAGGAAACCAAAACCTAAATGAGAAAGAGAGTCAATATAATCAGCATTCTTGTCCATTCCTGAAGCCAGCCCAACTCTATTGGAGAAGTTAAAACCCAGAATGTTGATCTTATCTGAAATAACGGGCGTGGGTTCCTCAAAATAAAGATAACTCAATGCCTTCAATCCTAACAACGATATAGAATGAGAGGTTTCAGGAGGAAACAGACTTAAAAAAGGAAGAAATTTTGATATTAATTTAAGAAAAATAATCTCATACCTAAGCTTTTAAAAAAACTTTCACTCTAAGTAAGTTGGAGTTTTTGACATTTATATTAATATATTAATGCTTTTTTGGTTACAAACATACCTTTTGAACGATAAGAAAGTGCCAACTACTAGGGGTAGATGCTGGTATCTCTTCTCAGTTCTTAATTTATTGTAAGAAGAGAGTAATGAAAACGTCAGGTCAACATGAAACTCACTGAAAAACAGAAACAGACATTGGCTTCTTTTCTTGAAAATCGTTTACAGTTTGTCTTGGCAATTGTGTATGATTGTGGATGGAGGTATATTTTAAACCCTTCTTGCAAAAAAACAAAAAAGCAGATAGAAAGATTTAGGACTAAACTACTAGAAAACACTTATTATTTTAAATTTTCGCTTTTGTATGTTTTAATAATGGGTCCTATCGGGGAAAGCTTGATTTTAACAAACAAAAGCTATTGTGTGATTTTGTTAACGTTCGGTTCTTGCCTTGGGTAGGGAAGGATTTGGGGTCAAAAATTTGATAATAAAAA
>ENA-ORDI01000121-ORDI01000121.1-marine-metagenome-genome-assembly--contig:-NODE-121-length-52621-cov-4.386971_pt1 | contig 52621 bp, 40 predicted proteins | sample MGYA00248628_ERZ508525 | MGnify/ENA primary metagenome ERZ508525 (study PRJEB26195, sample SAMN05422138) | marine metagenome | isolation source: East of Porto Seguro, South Atlantic Ocean | place... | reverse complement strand
CGCGGCCGTTCAGGACGATGCGCCGGTACGCATTTTCGTAATCGGCGGCGGAAGCGGCCGCAAGAACCGAGCGGGGCGGCTCGAGCACGGCGGCGAGTGGCGAAGTATGGAGGCGTGGCCTCCTGCCGGTGCTCGAACCTCAAAGCTTTACCTCCATGACGACGGCTCTCTAAAGGTATCGAAGCCTTATGCTGACGCTGCGCCTAGCGGGTATCAATTCGATCCTCAAAACCCGGTCCCGACCGTTGGAGGCAACATATCGTCGGGCGCGGATATCATCATCGGCGGGGCATTCGATCAACGGGAGGGCGAGCGGTTCTATGGCAGCGAAGCGCCTTATATGCCCCTGTCGTCAAGGCACGACGTTCTGGTGTTCCAGACGCCTCCACTGGAACAAGAGGTTACCGTGGTCGGACCTGTGACCGTTAAACTGTGGGCGTCGTCGTCCGCTGTCGACACCGACTTCACAGCCAAACTGGTGGACGTGCATCCACCCTCGCAGGACTTCCCCCATGGGTTCGACATGAACCTGTGCGACGGCATCATCCGCGCCCGATATCGCGACTCCACCGAGCGTCAGGAGTTTATGACTCCGGGTCAGGTCTACGAGTTCACAATCGAGCTATATCCCACAGCCAACCGATTCACGAAAGGCCACCGGATCCGTGTGGACATATCTTCCAGCAATTTTCCGAGGCTGGACGTCAACCCCAACACAGGCGAACTGCTAGGCCGCTCGCGCAGAACCGTCATCGCTGATAATACCGTCTATCATGACACGGCACACCCTTCGCATGTCGAGTTATACGTTATGGAATCCTGATCTATCGGACAATCAGCGACGGGTCTGGAAACACCCAAACAAACATAGGACAGACCATTGTGACTTCTATCGACGACCGCATCTCGCGGCACATCCGGGAATACGACGGTCAGGGGTGGCACCGTACAGGGACGACGGTTGATCTCGAATCAGCGCACTGGCTCGCCGGTTTGGTGGAGGAAGTGGGCGTGGAGCCTGTTCTGGAATCATTCACGCTGGACAGGGTTGTTCCAGGCGAAAGCTACATCGAGGTTAGTGGCCGGCGAATCGAGGGACTGCCTCTGTTCGACGGTGGATTCACAGGGGCCGAAGGCGTCCATGGACAAATGGGCCGCCACGACGCCAAGATCATGCTGGTCGAAGGTTCGCCAATTCTTGCGGCGGAAGCGCTTGATGACGCTAGACGTTCGGGCAACTATCGGGCGCTCGTATTCGTGACCAACAGCATCGGAAGCGCGCCGGGTCTGGCTCCAAGGAATGCGCCCGACTTCACCGAACCCTTCGGTCCGCCAGTGTTGCAAGTCAATGGCGTTGAACACGATTCGCTGGTCGAACAGGCCGATGCTGGAGCGTCGGTTCGCGTTGTGGTTCAAGCGGAGAGACGGCCCGGAGAAGCCGTGAACGTAGCCGCCGAAATCCAGGGGCAAGACCGCGACCTGACGCCGCTGGTAGTCATGACGCCCCGCAGCGGCTGGTGGGAAATCGCTGCCGAACGGGGAGGCGGTATCGCGTGCTGGCTGGAAGTCATGCGGGTAATGCAGATTCAACGGCCTACTCGTGACGTTCGATTCGTCGCAACCAGTGGACATGAGTTGGGGCACCTGGGTCTAAAAGCATACCTCAACAACAACCCGAATCTGGCAACCGACGCTCTGGTGTGGATGCACCTCGGAGCATCGATTGGCGCATCCGTCGATGCCACTCCCAGTCTGTACACATCTGATGAAGGCCTGGAGCGGCGCGCGGTCCATTATTTGAAGTCTGAAGTTTCGAAAATGCCCGCAGTGCGTCCTCGCGACGGCGTGCCGGGAGGGGAGTCTCGGGAAATCCATCTGCAAGGCGGCAGCTATGTCTCCCTCGCCGGAGGACACGCGACATTCCATCAACAAGCCGACCGCTGGCCCGACACTGTAGATATCGAGAGCGTGGCATCCTACGCTAAGGCAATGACCGATTTGGCGAGAGAACTTTCCTACTAAATGATCGATCACCGAGACACGAAAACCTGATATCTGGATGCCTTTCCCAAAATTGACGCGATTCTTCACCCCAACTACACTATCAGCCGTCAAGACAACGAAAAAATGGAGGCATCGCTATGTTTGAAAGAATCGCGGTCATGGGTGTTGGAGCCATCGGAGGCACCATCGGCGGCTATCTGACCCGGGCAGGTCGCGACGTTACGCTCATCGACCAATGGGGGGCTAACGTCGAGGAGATCAGGCAGAACGGCGTCCATGTCACCGCCCAGGACGAGGACTTTTACGTTCCCGCCAAGGCGATTCACCTGGGCGAGGCGTGCAACATCACAGAGCCTTTCGACGCCATATTCCTGGCGATGAAGTCCTACGACACAATTTGGGCCACCCACTTCATCCTGCCCCTGCTCAAGCCCACGGGAGTCGTCATATCCGCTCAAAACGGCATCAACGACGACCGCATAGCCCCCATCGCCGGTTTCTCTCGGACCATCGGATGCGTCATCACCCTGGGAGCGGGAATGTACGATCCTGGCAACCCCGTCAGGACCAGCGTCACCGACCGGCTGGCCTTCTATGTAGGCGAATTGAATGGCCTGAATACGGCACGGATCCAGGCGCTGGCCGATGTCATGAGCGACATAGGCCCCACGAAGATCACCACCAACCTTTGGGGCGAGCGGTGGGCCAAGCTGGCCGTCAACTCGATGGCGAACCCCATTTGCGCCCTCACGGGCCTGAGTTCTGGAGAATCCCGCTCGACCCCTGGGGTCGTGGACATCACCGTGAAGATCGGCGCCGAGGTCGTAAAAGTCGCGACCGCGCTGGGGGTGAGTGTCGAGCCGATCAACGGCGTGCCTGCTGATCTTTACGTCAAGGCCGCCGAGGACGCCGAAGCTCTGGAGGAGTTGAAATCCGAACTGGCCGAAACAGCCCGACAGCTAGGCGCAGGCCGACCCTCGATGCTCCAGGACGTGATCAAAGGCCGACGCACCGAGATCGAGCACCTGGACGGCTACGTCGCCCAGAAAGGCCGCGAAATCGGAATTCCAACCCCTGCCTGCGACGCCATCACCGAGCTAATCAAAAAAGTCGAACGCGGCGAGCTAAAATCGGAGCGCGACAACATCCGGTATATGGAACAGTTCATGTAATTGAGTCGTGTGAATCATGCCTGTGCTTGGAAAGACGTCTGACTAGCTGCATATTGTTACCTAGACACCGTTAACGAATTCTGTGAAACATCCATAGGCCAGATTTGGCCCGCTGGCCGGTGTGTAGGTCCCGGCGCGGGAACCGGAGTCGCTGTTGCCGCCAATTTTGGCAGTGTCAGGACATATGAATTGTCGGTCTCACTGGTCTCGTCAATTACGCCCTCGGGGTCTATTGTCAGTTTCAATTCTGTAACAGATGAGTCTAAGCTCGATAATTCGAAATTTAGCTGGGTTGCTGCTTTACTGGCGCTAAGTCCTTGTGCCTCAGCGATTGCAATAGGCGAGTTGTCGTCTGCCGCAATGCTCACTGTGAGCAACCTGTCGGTTGGAACGTCTGAATCATTCGTGATTGCCCAGTGGACGAAAATCAGTCCGCAACTCACCCGTTCAGAAGGCAGGCCCGGCGGCACATCAAGAAACGGGCTGGGAAGCGTGGAAATGGTGAGCGGCGCCTCCTAGCCGGGCAACTCTGCCGGAATCAGATTTGGAAAAATTTTCACCGGGATAGACACGCGGGTCGGCGTCACAGTGTCAGTTGGCTTGGGGATAGATTCGGCTGCCGAGGTTCCTTCGAAGCCGCTTAGGGTAGACGTTGGAGTATTATTCCAAATCGTTCATCACCAACCGAGCCACAGCCCGTCCCATTCGGACGCTGTAGTTGGTGCCTCGGTCTTCGGGGTATATCTGGGTGGTGTTGGCGAGATACACGCCCTCGAAGGGGGTGCGGTGGCTGGGGATGTGCTGGGAGTAGTTGATCCCGATGACGGGCTGGGCGCCGTCGACTCGGTGGTGGTAGCTGGTCTCGACCCAAGACGGGTCAAAGTCCGAGTTTATCTTTCGGAGGTGGGGCAGGTACTCGTCCAGCAGTTCCTGCTGTTCCATCCGGTACATCGGGTGATCGGTGGTCAGGTAGTTGGACAGATAGACGATGTGCTTGCCGCCGTAGTGTTCTGGGCCGATGAGGTTGGTGTGCTCGATGACTCCGACGAATGGGATGGAGCGGTCGGCGACGTTGAGCCAGTAGACATGCGATAACGGCCTGTCCAGCACCAGCACGATCAGCACGGCGGCCATGTACTCCACGCTGGCGAGCCGCGCGGCGTAGTCTTTCGTCAGTGGCGGCACGAGCCTGGGGAAGATGTGAGACGGCGTGGTGGCGATCACCGCGTCGAAGATTTTGCGTTCCACAGATGAGTCAGCAGGTCGAACGTTCATGCCTTGGACTCGGCCATCCTCGACGGTGATACTCTCCACCGACGCCGACAGGTGGACCTCGCCGCCCTGCTCTCGGATGCGGTCTGTCACGACGTCGAACACCTGCCCAAAGCTGCCCATCGGGTAGCCCAACTTTTCTTTGACCATGCTCTTGCCTCGGGATTTGACGCGCGTGTTTATCTTGCCCCAAACCCAGGCCATCGAAACTTTTTTGTAGTGATCTTCGCCGAATTTGCCCCTGAGCATCGGACCCCAGAAGACCTCGTAAGGGCCTCGCCCGGCGTTTTTCCTCAGCCATTCGTCGGCTGTGATTCTTTCGTATTTCATCCAGTTTTTTTGGCGCTGGAGGTAGAGGGTCGTCAGTCCCAGCCGTATTCTGTCCGCCATGTTCAGAGGCTTGAACTTGAGCAGGTCCATCGGGGTGACGAAGTTGTATATCCGCCCGTCGTAAAGCGTGCCGACTGTCGAGTCGATCCAGCGGATGGAGTCTCCGAGGCCGATCTCCTGCACAAGGTCCACGATGTCGGTGTCGCTGGTGAACCAGTGGTGGTATCCGCGCTCCAGCCTCTCGCCTCCTACATCGAAGGTCGAGGCGTGGCCTCCCAGGAAGGGTGAGCGCTCATAGACGGCTACTTGATGGCCCGCTCTGGTCAGATCGTAGGCGGCGGCGAGTCCGGTGGCTCCGGCTCCGATGATTCCGACTCTCATGGCGTCGGCGCCGTGTCTCGTTGGCGCCCACGGGAGAGCCGACCGAGCGAGATGTGGCCAGTCCACAGTATCACCTGACCCAGGATTATCATGGGCAGGAGTATGACAGCGTGAACGACGACAGCGAATGCCGCCGCGACAGACCGGTCCACGGATACCAGAGGCCCCAGCGCGAGCGTCTCCCGCGCGATTATCTCGAAAAGCCCCAGACCTCCGGGCGCGGCAGGTATAGAGCTTCCGATGTTGGTAATCGCTGTAACCAACACCATCGTCACAGCCATTGCTCCGGGGCCAGAGTGCAGGCCGACGAAACCGAAGGGCAGGCCGATGAGGAAAAACACCGCAGCCTCAGTTATCCAGATGGGTATGGACAACAAAAACAGCGTTACCAGCATCTTCATGCTTCTCAAGGGAGAGAGACCAAGCAGGAAAGTCTCGATCAGCGAGTCCAGCGTTTCCTCAAATCGGCGAGGCAACAGTTTCGCGAACCACAGGATCAGTTCTCTGGTCTTCGACGGATATACGGCAAACAGCACTAGGGTGGTCAATGCGCCTATGAATGGCAGGCTCAGTCCGGCCACCAGCAGAAGCCACGGGATGCCTGATTCCTCGCCGAAGGATTGGGCCACTCGTTTCATTTCTGGGACGAACAGCGCAATCACCATGATGAAAAACAGCAAGGTTATCGCGTCGAACACTCGCTCGACGAACACGGTGACCAATGCTGATGTTTTGCTGATGCCCTCGCGCTCGCCGACGTAGTAGCTTCTGATCAACTCTCCCAGCCGCATTGGAAGAAGGTTGTTTGCCATATATCCCACCACGACCACTGGATAAAGTCGATTCGCGGAGACAGGTTTCATGTGTCGGAGAAGGACGCTCCATCGCAGGCTGCGGAAGTATGTCGAAACGAGGTACATGGCAACCGCAGGGGCCAAATATATGTAATCGACCTCAGAGAGAGCGTCGATCATTCGGCCCATGTCCACAGTCAAGAGAAACAGCATCAGCAGAGCAATACTGATCCCGATTCCAATCCAGAATTTCAGATTTCCGACCACAATTAGAACCTCGAACCAAACCTTAGCATAGCGGGGGAGGGGATGTTATTTGTCAGGGTATGTTAATCCTGTCATGCTGAGTCGAGGCGAAGCATCTGGCCGCTCGCACAGCAACACGTGTCATTCCCATGACGAGATACTTCGAGTGCGATCTCAGTATGACATTTTGCTAACGGCTGGCATCAGAGGGTGACAGACCATCGAGCGCGCGATCACGGCTGTTCAGAAAAATTCTGCTGAAAGCCCTGCTGGAAATAGACGTAGGAGTCCTCGCTGCCAAGCCGGTCGGACACGCCCTCGCGGTTCAGCCAGTAATCCATTGTCCGCCGCCATGATTCGCGGTCGAATATCGCTTTGACGAACTTGGTGGGCGTCAGATTCCGATAGGTGCTTTCCGGAAACCACCACCGATGCCTTATGCGCTCGCCTTTAGTGTAGATGCCTCGGAGCCCCTCGTCCGCCGCGTCCTGGTTCTGTGAATGCACAACCACTATCGGAGCGCCCGGATTGGATACGACGGAAGAGCCACTGTACGATGGGAAATTGACGTTCGTCTCGTTCCGCAAATACCAGGCCCACGGCCAGGTAAAGCCTGATGTCTGGTCGATAATCAGCGGGATTGTGTCACCTGCGCCCGTGGCCTCGATAGTGTCAAGCAGTCGAGTGATGTCGGGTGAGGTCTGAGTGTATACGATCATCTCCACTGGCGTGTCGCCGTTCTGGTAGGAGGCGATCCAACCGGTGCGGACTGTCAGCACGGCCAGCATCGCAACAAGGCCCAAGAGCGCCACTGCTCCGAAGGCCTGCTGACCCATTCGTCGCGCCACGTAGAATCCCGAGGCCGCCATGCCCAACAGCACAGCCGCCAACGCCAGCGGAAGAACGATATTAATCACGTTCCGTTGGGTCGGCTCGAAGAAAGCCAATTGCCACAGCAACAATACGAAAATCGGGACGGCGGCGATCACCAGCAGGCCGCCATTTCGAGTCAGGCTTCGCCATTCGATACGCTCGACAATGTCTGCCATAAATTTGCCACTCAGGACGATCAAAGGCAGAGTGATGTTGACCAACAGCCAGGGCATCTTCTCACTGGCTATGGTATACAGGGCGAAGGTCACGGCAGGCCAATACACCAGGAACAAGCTGAACTGGTCGCGCTTTCTGAAGTAGAAGACTCCGGCAATTACGCCCACGAGCAGAGGCAGGTATTCATAAACAGGCGTTATGACGAAGTAGTAATACCAGGGCTGGCCGCCTCGCGCTTCTCCCTGTTGGACGACCCAGTATCCCAGCGAATTCCAGACGCCGCTACGTATCCCGGGAAAGAAGTTGGTCCCGAATGTGGTGTAGAGCAGAATCCATATGATCCAGAATATCAGGGCGCATCGCCACCAGATGCCCCAGTTCCAACGGTATCCCGCCAGACCGCCCAGTCCCCCTAAAGCGACGATAATCAGGAACGCGATAACCTTTCCGCCGCCGATGGGAGAACCGATGATCGGGTTGCCCTCCGGCGCCGCAAGCACCAGATTCGTCCAACTCCACAGCAGAGTGTCCTGGAAGATCGCTGCGAAGGCTGACCACAGGGGCAGCGTCAGAGTGACAAGCAAAAGGAGGTACGCTGTGGGCCGCGATATGATCGCAAGATCGAAACCCTGAGAGTATGAACCCCACAGCGTTTTCGCCACGCGACCTACCGCGACTGGCGGCGACACGCCTTCGATCTCCACCGGACGCAGCAATCGGGACAGCGTGGGCGCTCCGACCTGCAATGCCAGGAACAGTCCCAACGTGGCTATTACGAGGTATGCGGATTCCTTTGTGCCGAGTGCCAGAGCCATCAGGGCAGCAGAGAAATACAGATAGCGGTTCTTCCCCTCGTCCAGGTACCGCCACATGGAGATGACAAGACCCAATGCCCACACAGCCATCAATATGTCGTTTCTTGCGAATCGGCTGAAGTAGAGCAGCGCAGGCGAGAAGGTCAGCGCCGCCGCTGTGAATATAGCCCCCAGTCGGCCTATTCGCTTCCTCAAGAGGAAAGGCATGGCGACCAGGGCCGTTCCCATCACCACGTACAGCAATCGAGCGGTTACGTCGCTGTCTCCGAGGATGAAGAATATGGCGGCGTTGGCCTCGAATTGGAATGGGCCGTGCATCATCGGGTTGTGCTGATAGTTCAAATCGTTGAACAGGTTCCAAGAGTAGAGCGCGTGGAGGCTCTCGTCATGGTGCATTGCGCGAACGCCAACGTCCCACAGTCTCATGACCAGGGCGATCACGATCAGAGAGCCGAAACCCGCAAACTCCCACCATCTGACGGTTGGATCAAAACCACCGACTCGGAGACGATCAAGCACGGTCTCCATGCGGCTTGATGGCTCTGGTTGATTGACTTCTATTGTCGCTTGTTTTGTGGCCATATGCTGTTTGGTCTCGTTGCAAACCGGACCGCTCTACTGGCGCACCCGATATATCTCCACGTTGTCTTGGCTGAATACTGAGTCCATGAAATCCGAGAATTTGGCAAACCCGTCTTCTCCGTGTTTTGACCTTTCGCGAGGGCCAACGTACACATAATCTACGTCATATTTTGCTAGCAGGTTTCTAGCTTCCAGCGGATCCGTTGTCTCGTAGATGCGCGCGACGTCCTGCTCTCTGCCGCCAAATGAATCATCCGAGCCGCGCCATTGAATCTGGTGGCCCGGCCAGTTGAAAATCGTGGGCACTCCCGTGCTTCGGGAGATCAGGCCCGAATCGAACCACTCGCCCACTGCCTCCAGAATCGCGCCGTCCTGGTGAATCTCGGCGCGGACGAACTGGATGGCATTGTATTCTGCACTGCTGCTTCGCTTCAAAAAATTCAATCCGTTGAGCGTTGCGTCGGTGAACGTTCCGGCTTTGCTGGTCGAGGCGGCGGCCGGATAGTAGAGAGCGCCGATTATCAGTGCGATAGCGCCCACGGCCCAGAGGGTCGAGAGCGAACGTCTCCAACCGGTCAGAGAGTCCCTGCCGGATCGCCAGTAGTATATTGCGAATCCCGAAGCCGCGGCAAGCAGTAGCCACGCCTGATAGTAAAGCTTGAAAATTGTGTTCATCCGCTCGCTGGGAGGGCCGAAGAAGTCGTCCACGAAAAGCAGTTCAGGACCCATAATTAACAGAAGACCCAGAGTCGCCAACAACAGCGCGAACGCCTTGCCGCTGGACTCTCGTTGTTTCGCGACGGTGATCGCTGAGTACACGCCCATGACGATCAGCAGAGCCATCGGCAATATGTGGATGAGCCGCCCCACAGGCCCGTCAGCTATCTCAACAGACTGGAGCCGCACCACCATCCAGGCGGCAAAGGGCAGGAACCCGATTATCAGCGAGTACAGTGTCATTCGTCGCCAGTCAGGGCCGACCACTGTCTGCCAGAACGATGCCACAATGAAGGGGCCAACCAGAGCCATAGGCGCCCCCCAAACGATAAACATATGGGGGTAGCGCGTGGTCGTCTCCACGGCTCCGATGCCCTCCACCGAGCTGGCAAAGGACACGTAATAGGGCATAAAGAGGATGAATGCCAGCGCAATCACTATCATGGGAAACTGGGCCATCGCGCCCAGAATTGGCATGATCCGGCCCTGATAGACTGGGTAAGCTTTGAGGGCCACGACTCCTAGCAGCAAAATCGCATAGGTCGGGAGGTCCCACATATTCGTGAAGGCCAGCCCGCCCAGGGACAGCGCCATCGCTCCGGCCATAATGTAAGTGCGAAGTTCCAGACGACTGAAGTTCGGCAACGGGGAGCGATAGAAATTCCACACGAACCCCAAAAACAGGAGCGCGAACGGAATCGCTGAGACATGCGGGTGCAGATCGCCCAAAATGAAGCTGAACGAGGGAAATTCGTGGATCGTGTAGTCGATTCCCACTCCGGCCTGGAATGTGTTGATTACCCTGGTGGCGCGGAACCACCACCAGAACTCATCGGGAGTCCAGGAATCCGTAGGCGTCTCAGCCGGGCCGCTCAGGCCGTCAATACTTATCCAGTCGTATAAGCCCTGACTGCCAATTGCGTTGGCGCGCATGAACTCCAACACGCCTTCCAGGTTGCCAATAATGCCCAACACGACGCCTGCAGCCACGCCCGTGAAGACTGCGAACTTCCACCTTGCGCCATCGCTCCGCGCCATCGCGAACACCAACCCAAACAGGCCCATTGCTCCCAGCGCGGGAATCAACGCCAGCGACAGGTTATACGAATAGTTAGAAGGCACGCCCGAAATCTCGCTGACCGCGCCGAGCATCCAGTAGCCGAAGTAGTAGTAGCTGATCGTCTCGCCCCTCAGCCACGGGTCTTCAGGCTGGCCTGATGTGGCCTCGATGGAGGCGTTGAAGAAGGCAAAGTCCATCGGCTGTTCGGTATGGTCGATGGCCGGGTCGTAAGATCGGAACATCGCCCAACCGAGGAACATGACCAGGAAGATGATCTCAGCAGCGATCAGCGTTCTGCGCTCGGCCATCACGAATTTTTTGAGTTCAACTCGATGCGTCCACGCCACCCATACGGACACAGAAACGACCAGAAGCATGATGACGATGAGAGAAACACGAATAGCAGGCACGATGTTCAGCGCGCCCAGAATCCACGCGATGTAGCCCACGAGGAGGATTCCCAGCGGTTTGGTAACGCTGAATCCCCGATCCGGCAGTCGTCTCAACAGATAAAAGGCCAGCGGGAACACCGCCAGCCCCAGAGCTTCGACCGTTATCAGCCACCACAGTACGTTGAGCATCGCCCCATTATATACGGAACGCCAGTGATTTCAGGACGCAATTCTGGGTCTTCGCCCGCGTTATGCCAGCCTAACGCGGGGACTTGTCCGCCCCTCTGCCCCGTGCTAACCTCTTACAACCCTTATGTAGGCACGCATATATTGGCGCTCAAATGCCGGAGGCTAAGAGATGGACCTGGGTTTGACCGAAGCTCAACAGATGCTCAAGAACAGCGCGCGGGCGTTCCTTGAGACCGAGTGCCCCGAGACCTACGTTCGGGCGATGGAGGAGGACGAGCGCGGCTTCACGCCCGAGTTGTGGCAGCAGATTGCTGAACAAGGGTGGTTGGGACTGACCTTCCCAGAGCAATATGGCGGTGTTGGATTGGATTTCGTCGATCTATCCATTCTGTTGGAAGAGATGGGCAGAGCGCTGCTTCCTGGGCCGTACTTCTCGACAGTTGTGATGGCCGGGTTGTGCCTTCAGGAGGCTGGTTCCGACGAGCAGAAGCAAGAATTCCTGCCTCGAATTGCCGAGGGTGGAATCATCATGACGCTTGCGCTCACTGAACCCAGCGCCAGATGGGACGCTCAGGGAGTCCAAACGGTCGCCAGAGCCAACGACGCTGGATTTACCATCAACGGAACAAAACTCTTCGTTCCGAACGCCCACGTTTCCGATTACATCATCGTCGTCGCTCGTACTGGCGAAGGAGAGCGGGGCATCAGCCTTTTCATCGTGGGCCGCGACACTCCCGGAATCCAACAGACGTTACTAAAAACGATCGCGTCTGACCGACAGTCCGAGTTGGTGTTCAATAATGTCAGCGTGCCCTCGTCGGCCCTGCTGGGAGAATTGAATCAGGGGTGGGCCGCCATCGAGAAGGTGCTAGCTTGGGGCGCAGTGGGCAAGTGCGCCGAGATGGTGGGAGGTGGACAACAGGTGCTGGACATGACGGTTGAATACGCCAAACAAAGAGTGCAGTTCGGGCGGCCAATCGGGAGTTTCCAGGCGATCCAACACCACTGCGCCAATATGGCAACCGATGTCGAAGGCTCCAGGTACATCACATACCAGGCGGCGTGGCGGTTGTCAGAGAACCTGCCTGCTGAAAACGAGGTTGCGATGGCTAAAGCATGGGTCAGCGACGCCTACCGCAGGGTTTGCGCTTTGGGACACCAGTGCCACGGCGCTATCGGATTCACCAAAGAGCACAGCATGCAGTTATACTCTCGCAGGGCCAAAGCCGCAGAGCTTATGTTCGGCGACAGCGATTTGCACCTTGAAACTGTTGCCAAGTCCATCGGTTTGTGAATCTAACGCCCTCGGATTGTGAAACCCTAATGCTCTTCTGAGGAGCGGCCCGTGCAAGAGTACGACCGGTATGACGCCGCATACTACGATTTTTTGTCCAGAGGCATGCCCGGCGATGTTGAGTTCTACCTGGAGGAAATCCGGCGAGCCGGTTCTCCCGTATTTGAACTAGGTTGCGGGACGGGTAGATTGCTAGAGCCTATTGCCAGAGAAGGGTTCAATGTCGTGGGGCTGGATAGAGCTCCCTCAATGTTGAAGATTGCCAGAGCCAAGGTTGCCATGCTGCCGCCCGACGTCAGCGCGCTTATCGAGATCGTCGATGGCGATATGCGCGCCATCGCTCTGAACCGACAGTTTAAGCTGGCGATAATTCCTTATCGAGCGTTCCTGCACCTGCTGACTGTCCAGGATCACAGGGCCGCTCTAGCCAGCATTCACGAACACCTGGAGGACGGTGGCAGGCTAGCGTTCAACATCTTTGACCCAGACCTGGAAATGATCGTGGAGCGTTCATCGGACATCGGGGATGCTCTCACGCGGCTGACGGAGTTTGAGACACCCGAGACCGGACGCAAAATTGTCGTATGGGACAGTCGACGATACGACCTTGAACGCCAGATTGTAACCGAATACCGGATATTTGAGGCGTTAAATCCAGATGGCGTAGTGGTGAAAAAGACCTACACGCCTCTAGTTTTGCGGTGGGTCTAGCGCTATGAGATGGAGCATTTGCTGGAACTCTGCGGATTTGAGGTCGAAGCGCTTTACGGCAATTTCATGCGAGGCCCCTATACGCCCGAAGCCGAACAGGTCTGGGTGGCTCGCAAACTGGGCTGAATTAGGGAAATTTCGCGTACCATTGGGTCTTAACCGTCTGGACAGAACACTATCCAGGCTGTATTTGGGACGACTCCTGAGTTCTCTACATACTTGGAGCGGTGGAAGGGTAGTGTCTGGCATGGGGTTTGAATGCGTCCACTGACGACCTTTAAGCTCGTACTTAAGCGCATCACCGACGACTGGAAACTCCTCTTGAGCATCTTCGTCGGTATAACGGTGGCCGCCAGCCTGTTGGCCGGCGCGCCAGTGTACATCCGCACCCTGGAGCGTCAGGGCATCAACACCGCTATTGAGCGGGCGGACCAATCCTACCTCAATATCTTCACCTACGCGCCGTATATCACTCTGAGCAAGGACGAACTAAATTCGACCGAAGCCGCCATTGGTGGCTCCATTGATGACCAAATTTCCGATATTTACCGGGGCCGCGAACGGTATCTGAAAACTCCGACCTACCTGGTTGGCACGCCGCAAAACCCTCTGACTCCGGAGCAGGGCACACGTGTTTCACGAGGATACATGCAAAACATGTCGAACCTTAATGATCACGTCACCTGGCTCAGTGGACGAATGGCGTCTGATGAAGTTGTTCAAACGCCTGGCGGACCGCGCCTTGAGGCGGTCATTGGCGACGTCACTGCCAATGTGTTCGATATCTGGACCGGCGATGTCGTAACTTTCGCTCCTTCATTGAATGACCCGATTCGTGTCACGATGGAGATCGTAGGCGTCCTGGAACCCGCCGACCCTGGAGAAGAGTTTTGGCAGCAGAACGCCAATCTCTTCCTCCAGCCCCAGCCCCTTCAGGAACTACCTGACGTGGGACTCGAAATCGACCCCGATGAGCCTCCCCTGGCACTGTTCATCTCTCACGAAGCGTTGGTTGAAGGGGTGGGCAAAGCTTATCCAGGCAGCTTCGTTAGCTCCACATGGTACATTTCCGTCGACAAAAAGGGCCTCACGCTCTGGTCCAAAGAGTTCGCCCGAGAGCGATTGGCCAGGTTGGAGGCCGACGTAACCAGCGCCATGCGAGGCGCCGCAGTTCTGACCGGCATAGATAAATTGCTCAACGACTTTGAGAGGCGCAGTTTCTTCTCCGGCGTTCCGTTGCTTCTATTGCTGGTCGTGATGGTCATGACCGTTTTGTACTACGTCTCGATGATGGTGTCCTACCTAGTGCAGAGTCGTGAGGACGATGTGGCGCTGCTCAGAAGCCGTGGCGTAACCAACTGGCAACTGGGCCGCCTTTACGCTCTGGAGGGGTTGGCTTTGGTCGTCACGGCTTCAGTGATCGCGCCGTTCCTGGCTTTAGGAGCGGTCGCATATGCAGGGAAGCTGGGGTACTTTCGCGACATCACTTTTGGGGAAACGCTTCCAGTGGCTTTTCACTGGATGCCCTTCGCTGTGGCCGCAGGGACCGGACTGTTGGGTCTGGCGATGTTCGTTCTGCCTGCTGTGATCGGCGCAAGGTCTGGGCTTGTGGCTCATAAGATGCGATCTTCACGTCCCCCTTCGGTCCCGTTCTTCCAGAAATTCTATCTGGATGTCGGTCTGTTGGTGGTAGGAGGACTGATATTTTGGGAGCTTCAGTCAAGGGGCCAGTTGATATCCGGAGGCCTGTTCTCTGACGTTCAGGTGAACGAGGCTCTGCTATTTGCCCCCGTGTTGTTGCTCACGGTGGTCGCTCTGTTGTTCACCCGGTTCTTCCCGCTACTGGTGAGGTTTATCAGCGGCGACTCCTCTGCGTTGATTCATCTAATGGCCGTTGCTTCTTTCGTGACGCTGACGCTGTTCATCATGATCCGAGAGTTAAGGGTCGACACCAGCGTGGAATGGATTTGGGAAGTGGCGCTGATAGGCGGCGTCGCGGCTTTATACTACGGGACCAACCGGACGGAGAGCGTCTGGAATCGAACTGCCGGACTGGTGACACAGGGCGGCCTGATTGCGCTATTGATCTACGCTGATATGCCAGCCAGGGACGACATTCTGTTCTTGCCTACTCTTGCCTTTGCCCTGATCGTTCCGTTTCAGGTTCTCTTCATTGTCCTACGCAGGTTGAATCGCTTTTATCCGGTTTGGGCTTCGATGGCGATCTGGCACATGGCGCGGAATCCCTTGCAATATAGCTGGCTCGTGTTGCTGTTGGTCATGGTGACAGGGCTTGGAATATTGGCCACCACAGTTGGAGGGACACTGGACCGAAGTTACGAGGAACGGATACTGTATGAAGTAGGCTCAGACCTGCGAATGACCGGCGTTCCGACTTACTTTGCGATAGGGAATGATGAGATCAAAGAACGGTTTCTGGCGATTCCTGGTGTGACCTCCATATCACTGGGCCTGCGCGGCGGCGGAATCGTTGGGACCACCTATTCGGGAAATAACTTCAGCGTTTTGGCAATTGAGGCCGAGGAGTTTCCGTACATCGCCTGGTATCGCGATGACTTCTCGGAACGGTCGCTCACTGGCGTTATGCGCGCCCTACATTCAGGCGTCCACGCCGAGCCAATAGACATTCCCGAAGGCGCGCAGAAATTGAAGGTTTGGGCAGACGCCGAGGATTACTACCCGAACATGTTCTTGTGGATGGTTGTCCAAGATCGGCGAGGCGTCTTGGACACCTTAACGCTTGGACCCATGCCTGAGCCCGGATGGACCTTGATGGAGACTACCTTACCTCAGCATCTTGAATGGCCTCTCAGCCTTGTGTCGGTTCAGATTTACGAACCGGTTTTCGGCCCTTCCGGCACGGTGGGAGAGATGTATCTCGATGATATACACGTCGAGTTTGGCAACGGCCGTGAACCTCAGATTCTCGACGACTTCGAAGGGAGCAGTAAGTGGACTACTCTGGCGACTTCCTTGATCTCTTCAGATGTCGTCGGTGTCACCGACGATGCTCACGTCACGGGTCGACGAGCAGGAGTGTTCAAGTTCGGCAAGGACACTGATCAGGGCATTCGAGGGTTCTATCGCAGTCCCAGTGGCGGTCCGGTTCCGGTTGTCAGTAGCGCCTCCTTCTCCAAAACCACCGGGGCTGGCGTCGGAGACGCGATTATCGTGAATCTTATGGGCAGGCTTGTGCCCATACGCATCATGGACACAGTCGATTACTTCCCCACGATGGACCCGTCGCGCAACGGATTTTTGCTGATGGACCTGGACAACGCGCTCAGGCATCTGAACATACTCAGCCCGGTCACGACAGTCCGGCCCAACGAAATCTTCATATCAGAGGTTCCAGGCGCCGAGGAGGAAGTCCACAAGATTGCGTTGTCGCTGGCGCCGTCCCGTAATCAGGTTCACGACCGGGCTAGCCTGGTGGAATCTGTGCGTCTCGACCCTCTGATTACAGCAGGTTGGAAGGCAATGGCGCTGTTGGCTATCGGGGTTATCCTGTTCGCCGCCACGCTGGGTTACGTGACTTACCTGATTTCATTCTCAGCTCAGAGCCGCAGTGAAATGGGATTCTTGCAGGCTCTGGGTCTATCCAAACGCCAGATGGGTTGGCTGTTGAGCGCAGAGCATCTGGTCATTGCGGCCCTGGGACTGCTGATTGGGACAGCGGCAGGATTCGCCATGAGCAACATAATGGTGGCCTCAGTGGCGGTCACCGAACAGGGAACGCCTGTGCTGCCGCCTTTCGTGCTGACCACCGACTGGTCTATCATGGGGCCAGTTTACGCTGCGTTGGTCTTGATATTCACCGGATCGCTGTACTGGCTGGTTCGGACGTCATCCAACGTTGATCTGTACGAAATTTCCAGAATCGAAGGGGAGTGACGAGGTAGCCGTCAGCTAAGAGCGATTATGCTTGGAATAATCCCCAAATTAACCAGAGCCTGGCCATTGGTGGCAAGGCGCAGTTTGACCAACTGGAGGCTATTGTCCACCGTTGTCATAGGCGTGTTGTTGGCTTCCGCGATCATGGCAGGGACGGTCATATACTTCAATGCTCTTAGGGAGTTGGCGCTGGAAAACTCCCTGAACCAGCTCACTACCAACGATACGAACATCGTGATGAAGTCGGACCGTGGCCCGACCACCCGTGAGGAAGCCGCCAAAGTAGTCGGAGTGATGGGCGCAGAGGTGAATCGCAGGGTCCAGTGGTTTCTGCGGGACCAGGTCACAGGCGTCAAAACCGCAACGTTCTTCCTGACACAGCCAGGCAACGAGTCGGTCGCAGGAACTGACAACTCGCGGGGTTACGTTGGATATCTTCCTGATCTGCACGACCACATAACCATCCTGCCAGGAGGCCGCAAACCGGGCGACGCGGCATTGAACGCTCCCGGTGAGGTTGTGGCTCTAGAAGCTCTGGCGCCCGCGGATGCCGCTGCCCGGCACAACGTGGGCGTGGGCGACGCCCTGTCCATCGTTCCATATTGGTCAGATTTTGCCACCCACGCAACCGTCGTGATTACCGGACTGTACCAGCGCGACGATCCAGACCACGAGTTCTGGCACCTTAACGACAGGATATTCCAGGGGTCCACGACCGGCAACTTCCGAACTGTGCCATTTATGGTGACTGAGGAGGCCTACTTCGGGGTTCTGGGCGCCACATTCAGACAGATGGACAGCACTTACGGCAGACTGCTGTACGTCGACCGGTCTAAGCTCAACTCCAATAATTCCACGCTTGCCAGATTCAGCATTGACCTCGTGGAGGACCGGCTGGCGGCGAATTTGTTCAGCTACCGGCAGCTATCATCGCTGAGCGATGCGTTGGAAGATTACGACACTCGGCTGTTTTTTTCCAAGATACCGATGTTCGTGATAATGATCCTGATATCTGTGGTCATTCTCTACTACGTCATAACGCTTTCGTCGTTGGTTGTGGAACAGCAGAAAGGGGAGATCGTTCTTCTCAGGAGCCGTGGCGCAAGCTCCGTCCAGGTATTGGCAGTTTTCGCGATGGAGGGCTTGACCATTGCGCTGATGGCGGTCATCATCGCGCCGTTCCTTGCGGCGGCTGTTATCAGCTTCCTGGGCTACACTCCGGCATTCTCCGACCTCAGCGGGACGAGCAGGCTGTCCGTGAGCCTGACATCTGGAGCGTTTCTGATGAGCGGAGTTGGCGGCATCTTGAGTTTCGCCGCGTTGATGGTTCCGGCTATTCAGGCGTCGAGGCTGGGCGTGACAACTCACAGGCAGGAATCAGCGCGGCCGACCAGCCAACCATTCTATCAGCGGTACTATCTGGACATTCTCCTTCTGGTCATAGGGATACTGCTCTTCAGACAGCTATCATCTCAGGGTTCTGTCGTGGCTGTCGGCGTGTTCGGCAATGTGGCTGTGGACCAACTGCTGTTGGCTGTCCCTGCCGTCATTCTCGTGGCGTCGGCCCTGGTGCTGCTGAGGCTCTTCCCTCTGGTCATGCAGGCCGCCAGTTGGTTGTTATCCAACTTCCTGCCGGCGGGTCTGGTGATAGGATTGTGGCAGATGTCCAGGAATCCTACCCACTACGCTCGATTGTCCTTGTTGCTGATACTTATGGCCGGTCTGGGAATTTTCGCCGCCAGTTTCGGCGGCACATTGAAACTCAGTTTCACCGAGCGAGCGCTGTACTCCACAGGTTCTGATCTGCGCCTTGAGGGCGTCCTGATTAACACCACCGGAGAATCCAAGCCCATCGCCGGCAGCTACGAAGCGCTTCCGACGGTGGATCAAGTCAGCATCAACTTCCGAGGATTTGGCTCTGACCTTTCCAAGTTGTTGGGAAATTCGTACACAATGTTCGCGATCGATGGCGACAAGATGATGGACCTCGGTTGGTTCCGGGACGATTTCTCAACAAAGCCAATGGCTACTATGGTGACCTCTCTCTCGAATCCGACGCCTCCTGTAGGCTTGGACTTGCCGGAGGATGCTGCCGCGATAGGCGTAAACGTCAAGGCAGACAGGCCTCATTCGGGCGTCGTCGTCGCCGCGCGCATCAAAGATACAAATCAGCGGTACTTCACCTACGGTCTCGGAAATCTGACCTCCAACAGTTGGCTTGAATTAGAGAGCGGATTCGAGCGTATAAGCAGATTCAGGAACCAGACTGCTCTCCAACCCGCCAAGCCTCTGACTCTGGTGTCTCTCACGATTTACGAGACAAACGGACGGCACCGCCTTCGGGCAGGCTCCGTGTCAGTTGATGATATATATGTGCGAATGAATAACGGCGATGTGCAGGTGTTGGAGGATTTCGACACTCTGGATGACTGGAGCATACTCAAGGCGGTTCCCGAATCCACTTCGGACGTAATGCAGCCCGCTACTCTCGACGACAAAACCGCGGCCAACTTTATCTGGGTCGAGGGCAGTCCTCTGGTTAGCCGTGGCTTGTTCCGGGGCCCGCCGATGGCTGCCTTGCCTGTGTTGGCCAGCAAGTCATTCTTGAAGAACAACGAGCATCGGCTGGGCGACACCTTCGAGGTTTCAGTGCAAGGTCACAGACTGGCAGTCACTTTGGTGGACGAGGTGGATTACTTTCCGACACTGGACACCTTCAACAAGACTTTCCTAATTAGCGATTTTGAAGCGGTGTCCAGCTACGCCAATCTGGAGGCCAACAACGGTGAATTGAGGCCCAACGAAATTTGGATTTCCACGGACCCAACCACAAATGGCGTCGAGCGGGCAGAATTGGTCGGCATGCTGGCCGAAAATTTGCCCTACATGACGCGGGTCATCCACGACAGGGTCGAGGTGATGGCGTTGTCAAAGGTTGACCCGCTGGTGGAGGCTGGATGGAACGCCTTGCTGTTCGTGGCATTTGCAGCGGTCTTTATTCTGAGTGGGTTGGGTTTCCTGGTGCATGCCTACGTGTCTTTCAAAGGTCGAGAGGTGCAGTTCGCGTTGATGCGAACCATCGGGTTCACAATGAAACAGCTAATCACACTGGTGTTTCTGGAGCAGGCGCTGGTCATCGGAGTCGGATTGGCTCTGGGCACTTGGATGGGGCAACGGCTCGGCGCGACAATGATGCCATTCCTCAGTCACGACGATCAGGGCGTCCAAATCCTGCCGCCGTTTGTAATCGAGATCAATTGGGGGACGCTGGCCATAACATACGCGGCGATGGCCGTGCTGTTCGCCTTAATCATATTCGGTGTGATATTGTTTGTTCGCAGAATTTCACTGCAACGCATCCTTCGCCTCGGAGAGATGTGATTCGCGTTTTGGATATCGACCGCCCGAATCAAACCCAGATGTCTGACCACATGCCTGCAAAACTGAGGTAACAATGACATACATGGACAACAGCCCTTACGTGATGTGTGAGGATCTGTTCAAGATATACAAGATCGCCGACCTGGAGGTCGTCGCCCTACGAGGGCTGGATCTGGCCGTTCAAAACGGCGAGGTCGTCGCAATCGTTGGAGCCAGCGGCAGCGGCAAGAGCACGCTATTGAATATCCTGGCTGGATACGACGCTCCATCGGCAGGCCGCGTCAGCGTTGGAGGCAAAGACCTGCTTCAGATGAGTTCCAGAGAGGTCGAGGAGTATCGACGCATCGACGTCGGATTCATCTGGCAGCAGACCAGCCGAAATATGTTCCCATACCTGACAGCGATGGAGAACGTGACGCTTCCCATGATGCTGACCAACACCCCAGGCAGAGAGCGATCCGAGCGCGCCCGTGACCTGTTGGAACTGGTCGGGCTTGGGCATCGGCTTGACCACACGCCTGAAAAATTGTCCGGAGGCGAGCAGCAGCGCGTTGCCATTGCGGTGGCGCTGGCGAACAAGCCGCCCTTGCTTTTGGCCGATGAACCCACTGGGGAACTGGATGATGCAACCGCCGCCGAGATTCTGGACCTGTTTGGCTCGGTCAACCAGGATATGGGGACCACTATCCTCATCGTCACTCATGACCCGGACATCGCCTACAAGGTTGGCCGGGTGGTGATGATTCGGGACGGCAAGATGTCCACGGAGATTCGCCGCAAAGTGACCTTCGAGCGTATTCAGAGCGAAGCCGACACCGATGCGACATTGGAGGAGTTCGTCCTGGTGGATGCCAGTGGCAGAATCCAGATTCCTCAGGATTACCTAGATCAGATCAAAATTGGAGAACGGGCTAGAGTCCAGATCGAGAACGGGACCGTCACATTGCGACCAGAGGAGTAAACTATTGAGCAGAGTCCTACCACTGATTTCCACCATTGACCTCTGGCGCACCTACCAGTTAGGCTCCGAGGAAATTAACGCGCTTCGAGGCGTCAATATGACCGTCATGCCCGGCCAGTTCATCGCTGTTGTCGGCAGGTCAGGCTCGGGTAAAACCACGCTGTTGAACATCTTGGCGGGACTGGACAAACCAACTTCCGGTCAGGTGCTGTTCGAGAACCGCGACATCGCCGCAATGAACGAACACGACCTGACCGAGATACGGCGGCACAAGATAGGATTCGTGTTCCAGAGCTTCGGACTGCTGCCTCTGTTGTCTGCTTTCGAGAACGTGGAGCTTCCTTTGCGGATAGCCGGCGTCCGGACGCGGGAGCGAGAGGAACGCACCAGGGAGGCTTTGGAGATGGTCGGACTGTGGGGTCGTGCGAAGCATCGGCCCTACGAGCTTTCAGGCGGAGAGCAGCAGAGGGTTGCCATCGCCAGGGCGGTAGTCAACAATCCCCCCCTCATTCTTGCTGACGAGCCAACCGGCGAGTTGGACTCGACCAATGCAAGAGCAATCTTCGGGCTATTCAAAGAGATGGTGCTAAAACAGGGCATCAGCGTCCTGTCGGCGACCCATGATTCGACTCTGCTGGCAATGGCGGACGAAGTAAAAGAAATCCGCGACGGCCACCTGAACGACGCCACCGATTTGGGCCAACGCTACCGGGATTAGTCAATCAGCCTGCGACCAACTTTACCCGCGCATTCACAGGCTGTCTTCGATGCGAAATGAAGCATAGTGAAGATTGTTGCGCGTGAGTCTTGCAGTTACGCGCGGCAATCGGCCTCCGTCTTGGTCATTAGCTGCTGCGAGTGTGTGTCATGATCGTCAGCGCGAAATGCCAGGTCATAATCTTTCATGTTAACTGAACGCTCGTTTGATGCCGGCGAGGTGACGATAAATTACGCGCAAGGGCCTGCAAACGGGCCTCCGCTGGTATTGCTCCACGGCGGCACCGATCGGTGGGCTGCATTCGAGTCGGTTATTCCAGCGTTGAGTGAGGAATGGCACATTTATGCGCTGGATTTCCGGGGCCACGGTAAATCGGGCAGGGTTCCGGGGGCATACCGAATTCCACAATATGCGTCCGACATCGTTTCCTTTCTCAGAAACCACATCGACGAGCCTGCAACTCTGTTGGGGCACTCCATGGGCGCTGATTCGTCTCTGTGGATAGCCGCAGAGGCTCCCGATACGGTTCGGGCGGCAGTGCTGGAAGAACCCCTGTATTCGCACGGTGGCACTCGGATAAAAGAGTTCGCGGTGTACCCAAGCCTTCTAGCGTTTCAGGCCGCGATTTCGACTCAAGGTTCAGCGCGGGACATAATGAGCGAACTGACACGCCTCAGGCCCAACTGGCCGGAGTCGCTGATCAGGGAGAAGGCCGAATGCCTGTCGATTCTCGATCCTGACGTTCTTTCGCTAATTGTCGAGGGACATCACACGGACGGCTACGATACCGAAGACCTGCTGCCTCGAATATCGGCTCCCGTTTTGATGATACAAGGCGACCCTGAAAGAGGCGGCCTGCTAAACGACTCTGAAGCCCAGCGAATGCAGTCTCTACTGAGAGACTGCACCTTCGTGAAAATGCCTGGGTCAGGTCACGAGCCCCACAATCGCCAGACAGACAAATTTCTTGAGATTTTCAAAAGGTTTTTCGACGGTTCGTAATTTCGGCCTTCTCGTCGTCGCGCACGCTCAGGCGCCTGCGTTGAAATTTAAGATATGTGATGTGGCGCAGAATCCATATGTTCTTGATCAACTCATCTCCATGCATATCTGATACCCTAAGCGGCAACTAAATCAAGGAGGCGACAGAGCAATGAGAACCAACCTGATTCGACAGAAACTGGAAGCCGGAGAACCCACCCTCAGTACTCATATCCACAGCGTATGGCCCTCTGAGGTAGAAGCCCTCGGCCACACCGGAATGTACGACTATGTTGAGTTCGTGGCCGAGTACGGCCCTTCAGATCTGCACGACCTGGACAACTTGTGTCGGGCCGCCGAGCTTCACAATATGGGCAGCATGATCAAAATCGACCAGAGCCTCATGCCATTCCTGGCACAGCGAGGCATCGGGGCCGGTTTTGAAAGCGTGCTGTTCACCGATGTTCGAAGCATGGACGAGGTGCTTGAGTGCATCCAGGCCGCGCGACCTGATCACCCCGACCACGGCGGACTCTACGGCGTCGCTACCCGCCGCAACTCTTTCATGGGCTACGGCGGGTCGCCGGAGTACGTCGAGTCTGTGGCAGGCACGGTGCTGGCTTTCATGATCGAGAAGAAGGGCGCAGTCGACAATCTTGAAGAAATCTTGGAGCATCCGGCAGTCGAGATGGTGCAGTGGGGCGGAGCTGATTTCTCAATGAACATTGGCCGTCCACGCGAGACGACGCATCCTGAGGTGGTCGCGGCACAAGAGAAGACTTTCAAGACTGCCATCAAGATGGGCGTGCCTGCGAGGGCAGAAATTGGATCGGCTGACGAAACTAAAAAATATCTGGACTGGGGCGTTAGGCACTTCTCGGTAGGCACAGATATTTCCATTCTCTACTCATTCTGGCGCACAGAGGGCGAGAAGATACTCAGAGCTTTGGAAGGCGAATAGCCGTCACGGTTCGAGTAACAGCGCAATGAATCAAACGGCAGACGTAATTGTCGTCGGAGCCGGCGTGGTAGGATGTTCTGTCGCCTACTATCTCGCCTCCAGCGGCGCGAAAGTCGCGTTGGTGGAGCGTGAGGCCATAGGCAGCGGAGCGTCCGCCCACGCCACAGGCTCCCTCAGCATCCTGGGCGCGGAGTTCTCGCCCGGCGCGTCCTTCGAGCTTGCGCTTGCAGGGTACCGTCAGTTCATCGACCTGGTTCCTAGTTTGGAGTCAGAGACCGGCGCAAATCTGCTCTACCAACGTCGCGCATCTCTGAGACTCGCGCTTAACGAGGACGAGGTAGGCCTCATCAAAGCGATGATGGAGTGGCAGCAGCAGTCGGCGCGTATCAGATGGATCGACGGCGATGAGGTTAGACGCATCGAACCGCGTTTGTCGCCTGACATTCGAGGGGCGGCGAATGAAGATGAATCCGCGCAATTGGATAGCTACCGCCTCAACCTCGCCCTGGCCCAGGGCGCGGAACGTCACGGCGCAGAGATAGCCCTTCGGGAGGTTGTGGGCCTGTTGACTCACAACAACCGAGTCAATGGAGTGCAAACAACCGGAGGCGACATATCTGCTGACATGGTCGTCGTGGCGACCGGAGAATGGAGTTCGGTGTTCGGAGATTGGCTGGGTTTTCCGGTGCCAGTGCGGCCTCTGAAGGGCGAGAGGTTGATGCTTCGATACGACGGGCCGCCGTTGCCTGTCCTGATAAGCTCTCCGATGAGGGGACACATGATCAGCCGTCTGGACGGCCTGTTGAGCGTAGGAAGCACCGGAGGGCGAGATTACGACCAAACGGCCATGTTCGCGACCAGAGAGTCCCACGTCCGCCCTACCGAGGCAGCGAAGCTGGAACTGCTTCAGAGAGCCATCGATGTGTTTCCGGCTTTGCAGGATGCGGAACTGGTGCAGCAACTTGCAGGCTCCCGTCCACTGAGTCCTGATAGATTGCCGATACTCGGGCCGGTCCCTGGCTGGGATGGGATAATGTTGGCGACGGGCCACACGACTAAAGGCATCCATCTGGGGCCGATAACCGGACGCATCATATCCAATTGGATCCTCCAGGGACAGCCTGACGTCGATTTCGATATGAACCCGTTCCTGCCAGATAGATTCGCAGATATGACCCAGGCGGATTTCCAACTCAGCGGACAACGCGTGGAGGAGTGACCACGCGGTTCACGATGCCGAGCCGAAGTGAAGCATCTGGCCGAGTCCAGTGCGACTCTTATGTCACAGACGACGAGATTCGTCATCTGCGGATTCAGAATGACAAGTCCTGACACTTGATCCCTGACAACCGATCCCCAGAGGAACCCCAAATGAAAAAGATACTTGTGACCGGCGCGGCTGGGCAGATAGGCTCGGAGTTGGTCCCAGCCCTCCGAGAGCGGCACGGTGGCGAGAATGTCATCGCGGCTGGACACAGGACGCCCCTGCCTGCCGACGTTCAGGAGTCCGGCCCGTCCATCAAGCTGGATGTGACCAGCGCTGCCGAAGTAATGAAGGCCGTGGGCGAACTCGGTATCGAAACCATCTATCACATGAGCAGCATCCTGTCCGCGCTTGCTGAATCGAACCGCCAGATTGCCTACGCGGTTAACATCAACGGAACGTACAACATTCTGGAGGCGGCAGTCTCTCATAACGTCGGGCAAGTTATCATCCCAAGTTCCATCGCCGCTTTTGGCCCGGACACCCCCCAGGAGAACACGCCGAACGAGACCATTCAGCGTCCCAACACTCTTTATGGCATATCCAAGGTGTTTGGCGAGCATCTTGGCAACTACTATCATGAGAAGCTGGGACTTGACGTTCGGGGCCTGCGCCTGCCGGGAATCATAAGCTGGAAGACCGAACCGACGGCAGGCACCACAGACTACGCCGTTGCCATCTTCTATGGGGCCATTCGAGAGAAAAAGTACACCTGCTACCTGGGCCCGCACACGCGCCTGCCCATGATGTATATGCCTGACTGCATCAAGTCCATAATCGATCTGGCGCAGGCCGACGGTTCGGGCCTCAAACATCACGCCGACTTCAATGTCGGAGCGGTCAGTTTCACTCCATCGGAGATTGCCGAGGCAGTGGCTGCCAGAGTCGAGGGATTCGAGATGGACTACAAGATCGACCCCATGCGACAGGCCATCGCCGACTCGTGGCCGGACTCTTTGGACGACACAGCAGCGCGAGAGGAGTGGGGTTGGACCCCCTCATACGACCTGGATTCTATGAGCGACGATATGCTAAAAAACCTGAAGATCAAGCTTAGTGACGGAGGCTGAGAAATGAGACTCGAAGGCAAAGTGGCGATTATCAGCGGCGGGGCGCGAGGGATGGGCGCGGCAGAGGCCAAATTGTTCGCTCGCGAGGGCGCAAAAGTCATCATTTGTGACGTTCTGGAAGACGAAGGCCGACAGACCGAGGCCGAAATCAACGAAGTCGGCGGCGACGCGGTGTTCGTCAAGCTGGATGTTACCAGCCAGGACGAATGGGAAAATGCTGTCAACACGGCGATCGAACGCTTCGGCAAATTGGATATTCTCGTTAATAACGCAGGCATCATCGTGCAGTCAACCATCGAGGACATGACTGTCGAGTTGTGGGACAAAGTGATGGACGTGAACGCCAAAGGCGTGTTCTTGGGCACAAAGACCGCTATACCTCACATGAAAGAGGCGGGCGGCGGCTCGATAGTCAACATATCATCCATCAGCGGCATTGTCGGTCAGGACAACGTGAACGCCGGATACAACGCCTCTAAGGGCGCGGTTCGGATATTCACGAAAGCCGCCGCTGTTCAGTACGCGAAAGAGAACATCAGGGTCAACTCCATACATCCGGGCCCAATTGCGACGCCCATGACCGCAGAAGGCAGGGCCGATCCCGAACGAGTCGCGCTGACTCTTGACCGGACGCCTTTGGGCAGGTACGGCGAACCCGAAGAGGTCGCCAACGCCGTGCTGTTCCTCGCCTCAGACGAGGCGTCCTACGTGACTGGCTCCGAGATTGTGGTTGACGGCGGCTACACCGCTCAGTAGCTGTCAGACGTCAGCAATGAGCTTTCAAACCGACAGGAAGTTATGACGCCAATCAAAGACACCACGATGCAAGAACTTATCGCCCGCTATCCGGTGATTCTCTTCGATTCGTTCGGAGTGCTGGCAAGCTCCAACGCCGTGCTGCCCGGAGCCGTGGAGCTTATTGCCAACCTGAACGCGATCGCCAAAACGTACTTCGTGCTTACGAACGACGCCTCGGCCCTGCCGGAGTCCAGGTCTGAGAATTACGCCAAGCTCGCCCTGAACATCAAACCGGAGCAGATTATCACCTCCGGGGGCCTGCTAAGTCGGTATTTCGCCGACGAGCATCTTCAGGGATTGCGGTGCGTAATTCTGGGGCCGGAGGACAGCGTCCGTTACGTCCAGATTGCAGGCGGCGAATTCGTGCCAATCGGAGCGGATTTCGACGCGGTGGTCATCGGAGACCAGTCAGGGTTCCCATTTTTGGAGACGATGGATCAGGTGATGACCGACCTGTTCCGCAAGACCGACAAAGGCGAGAACGTCCGTCTAATACTTCCCAACCCGGACCTCATCTATCCCGACGGCGACGGTTTCGGTTTCGCCAGCGCCAGCATTGCTATGCTGTTGGAGTCGGCTCTGAAGCTCCGATATCCAGAGCGAGATGACCTGCATTTCATCCGCTTAGGCAAGCCCCACGAAGCGATCTTCGCCGAAGCCTTGCGACGCTCTGGGACTCGCGATATGGTGATGATTGGAGACCAATTGGAAACCGACATAAAAGGAGCAAATGACTTCGGCCTGGACTCGGTTCTGGTGGGCACGGGAATCGCGGCGCTCGACCTGTCCTGGGCGCCTGAGTCGATGAGGCCAACCTACACGCTGCGGTCGCTGTGATCTGAAAATACCGACGGATGAGATGATGCCGCCGTTCGTTCACTTTCAGCTATAGATTGCAGTCTCGCCGCCGTCGAGGTAGATGATCTGGCCGGTCATCCAGTCAGATGCCTGGCTGGCCAGGTAGACGGCCAGCAACCCGAGGTCTCGCAGGTTGGTCAGTCTTCCCAGAGGGATGTTTGATACCGCTTCTTGGTACTTTCCTGGAACGTTCAGGCCGTCGTCTGTCATCTCGGTTACGAACCATCCAGGACCTATGGCATTTACGTTGATATTGAACTGGCCCCACTCATTGGCAAGCGTTTTTGTCAGCATCTTCATGCCGGCCTTGCTGACCTGATAGGCCGAACCGTAAGGCTCGGCGAGGATGGCGCTCGTGGAAGATATGTTGATGATCTTGCCTGAACGCCGCTCCAACATCTGAGGCGCGACGGCGCGGTTGACGTACATGCAACTGCTCAAGTTGGTGTCGATGACCCTGTGCCAAGTATCGTCGGCTAGCCTTCGAGAGGTTTGCGAATTTGCTTCGCCGTCGGGCAGAGGCACGAGTGGCCCGCCTCCGGAGATTCCGGCGTTGTTGACCAGGATGTCGATGCGGGCCAACGATTCAGTTGCCTGAGACACCATGTCGTCAACCTGCTGGGAGTCGGAGACGTCGGCCTGTATCGGGACTGCGCGACGGCCCAGCCCCCTGATCTCGTCGGCGGTCTCCTCGATGCGGTCAAGCCGTCGAGCGGCGACTGCCACATCCGCGCCTGCCTCGGCAAGCACGAGGGCGATCTCTTTCCCGATGCCGCTGGACGCTCCGGTCACCAGCGCCGTTTTGCCTTCCAGGTTGAAATCAGAGAGCATCGTGAGTTCTCCACTTTAGTCTGGGGTTGACCCGGACCGCTTAATCCGACACCTGAACGCCTGACAACCTAGCCCGGCTGTTCAAGCTCCATCGGGTTGTAGCAGGCCAGCAGGTGACCCTCTTCGACTTCCAGGAGTTTGGGGCGAGGGCTGGTGCGGCACTCTGCTGTGGCTTTCAGGCATCTGTGCAGGAACGGGCATTGATCGGGCGGGTCCAGCATTATTGGAGGCGCGCCTGGCAGCGGCTTCAGGGATTGGTCGGGTGAGTCAATCCTAGGCAGAGCTTGGAACAGTCCCCAGGTGTAGGGGTGCATGTGTCGCCGGTACAGCGTCAAAGTGTCCGCGTATTCGACGATTGAACCGCCGTACATGACGGCCACCATCTCGGCCATCTGTGCGATGACACCCAGGTCGTGGGTGATCAGCATGATCGCGGTGCCGTTCTCCTCCCGTAGTCGTCTGAGCCGGTGGAGAATTTCGGCTTGCAGAGTGACATCCAGGTTGGATGTTGGCTCGTCAGCGATCAGAATGCGAGGCTTCAGAGCGACTCCGATTGCCAGCAGGACGCGCTGGGCCATGCCGCCGCTTAGCTGGAAAGGGTAGCGGTCCAGCATCTCGTTTGCATCGGGAATGCCCATCTGGGACAGCAGTTCGGCTGCAAATGCCCTGGCCTGACGTTTGGACATATCGGTATGCTCAAGCATCAATTCCTCGACCTGTTTGCCAACTGAAATAACCGGATTCAGGGCCGCGCCGGCGTCCTGGAAAATCAGCGAAATCTCTTTGCCCCGGATTCGTCGAAGCTGGGAGACAGGCATATTGAGAAGGTCTTGTCCATCGTAGGTGATCTTTCCTTTGACCACGTCCCCCGGAAAGGGCACTAATTGGAGAATGGAAAGCGCCGTCATTGTCTTCCCAGAGCCGCTTTCGCCCACGATCCCTAACACTCGGTTCTCGTGGAGAGACAGCGAGATGCCATTGACAGCTTTGACTATTCCCTCGTTCGTAGAGAAATAAGTGTGGATGTCTTCAATTTCAAGCAGGGCTGGCATGTTGCCCTCTCCTCAACCTGTGGGACGGTTGATGGGCAGTCTCATATGGTGACAATTGGTCCTGAGCCAGGAGTTTGGCTGGACGCTCAGTGTTTGTGAGCGCTAGTTCGATTACTAAGTACGATGGGACTGAACCGCCCGGACTTCAATTCTTCGATCATGTCATCCAGTCCGGTGATGTCGCGTTCAAACTCAGTTGCGAAGGTTCCCAGGTCTTCCAGGCGGTGGGCATCACTGGCTCCTGTGCCAGGAAGGTCGAACCACTTCGCCATCTCAAAAGAGAAGGCGTTTTCCTCTTCGGAGCCTCTGCTGTTCAGCACTTCCACTCCGTCGATAATGTCGAAAATGGTGTTTCGAGATGCGCGCTCTAGCATCTCATAGTAGGCTGCCTGGTCTGTGTCAGCCTGCTTTCGATAGGTGCGTCGATAGGGGTGGGCGACCACCATCGCGCCGCCTTCTTGCTCAACGTGCCGCTGAACAAAGGACGCACGGTGCATCCCGAATATGTAGTTCTTGAGACCATAAACTAACAAGTGACCATCTTCGGTAGTTACTTCGCAACCTGGGATTACAAGAAAATCGTGTCGCTTGGACAGGTCGTCGACTTCGGTGTGATCCCAGAACCCGTCGTGGTCGGTTATGCAAACGCCGTCGAGGCCGATTCGCTTTGCCTCCTCTATCAACTCGTCCGCCGTGATAAAACTGTCAACCGATGTTGGAAACGTGTGTGTGTGGATGTCTATTATCAAACGTGGTTCTCCGGGCCTCATCAAATTGAGATTCGCCATAGTTTGGCGCTTTGAAAATCCAAAGTCAAGTGAAGACCATACTTGAGTTGTATCGTATCAATGTTACTGATATACTATGGGCAGTAATATTCAGTCGCTAACACAGAATACGTCGCGACCTCAACGTATAGATCAAGGTGAATACGAGATGGTATTAAGGCCAGAAAACTTCACGGAACAGGCGCGAGAAGCCATAGGAGCTTCTCAGGAAATCTTGCGTCAACTACAGCATAGCCAGTGGGACTCTGAACACATTTTAATGGCGCTTCTGGATCAGGACAAGGGCGTTGCAATCGACATTATGACTGAGATGGGCGTCTACGTGGACGCGATCAAAACCAGACTCACCGCAATTCTTGGTAAGGCACCTAAGGTGGCGTCCCAGACCAACCAGATATTTGTGACTCCCAGGGTCGAAGCGCTGCTGAACCGCTCGAAGGTTGAAGCAGACCGGCTCGGCGACGATTTCATCGGCACCGAGCATCTATTTATCGCCCTCACTCAGGAAGAGCAGGGCGGGGTGGCCGAGGTTCTGAAGCAGCACAACGTCGACACCGAGCGGGTCTATCAGGCCCTCCAGAAAATCAGAGGCGACCACCGTTTGGACGATCCTAGCGCCGAGAACCGGTACCGCTCGCTGGAGCGCTTCAGCATCGATCTGACCCAACTCGCCAGGGATGGGAAGCTGGACCCGGTGGTCGGGCGCGAAATGGAAGTCGCCCGCGCCATGCAGACTCTGATCCGTCGCACCAAGAACAACCCTGTCATGATCGGCGGGGCCGGCGTTGGCAAGACTGCCATCGCTGAAGGGTTGGCCCAGGCCATTGTTGGCGGAAACGTGCCCGAAGAGTTGGCGGGCCGCAGGCTGTTGGCCCTGGACATGGGATCACTGGTTGCGGGCGCCAAGTTCCGTGGCGAGTTCGAAGAGCGTCTCAAGGCCGTGATGGACGAGATCAAACAGGCTCAGGGCGAGATAATCCTGTTCATTGACGAGATACATACCGTGGTCGGCGCGGGCGCTGCTGAAGGGGCTATCGACGCCTCCAACCTGATGAAGCCTGCCCTTTCCAGGGGCGAGCTTCAGTGCCTGGGAGCCACTACCGAGGACGAGTACCGCCGATATATTGAGAAGGACGCGGCGCTGGAGCGCAGGTTCCAGCCGATTCTGGTAGAGGAGCCGGATACTGAAATAGCCGTGGACATGCTCAAGGCTTTGCGGCCCAAGTACGAGGCCCACCACAATGTGAAAATCCTGGACGATGCCTTAGAGTCGGCGGTGCGCCTGAGTCAGCGTTACATCTCAGACCGCCTCCTGCCGGACAAGGCTGTTGACCTCATCGACGAGGCGGCAAGCAAGCTCAGGATGGACGCACAGGCGTTGCCCTCCGAGGAGATTCGAGAGCAAGAGGCCGAGTTGGACCGTCTGGAGAGTGAGGAGCGTTCTGCGTCTCAGCGGGCGGACTACGAACAGGCAGCCGAGTTACGCTCCGAGCGTCTGCGGATGCAGTTCGAATATGAACAGGCCTGCGCGGATTCGACTGGCAACGCCGGAGAAACCGAGGTCACATCCGAAAGTATAGGCAGTCTGATCGCCACCTGGACAGGCATCCCCGTCGACCGACTGCTGGAGAGCGAAGCTGAAAAGCTGCTGCACATGGAAGAACGGCTGCATGATCGCGTGATCGGTCAGGAGGCGGCAATCGTGGCCGTGTCCGACGCGGTGCGTCGCGCCAGGGCCAGCCTGAAGGACCCGAAGCGTCCCATTGGGAGCTTCATATTCCTGGGGCCGACCGGCGTTGGCAAGACCGAGCTTGCGCGGTCGTTAGCCGACTATCTGTTCGATGACGAGTCGAACATGGTGCGTATAGATATGTCCGAATACCAAGAGAAGCATACGGTTTCCAGGCTCATCGGAGCGCCTCCCGGATATGTGGGATTCGAGGAAGGCGGACAGCTAACTGAGGCTGTGCGTCGTCGCCCCTTCCGCGTGGTGCTGTTCGACGAAATCGAGAAGGCTCACCCGGACGTGTTCAACGCCCTGCTCCAGATTTTGGAGGACGGACGACTGACCGACGGCCACGGCAGGACGGTGGACTTCCGCAATACCTTGATTATCATGACCTCCAACTTGGGCACCGGACTGGAGAACAAGGAGCCTGTAGGTTTCTTGAGAGACGTCGATGGCGAGGAATCGAAGCGTCTGAGGGCCAGCGTCGACGATGCGTTGAAGCGGGCATTCAGGCCCGAGTTCCTGAACCGCATCGACGAAATTATTGTCTTCGACGCGCTGTCAAAAGACCAAATTCACGAGATCGTGGATCTGATGATAGTCGAAGTCGGGGAAAGGCTTGAGGAGCATGGCGTGACAATCGAACTTACTGGGGCGGCCAAAGACTGGTTGGCCGACGAGGGTTACGACAGCCAGTACGGAGCGCGTCCTCTTCGCAGGGCAATACAGCGGCACATCGAAAATCCGTTGTCCAAGCTCATTCTGGCCCAGGAGTTCTCAGAAGGCAGTCACATAATCGCCGACGCTGGCGACGACGGCCTGATGTTTAACAAAACGGAATCTCCGTTTGAGGCGCTTTTGGTGTAAGATCTGCAACTAGGTCTCGACTGACATTGACGAGAGTTCCGATCATCCGGGACTCTCGTCTTTTCATTTCCAGTCGTTGGCTGATATTCTGATAGTCAGAAACGTAGAAGAGCTTGAAGCAGATATTCATTCATGCCGCCGAAGAGACGTTGATTCTACCGGCCATTGACGACTGGAAACCTGGGTTGGTTGTTATGAGACATGCACGAGTTAATATATGCTAGCTAACGTTGGAGAGTCCAAGTTCGTTGATATCGACGGCGTCAACACCCATTACGTGGTGGCGGGCGAGGGCAGTCCGGTTTTGCTCGTTCACGGACTGGGCGCTTCGATGGTCGTGTGGCGAGAGAACGTCGCTGCCCTGGCCCAACGGTTCAAGGTGTACGTCATCGACCTCCCTGGTCACGGCGACACGGACAAACCTGATATCGAGTACGACGCCGAGTCAACGGTCGAGTATATTCGCAAGTTCGTGGAGTTTCTGGGCGTTGGGAAGATCGCGTTGGTGGGCAACTCGTTGGGCGGCGGATTGGCCCTGATGACAGCGCTGGCGCACCCCGAGATAGTATCTAAACTGGCTCTTGTGAGCAGCGGGTCGCTGGGTCGTGAGGTGTCCATTTGGCTTCGACTGCCCAGCCTGCCAGTGATTGGCGAGATTGTGACCAACGGCCCCGTGGACAGCACCGAATTTATGCTTCAAAAGGCGTTCTTCGACAAGAGCCTTGCAACAAAAGAGCTAGTCGCGGAACTTCGACGCACCAACAGCCTGCCGGGTGGACGCAAAGCCGTTCTAAAGATCATCCGAAACTTTATTTCGTTGTTGGGCGTAAAGCGGCAGTATGTCCGTGCCAGAGACGTTGGCCGTCTCGAAATGCCAATCCTGATCGTCTGGGGCGCAGAAGATAAGGTGATACCTCCAAAGCACGCGTATCGAGCAGCCAGAAACAACAGCAGAGTTGATCTGCACGTGTTTTCTAACTGTGGCCATATGGCACAGTTAGAGCGTCCTTTAGAATTCAATAGAATTGCGCTGGAGTTTTTGTCTGAGTGACGTATAATTCCATTGGGCGTCACGAGAGTTGGCGACTGTCAGGCCTAGAATAAGGCTCCCGCAGTTCGCTCAGCGGTCGGCGAGTTTTTCACGGTTGGACTTTGATCGCTGCAATCGTGAATTTCTCTGAAACCAGAGAGTTGTTACTATCCGTACTATATATTCGTATAGTCGCATCTTCTCGACAGTCCGTGACACCCGCCGTTTGAAGTAGAATCTCCGGTTCGTCTGTTCATAGGGGCTTGCCCAATTGCGAGATCAGGTCTCGAAACAACCCAATGCGTGGGCCAAATTTTGGTTGAAGAACCAACGATCGCTGTCCATCGCCTTTTTGATAGCGGCCCTTGCTTTTGCGGTGGTGGTGTGGTCTCTGAGATCGTACATTTCTCCGGCGAAGCTCGGAGGATACCCCGGAGTTTTCTTCCTCGCCTTTTTCGGCGCGGTTTCGATGGTGCTGCCAGTGCCGGGGCTGATATCCGTGTGTGGATTGAGCGTGACTCTAAATCCAATTGCGCTGGGAGTGTTGTTGGGCGCAGGCGAGACCCTGGGCGAAACGTCAGGTTACGCAGTCGGCTACGGTGGAGACACCATATTCGAACGATTTGCTTTCTATCGTAATCTCAAGCCCAGAATGCAGGTCTGGATGCAGAAGCGCGGGTCGCTGCTGGTGTTCCTGGTGTCCGTGATTCCCAACCCGATCGTTGACGTCGTCGGCATCGCCGCCGGTTCGGTGCAATTCCCATTTCGCCGCTTCTTGATGATCGTTTTGGCCGGAAAGACGACCAAGGGTTTGCTCGTGGCTTACACGTGCCAATACAGCATAACGTTCCTGCCCTGGGTGTCTTGAACGTTGAGAACAGCCGAATTGCGGTTACACGAACGTCAGAATCTGCGCTGGATTCCCGACGGTGATGTCGTGAACCTCATCCGCCGTGAAGCCCTTCCGCCTCATCCTCGGAACGACGTTTTCCAGGAAGTGGCCGTAGCCGTGTCCGCCGTACTTCGTCAGGCGGTGCTTGGTGCAGATGTCGTGAGCGACAACGATGCGTTGCCCGTAGTTCTCCTCGTGGACCATCCTTCTGATGACGTCCATGCGTTGGGCGTCGCTGGGCATGTCGAAATCTGACAGGGGATAGTACGATGACTCGTTTCCGAACAGGTCCCACTCCAAGTAGCAGCCGGTGGATGCCAATCGCTGAAGAGTCTCGAATTTGGTGACGGTCCTGTCCAGGTGCCCCATAATGACACGGCTGACGTCGGCTCCTGATTCGGCAAGTACCTCAATTATCTCGGCCGGCGCGTTCTCGTCGCGGCCCGGATGAATCAGGATGGCCGAGCCGGTTTCCTGCTGAGCGACGGCCGAGGCGTGCAAGACCTTGCGTTCGTTGTCGGTAAGCGGCCATGTGCAGCCGACCTCGCCAATTATCCCCGCCTTGACGCCGGTGTCGCCCACGCCGTCCTCAAGCTCGCCGATAATCTGGCGTGTCAGGTCGTCGACGCCTCGGGAATCCATGTCTTCGGGATGCACCGCGTCTACGTAAAACCCCGCGCCCATTATTATGTTGATGCCCACGTCGCGGGCAATCCGAGTCAACGCGAGCGGGTCACGCCCGATTCCTAGAGTGGTTGCATCAACGATGGTCCCGCCGCCAATCCGCTTGAACAACCGCGCCTCGTCGGTGGCGACATCCTCGTCCATCAACATGACGTTATCCAGATTGGAGTAGTGGTTGTAGCGCACCCAGCCGACATTCTCCAGCGTGATCGGCTCCATCGACCGATGCTGAACAGATGCGTCAGCAGGCGGATTGAACATCACGCGGAAGTCGATTAACAGATGCTCGTGAGTCATGGTTGGCCCCAGGCTCTGAGGATCGACGAGGCCGAGGACGGTCTGGGCTTTGCCTTTTTTGAGGTTATCGGACACGGCGGGTTACTCCATTGTTTGAGATGGGTCGGACGAGCGCAGGCCCGCCCTGACGGGGATTGAGGCTAACATCGTCGTCTCGAACCGGTCAAGCAAAATAAGATTTACCAAAAACCGACCCTACTCCATTTTGCGGAACGCGGGGTTGGCGAACATGAATATCACTGTGCCCAGAGTGAGGAGTAGTCCGCTTAAGAACAGCGCGTCAGCCGTCGAGTTTCGATACTCGGCCAATGCGCCCAGCGGCAGAGAACTTACCGGCATGATGCCGAAGGTCATCATGCCGAGGCTCATCATGCGGCCTCGCATCTCTGGCGCGGCCATTGTCTGCATAAGCGTCATATTCATCGACATGAAGATTGAACTCACCGCGCCCATCGTGAGCAGGAATGGAATCGCCATTGTGTAGTTGGTCACATAAGCGAAAAGGGCTAGGCTGATTCCCCATATGAAAGCAGACCAAAGCAAAAGGGCGCCTTTGCGCTTGGTGTTGGATATTTGCGCCAATCCCAGCGTACCTGCAAGCGCTCCGACTCCCATGATGGTCATCAAGATTCCGAGACCGTCGGATTCTACCCCAAGCGCTTCCACAGCCCATGCGGGGAGCAAGGACCAGTAGGAGAACCCGAACAGCGTTGCAATCAGGACTATAATTACCAGCCCAAGAAGCCTGGGATTTGCTATGGCGTAGGCGAACCCTTCTTTGATGTCTCCTGCGACGCCTTTGCGGGGAGCCTTGGATGATATCGCATTCGTGTTTACCAGCATTATGGAGACGGCAGATAGCACGTAAATTCCCGACACCAGCAGGAAAACGCCGCCAGTGCCCATGAACAGAATCAGGAACCCAGCAACAGCCGGACCGATGATTCGAGTCAGATTCATCCCTGAGTTGTTGAGCGATATGGCGTTCATCAGACTGCGTTCAGGCACGACTTCAGAGACCATAGCCGCGCGACTGGGCATGTTAATGCCCATCATCGTGCCGTTGACAACTCCCACCGCCATAACGTGCCAGAACTCCACATACCCTGTGACCGTCAACACCCCCAGGAGCAATGTCATAAGGAAATTGCCGGTCTGGCTGGTGACAACTAGATACTTTTTAGAAATACGATCCGCCAACGCGCCGCCGATGAGGGACGAGAATGTGGACGGGACGGCGAAGGTCACCATAACAAGCGCCAGCGCGAAGGGCGAGGCGTCCCGTAGTTCCACGACTAGCCATCCACGGGTAATCATCTGCATGTTCATTGCCAGGAACGATATAAACGATCCAGCCCAAAGCCACCTGAAGTCGCGATATTGGAGCGATTCGAACATGGTATATCGTGTAGGGGAGGATAGTGGGGGTTTCTTCTCGGGTGTGGGCGCGGAGGATGTCGGAGGAGTTAGCGTTCGTTGGTCCAAGTCGGTTCTCACCAGAATAAAAAATACAGAAATAAAATACAGGAGTACAATGGGAAAGGTTACACTCATGACGCCAATCGGTCAAGCTGTTTGGTGGTTATATGATTTCTGGAACACCCCGACCTTTTCGATCATCCGCGTGGCTCATTCGACGTTTGTGAGGCGCCCTTGACACTCGTCCAACAGCGGATAGAATTGACGCGCTGTCAATTTGGAAAGGCAGCAAACGGAACTTGTGAGAGGCTTCCCTACGAACTACTTGGACAAAGACATCACCTTCGAGGGGAATGGAGCGCAATTTGGCTTCCGGCCTGCTGGGTCCGCCTTGAACCAGGGCCGGGTGCTTCTGCAGCAATCTGAGCTCGACCCCTTCTGGGCGCTTCCTGGTGGAAGAGTTGAGATGCTAGAGTCGGCAGAAGACGCTCTGAGGAGAGAGATGCGCGAGGAACTACGTTTGGAGGTCGAAGTCGAAGGACTGTTGTGGGAACTGGAGAATTTCTTCGTTTATCGCACTGTGCCGAACCGCGAGATGGGCCTGTATTTCCTAATGAATGTGCCGTCAGGCTCTGATCTATACAACGCCAAGGGCGTCATACAGACCCAAGACGAGTTGGGCACGAAACTCAGGCACCGTTGGCAGCCATTGGATTCGTTAAGGGATTTGGATATCAAGCCGACGTTCCTATACGATGTTCTTCCCGAATTGCCCGACGTTCCGAATTACATCGTCCACCGGGACACTACATGAACCCCCAGGATGTTGGATGCAAAACACTTCGGTGAGCCAGCAGCAGGATAGGCTGTGGACCGTGGATTATGTTCTCAATCTCCTGGTGGGCCATTTCCTGTTCGCTAGCTACACCGCGCTCTTCACAATCGTCCCACTGTTCGTTATACACCAGGGTGGCGAGACCTGGCATATTGGAATCGTCATCGGGTCGTTCGGTGTGTCAGGTCTGCTCATCCGGCCATTCGGTGGCAGGTGGGTCTATACCTTGGGGGCGAAGAAGATCGCGTTTGTGGGACTTGCGATTTTCGGCGTCGCGACAATTCTGCATATCGTTGCGTTTAATGTGTGGCTGATAATTCCAGCTCGAATGTTGCAGGGCGTAGGGCTTGCCATCGGCCCGGTGGCGACCAGCACTATCGTCGCCAACCTGGCCCCGGATCGCCGGAGGGGCGAGGCCATGGCCCACATGGGTCTGGCCATCGGTGTGGCGAGCCTATATTCGCCGGTTCTCGCGTTCTGGTTGTTCTCCGAATTTGGATTCAGCGTCACTTTCATTTATGCCGGCGCGGCGTCGATCCTCGGAGCGGTGTTCGCTCTCGGCATCTCGGCGGCTCGAACAGATATTCCTGCGGTTTCCGGTGGTTCGACCGCAAAAATTCCATTGATTAGCAGGGGCGCGCTGTTTCCCACATTTGTGTTTCTGAGCTACACGGTCTCAACTGCTCCCGTGAACTCATTTCTGCCACTGCTAGCGGAGGACCGAGAATTGGGGAATCCGGGTCTCTACTTCTCGGTGTACGCCTTCACGCAAATCTTCGTGATGATGTTTTCAGGCACTATGGCAGACCGTATGGGCAATGCCAGGGTGATCGTTCCCGGACTGCTGATCGTGGGAGTGGGCATGTTTTTGCTCTGGGGAGCGCAGAATCAACTGATCTTCCTGACCGCGGCAGTTCTTGCGGGAACAGGATTCGGCTTCATTCAGCCTGCGATGCAGGCGCTGACCATTGCCCGAGTGCCGGTCCGCGAGCGAAGCTCCGCAGTGGCGACGCTTCAGGCTGCCTGGGACCTGGGAGGCTCCGGCGGCGCGTTCATTATCGGGCCTATTGCCGGTGTGATGGGTGTTGCGGTCACATTCGGGATGGCTGGAGGAGCCACCGTGTTTGGCGCTTTAGGATTCATTGCTGGCGACCGCCGAAGCCCACCGAAGAGCAATGCAGGGGGGCAAAGCGGTGAAGAGTTCGCCGGTCATCCAGAATCGAACGAGAAAGGCGACTGAAACTCTCTTTCAACCGCCTGGCGTGTAATGCTCGATCATCAGCGCGACCATGCTTTCGTCCTCGGTCCAGAGCCTGTGAAGTTCATCGGCGGGCCACAGCGCCTTGTATCCAGGGGACAACTCGCCCTCCTCATTGCTGACACCGGTGAATCCACCGCCCTCCAGGCACACGACGTCGGTAGGATAGTCTGCGCTGCGTTCTGGGATCATTCCTCCAGGCTCAAATCGCAGCAGCGCGATCGTCAGGTTGTCCTGGATGAGCAAGACTTTGCCTTCGACATTGACACAACCCTCTTGGGCTAAAGGAGTCCATTCTGGTCGAGGCACAGATGATATGTTGAGTGGCATAAATGTATTTGCCCTTTGAGCTAAGTTTTGGCGAGCATGTCCGATACTCGGTTCCACACCGAATCGGACAGGTTGGGCTGTGATGCGGATGCGTCCAGAACCAGCCATCGGTCTGGTTCCTCTCGGGCCTGGGCGAGGTAGCCTTGCCTGACCCGAAGGTGGAAATCGTCGTTTTCCAACTCGATACGATCTAGTTCATTGTCGGATTTTCTTCCAAATCCGTGATCGGGCGGCAGGTCAAGCAACACCACCAGGTCGGGCAGAACTCCCATCGTCGCGGTCTCGTTCAATTCCGCAATTGTGTCAGAGTCGAGTCCGCGCCCGTGTCCTTGGTACGCCACTGTGGAGTAGATGTAGCGGTCGCAGATCACGGTCGTTGCGTCGGCCAGCGCAGGAGATATGACTGTCTCGACCAGCGCGGCTCGAGCTGCCGAAAACAAGAAAAGCTCTGCCAACGGAGTGATGCCCTGTCCCGTCTTGACCCACTTTCGCACTTCTAATCCCGTCGGAGTTCCGCCGGGTTCGATGGTTAGCAAAACATCGTGCCCACCGTCAGTTAACCGCTGGGTCAACGCTTGGCTCTGAGTGCTCTTCCCGCTGCCTTCGACACCCTCGAAGACGATGAACAGTCCAGCTTTCGTCGGCATGAGTTATTGACTTTCGAGACTAACCGCTCGGTAGTTGAAGTGGTTGGTTTTTGTTCGATGGCCAGACGCCGTTCCAGACTAGATGTTGACGGCCGATAGCTGAATGCTGAGAGCCATTCTATCTGTGGTAGAAGACCACATGGCGGCTCGGGTCTTTGCCGGAGCTTGAGGAGGCCAGGCCGTGGTTTTCGGCGACCTCGTGTTGGAGGTGTCGGATATAGGCGCCCTGGGGGTTAAGCTCCACCTCATGCTCGCCGCTCTGTATACGGGACGCGGCGTCCTCGGCTTCGCTCACCGCCACATCTATGACCGGGCTGTTCTTAGAAGTGCCACTGCGACGAGTGACGGCCTGTATGAACTGCTCAATTTGTGGAGACGTGTTCCGCCGCAGGACATAAACCGGCTTGCCCTTCTGTTCAGCCACCTGCAGGGCGTGGGTCTTGCGTCGATAGTAGTTCTTGGTGGTCAACAGCAGGTCGGCCTTGTTTATGTTGTCCACCACTTCCACAGGCGCTCGGGTGATTCTGACCACCTGCTGGAGTTTGCCCTTGTTCACGCCGTAGGGCATGATGTGGGTGACGTTCACGGGTTCCGGTTCGAGTTCTTCAGCACGTTCGATTGGCGCTTCCTCCGCGCGTGATGGAGGGGTTGAGTGCTGCGGGCCGTGACCGTTGGCAATTGCGCTCTTGACGACGGAGCGGGATTTGGTGACCGCGCCGCTGTCCTCCAGAGTGCGAAGTTCTGGGGTCACGTTGATGCCCCTCAGGATTCGGTCTACGGTATCGGACACATCGGCGTGCACCACGACGCGATTCCAGGTTTGTATCTCCACTAGCACGTCGAAAGTCGGGGGCGCTCTGCGCTCAAGGACGGTCTTCTGAGTGCGTCGTCGTCTGGCCTCAATGTCCCCCAGAGTGACGGACTGGACTCCGCCAACAAGGTCGGACAGGGTCGGGTTCATAATGAGGTTGTCGAGCGTGTTTCCGTGGGCCGTGGCGACTAGCTGCACTCCGCGCTCCGCGATGGTGCGGGCGGCGTTGGCGTCTTGCTCGGTGCCTATCTCGTCGATGATGATGACCTCCGGCATGTGGTTCTCCACAGCCTCGATCATTACTGCATGTTGAGCCAACGGTGAGGCGACCTGCATCCTTCGGCTTTTGCCTATGGCGGGATGGGGTATGTCGCCGTCTCCGGCGATTTCGTTGGACGTATCCACAACGATGACGCGCCGGTTGGCGCTGTCCGCCAGAACGCGCGCTACCTCTCGGAGCATGGTTGTCTTGCCCACTCCGGGTTTGCCGAGAAGCAGAACGCTTTGGCCGGTCAGAATAAGGTCTTCGATGACTCGAATAGTCCCATAAACGGCCCTGCCCACGCGCAGAGTCAGTCCGATTATCTGTCCAGCCCGGTTTCGGATGGCGGATATCCGATGCAAAGTGCGCTCAATGCCTGCTCGGTTATCCTCTCCGAACTGGCCGATGAGGTCGATTGTGTGTTGAATTTCGTCCTGAGTCACTTCCTGCTCGTTCAGATAGACGTTTTCGCCAAGAAAACGAGCTTCTGGAAAGCGACCCAGATCCAGAACCACCTCCAGCAACTGGTCGATGTCTTCCCGTTGTCTAAGAGGCTCCTGAACGTGGGGAGGAAGCTTGGCTATCAGGACATCAAGCTCTGATTCTATTCTGTCTTGCAAGTACCCTTATTCGCCTCCAGGGTGATTGTGGATCGCTTGTCGTATAGCTTAACAGCAAGGTTAATGCTGCACCAGCGAGACTGTTAAGTTTATGTGATGCGGCGCCGGTCGATAAGGTTTCAGCGACAAGTCGGAATCTTGCGAAATTTGTATCACATTGGCTCTCTGGACGCCAGCGCTGATCGGGCCAGATTGGATTCTCGAACGGTTTTGGCGGTGGATTTGACGAGAGTGATGAACTCGCCCTCTGGTCGGAAATTCTGCTGCTCAAGTGTGCGACTCAGAGCAAACTGGTATTCCGGCACGACACAAAATACGGTTTTCGTGTTGGATAGCCTGCGAAGTCCTGCGATTACGATGTCTTCGATAACCGATTCGTCGTCCGGGTGAAGCATGGTGGCGAGGTTGCCGACAGAAGAACGTCGCGCCGTGCCTAGCCAACCTCGGATTGTCCCTTTCCCGTCGAACACTCGCTCGTCGTAACGTCCAGGGCTTTGCTCATGAGATGACGCCCACTGGTCGAAGGTCATCCCGGACAGTATTCGGACTTCTGCTGGCGTTGCGATGTTGTGCAATCGAAATAGGCCGTATTCGTCGGGCTTCTCCTTTTTGCGAAGGCGCGCATCAGCATCGAAGAGTGACCCTTGGCCGCTTTCTTCGGATAGAGGCCCTCCACGATACAGCGTCTCCTGTATCATGGGAAAGAACCCGCTGAGTCGCGCTGAGGAGATCACATCGTCGTCTTCTTGCAACCGAAGAAAGATTCGCTCGGCGCCCTGAGAGGCCGCGGAGACGGACAACTGCTCAAGCAAATTTGCGACGGGCAATCTCGACGGCGAATCTAAGTAGAGGTTGGCGACCTCCCAGCTTTGCCTTCCGGCACGGGGCCTGACCGAGGCGATTCCCAGGACGTGCCTGCCCTCGGACCACACCCATACGGCGTCCTTTGTTCTGGGAGAGAGACGCTTTCGGGACAGATCCAGGAGCGAGACCCCAAAGGAGCGAGTGTAAGACAGCCCGCTAAGGGTGAAGGCGTGATTGGGCATGCTGTTTTCGCCCACTAACGCGCAGCGCACCACATCCAGTGGGTCGAAATGACGGATCGTCCCGGAGGTGTCGTTATTAGGGTTCGTACTCCAGCCTCCATTATTGTCAGCTTTGTACGCGACGTTCCTGACCGGCTGCGCCGGTCCAATTCGGAGCAGATTCGCTCGCCTGCGTTAACAAAATATTAGCACAGTTGGCGTCGTGGGGAAGGGGATTTCGAGTGTGAGGGCTCCAGGTTTCTGGCAGTCAGAAATATAACCTCGGAATCGTGGAAGGAGCCCGTTCCTGTGTCGCTACTGGGCCAGTTTAGCCGGCTTCGTCGACCATTTGAAGGAACAGCTTGTGCATGCGAGGATCGTTGGTAAGCTCAGGGTGGAAGGCGGTCGCCAGCATGTGGCCCTGCCTGACGGCCACGGGGCGGCCATCGTCGAGGCTGGAGATTATCCTGACGCCTTCGCCGATGGTGTCAACGACCGGAGCGCGAATGAAGACTGCGTGGTAGGGAGGGCCGACCATGTCTTCGACCTCGAGATCGGTCTCGAAGCTGTCAACCTGCCGTCCAAACGCGTTGCGGCTGACCTCGATGTTCATAAGCTTGAGGGGGTCGGGTCGGTGGTCTGACAGCTTCTGGGCCATCACAATCATGCCCGCGCAGGTGCCCCAGGTCGGCATGCCTTCGTTCAGCACGCGTTCCCTGAGCTTCTCGCGCATGTTATAGATGTCGATCAGTTGGACGATGGTGGTGCTTTCACCGCCAGGGATGATCAGGCCATCCACTTCGTCCAACTGATCGGGCAATCGAATTTCTTTGACGTCAGCGCCAAGCGACTCCAAAAGGGTTCTGTGTTCTCGGTAATCTCCCTGGATCGCCAAAACGCCGACTGTTGTCAACCTACACGCCTCTTGTCGCGAACTGTTCAGACTCAGGCATGTTACGAACGTCCAGGCCTGGCATCGCGTCGCCCAGACCTCTGGAGACTTCTGCAACCATCGCAGCGTCCTGATAGTGGGTCGTTGCCTTGACGATGGCGTTTGCCATGCGGGAGGGGTTCGAGGACTTGAAGATGCCGGAACCTACGAACACGCCGTCAACGCCGAGTTGCATCATCAGGGATGCGTCGGCTGGTGTGGAGATTCCGCCAGCGGCGAAGTTTACGACAGGAAGCGCGCCCAGGTTGTGGACTTCGACGACCAGATCGTAGGGCGCTCGGAGGTCTCGCGCGACGGCCATAAGCTCAGCCTCGTCCATGTTCTGGATTCGGCGGATTTCGCCCATCACCTTGCGGGCGTGTCGGACGGCCTCGACGATGTTGCCGGAGCCAGCCTCGCCCTTCGTGCGGATCATTGCGGCGCCCTCGCCGATGCGTCGAAGCGCCTCGCCCAGGTCGCGGCAACCGCACACGAAAGGCACGTTGAAGTCGCTCTTGTCGATGTGGTTGTTCTCGTCAGCAGGAGTCAGCACCTCGGACTCGTCGATGTAGTCGACTCCCAGAGCTTGCAAAACCTGCGCCTCGGCGAAGTGGCCGATTCGGGCCTTGGCCATAACCGGAATTGTCACCGCGTCGATGATTCCCGAAATCATTGTGGGGTCGGACATGCGAGCCACACCGCCGTCCGCGCGAATGTCGGATGGCACGCGTTCCAGAGCCATAACAGCGCAAGCGCCCGCGTCCTCAGCGATCTTGGCATGCTCAGGAGTTACCACGTCCATGATGACTCCGCCCTTGAGCATCTGGGCCAGACCTGACTTGACTCTGAAAGTTCCAGTTTCTGTTCCGGTAGCAATCGCCATTGAGAGGGCCTCCGTTCGTAATACTGCGGCTTGTTATGTCAAGATATTATACTCCTTGCAGTTTCGCTCTTACAACAGATATAGCGAGACTCAATCAGTAATCAGATTTCATGGTTCGCGCACATGGCAGGGCGTTGGTCATTCAAAGATTAGGAGGAAGCAAAATTGAGTGGAGTGAGTTATCTATCACACCAGCGAATACCAGTTGCTGAAAACTCTTGTGTTAGGAATTTTGCTCGATATTTATGGTGATGCGACGGACCATCCAAATTACGTGGAAGATTGTTGGTATTGGGATGTTTCGTTCGGTCCTGGTCGATCACTGATTATTGTTTATGACAACGGCGTAGGGTCTTCCACGCGCTATACGGTACCGCCTGCGCCTTGTTGGCATTAACAAAGGGTGCAATGTCGTGATTGATTACATCTGGCGTCGGTGTTACTGTTCACATAATCCAAGATGTGGCGTGTTTCCGGTGACAGGTAATTCTATCTAAGAAATATTAGAGCAGGGGATGGCAAGATGGACCGTTTCAGGGGTAACTTGTTGATTCAGTTTTCGATTACCAGTTTCTTCATAACGGCTGCCATCGCAGTGGTTGTCTCAGTGATCTTAAGCGCCAGACTCCGCGAAAATATTGAACTCATAGAAGATCACGAGGCCGCTATGATGGCAGGCACAATGATCTAAGCAGAGGACCCATTTCCAATTCCCAATCTCCGGGGCGAGGTGAGCAAGTTTCGTTGGCTGACTTTCGGAGCCGTTGGTGGCGGGTTTATCGTTCTTTATGGGGTCCTGCTCGCGATGGTCTGGAGAGCATCGAAGACGATCACTCAACAACAAGCGGTGATCGAAGAACACGCAACGCGACAAGTCGAAGCGCTGAATCGGCTTCTCCAAGACCGCATAAATATTCTCTTTAGCGAAGTTATGAGCGCATTGAGTGAAGCTAGAGCCGATGCAGCTTTTGAAAATTCGCGGGAATATCGCGAGCTAGTGTTGGGCTGTCAGATATCGTAGCGCCGGATTAAAACAGCTTCAACCAACCGTCACGCAGATCGTTGAGATTTATCAGCGTTCGATCTCCCATGGCGATGGGAAAACAGCCAGGATCACGCCAGGTCAGAAGCATGCACAGAACCAAACCACTCGGCGAGCTTGTAGGCTATTTCGGCGTTTCCATCCAACTGAATGCGACCTCGTCGCGCCGAGCGTAGCACCGGCAATCTTCCCATGAGCACGAGTATGTAGTCGCTGACGCTGACTGCGAGAGTCACATCCGCATCGACTGAGGTCGAAGATTCCAGGGTGAACCCACCGGATTCCACAGAGAGGTCATAGCTATCCGAAGTGTTGAGACTGAATCGCACTCGGACTGGAGAATCCAGGCCATCTGCCTCTCGAAATGAAGTCCGCAGCCACTGTTCTAACCAGCCAATCAGAAACGGGATCGCTGAAGGGCTGAGCGACGCGTTACGGTCGAAGGCGTATTTCACATCCCATACATGGACGGCAAGCTCCAGCGTTCGATACTCGATGAGCCGAGCCACGCTTCGGACTCCGCTGACGTGCCATGCGTCGAAATCGTACTGATTAGATTCCAAGCCTACCAGCAGGCGGTTGAGGCGGAGGCATGAGGCGTTGAATTCGGGAAACATGTCTTCGTCGAACGCCGTGCGAAGCTCGATCAACTGCTCATCAGACTCTTCGGGCGTCAGTGGCCTGTAACCAGGCAGTGGCGCGGAGTTTCCTCGAATGGCGCGCTCAATGCTGAGAGTTGTGCGGCTGGCGTGGTCGATGAGGTGGGATATGACATCGCTCACCTTCCAGTTCTGGCAACCGCTGGCGAATCTCTCAGGGTCTCTCCAAACGTCGTCAGGTAGAGAGTGCAGGAACGCCGCTGTTTCGTTGGACAGGGCGCGAATGATGCCAATGTTTTCTTTGGCTCTGCTGGCGTCTGGCATCAGCGGGCGTTCCCGGAATTAACGGTGAATGGCATTGGCGCTAGTGACCTAGATGCCCTGGTCTGCGACGTAGGCGCACAGGTCGGCTGTTCGAGAGGAGTATCCCCACTCGTTGTCGTACCAACCCTGAACCTTGACCATTTTTTTACCCATCAACTTGGTCAGCTTGGCGTCGATGATGCAGCTATGGGGGTTGCCTCGGAAATCGGAGCTCACCAGTTCCTCCTCGGTGTACTCCATGATCCCCTTGAGGTCGGTTTCAGCGGCAGTTTTGTACGCCTGGTTGACATCATCGACCGAGACAGCGGTGGCCAAATTGGCAACCAGATCTGTCATGGATACGGTGTCCGTGGGCACTCGAAGGGCCATGCCGTCCAATTTCCCAAGCAGGTCAGGTATTACGATGCCCACCGACTTTGCGGCACCGGTGGACGTTGGCACGATGTTTTGGGCCGCTGAACGCGCCCTGCGCCGGTCGCGGTGCCAGCCATCCAGAAGCTTCTGGTCGCCGGTGTAGGAGTGGACTGTGGTCATGAACGCGTGCTCGATTTTGAAGTTGTCGTGCAGCACCTTCGCCATCGTCGCGATGCAACCCGTAGTGCAAGAGGAGCCGGATATCACGTTGTGACGATCAGGGTTGTAGTCTTTTTCGTTGACTCCCAAAACCACGGTGACGTCCTCGTTCTTGGCGGGAGCGGTAATAATGACCTTTTTTGCTCCGCCCTCCAGATGCCCAGCCGCCTGTTGAGCGTCGGTATAAACGCCTGATGAATCGACGACGATTTCGGCTCCCAGGTCGCCCCAGGGCAGGTCTGCGATATCCGAGGCGGATAGCATGCGAATTGTGGAGCCATCGACGATGATGCTGTCGCTGGTCGATTCCACCTCGCCCTGATACGCTCCGTAAGTGGTATCGTGCTTGAAAAGATGGGCGTAGTCTTCGGCGGCGACCCTGCGGTTGTTGATTCCTACCACCTCCAGCTTGCCGCGATAATCCTGCTGGATGGCCCTCAGAAGCTGGCGCCCGGTGCGACCGAATCCGTTAATGCCGATCTTTGTTGACATGGGATGTTCCTCCCTGGTGATGTGGACGTTCGCGCCTGTTGAGCGGTCGCGAGTTATGGTCAGATTAGATACTTGTCAATTACCGACATACCGGCGTACTTTGCGTTCTCTCCGAGTTCATCCTCGATGCGAAGGAGGCGGTTGTATTTGGCAGTGCGTTCTCCTCGTGCTGGCGCGCCTGCCTTGATCTGTCCTGCCGATGTTCCGACCGCCAGATCGGCTATCGACGAATCCTCGGTTTCTCCGGAGCGGTGGCTTATGACAACTCCCCAGCCCGCATCCTGCGTCATGCGTATTGCCTCAAGCGTTCTGGTCACCGTCCCGATCTGGTTGAGTTTCACGAGCACGGCATTGGATGTCCCGTCCTGAATGCCCTTTCGGATGAGCGTCGGATTGGTGGTATAGACGTCGTCCGCCACCAATTGGACTCTGGAGCCGAATCGCTCTGTCATCACGCCCCAAGATTCCCAATCATCCTCTCCGAGACCGTCCTCAATGGAGATCATTGGATACTCGTTCAACCAGGCGTCGTACACATCCAGAAGTCCGCCAGACGTGAGGGACATGGCAGGCCTTTTCAGAACATAACTGCCCTGGTCCGGGGAGAATTCCGAGGCCGCTACGTCCATACCCAAAAACACTTCAACTCCGGGCTTGTAGCCTGCGCTCTCGATGGCCCCTAGAGCTAACTCCACGGCGTCTTTGTTGGCCCCCAGGGATGGCGCGAAGCCGCCCTCGTCGCCTACGTTGGTGCTGAGGCCTTTGTCGTGGATATTTTCTTTCAGGGTGTGGTAAATTTCCACACCTGCCTGGAGCGCTCGGCGGAAGGTGTCGAACCCAGCAGGTATGACCATGAACTCCTGGAAGTCAGTGGAGTTGTCGGCATGCCGCCCGCCGTTGATGATGTTGAACATTGGAACGGGCAGGGTCAACGGCCTTCCCTGGTTCAAATACTGATAAAGTGGCTGCTTTGCGCTCTGAGCGGCTGACCGGGCCAGGGCAAGAGACACTCCCAGAACGGCGTTGGCTCCCAGATTTTCCAGGAGGTCGGTGCCGTCCATCTGAATCATGAGGTTGTCGATTTCCTCTTGATTCGAGGCTTCGTGGCCCAGAATTTCGGGCGCAATTTTGTCGTGGACGTTGACTATGGCTTTGAGGACGCCACGGCCGAGGTAGCGATCTTCGCCGTCTCGAAGCTCCAGCGCTTCGTTGGCGCCGGTGGACGCTCCAGAAGGGACCAGGGCGCTGCCAACCGCGCCGTCAGATAGCAGAATGTCCACCTCGACGGTGGGGTTTCCTCGTGAGTCCAGTGCTTCCCGTGCTTTGATGTTTTCGATCTGTGCCAATTTGTTTGTGGCGCTCCTTCAAGCGTAGTTCGAGTATATCGGATGGCAGCGCCAGCCAATGAGAATTCGCACCTAAATCATAGCATTCCCGGATGAGCCGCGAAACTCTGGAATCGCCCGTGGCGAATCGGTTTTGATCCAGGATAATCTGAAACTCTTCATGGTTACTACAGCAAGACATTGCCAAGAAGGAATCCCGGTTTGATTTGCTCGTCCCGCCGCTTAGATCAAAATCAGTGCGAAGACGATGTTGGGCGTAAAATGTCGACTGGCTCAAACTCGTTTCACGAGAAGCCAAAAAGGCATGGATGTTGGGGTCAATCATCCGATACGCTAAATGCTCGGGCAGATAAAATTAAGCGTTGGCAAATAGCCTGAATTCAAAAACTTTATTACGGAATTGGCGATGGAAAAATACGGACTGATCGGTGATATGTCCTCCGCCGCTCTGGATGGCGAGGATGAGGGAACCTTCACGCTGTTGAGTTTCTGGCTCATCGGCAACCTCATAGTCACAGGCCAGATAGAGAAGGCAGAAGAGCGATTCAAGCAGATCATGGAGCACGACAACCACGTAGGGTTGTTCTCCGCGATGATCGACCCTCGAACGGGAGGATTTCTAGGAAACTTCCCGCAGGCGTACAGCGATGCAGGCCTGATCCACACAGCGTTGAATCTGAATCGGGCCCTGACCGAAAACCCCGGAGGAGCCAACCTGATGGCCGCCGGTTAGGTCTATATTCTGATGGTCTGAGACGTCGAGTGGAATGTTGCAGCTACTCTCCCGCCTGTCGAACACTCCAAACGCGACACCCTATAATGTCATCAGACATAAAGACGCGTTGTTCAGGAGATTCATATGGTCACCAATCGCGAGGCTCAGACGGTGTTAATAACCGGAGCGTCGGCCGGCATCGGCAAGGTTACGTGCCTGTATCTGGCGGAAAAGGGATACAACGTAATCGGCACCAGCAGGGAGTCGTCTCGATTGGGCGACCTGTACTCCGAAGCTGACCAGCGAGGAGTGACCGTTCATGGGCTGGAGCTGGACATTAACAGCGACGCCGAGGTGCAACGCGTAATGCCTGAGGTGTTCAACCAGTTCGGGGAAATTCACGCTCTGGTCAACAACGCGGGATACGGATTGTGGGGCCCGTTAGAAATCGTGTCCATCGACGAGATGAAGACCCTGTTCGAGACAAACGTTTTCGCCGTGTTACGCATGACGCAGGTGGTGTTGCCGGCGATGATCGAGCGCCGGGCCGGGAAGATCGTCAACATAAGCTCGGTGCTAGGAAGGCTGGCGACCCCATTCAATGGGGCATATGCTTCCAGCAAATATGCTCTAGAGGGTCTGAGTGAGTCGATGAATCATGAGGTTTCGCCCTTCGGCGTCCATGTCGCCCTCGTCGAGCCGGGGCTGTTCGAGACCGAATTTCAGCGCAGCCAAGTCCGAGCGCAAAGAGCCGACGATCCCAATCTAGCATACGCTCCATACGTCCAGCGTTACAACGACCGACATCAGACCTTCGACAAGCTGGCGTCGGACCCAGTGAAAGTGGCGAAGGTCATCCACAAGATCATCAGGTCGCGGCGTCCGGCGCTGAGGCATCCGGTGGGTCTGGAGTCCCACGCAGGAATCATGGGGACTCGACTGCTTCCCGGCCGGCTATTCCAGTGGATGCTGGGCCGCGCCACCCTGAAGTAGCCTGTCTGCTAAACTGAGGACGGTCCAAGGTGGCCGGACGGCCGCTGTCTCAGCATTTGCTGAGAGAGAGGAAAGTCCGAGCTCCACCGGGCAAGATGCCCGCTAACAGCGGGGCGGGGTGACCCGACGGAAAGCGCCACAGAAAAATACCGCCTGCCTAGGTAGGTAAGGGTGAAAAGGCGAGGTAAGAGCTCACCGCCCTGGTGGTGACATCAGGGGCCAGGCAAGCCCCATCTGGAGCAAGGCCTAATAGGGGGACAAGGTTCGGCCCGGACCGTCCCCGGGTTGGCCGCTGGAGCCTGTCGGCAACGACAGGCCTAGATAGATGGTCGTCGTCCGCTCAACGCGGAACACAGAACTCGGCTTACAGGCCACCTTGGTCCTTCTTATCGGCGCGCCTCCTGCTGGTTGCGCTCGCCGCCCCCGATTGCTGAACATCTGGACTTTCTGCGGATCTTCGCGGATGTATATGGAGGGTGAACGCAAAACAGACCCCTAGACGACACAAAAGCATTTGACCCGTGGATGCAGGGAGTATTAGAATTTATCAGTCCACCGTCGCCAGACGACGGTGCCTGGATAAACCTCCAGCATGTCATTGCATCCGAAACGCAGGAGCGTAGCTCAGTCTGGCTAGAGCATCGGTCTCCAAAACCGAGGGTCGCGGGTTCGAATCCTGCCGCTCCTGCCAACATTCTAGGCATGAAATAGGCCTCTGGCGTTATGTCGGAGGCCTATGGTATTTACGGAATTGCCCTCTATTGCCCACTATGTGCATTTTCAGGCGTTGGATTCATCGGGCGGTTCGTAACCAATCTCATCCAAGATCTCGTCCGACGGCCGGAAATGGTAATGAAGGACACCATCATCCGCGGCCGAGAGCCCCGGTACATGAGAGTCCCGATGATCATCAGTGTGGTATTTGATCGATTGGTCATTGATCGCTAGTAGAATCTCACGGCGTCTGGGGATCGGCACCGAGTCCCATTTTCGACCATCGCGGTATATAGCCGATAACCACACCGCGCACACACTCACAGCGTCCCTCACCTGTTTAACTTTCTTCTCTAGTTCGTTATCCGTTAAGGCGTCGACGTCGCGAATAACACCTCGCCAGACTTCGTCAACGGTCGAAGAGAAATTGGTTTGTTGCCTGATATGAAGCACGAATTCATCCCGTGGCAGGTTGAAAAATTTGAAATCGTTGACCTGCTCTCGTGCGAGTTGGCCATCCGATTGAACCAAGGCGTTCAATCTCGACAAACTAGTGAATCGACCTGCCAAACCCGTCTCCGTCACGGCGTAGTAAGTGCGGCCTTCAATCAATAACGCTGCATCTATGTCAGACGTTTCAACCCTCTGGTTCAACGCTAGTGCCGCTTTTTCTCTACCGGCGTAAATCGACGCCCAACGGTACAGGCGTGCCTCAC
>ENA-ORDI01000120-ORDI01000120.1-marine-metagenome-genome-assembly--contig:-NODE-120-length-52997-cov-7.650189_pt1 | contig 52997 bp, 41 predicted proteins | sample MGYA00248628_ERZ508525 | MGnify/ENA primary metagenome ERZ508525 (study PRJEB26195, sample SAMN05422138) | marine metagenome | isolation source: East of Porto Seguro, South Atlantic Ocean | place... | reverse complement strand
AAAGCTTAAGTGAATACCCAGTGAACCATGTTTTTCGTCCGGTATAGGGTACACCAGGTGTCGAAACTGTCCCCGCCACCGGGACGACAGCTTAAAGTAACATCCCTTTGAATATTTTAATTTTGGGAAAGATTCTTCCCCTCCCAGCATTTGGGCGATCATATCACTGTGTAGTCCCCCGGCATTGATGACCCATTTAGTAGTGACATGTTCTATATCTCCGTCAGCATTGCGGATTTCCACTTTATATCCATCAATAATTTGCTCTATTCCCACCACTTCCGACAAAAATAGGTAATCATGCTCTTTTTCCTTCGAAATTCGGTGCAGGACAGCCATAAACTCATGAGCGGACATAATTCCAGTGCAACCAACAAATAACGCCGCATTACCACGAATTTGGGGCTCTAGCGCGGATAATTCTTTTTGGTCTATAATGTAGTTGTCCGGGACACCATTTTTCTGGGCAATTTCATAAAGTTTCTCAAGTTCATTAAGCTGTCCATCCTGGGCAATGACCAGTTTTCCGCACTGTTCATGCCAGATCTGGTGTTTTTGACAAAAATCATAGGTTAATTCCCGTCCCCGAGTGCAGAATTTGGCTTTCAGAGAATCAGGTGTATAATAGATCCCGGAATGTATCACCTCACTGTTTCGACTTGAAACACCCTGCCCGAAACTTGCTTCCTTTTCAATTACCAAAACCGTTTTATCAGAAGATTCAGCTAGTTCATGGGCTATTGCTAGGCCTACGACTCCCGCTCCAATAATGACAACATCATAATCCATAACAAAAATTAAAAATATTTACGCATTAAAAGTCCCCCTTATTAAAGAAGGATTAAGAGGGGTGTAAAGAAACTCAATTAATTACAAGATGCTTGAGATTCTTCAGTCGTAGGGCTCGTTCAGAATGACAGAACCTTTTAAGTTTTCCTACCTTCTTTAAGATCATACGGAAACCAGTAATCCTTTTCTCGAATCTTATAGTCGATCAGGATATGTTTTGCTTCTCTGAATTCATCCAAACCTTCGATGCCCAATTCCCGTCCGCCGCCGGACATTTTCATGCCGCCGAAGGGAGCTGCTTCATTATCTGTTAAGGGATCGTTGATCCAGAAGGAACCGGCCTTAATATCTTCTGCGGCAGTAAGGGCTTTTTCCATATCATTGGTGTATATATTGCACCCCAGTCCATATTGTGAATTATTGGTCAGCTCAATGGCCTCTTCAAGGTTTTTCACCTTTTGAATCGGGATGATGGGGCCAAACGTCTCCACATTCATCATTTCCATTTCGCTGGTCACCTGGTCAAATACAGTTGGATTATAAAAGTGACCTTTTTCAAACTCTTCTGGCCTGTTCCCACCACATAATAACCGGGCACCTTCCGCTTGCGCTCGTTCCACCTTTCCTTCAGCCTTTTCCAGTTGCATCACAGAAGCCATGGGTCCCATATCTGTCTGTCCATGCATGGGGTCACCCAATCGGACCTTCTGCGCTTCTTCCACAACGGCCTCAATAAAATCATTGGCTATGGATTCCATCACAAAAACCCGTTCCAGGGATGTACAAACCTGGCCTGCGTTCAACAGTCCGCCCCAGGCAGTTCCCTTTGCTGCGATCTGAACATCCACATCATCACAAATGATGATCGGATCATTCCCACCTAATTCCAGGCTTGTTTTTTTCAGTTGTGCCGCTGCCATGGTTGCAATCTTTTTCCCGGTGTCGACGCTTCCTGTAAATGCGATGACACGTGTATCCGGATGTTCAACCAACGCTGCGCCTGTTTCACCAAATCCGGTAACCATATTCAAGATTCCTTTCGGCAAATGATCACAGGCCACTTCAAGCCAGCGCATGATGGATAGCGGCGTCACTTCTGATGGTTTGACCACCACCGTGTTTCCAGCCGCCAATGCCGGCGCTGCTTTCCAGGCCATGAGTAGCAGGGGGTAGTTCCAGGGAACGATACACCCAACAACGCCATAGGCTTCCTTCACCACCATGCTCATGGATCGTGGTGTAACCGGTGCAACAACACGACCGCGCTGATCTCGGCCGATCTCGGAATAATATTCAAATATGGAAGCGATCCATTCGATCTCATCGAGACATTCGATGAGCGGCTTCCCGCTTTCGTGGGTAATGATCTCCGCAATTTCATGGTCATGGGCCCGGCTTTTTACGGCCACTTCCCGAAGCAAGTCACGCATATCCAGCGAACCCAGCATTTTCCATTCTTTCCAGGCTGCTTTGGCAGCCTGGACTGCCGCATCCACATCTACTTCATTCGAACGCGGAACTTGCGCTATAATTTCTTCAGTAAAAGGATTCTCAACGTCAAAAGTTTTACCGTCTTTGGCATCCACCCATTCGTTATTAATATAATTCTTATGATTCATATTGATCCTCTAAATATGTGTAAACAAATTGATAATTAATGATTTGGGATGATTTTTCTCAATGTTTCTACAATCTGATCGATATGTTCTTTTTCTATGATCAAAGGTGGTGATAGGGCAACAGTATCTGCTGTCACCCGCACGAGCAAATTGTGGTTATGAAATGCATCACAAAAAATATCATATCCCCGCTCGCCAACATTGTTATCACGCGGTTCCATTTCAATTCCGGCCATGAGGCCGATTGTGCGAATATCGATGATCGAACCAACTCCTTGTAAAGAATGCAGGGCTTCTTCCCAGTAGGGTGCTAATACAGCGGCTCGATCAAACAAGCCATCTTCGATATAGACTTCTAATGCAGTTATGGCGGCTACGGCTGCCAATGGATGGGCTGTATAGGTATAGCCATGAAAAAGATCGATGGATTTGGGATTTCCCTGTTGAAAGGCATCGTAGATCTCCTTTTTAACCATAACCGCCCCCATGGGCACCGTCCCGCTGGTAAGTCCCTTGGCACAGGTGATCATATCCGGTTCAACATCAAAATATTGGGCGGCAAACGGTTTTCCCAGCCGGCCGAATCCGGTGATCACTTCATCAAAAATGAGCAGGATATCATGCTTTGTACAAATCTCCCGCAATCTTTTTAAATATCCTTTGGGCGGTACTAAAACGCCCGTGGATCCTGCGACAGGTTCTACTATCACAGCCGCAATTTTTTGTCCGCCATGTTTTTCAATGATACGTTCCAGATCGTTGGCCAAGTGTTCGCCCCACTCCGGCTCACCTTTACTGAAGGCGTTATGTTCCAGATCGTGGGTATGGCAGATGTGGTCCACATCTGGCAGGAGGGTGAAATATTTCTTATTTAGCGGAAGTCCGCCAACAGTAATTCCCCCAAAACCAACGCCATGATAGGCCCGCTCTCTACCGACAAGAATGGTACGTTCATTTTCGCCCCGGTGCTGTTGATAGGCCAGCGCGATCTTTAAAACAGTGTCCACGGCTTCAGAACCGGAATTGGTAAAGAAGACATTTTGAAAATCATCTGCTGGCACAATCTCCATTAGCTTTTGCGCTGCTTGAAAGCCCAATGGATGGCCCATTTGAAAGGAAGGTGCATAATCCATTTTTGCTGCTTGCTCCTGAATGGCGCTGACAATCTTTTTATTACCATGTCCAGCATTGCAGCACCACAAGCCCGCTGTTCCATCAAGAACTTCAGTTCCATCCGGTTTTTTATAATACATGCCCTTGGCCTCATTCATCAACCGGGGAGCATTTTTAAAATCCCGATTGGCTGAAAAGGGCATCCACAGGTGTTCAAGATTTAGTTGTTGATCTGTCATTAACATTCCTTTCTAAAGGTATGTGCTAGATTATTTTTTAATGTATCTGTTGGTTGAGGAACCCAGAATTTTCAAACCGAAACTTATTTACTGACTAGCTCGTCTGTTTCCTTCTTAATATCACCTGTCCAATTATTGTCACGATTCACGCCCAATGCATCTGCTTTTCGCGCGCGTCGCTTATCTGCCAAGTCATGATGTGTTGTAAGAAATTGCAATGAATGTCCTACAAACTCACGAACGGTTTGGAAACCATGTTTTTCCATGAAGTTCGATAAACCCTCACACATTTCCTCAACCATCTCGTAGCCCTGCATCATAACACCGGTACATACCTGAACAGTAGAACTTCCCAACAGGATAAATTCGATTGCCTCATGACTGCTGATAACGCCACCTATACCTGATATTTCTGCATCGGGGACCCCTCTTCCTATTTGGGACACCATGCGCAACGCAATGGGTTTCACGGCATAATAGGAATATCCACCGAGGGTTGAATGTCCCTCCACTGTGGGCATTGGAGCCAGCGTTTCGAGGTCAATATTTAAAATAGATGGTATGGTATTGATTGCGGCCACGCCACTTGCACCACCTTCCATCGCTGCTTTGGCCGGTTCGGTTATATCTAAAATATCGGGTGTCATTTTGGCCCATATTGGCAAGTCCGTCACTTCGGCAACCCAACCAGTTACTTCTCTCACCATATCGGGATTCTGCCCCATGAAAGCTCCCATGCCTTCTTCGGTATGTCCGTGAGGGCACGAGAAATTCAGTTCAAACATATCTACCCCAGTTTCGGCTATTCTACCGGTTAATTCCTGCCATGAATCCTTATTGTATTTCTCCATTATTGAAGAGATCAACACTTTGTCAGGATGAGCATCTTTTATTCCCTTGAATTCATCCAGCCATATTTCCAGTGTTCTATCGGATATCAGTTCGATATTCTCGAAGCCGATAATTTCACCGCTTGGGGTTTTTAATTTACCATATCGAGGGGCAACATTGATGACCGGAGTTTCTGTCAAGCTTACCGTTTTTGCGGAAACACCACCCCACCCATTATCAAAAGCCTTAATGATGGTTTTTGAATTAGTGCTTGGAGGCCCTGACCCGATCACAAATGGGTTGGGGAATTTAATGCCGTTTACTTCTATGCTTAAATCTGCCATAATTTTATCTCTATATTAATTTGAATTAAAGTTCAACCAGTTTATCATAGGTTTCTGGTCTGCGATCACGGAAAAACTGCCATGTTGAACGTACTTCCTCAATCATATCCAGATCAAATTCAGCCACCAGCAGTTCATCCTTGTCTTCTGCTGCGGTGGAGAAGATTGCACCTCGGGGATCTACAAAGTATGAACTGCCGTAAAATTTTCCCAGATTCCAGGGCTTTTCCTCGCCCACACGGTTAATGCAGCCCATAAAATAGCCATTGGCAACTGCATGAGCCGGTTGTTCAAGCTTCCATAAATATTGCGATAACCCGGCCACGGTTGCAGATGGGTTGTACACAATTTCAGCACCGTTCAGCCCTAATTCCCTGGCCCCCTCAGGGAAATGGCGGTCATAACAGATGTAAACACCAATGTTAGCATACGCAGTTTCAAATACCGGGTAACCTAAATTTCCGGGGCGGAAAAAAAACTTTTCCCAAAACCCTGAAGTGTGGGGAATATGGTTTTTTCTGTATTTCCCTAGATAGGATCCGTCTGCATCAATCACTGCGGCTGTATTATATAAAAGTCCAGCCTGCTCTTTTTCATATACTGGGACAATGATGACCATTTTGTATTTTTTGGCATATTCCTGCATCCGTTCTACGGTTGGACCCGGAACCGACTCAGCGGATGCATACCATGCGCTGTCCTGCCCTGGGCAGAAGTAAGGTGTATTGAATATTTCCTGAAGGCATAGGATCTGTACTCCTTGTTTTCCTGCATCTTCAATAAAAGGAATATGCTTTTCGAACATCGCTTTTTTGATTTCTGCGATGGTTCCTTCTCCTTCTGTCATGGACAGGCTCATCTGAATCAGTCCGGATTTAATGTTTCTAGGCATAAGTGTTCTCCTTAAAAAATCGTGTTTATTTCATTCCGCCATAAAGGCCGCGTTTTAAAAATTGGCCATCACCTTTTTTACCCACATACTCACAATCCTTGATGATGACTTTACCACGGGAAAGAACTGTTTCGGTAAAACCTGTTACTTCAAACCCTTCGTAGGCATTGTAATCCACATTCATGTGATGAGTGCAGGCATTGTTGACGCTGATTGTTTCTTTTCGTTGCGGATCAAAAATAACAATATCTGCATCGCTGTCGATAGCAATTGTGCCTTTTTTTGGAAACAGGCCAAATGTTTTCGCCGCGGCTGTAGATGTCAATTCAACAAATTTGTTAAGCGAAATTCTTCCTGAATTCACACCGCCGTTAAAGACCAGGCTCATCCGATTTTCCACACCAGGCCCGCCATTGGGTATCTTCGAAAAATCATTAATCCCCAGGATTTTTTGATCTTTAAAACAAAACGGGCAATGATCGGTAGATATGGATTGAAGATTGCCAAATTTTATACCTTTCCAAAGTTCATCCTGGTTCCATTTTTCCCGTAAGGCAGGAGTCATGACATATTTTGCTCCTTCAAATCCTTCCTGCTCATAATAGGAATGATCCAGAAAGAGATATTGGGGACAGGTTTCCGCAAAGGCATGAACTCCGCGGTTACGAGCCAGCATCACTTGTTCTAGTGCATCAGAACTGGATAGGTGAACGATATAAACAGGTACATGAGCTACTTCTGCAATAGCGATGGCGCGATGCACACCTTCCGCTTCCATCCTCGTGGGGCGGGTTAAGGCATGATATTTTGGCTCTGTTTTTCCTTCAGCCAAAGCGATTTTTACAATTTCATCAATAACAATACCGTTTTCAGCGTGCATACACACAACAGTCCCGTTTTCACCGGCAGCGCGCATGGCACGGTAAATCGTTCCATCATCCACATACAAGACACCCGGATAGGCCATGAATAGTTTGTAGGATGTAACACCATCATCAGCCAGCATTTTCATTTCATGGATCCGCTTATCATCCAAATCTGTGACAATCATGTGAAAACCATAATCAATGGCTGTTTTTCCTTCTGCCTTAGCGTGCCAGGTATCCAATGCTTCCAGCGTAGAATGGCCTTTAGTTTGGATTGCGAAATCAATCAGAGTTGTGGTACCCCCATGGGCGGCTGCAAGGGTTCCCGTTTCAAAGTCGTCCGCAGATACGGTCCCGCCAAAGGGCATATCTAAATGTGTATGTGGATCCAGTCCTCCAGGAAAAAGATATTTTCCAGAAGCATCGATAACTTCATCCGCTTCCATTTCCAAACTTTTTCCAATAAGAGATACTGTTTCTTTTTCTATAAAAACATCACCCCTAAAGTCATCTACTGCAGTGATGACCCGCCCGTTTTTAATCAGTATAGACATAATTTTTTCCCATGTTTACTAATATTAAAAAATTCATCTGGTTTGCGCTATGCTTTTTTATGATTGCCCCATGCATTTAGCCCCCGTTCTTCATCTGTCCCCGGTATGGTATTATCCAAAGCCAATGCTGAAAAAGCGCCCACAGCCATGCCCGTAATGCCTATCGTATTAATAATGTTGGCCAGCCAGTTGGGTTCAAACTGCATGGGGTGTTGGTTAAAATATTCAGGGACAGATAAACCCATAAAAAAAGCAAATCCAAGGATAAATAAATTTCGGGCAGAATTGAGGTCAACAAATTGCAGGTTGGACAAACCGACTGCAGCAATCATGCCAAACATGGCGCAATACATTCCACCCACGATGGGCTGGGGAATGGTTGTAAACAGTGCACCGAATTTGGAAACAGTTCCCAAAAGAATCATAATCACAGCGCCGGCTTGTACAACTCTGCGCGAGCCGACACGGGTTAATCCGATTGCGCCAATATTTTCACTATAGGATGTGGTGCCGTTTCCCGTACCAAAAATTCCAGCCAAAAAGCATCCGATACCTTCAAACGTAATCCCCTTATTAATGGTTTTTTTATCCGGTGTGGGCGCGCCGGAAAGTCGTGCACACGCATAATAATCCCCAATAGACTCCACCATGGAGGCGATATAACCGGCCAGCATGCCTACAAATGCCGCCGCGCCAAACTGTGGAAATCCCCACTGGAATGGATACGGAATTCGAAACCACGGTGCATTCTTCAGATTAGCCAAACTTGTGTGTGCTGGATGTCCTTCTGGGAAAATGCCCAAAGCTGTACAAATAGCTGATACAACCCAAGCTGTTACTATGGCCAGGAGTATGGGATAAAGTTCAAACGTACGATGCTTGCGGCGGAGATATTGGCTGAAAAGGATAATCAGCAAAATGGTTAAACCGCCAATGGGCCAATGACGTCCTGCTTCCGGAGCGCCAAATTTGAATAAAGACAAACCGATCAACGCAATTGTGGGTGCAATTGTTATGGGTCCTACAAATCGTAACAATCGTCCGATCATTCCGCTGGCGCCAACAAAAATCTCGACCAGAGAACCGGCAATGATAGCACCTTGAACATGTTGCATGCGTACTTCCCAACCGGCATTTGCCAAGGCTGCCATTCCGCAGATTGCAAATGTGGGCGTTAAAAATGAGAATGTTCCCCCTTGGACAATAGGCAGACGATTTCCCCAGGTTGTTTGTAGGAGTGTTGTAATACCGCTCACAAAAAACATGGTTGCAATCAACCAGCCTTTTTCTACCGGATCAACCATACCTAACGCCGGAGCCAATAAGAGAGGGATAGCGACGGTTGAACCGAACATGGTCAAATAATGCTGCAATCCCAGAATAATCGTTTCTAATCTGGGTGGATTATCGTCAATACTATATAACAATGATGTTTTATGTTCTGCCATAAATGCTTTTTATTGATCTCAACTTAACCATTTTAACTTGGACGTTATTCACTGTAATACAAAAAGAGCTATCTTAATTCTTTTGGTGTCCTTTGAATATATTTTGGTGTACTATGAATTTGCCGGAAGTTAATAATACATAAGAAATGAAATCATCCATAACTCACAATCGTAAACGAATGCTTAATGTTGCTATTAAAGAAGCTCAAAAAGGGTTATCTGATGGCGGTATTCCCATTGGTGCGGCTCTTTTCCACACTGACGGGACTCTGCTCGGAAAAGGACGAAACCGGCGTATCCAGGATGACGATCCTTCACTGCATGGAGAAACAGATGCTTTCAGGAATGCAGGAAGACAACGATCCTATGCAAATATCATTATGGTTACAACGTTGGCACCATGCTGGTACTGCAGCGGATTGATACGGCAGTTTAAAATTAAAACAGTCATTGTGGGTGAATCGGTTAATTTTTCCGGCGGAGTTGCATGGTTAAAGCAAAATGGAGTTGAAATCATTGATCTTCATTCTGAAGAATGTATTACCATGCTAGCAAATTACATTCGGAACAATCCTGAAATTTGGAATGAAGATATAGGAGCAGAATAATTTAACTTATAAATAAAATGGTAAAAGTGACTCTCATTTGGATGTGCATTTACTCTTATAACTGTTATTTCTTAAATAGCGAATGATATCTCCAAAAATGATTACTTGATTTCCGTTTCAGCCTTGACATTAATATCATAATCCTACTGGAGGAAAAGGTCCTTCACAGGTGTTCATCCTTTATATTTTGATGTGTTATCAGGACTCCTCTTTGTAGTGAAACCACCAATCTTTATTAGAGTGATTATAATCCATATAAATGTGCTTTGCTTCCCGAAATTCTTCCAGGCCTTCTATTCCGTGCTCCCGGCCGATCCCTGATTGCTTCATTCCGCCAAAAGGTGCAGCGATATTTTCCATTAGCGGGCTATTTATACAGAAAGTTCCGGCTTGGATCTCATCTGCTGCTTTCATGGCCCGTTCAATATCCCTGGTAAATATCGAGCAACCCAATCCATATTTTGTTGAGTTCGACAGTTCAATGGCTTCTTCGATGGATTTTACTTTCTGAATAGGAATGACAGGGCTGAATGCTTCTTCATTCATGATCTCCATTTCTGGTGTCACTTGATCGAAAACAGTGGGTTCGTAAAAATACCCTTTTTCAAATTGTTCTGCAGGCTGGCCTCCCGTTAAAACCCGTGCGCCTTCTTTTTTGGCCAGGTCAACTTTGTTAACCGTATTGGAGAATTGCATTTTGGATGACATGGGCCCCACATCAGTCCCCTTTACCATAGGATCACCTAATTTCACTTTTTTGGCCTCTGCTACCAGCGCTTCGGTGAATTGGTCAGCAATGTTGTCAAACACATACACCCGTTCTACAGATGTGCACACTTGTCCGGCATTATAGAATCCACCCCATGATGTACCTTTTGCCGCTATGGCTACATCGGCATCATCACATATAATGACGGGATCTTTTCCGCCCAGTTCCAATGATACTTTTTTCAAATTGTCAGCAGCCAAACGGGCAATACGTTTCCCAGTCTGAACGGAACCTGTAAAGGCAATGATCGGTACGTCCGGATGTTTCACCAGTGCTTCTCCGGCTTCCTGGCCCAGGCCTGTCACAACATTCATAACCCCCGGAGGCATGTCTCCACCGGCAACTTCGATCCAGTGCAGTATGGACAGAGAAGTAACTTCAGATGGTTTCATAATAATTGTATTTCCTGCAGCTAGGGCAGGAGCCAGTTTCCAGCCCATGAGAGACAATGGATAGTTCCAGGGGATGATACAGCCTACTACACCATAAGGTTCATAGCGAACCAAGGACATGGAATCCTTTTCTACAGGTGCCACGATACGGCCCACATTATCCCGAGCTAGTTCGCTGTAGTATTCCAGGTAATCTGCCACTTCTTCAATTTCACTCAAGGCATTGCTGAAAGGTTTCCCCATTTCAGCTGTGATTGTTTTCGCAATATCTTCAGCGTACTCACGAGAATTATTTGCCAATGTTCTTAAATGATCGCGGCGTTCACCAGCTGTCAGTTTTCTCCAAGATTGAAATGCAGTTTTTGCAGCCGCCACTGCAACATTTATATCTGCTTCATCGCTGGCCGGAACTTGAGCGATTACTTCTTCCGTATACGGGTTTTCTACATCAATGGTTTTACCAGATTCAGCAGCACACCATTCATTATTGATAAAATTCTTATAGTTCATTTTTTCTCCTTTTGAAATTTTTTCAATATTTGCGTTATATCTTTAATAAATAAAACAAAAACAACGATTGCTCCAAATCCAAGGATGAATACAGTGATCCAGGTGAATAATTCCCAGCCGCTCATGAACGATCTCCCTTATCCAAAATCAGGCCAATAAAAAACCCCAGTAATGATATTGGAACAGTGATATACATGATAAATTCTTGCAGGAAATCGATACCAAACCATTGGATGATATAGGTTTCTTCCATAACATCAAAAGTGCCAGTCATCATAATGTAAATATTCAAAATAACTGTTGAAGCTAATCCTAAACCAGCACTTAAAAAACCTGCCAGTGCCTTGCGAAAACGTGGAATAAAAAGTCCGAGCAGAATAGGGACCATGACACTGGAGATTAGAATTGAGGCCATAAAAACCCAAAGGCCCAGCATTTGATCAAAAGAAACAGCCATAGCTAAACCCAAAATCCATGATAATAAAATTCCGTAACGGGTCTTTTTGATCAACTCTTCATCAGTTGCATCCGGTTTGATAGCTGGTCTGTAAATATCGTACGCCACATTTCCACCGGCCACCAGGCAATAGGAATCCAAAGTGGACATTTCTGTTGATAGAACGCCTGCCATAAATAGACCCAACGCACCGGCAGGAAGTGCAGCAACCATTACTGTTAATAAGGCAGCGTCTGGTGCAACATCAGTTGGAAGAATTCCTTGCAGCACACCTGTTTTTGCAGCCATGGCAATAATGGTAATAATCCAATCATAGGACCCCCAAATGAAAATACCGATAATGAGTGCATTGCGAACATTCTTATAAGATTTTGCTGCAAAGATTCGTTGATAGAATGTGGGTTCTACTAAAATGGCCAGTCCGGTTGAAGCATATATGATTATTAGCCAAATCGAGAGGTCACCCATGGTATCAAAATAACTGGGCTCAAGTATGTCGATCATTTTATCAAATCCACCGATAAAATTCATGGCAAAGGGAACTGCTAGAGCCAATACCACACACATGAATAGGAATTGAATCGAGTCTGTTAACACTACTGCCCAGAATCCACCCGTAAGCGTATAGACCAAGGCTATACCACCCAGAACAAGCATGCCCATAATAGGTTCCCAGCCCAGGATTACATCACCTAACATGCCGAAACCATAGAGGGATAGTGCTGGGAGGGAATAAATGAAGGATGTTATAGCTCCTACATAGCGTGTTTTCTTGCCATAATATTTGTCAAGTATATCCGGCAGGCTTTTAAAATCTTCTTCTTTCAAGCGCTGGGCCAAGAAGAAGGCAGCGATCAGGAAAAAAGCATAGGTTGGCCGAGCATAGCCAAACCACGCCACAACACCATCTGTAAATCCGAGCTGGGAATCACCGAATAAAACATCTATACCGTAATAAGTCGAGATCAGCGTTGTAATGAGCAATGGCGTAGTCAGGGATCGACCAGCCAGAAAAAAGTCATCGAAATCCGTATGTTTTTTCGCAAACCAGACGCCGACACCAATCATCCCCATGAGGTAAATGGCAATAATGATATAATCAATGGTGGCAATCGAATACATTATATTATATCAATCCCCCCATATAAAAAGGAGGATTTAGCCAGCCTGCACTCTACTATCTGGAAGGGGAGATATATATTTATGAATAGATATATGAACATTTATGAGATCCAATCTAAAAACTGGTAATAGCGACTGGCAAATGGAATGAACCATGGCTTGTCGCGGTAGAAGAACATAGTTTGATGGGATATCTCTGCGAATGGACTCCTGTCTTTTTGGCCGGTTAATAATAATCCTATTTCTGTTCCAAGATACGTTGCGATCGAAAGCCCATGCCCTCCATAGCCAAACGCATAATGGATACCTTCATTTGTTTTGCCAATATGGGGCATGAGGTCAAATGTGATTCCCAATTTACCTGTCCACGTATGTGTGATAGAAACTTTCTCCAACTCAGGAAAAACAGCATACAATTGTTTTTGCAACCGTTGTGCGCTTTCATTTAGATCAAGGGTAGTACTCAAATTATTTCGTCCACCCCACAGCATGCGGCCATCAGGAGTCAATCTGAAATAGTTCAAAAAGTTTTTTGAATCATAATACATCCGCCTTTTTGGACTCAAGGTATCCTGCATTTCCTGATCTAGCGGTTCTGTTACAATGATATAACTTCCCACAGGGAAGATCTTTGGTTTGAGTTTAGGAACCAGTTTATCTGTATAGCCATTGGTGGCGATTACAACTTCTTTTGATCTCACTGCCCCTTTAGCTGTGGTAATTTCAAAACTATCCCGCTTTTTCTTTATATCTGTTACAGCTGCATCCTCATATAATAACACTCCATAGCTTGCGACCGCTTGTGCCAGCCCATAGACATATTTTGCCGGCTGAATCCCACCGCTCATTTCATCAGCTAGGCCCCCGAAGTAAGCATCTGTTCCGATTTCACTGCGTAATTCTGATTTAGGTACCAGCTTTTTCTTATGACCAAATTCTTTATCCAGCCAGGCAGCGTATTCTTCTAAACCTGCATAATGGGATTGTTTATATGCCAGCGCAACATGCCCGGATCGGTACCAGTCACAATCGATGTTTTCATCTATGATGATCTTTTCCAGAAGATCAAGGGCATCAACCGATGCTTTCCAGAATTCTCGTCCATATTCAGGGCCGTATTTTTTATAGATCACACTGATGTCCTGTTTCAGTCCTGGAGTGGCCATACCGCCGTTGCGGGAACTGGCTCCCCAGCCTATTGTCTGGCTTTCAAATACAGCTACAGATGATCCCGCTTTAGCAAGCACCCTGGCAGCATTGAGGCCTGTGTAACCACTGCCCACAATGGCCACATCTACCTCGGATGGTAATTCACTGGCCACCGGCAGGTCAACAGGCCGGGGAAATTGATCAATCCATAATGGCTCTGTTTTCATCAATCTTTGGCTGCGTTTACGGCATCTTCAAACTTATTCAATGTTTCATCAATAATTTCAGCGGTGTGAGCCTCACACAGGAACCATGGTTCCCGGGCATCGTCTTCAGCCCAGATTCCGTTTTCATACAAATGAGTCATGATTTTTAAATACATATCAGCATCATGATGAACCAAATCGCGAACTTCTTTAATGGGCGTTTCTGTCAAAAGAAATCCCTGCATATTCGGATGCCCGGACATTTGATGGGGGATATCCGCTTCTGTCAGCACTTTATCCATTCCAGCTTTTAAATGTTCGCCTCGCTTTGCCAGGTCTGCTAACACCGGGGATGAGTCTAAAATGTCTAATACCGCTTTTGCCGCCGCCATGCTGCATCCGTTTGCCCCAAATGTCCCTGCGTGGGTTACATTTCCGGAACCGACAACGCTCATGACATCTTTGCTGCCACCAAAGGCAGCAACAGGATAACCATTCCCCAAACTCTTGGCATAAGTTGAAATATCAGGGATTACATTATAAGTTTCCCGTGCTCCGCCATTCGACAGTCGAAATCCAGTCTTGACTTCATCGAAGATCATAACAATACCATATCCATCACACAGTTTCCGTAAATGGGCTAAATAGCCATCAGAGGGTTCCAATCCGGCTATATTCCCAAGGCAGGGCTCGATCATCATTGCTGCGATATCTCCATGCTTATCTTTAACAGCTCGTTCTACAGCATCAAAGTCATTGAAGGGCAGCATAATCACGTAATCCCGGATCTTGTTGGGAATCCCAGACCCAGCCTGGACGGGCACCGGTGACCTTCGCGAACCCATACCAGCAATGGGGGAACTGGCCGTGCTGAAAAGGACATAATCGTGGGCACCGTGATATTGTCCCTCGAATTTGATGAACTTTTCTTTTCCTGTATATCCACGGGCAACACGTAATGCGTGCATGGTTGCTTCCGTTCCTGTGTTTGTAAAGCGCAGCATTTCCATTCCTGGGACCATAGTTACGATCTTTTCTGCCACTTCAACTTCTAACTCTGTGGTAGCAGCAAAAGTCGTTCCGTTTTGAATGGCTTCCGTAACGGATTTATTTACTCTTTCATCAGCATGGCCAATGTTTATTGGCCCCCAGCCTAGGCGGTAATCCACAAATTTGTTTCCGTCTGCATCCCAAACGTGTGCGCCTTTCCCTTTGGCGATGATCGGAGTTTCCTTGGGACCCCAGTAACGAAAATTGGAACTGACACCCTGGGCCAGTACGTTCATGGCCCGGTCAAATATGAGTTGTGTTTTTTTTCGATTAAACATGAGTTAATCCTTTATTAATTATTTTGCGTTGAATAACCAATTACATCTCGTAAATGGTATTTAAACGCATCTGCGCATTAAATGAATATATGGTTACTTGGGGGGAGCTTCTCTGGACTGGCATCCGCAGGTCAGCATGCCGTAATCCATGAGCCGGAAGAATGTATTGTAAATATTATCTAATAAATGTGTTTTATCGCTAAGCATATTGTCAGTTTTAGGTAAGGCGAATATACATTGGCTGGTTGCATGACATAAATTATTTTCTTTCATGACATCATCCCGTTACAAGCAGCGTCTACGTTTCTGGCCCTTGGTTGCCGTCATGTATATTCTGCTCTGCGGCGGTCCCTATGGAATTGAGGAAATTGTTCCTCAATCCGGCCCAACATTAGCCATATTTGGGATGATCTTCATGGCCATTTTCTGGGGCCTGCCGAATATCCTGCAAACCGCAGAACTGGCCAGTGCGCTGCCTTTGCAGGGGGGAGCCTATAGTTGGTATCGTGAAAGCTGGGGCGGTTTCTGGGGCTTTCAATTCGGCTGGCTGGAGTGGCTGGCCTGGATGTTTGATACCGCCCTTTATCCCACATTGGTGGCGGCATATTTTACCCATTTCCTCTGGCCGGAGGCAGGACCAATGGTTGTCTGGTTAATGACATTAATTGTCATTTGGTTCTCTATCTGGCTGAATGTCCGCGGTATTCAAACAGTGGGCAAGTGGTCAACCCTCATGTCATTGTTTCAGATTCTGCCGGTGGTGTGTTTTATTATAATTGGAATTCGCCACATAGATCTTTCGATTTTCAGCCAATGGCACATTCCAGAAAATTCCAGCACAAAAGAGGCCTTGGTCATGGCTCTTATTTTCGGATTATGGAATTATTCGGGTTATGCAGGACTGGCTGCCGCTGCAGAAGAAATTGAAGATACCCCGCACACATATCCGAAAGCACTAATAATAACACTGATCATAGCAATGTTTGTTTATATAATACCTTTATTGATCGGAATTTCTTTAGATCAGAACTGGTCCGATTGGGATGAAGCCCAATTCAATTCTGTGGCGCTTGTTCTGGGCGGGGGCGCCTTTGCCTGGTGGTTTATGGTGGCAGCCCAATCCTCCAATTTTGGACTCATTAATTCTGAATTGATCGTATTGTCACGCCTGATGGGTGCTATGGCTGCTGATGGTCACCTGCCCAAATTTCTCACCCAAATGCATCCGCAGTATGAAACACCGGTTAATTCATTGCTGCTTCAGGGAATTATTTTGAGCGTCATGACCTTTGGTTTGGGGTTTGTTGATCTTTTGGTCATCGGCACCTGGTTAAGTATACCCACATACCTTATCGGTTTTACCGTTTTTGTCAGCCTGCGCCTCAAACAACCCAACTTGGATAGGCCTTTTAAGATCCAAGGCGGCTGGCCGGTGATAATTCCCATTGTCGCTATTCCTTGCGGAATTGCCATTTTCATTTTTATCAATACCCCAAAAGAGTATTTCTTGGAAAGTATTCCCTTATTGTTTTCAGGACTACTTATCTACGCCATTCAAAAGGTATTTTCTAAATAACCTGTGTTAAATTCAGCGGCATTTTTTTACTAGATTTATGAAGTATCCCATCACAGAGAATATTATTGGCGGAAAGCCAATATTGTCAAATGGCGATTTGCTGGATGTAGTTTGCCCCTTGGATGGCGAAGTTATATCCCAGGTTCATCTGTCCGGCAGGGCTGCAGTCGATGAAGCAGTAAAGACTGCAAATAATGCTTTTGAAGCATGGTCTGGAATTACATTAAAGGAACGGGTCCAGGTATTTTTTAAGTATAAACAGCTGCTTGAAGAAAATATGGCTGAGTTATCAGCACTCATTCATGAAGAAAACGGCAAAACCATCAGCGAGGCCAAAGCGGAAGTAGAAAAAGCAGTGGAAATCACTGAATTTGCCTGCTCACTCCCGCAGATTGCACTGGGAGAAATTCAGGAAGTAAGCCGCGGAGTGGAATGCCGTTCAGATCGCGTGCCTTTAGGTGTGGTTGCTTCCATATCACCATTCAATTTTCCAGCCATGGTTCCCAACTGGACCATTCCTAATGCCATTGCTTTGGGTAATACCATGATTCTCAAGCCATCGGAGCAGGTACCCTTAAGTGCAAATCGTATTGCCGAACTTTTACACGATGCTGGTTTGCCTGATGGTGTATTCAATATCGTCCACGGCGGACAGGAAGCAGTGGAAGCCATATGTGATCATCCCGGAATTGAGGCGGTCACTTTTGTTGGATCGACTAAAGTTGCGAAAATTGTATACCAGCGTGGCACATCCAATCTTAAACGTGTATTAGCCCTGGGCGGCGCTAAAAATCACCTTATCGTTCTTCCGGATGCCCATCCGGAAATGGCCGCCTCCAATATCGCTGCTTCCATGACCGGTTGCGCCGGTCAGCGTTGCATGGCAGCATCCGTTATGGTGGCTGTGGGGGAATCTGATCATATTGTTGAAAAAATATGCGCAGCAGCCAAAACCATTATTCCCGGTGAAAACCTCGGCAGTGTCATTTCTCAAGCAGCCAAAGAACGCATTGAAAGCTATATCACCGCAGCAGAAGAACAGGGTGCCAAGGTACTTGTTGATGGTCGTAGGGCAACTGTAAATGGTAAAGGATTTTATGTGGGTCCTACAGTTATTGATAATGTAAAGCCGAACATGAAGATTGCCAGCGAGGAAGTTTTTGGGCCTGTATTGGCAATTATGCGCACTGACACAGTTGATGAAGCTATTGCAATTGAAAACGGTTCTGATTACGGTAATGCAGCTTCTGTGTTTACCCAATCCGGTAAAATGGCGCGGTATGTCATGGAAAAAGCAAGTGCTGGCATGGTGGGGGTGAATATCGGTGTACCTGTTCCCCGTGAACCTTTTTCCTTCGGCGGCTGGAATGAATCCAAATTTGGGTCAGGGGATATTACTGGAAAGAGTTCCATCGATTTCTGGACAAAGTTTAAAAAAACCACTATCAAGTGGAATCCGGAATCCCGTGTCAACTGGATGAGTTGATACTCCCTTTTTGACTTATACATGAAAATATCTGTTATTATTCCTATTTACAACGAGGCAGCTACATGCATTGAATTGATTAATAGAGTGCAAGCGGTTTCATTGGAAAAAGAAATCATCATAGTAGATGATGGTTCTTCAGATGGCACAGCTGAACTTTTATCAAATATTGAGGGCATTACACTGCTAAAGCATAAAATCAACCAGGGCAAGGGTGCAGCTGTTCAGACTGCAGTTGATTATATTACTGGAGATCTGGTCATCCTCCAGGATGGCGATTTGGAATACAACCCAGATGATTATCTGGATTTAATAAAACCTATTGCAGAAGGTAAGGCGGATGTGGTTTTTGGCAGCCGCTGGCTGGGTAAGAATAATGAATGGTCATTCCATTTTATTGGCAATAAGCTGATAACTCTATTTTCAAATATCATCAACCAGCGCTGGATAAACGATATGGCTTCTTGTTATAAGGCCATTCCTGGGGATATTTTCCGTGGTCTTAAATTGAGTTCACAGGGCTTTGGACTGGAAGCAGAATTAACGGCAAAAGTGTTTCGCAGTGGTTTTAAAGTAAAAGAGATTCCCATTTCATATTCACGGAGGACGTCTGCAGAAGGGAAAAAACTACGCCTAAAGGATGGCCTGGTGTCTGCTGGGGCCTGTCTCCGTTACCGTTTTTTTGATTAAATGTTGGTCAAGCAGCCCATTTGATGTCTCCCCTAATAGTGGGGGAGATGTCCAACGGATAGAGGGGGATATTATAAATGTAGCTGTGGCTTGACTAAAAAAAGCGTTGTTCGATTAAAAAAACATAATATCAATAATTAAGAATGATCGTTGTACATGTAAATTATACATTTATTCTTGACTAATTTAAATTAATAATTCCCTACCAAATAAATATCAGCTTAAAAGAATTATTTCATAACTTCCGGCCCTTTTTGAAACAAATTATTAAAAATTCATATTAAAATATTATGTCATTAATTGAACCACACGGCGGAAAACTCCATTATTTGGTCGTAGATGCCAATGCATCTGCAGCATTAAAACAAGAAACAAAATCATTGCCATCCTGGACACTGAATGATCGCCAGATCTGTGATTTGGAAATGATCCTCAATGGCGGCTTTTCACCTCTAACTGGATTTTTGAATGAAGCCGATTATAATGCGGTGTTGAATAATATGCGCTTGCATGACGACACAATCTGGCCTATACCTATCACATTGGATGTAACCGCAGATTTTGCTGATGGAATAAGCATAACTGCTGAAATAACACTCAAGGATAAAGAAGGATTTATCATCGCTGCAATGTCCGTTGAATCCATCTGGCAGCCAGATAAAACAGAAGAAGCCAATAAAGTATTATTAACAACAGATGAAGGCCATCCAGCGGTCAATTACCTGTTAAATGAATCAAACCCAATATACGTAGGTGGACCGGTAAAAGGGCTCATGCTGCCCAAGCAGTACGATTATAAAGATTTGCGCCATACTCCTCATAAAGTTAGGGAATTGTTCGAGCAAAACGGTTGGGATAATGTTGTCGCCTTTCAGACACGCAATCCCATGCACAGGGCCCATGTAGAATTAACCAAGCGCGCGGCAGAAGAACATGATGCTAAAATATTGATTCATCCTGTTGTTGGCTTGACAAAACCGGGCGATGTGGATCATTATACACGTGTGCGCTGTTATAAGTATGTACTGAAAAAATATCCTGAAAATTCAGCCATGTTGAGCTTATTGCCCTTGGCCATGCGTATGGCCGGTCCTAGGGAAGCACTGTGGCATGCCATTATTCGTAAAAATTACGGCTGTAATATGTTCATTGTCGGCCGTGATCATGCCAGTCCCGGAGCAGGAAAAGATGGCCAGCCGTTCTACGGCCCCTATGATGCCCAGGATTTATTACGCGAACACGAAACAGAACTTGGTATCAAGATGGTTCCCTTCAGGTTAATGGTGTATATACCTGAAAAAGATAAATATATCCCCAAAGATAAATTAACAGAAAATACTGTATTCAAGATGATCTCCGGAACGGATCTGCGTAAGCGTCTCCGCAATGATGAAAAAATCCCGGAATGGTTTTCCTATCCGGAAGTGGTAGCTGAACTGCGGCGTTTTCGTCCAGCTCTGGAAAAGCGTGGTTTTACTGTCTTTTTTACAGGGCTTTCAGGCTCTGGAAAATCAACCTTGGCAAATGGGCTTTTGGTCAAACTCATGGAAGATGGCCGCCGTCCTGTAACACTTTTGGATGGTGATATTGTCCGCACACATTTATCGAGTGAATTGGGCTTTTCTCAGGAACATCGCAAATTGAATGTACGACGCATCGGGTTTGTAGCCAGTGAAATCACCAAAAACGGCGGTATTGCCCTTTGCGCTCCCATTGCACCCTATAAATCAGATCGCCGGTTCAACCGTGAATTAATATACCCTCTGGGTGGATATATTGAAGTATACGTGGATACATCTATCGAAATCTGTGAAGAACGGGATGTGAAAGGCCTATACGCTTTAGCCCGGGAAGGTAAGCTAAAACAATTTACAGGCATAGATGATCCCTATGAAGAACCGGAAAATTCGGAAATTAAAATCACGTCTGCAGGCGTTGCGCCTGAAATCCTTGTAGATGAAATTATTTCAAGAATTAAGAAAATGGGTTATTTATAATAACATGAAATATGTTTAAATTTACAGACTGTATGAAAATGATAATCCGAAGAGAAAGGGATGTTCTCAATTGAGCACAATACGAACATTTCGGGACATTTTCCCCAACCGATTTTCAAATGCACCTGCACAGGTGCATTTTTTGTATCTGAATAGGAATCATTAAATGAATGCAACATCTTCATTGGTCAAATTACAGGATGTTGATACCCAATTACTGGAAATCAGTGAATTGCTGGGTGATTTGCCTGTAAAAGTTGAAGAACTGACCAAAGAGGAACAACAACTAAAAGAAGATATTAATCAACGTAAAGATCGAATGAAGGAAATTGATCTTGAGGTCTCTAAAAAAGATTTACTGGTACAGGATCTCACAAGTAAAATAGATAAATTGAAAGATCAATTATTTTTGGTAAAAACAAACAGGCAATATGACGCGATATCTCATGAAATAGATTTTCGGAAAGAAAAATTAAATAATATTGAAACGAAAGAACTCGAACTGGTTGAAGAAAAGGATAACCTCATCAGTGAAACAGAAGAACGGGAAAATAATTTAGAATCATTGACTAAAGATCTCCATAATAGGAAAACAAAATTAGAATCGTTGTTAACTGAATCTTCAGAAAAGAAAAATAGTCTTGTAGCAGAACGATCTGATATCATAAAAGATTTATCAGCTCCTGTTATTACAAAATATGATCGCGTATTTGCAGCCCGGGACGGCGTGGCTGTTGTGGAAACGTTTGGTTCATCCTGTGGGGGCTGCGGATCCATAGTTCCGCCACAAAAAATTGCTGAATTAAAGCAGAATAAAATCCTGCAATCCTGTGATGTCTGCAGCCGGTTTCTGTATTGGCCGGCAAACAATAAATGATTTTCCTTATTTTTCATAAATACAGTAAATTTAACTGTTATTTGAAAATCTGAGTCGGCTGAGTGGTTACTCTGAACTGTCTTGACACATGTGTCAAGAGCGGTTCGGAGAGGAAAGTCCGGGCACCGTAGAACAGGATGCCTCCTAACGGGAGGAGTCCCGGCTTCTTTGATGTCGGAATATGGAAAGTGCAACAGAAAGTATACCGCCTATTAAGGCAAGGGTGAAACGGTGGTGTAAGAGACCACCAGTCCCGACCGTAATGTCGGGAGCTTGGTAAACCCCATCCGGTGCAAGATCGAATAGACTCCGAGACGTTGTTCGCGTCGTTATCAGGGGCGGGTAGATCGCTAGAACCCGACGGCAACGTTGGGTCCAGAGGAATGACCACTGCTTCTCATCAAACTTATTTGTTGGGAGGAACAGAACTCGGCTTATAAGCCGGCTCAGATAATTCCTTTATATATTTACTATGCGTTGGTCTTTATTAAATCCTAATCAGAACACAGTCAGTTCCGTTAAAAAGGCATTCCGTACATCGGAAGTCATTGCCAAAGTTTTAGCGAATAGAAACATCCTGAACCCGAATCTGGCACGTCCCTTTTTTACTCCAAATTTAGATATGCTCCATAATCCTTATCTAATGCAGGATATGGATAAAGCAGTTGAACGCGTTTTAAAAAATATCAAATCAGGCAAACCTATTATGGTTTTTGGTGACTATGATGTTGATGGTACAACGGGGGCAGCCGCTCTTTATTTAGCATTTCAAAAATTTGGTGCAGATGTAACCTATTATATCCCAGATCGGGAAAAAGAAGGATATGGCTTATCTTATCATGGAATTGAAGTCGCTAAAGATATTGGCATTGATCTTATCATTACGTGCGACTGTGGAATCAATGCATTCGTACAGGTGGATTTTGCTAACGAACAAAATATTGATCTTATTATTACAGACCATCATACCACAGATACAGAACTGCCGAAAGCTCATGCAATTCTGAATCCCAAAAGGAAAGATTGCGAATATCCATTCAAAGGTCTCTGCGGTGGGGGAGTTGCCTTTAAATTAATCACGGCAGTTGGAAACGAATTAAACATACCATTAACCGATTATGAAGAAATCATACCCTTGATCACATTGGGCATTGCTGCAGATGTTGTCCCAATTAAAGATGAAAACAGGGTGCTTGTACATCATGGATTAAACATACTTAAAAACCTGGAAAAACCCGGTTTAAAAACACTTTTGGAATTGGCAGGGTTAAAAGGACATATTTCTGTGGGGCAATTGGTATTCAGTATTGCACCCAGGATCAATGCAGCAGGCCGGCTTGGCGATGCCAATAGAGCTGTAGAATTGTTAGTAACAGATGATCAAGATAAAGCTCGATTATTAGTTAAAGAATTGGATAATGAAAATAAACGCCGGCAAATGATCCAGCAGGCTGTGGTAGATGAAGCATTGTTAAAAGTGAATGCAGAAGCAGATTTGAAAAATGAAAATGCATTGGTTTTAGCCAATGCAGGCTGGCATCCTGGTGTTGTGGGTATTGTCGCTTCAAAAATTAAAGAGGAATTTAATCGGCCTACTATCATTATCGCTTTGGAGAACGGATCTGGAAAAGGATCTGCCAGGAGCGTAGCCGGTTTTGATTTATACGAGGCACTCACCGCATGCAAGACTCATCTGGATGGTTATGGCGGCCATCCCATGGCGGCTGGATTAACCCTTTCAAACCAAAAGCTGGAGGATTTTAAAAAGGCGTTTATTGATTTTGCCAATGAGCGTTTAACAAAAGAAAATTTGCAAGCGACACTGACGTTGGACAGTGAAATGGCACTGCAGGATATAACACCACGCTTTATGGAATTTTTGGATAAATTAAGCCCTTATGGTCCGGGGAATATGCGACCGAAGTTTGCAATCAGGAATGTCGAAATTGCTGGTGTACCAAAAGTGATTGGTAAAACTGGCGAGCACATAAGGTTTAAAATTAAACAAGGTTTAAAATCTTACCCGGCTGTAGGCTTTGGTCTGTCCAACAAATACGAGATGTTGATTACAGGCCAGCCGGTCGATATTGCCTGTGTTGTGGAAACGAATGAGTGGCAAGGAAATACATCAATTCAAATGAACGTGAGAGACATTAAACGAGCTGTAACATGAGCATGAGCAGGACAGCTATAACAGGAATGGGTTTTCATGTTCCAGATAAAATTGTTACCAATGCAGATCTGGAAATTATGATGAATACCAAAGATGAATGGATTCGTTCACGCAGTGGAATAGAAAAACGTCATTGGGTTCAAAATGGCGAAGGCGGCTCAGACCTTTCGTTGGTTGCCAGTAAAAAAGCTATGAAACAAGCTGGGATTACAAATCAAGATATTGATATGGTTATCGTGGGCACAGCTTCCTCGGATTATTATTTCCCAGGCATTGGTGCACAATTGCAGGACTTGCTGTCGTTAAATACTGTGGGGGCTTTCGACATTCGAGTTGGCTGTTCTGCCTTCATCTATGGCTTGTCCATCGCTGATAATTTCATAAAAAGCGGACAATGTGAAACGATTTTACTTGTTGGTGTAGATGTGCTGTCTCCAGCCTTGGAAAAAACACCTGCGGGACGTGATGTGGGCGTACTTTTTGGTGATGGAGCAGGAGCAGTAATATTACAACCAAGTGAAAGTGACAGAGGAATTTTATCAACACATTTACATTCAGAAGGGAAATATTTGAAAGAACTTTGGTGCGAATTGCCATCGTTTAGGATGGCTGGGCGAGGTTTTTCAGATGAAATGATTAGTGCCGGCCGACATCGTTTAAAGATGAACGGCCGTGAAGTCTTTAAACATGCTGTCACGCGCTTTCCGGAAGTCATTCAGGAGGCAATGGACGCAAATAATCTTACAATAGATGATATCGCCCAGATTATTCCCCATCAGGCTAATCATAGAATTACAGAAGCAGTTGCCAAACGGATGGGTGTGGATTCAGAATTGGTATACAGCAACATACATCGCTATGGAAACACAACTGCTGCAACAATCCCTATTGCCATGTGTGAAGCATTTGCAGAAGGAAAATTTTCTACAGGGGATCATATAATTTTAGCTGCTTTTGGTTCGGGATTTACATGGGCTTCTGCAGCAATTAAATGGTAAAGGTCTATTAATGGATAGTTTATTTTTTAATGAAGAACATACCTTGCTTGTGGATATGGTTAAAGATTTTGCCAATACTGAGATTGCGCCTATTGCCCATGACATGGATAAAAATTGTGAAATTCCTAAAAAGATAATCTCTCAAATGGCTGAATTGGGACTCATGGGCATTCCAATCCCGGAAAAATATGGCGGTGCAGGTATGGATACAGTGGCATATGCGGCCGCAGTGCTGGAACTAGCAAAAGTGGATGCATCAGTTGCTATTACCATGGCAGCTCATACATCCTTGGGATCGTTGCCCATTGCCATTGCCGGGACTGAAGAGCAAAAACAAAAATATCTGCCCAAACTAGCCTCTGGGGAAGTATTAGGCGCCTTTGGACTGACAGAGCCGGAAGCAGGGAGCGATGCCGGTTCTACGAAAACAACCGCTGTATTAGATGGTGACGAGTATGTTGTCAATGGCGGAAAAATATTTATTACGAATTCAAGCCTTGCCGGATTGCTGACATTAACGACGAATATAATTGAAAATGGAGAAAATAAGGGAATTGGTGCACTCATTGTCGAAACGGATAACTCCGGATTGAAAATTGGTCCCAAGGAAAAGAAAATGGGTTGGCACGCCAGCGATACCCGGCAGTTATTTTTTGAAAATATGCGCGTACCGAAAGAAAATTTGCTAGGGCAACCAACAGAAGGATTTAAAACATTTTTAAAAACGCTTACTGGGGGGCGCATCTCTGTTGCTGCCTTATCCTGCGGTACTGCTGAAGGTGCTTATCAACAGGCTCTCAACTATTCAACTGAACGGAAAGCCTTTGGTAAGGAAATACATAAATTTCAGGCTGTCGGATTCAAACTAGCTGACATGGCTACAGATATTGAAGCGGCAAAACTGCTGACATTCCATGCTGCTTGGATGAAAGACCAAGGCAAGGATGTGACAAAAGTAGCAGCTATGGCAAAACTCTTTGCCAGTGAAGCAGCAATGCGTATCACAACGGAAGCTATACAAATTCACGGTGGCTATGGGTACGTAAAAGAATATGATGTTGAACGCTTTTTCAGGGATGCGAAAGTACTCGAAATTGGAGAGGGGACTAGCGAAATACAGCGCATAATCATTGCCAGGGAATTGGTTAAAACATTCAGTAAAGCGGCTTGATCACTTCCAAGAAAATCCAGGATTCCCTTACTGCAGCAGGTGAAGTTTTACGGAAAAATTTGCCACAAATTGCTATTTTATTGGTTTTGGTTGTGGTGGTGTCTCTGTTTTTTCGTCAAGGCAGAACGCTGCAATACAGCTATCAAGTGGATGATATTGCCCGAGACCCAGTTATTACACCCTTTAATTTTCCAATCCTGAAAACAGAAGAAAAACTGCAAATTGATTTGGATGGAGCTCTTCGATCTGAACCATATCTATTTCATCGCAACCAAGATGCAGTGCAAGAACAGTCTGATGCGCTGGAAGAATATTTTCTCATGGTTGAAGAAATACGGTCTGCCTCAGAACAGTTGGAAAAAACGAAGGAGCTGCTATACCGCTATCGCCATGATGAAAAGTATGATGAAGTCCGTTCCATGTATCAGGCGGATAGTGCAACACTGGCAGTTTTGCAGAATCAGTACAAACAGGACTATCCGGCCCTTGCAGCAGAAAATGGACGTTATTCAATTTTCGATGTACAGGAGCCTTTCGAGTCAGATAAAACATTAAATCATTTTTATGAGGATTTATTGCAGATTTGTAAAAACAGGTGGGCTGAAGGAATTATTGATATTGATGCAACAGATATTGTCAGTTATGAAGTGTCTATTGACCAAGGAGAAATTCCTGTTTCATTAAAACCGGAGGAATTGAGTGATCTCAATATTGCCTGGACACGCTCCAAAAAGGAGATCAACTCAATGTATAGTGATGAAACGGATATACAGCGTGAATTAGGTTATATCATTCTTGTGGAATTTATGTACCCCAATATTATTTATGATAAGGAAACCACAGAACTCCGCCAGCAAAATCGCTTGGATAGGGTTCCCCGGAATCAGGGGATTATGCTGAAAGACGAAATGATTGTAGATGCGAACCAGCGCATTACTTCGGATATTTATCAAAAACTATCATCACTTTCTATTGCAATAAGTAAACTGGATAAACGTGAAAAAGGCTGGGAACAGGTTACATCCTACCTGGGTCGTTTAATGATGGTGGCAGTGGTCATTTCATTCTTCTTTACATTTTTACTTACTTACCGCAGTTACATTTTCAGTTATTGGAAACTGGTTTTACTGATTTCGTTGATTTTTGCTATCATCATTGGCTTGACAGAACTTTTCGTTTTTCGATTCGAATTATCAGAATACTTAATTCCCATCAGTGTTGCAGCCATGTTGCTAACAATTCTCTTTGATGCCAGGATTGGGTTTATGGGCACAATATCCATTACTCTTTTAAGCGGCATTTTGATTGGTAATAACCTGGAATTTATCATAACTATGATCTTTATCTCCTCTGTAGCCATGTATATGGTGCGCCGTTTAAGAACCAGGAGCCAGTTCATTACAACCATCCTGGCAATGATGGTAGCCAGTTTGTTTGTAGTTGTTGCCCATGGTCTCTATAAAGGTCACGTGTTGCCTGACATGCAGATCGATTTGATCTATCTCATGGTTGCCAGTTTACTCACTCCCATTATAACATACGGACTTATCGGGATTATTGAAGTGACATTTGGCATTACGACTGATTTGACGCTCTTGGAATTGCTGGATTTCAATCATCCCCTTTTGAAACGTATGCAGCGAGATGCCAATGGCACATTTAACCACAGCGTAGTGGTGGGTAACCTGGCCGAAGCCTGTGCCGATGCCATTAACGCACGAGCTCTACTGTGCAGAGTGGGTGCTTATTACCATGATATTGGTAAAATGGTGCGTCCGGAATATTTTATAGAAAACCAATTCAGCGGTGAAAACAAACATGATGGCCTTACGGAAGCCATGAGCGCCAAGATCATTCGTAATCATGTGAGCGAAGGACTGAAACTTGCTGAAGAATACAGTCTGCCGAAAATTGTCAGTGATTTCATTCCCATGCACCATGGTACCACACGCGTTGAATATTTTTATCGCAAGGCACTGGAAAATTCCAAAGGTAAAACTGTAGACGATCAAGCATTTCGCTATTCCGGCCCCAAGCCTAATTCAAAAGAAACCGGTATTCTCATGCTCTGTGAAGCTATCGAAGCAGCGGTACGTTCTATTAAAGAACCGGATGTATTTAAGATAGAGGAAATGCTCGAAAAAATCTTTAAAAAACGGCTGGATGAAGGTCAATTAGACGAATGCCCGTTGACTATCGATGACTTGCGCAAAATCAAAGGTGAAATTGATGGACAGACTGGAATGCTTCCAGTTCTCCGGGGAATTTATCATATTCGCATTGAATATCCAGAAGAACAGACTATAGAAGTAACTGCTGAAGCTTGATGCCCATAACCATTGAAGAAGACCCCACATTTAGTGGGTTTAATCAAGCCATTATTCAAAATATAATAAATACAGTTTTTGAAAAAGAAGGTTATACTATAGATAATATAGCTCTTGTTTTTGGGAACGATGATTTACTTAACAGCCTGAAAAAAGAATTCTTCAAAAAAGATCATCTTACAGATGTAATCGCTTTTCGTTTAAATGATTATGCAGAAAAAAATGTTGAAGGTGAAATTTATATTAGTGTCCCCCGGGCAAAGGAAAACGCAAAGTCATTTAAAGAACCTTTTGCCAAAGAAGTAGGTAGATTGATCATTCATGGCGGATTGCATTTATTGAATTATGATGATGAAACCAAAGAGGACAAAGATACCATGACCGGCAAAGAAGAAGCTTATTTAAAGCAATGTCAATGGCAGAACCTTATTCATGAGTGATACCACCGGGAAATTTGAGGAACTTGTTAATATTGTCCAGCGCCTCCGGGCCCCTGACGGCTGCCCCTGGGATCGGGAGCAGACCAACGCTTCCCTACTGCCTTATTTTTTAGAAGAAGCCTATGAAATGATCGAAAGCGTGGATAATGAAAATTGGTCGGAATTGAAAGAGGAGGTAGGGGACCTGTTGCTTCACGCAGTTCTGCAGGCCGTGATCGCTGCGGAGAACGATCATTTTACCATTGAGGGTTCCATCAAAAATATTAATGAAAAATTGGTCCGGCGCCATCCCCACGTTTTCGGAGACGCTCAAGCGGATGCCGCTTTTCATGCTAAACAGAATTGGGAGGTAGCTAAACATGAGGAAAAAAATAGAAAATCACGGTTGGATGGCGTCCCGGTAACCTTGCCGGCATTGATCCGGGCCCAACGCCTCCAGCAGAAAGCCAGTTATGCCGGATTTGATTGGGATAAAGTAGAGGAAGTGTGGGCCAAGATCCATGAAGAGATCCAGGAATTAAAGGAAGCCCAATCCAATAATTCTAAAAAACATGTTGAAGAAGAAATAGGTGATGTGCTTTTTGCTGTCGTAAATCTGGCACGATTTCTGGATATTCCTGCTGAAGATGCCTTACGCAAGACGAATAAAAAATTCACTACCCGTTTTGCACAAGTGGAGGAAGAATTAAAAAAAAGGGGTAAAAATGTAGAAGATTCGTCCTTGGAGGAAATGGACGAGATCTGGAACACGGTGAAAAAACACAAAAGCTAATTGAATAAATGAATTTAGCTAGGCTTATAATCCGTTTTGCGAGGGTTTAAAGTCTATTATGTTAATATTTATTGATAATGGTAGTAGACTTATTTAAGTTTTTTAAATGTTTAATAGAAAATTTTTTAAGGAAAGACAAATGAAAATTACATTTCATATTTTGTTAACAATGGGTCTGTTGTTGATGATCGGTTGTCAAACCGGTCTTACCAAGTCGGAAGGGATATCTGATGCAGAACTGATACAAGCTATCATAGACGCTGATAAAATTGAAATCAGTATGGAGCAATTACCTGGTCAATCCCGAACGGTTATGGAACAGGATTATTACGATTATATGGGTATTGCTGCAAAGAAAGCAACCGGTCTGGGTTATGAAGTAGATCTGGCAGGTGTTGGGCACAGGTTCGGTGACCGCAATGAAGTCTACTTTAACCTGGAAGGCAGAAAGCTTGATCCTAATGATTATGGACGAGATAAAGATGGATGGGACAGAGATGGCGATGATAAAGAAGACTGGAAATGTTTCGATCTAGTTTTTCCTGTTACCTTTGATATGCCCGATGGCTCAACAATCACCGTTACAAGTAATGATGAGGATGGCTGGGCAGAGATCAAGGCCTGGTATGAAACGAATCCAGATTCAGAAGAAAAGCCTTCTCTGCAGTACCCAGTAAATATTGTTTACGAAGATGATGATGAAGAAAATGAAACAACTGTAACCATCAACAATGATGATGAGATGCGCGGTGCTTATAGACGTTGCGGTGACAGAGATGATGATAAGGACAGAGCATGCTTTGCGCTCGTGTATCCTGTCACATTCATCATGCCCGACGGTTCAACCATTACTGTGGCAGATAGAGAAGACTGGGCAGAACTTAAGGCCTGGTATGAAACAAACCCGGATGCAGAAGAGCGTCCTACTCTGCAGTACCCAGTAGATATCACCTATCGAGATGGTACCACACAAACCATCAATAATGATGAAGAAATGAGAATAGCTAAGGAAGATTGCCGTGATGAAGATGAAGATAGGCCTTAATTGAAAGAATTTTAAATAAGATTAAAAACCCATAAAGCCCCGCAGCAGCGGGGTTTTATGTTTGTGGGAATTAGTCGCCGTTTATAGTCAGTACGATTCTGCGGCTACCGCCGTGGTTCCGGTGCTCGCACAAGTAAATCCCCTGCCACGTCCCCAAATTCAATTTTCCATCCGTGATGGGTATACTCACTGAAGAGCCCAATATGGCTGATTTCAAATGGGACGGCATATCATCCGGACCTTCAATGGTATGCCTGTAGTAAGGAGCATTTTCCGGGACAATCTCGTTAAAATGGGACTCAAAATCTGCCCGCACCGAGGGGTCAGCATCTTCGTTGATAGTTAAGGAAGCAGACGTATGTTTGATATACACGTGGAGCAATCCCGCAGAAATATCCTTGATCTCCGGTATCGCCTGCACAATCTGATCAGTAATGATATGAAATCCCCGTGAATGACTGGGGAGGGATATCTCTTTTTGCTTCCACATATTTATAACTGTTTTTCCATCCAAGTTCTTGATTCTTCCTTTGGAATTTTCGCTATTTCTTTTGTGATTACAAATCCTCTTTTTTTTGAAAAGAATAACATGGCTTCATGCTTTTTCCGTGTTTTTAAACGAATAGATGCGTAGCTATTTTTTTTTGCCCAGTTTTCTTGGTAATCAGCCAACATTTCAGCAATGCTTTGGTTTCTGTTTTCCGGAAGCACGCCTCCCATCCAGCTGTAAAAGGAACCGTCGTTAAAACGGTCATATCCAATTTTGAAGCCGACGATTTCATTTTCAATATGGGCGGTTAAGACTAAATGATCACTCAGCAATCGTTTTTTGTATTCATCAATATTATAAGGATTATCAAATTCAGGAATTTGATGCGCAAGGTCAACTGCATCCTCCAATCGACCTATTTTGATCTTAATGGAGTTCATTTACTGATAGTAGTTGAATACAGAAGTACACCTTGTTCATTGATGAAATATAAATGCAGTACTGTTTTGTTAATACTTCCTAACACAAAACCAAGTGCTGATTTTTGAAAAAGGGTATAGGGTGTTTCTTTTACCATTCTTGTTGAAGAGCCGCTACCAGAAACAACATAGTGGATGTTTTCATCTTTGAGGTGCTGGAGGTCATGATCGTGACCTGCAAAATACACATCAGTGTTGTAACGATCCAAAATACGTTTAAGATATTGAACCAGATTAGCGTTTTCACCATGTTTTCCACCGGTTCGAATTGGATGATGACCTACGACAATCTTCCAGTCTGCTGTTGAATGTTTCAAGGTGCTATCCAACCAGGCATAATGCTCTTGGAATCCGTTAGATTCTTTTTTGAGTGTTTGTGTATCGGTTATAACGAGCAATATTTCAGCAGAATCTTGTGTTACGATGGATTGAGTATAATAAGCAGCTTGCATCTTCCAGCGGTCACTGTGGTTTGTGTATTCTATCTGTGCTTCAATATTGCCGTAATAGTCGTGGTTACCCAGCGATGTATACCAAGGTACGTGCAAAGATTTTTTGCTGTAAACATTTTCAAAAGATTCTTGCCAATGCTTATCATGAATACTTTTAACACCCTTTCGATAAAAATTATCTCCCGTTGTTAGAACAAAGTCTATAGGATAGACTTGTGCCGTAAAAGCCATTGCATTAGCAACAGCTTGCTGTTTGGCATTGCCCCGGCGACCCCAATCACCTAGAACAATAAATTTTGTGCCATCAGCTACTTCAAAGGAATTAGGTTGAATGAAAACAGCCGGCCCTTGGCTGTAGGAACTGAAAAAAAGTATAAAAAGTAAAAATATGGCTTTAATCATCTACCAGGGAAGATTTTCTAAATCTGCATTACCACCGGAAAGTATCATTCCAACTTTTTTACCTTTCATTGTATATGGATCTTCAAAAAGTGCACCCAATACAACAGCAGAAGACGGCTCAATAACGATATTTAGTTCGTCCCACACTAGTTTCATTGCTTTGACGATATTTTCTTCACTTACAGTAATGATCTCTTGGACATGCTCTTTAATGATGGGAAAGGTCTTCACACCCAATGAAGTTAACAGCCCATCTGCCATAGTTTGCGGATCGGTTTGTGGGACGATCTCTCCTTTATTCAAGGACTGATACGCATCATCAGCGCCTTTGGGTTCAGTTCCCACAACAATTATTTTAGAATTTATTCCTTTTGCTGCAATGCACGTACCGGACATGAGTCCACCGCCACCAATGGGAGTCATGACCACTTCAAGCTTTGGATATTCCTCTAGCAATTCTAATGCTGCAGTTCCTTGTCCTGCGATAATACGTTCGTCATTATAGGGATGGATCATGATAGCGCCAGTTGAATCCAAGATCTTGTTCAGATTGGATTCCCGGGCGTCCAACGTTGGTTCACAGTAAGTGATCTCTGCTCCATATCCAGCCACTGCGTCTTTTTTAATATTTAGAGCATTATTGGGCATGACCACATGAACGGGAATGTTCCGTAACGAACCTGCAAGTGCTAACGCCGCCCCATGATTACCGGAAGAATGTGTTGCCACTCCTTTAGCCGCTTCTTCAATTGACAAACTGAAAACTGCATTACAAGCTCCTCGAAATTTAAAAGCACCCACTTTCTGGAAATTTTCACATTTGAAGTATAGGTTAGCTTCGACCATTTTATTGATGCTTGAGCTGGTGAGCACCGGTGTCCTGTTTGCATAGGGAGCGATCCGTTCCGCGGCGTACTGCACATCGGTCAGGCTGGGAGGAGTGTAGGGCATTATGTTTTTCGTTCTTTTTTACGGGCCGCCGGGAACAGGATATTATTCAATATCAAACGGTAACCGGGAGAATTCCGGTGTAGTGACAAGTCTGTCGGCGGGTCACCCACAAAATGCTGGTAATCCTCAGGATCATGACCGCCAAGAAACGTAAATGTGCCTTTTCCAAAATTCCCATGGAGATATTTTACTTGTGGTGTGGTGTGGTCTTCGCCCATGATAACGATATGATTTTTAATGCGATCGCGATGGAAGCCCGTAGTCTGCCCCATGAATCCTTTTATAACGGGCACATGGTTTTGTGTGAGCATGGCTGGCACTGGATCATATTTTGCAGAAAATTCAAAAAGTTTAAAATAGTCAGCTTCAGCGCCGCGGAGCACTGGGTTATGACTTGGAGGATAATCAATATCAGAAAATTCATAAATCATGGGATCGGGCATTATATTAAAATCAGTGAAAGCGAATGTTTTAGAATAGTCCAATTTATCCTGAACTTGCGGAACAACAGGTGTGCCGTCAAAAACAGAATGGGCGGCATCTAATCCTTCTGTAGCAAGAGCAATGTCATATGAATCTGTTGCGCTGCACATGGCAAAGAGGAAACCACCTGTTCCCACATAAGCTTTAATGGCCCTGGCCACACCTTTCTTTTCTTCATGAACAGTTGGAAAACCGTGCCTAGCTGCCATGGCTTCAAATTCCTTTTGTTGCTGTATATACCATGGTGCTGAATGATAATTACGGTAAAACTTTCCATACTGGCCTGTAAAATCTTCATGATGTAGGTGCAGCCAATCATAGTTTTCCAGTTTGCCCTGAAAAACGTCTTCATCCCAGAGCGTTTCGTAGGGGACTTCAGCATATGAAAGTGCAAGCGTAACAGCATCGTCCCAGGGTTGTTTGTTCGGCGGAGTATAGATAGCAATTTTTGGAGCTTTCTCAAGTACAACCACATCCATATTATTTTGCTCAATGTGACCGTAAATGGATATAGTTTCTGCAGCATTGATCAGTTCATAATTAATCCCGCGTACCCGGCATTCTTTTTCAATTTCTGGACTCGTATCTGTAAGAAATGAACCGCCACGATAATTCAATAACCATTCTACATTGATATTTTTTCCCAATATCCAGAAAGCTAATCCATAGGCTTTCAAATGATCACGCTGTCCGATGTCCATGGGGATCAATATTTTCTGGCCGAATAATATGTTCAGAAAAAGAAAATAAACTATAAAACGTCTCATCAGCTTTCCAGATTTGATCTGATTTCGCGAATATGTTGACGGATGGGTTCAACCAACAGCGATTTTGGGTAGTTTTGTAATAGTTGTTCGTAGAAGCCAAGGGCTGCTTGTGTGTCATGATCAATGAATTCAGCAATCTCACCTGAAAGTACGAGGCCCTTATCCCCATCATTGGATTCGTTTAGCCATTGTAATGGTTGCTTTAATTCTGCAGTCTGTCCGAGTTGCAAGCGGCTGAATATTTCCCGCACAGCAGCAGTTTCTGTTATGTTAGAGGTTGGCTGATTTACACGCATATTTGCAAAGACAGTTATAGCTTCTGATAGTTTGTTTTGGATTAATAGTTTTTCACCTTTTAGGTATTGCAGCAATGCTTCTTTGTCCATTCCAGTACCATCAGTCACATGTGTATGCAGTGTGGTTTGCATTTCCATGAGATCATTAAAATGCTTGTCTATGGGAATTAAATGCACGAGGTAATTATCAAGTATTACAATTGAGCTGTCTACATCTCCATTAAATAGCATTGCTTTTAATGATTTAATGATGAGTTGGCCTTCATTTCCTGCAACTACATTCCCGGGGAGCTGGCTTATATATAATTGTACATCCGCAATTTTACCTTCAGCCATCAATAAATCAATCAGGCTGGTGTGAATTTTGAAAGCAAGCTTTTTATCAGGGCTCGATGCCAGAGCTGTTTCGTAAGCTAGTCGGGCGCCATCCAAATCCTGTAGAACTTTGAATTGGATTTCGCCTAACCGAAAATGCGCTTTAGGGGAAAAGGATGTTGATACAAGTTCATTTAATATGGTGTTGTACAGATTGATTGCCTGTTCCAATGATGCGGTGGAAATACTGCTGGGTTGATAAAAACCGCTGGAAAAAAACACATTATTTATCTCATTCAGTATCAATGAATTACTTATTTGATGCGGTAAAATCTGATCCTCATAAACTTGCCCGAGGCCTAACAGTACTTTCCCTAGTTCCTTTACTTCAATTTCTTTCTGATTACTGCGGATTTTCTGCAACAGAGTTTGATAGGTTTGAATAGCCAGTTTGAATTGTTTTTCTTGGCGTAGGTTGGCGGCAAAAGTGTTTAAACCTTTCCAACGAATTTGCTGATCTCCAGCTATAGCCAATTGATGCTGTAAGGATTCATCATATCTGCCAACTTTGAAATAGAGTGCTGATAAAAAACTGTGACTGATATTAGGAGATGCATCTATCTTTTTAAAAAGGTGATTTTCAATTATTGGAATCGTTTCTTTATCATCGCTGATAATTAATATTTTATCCAATATAATTTTATCCTGGTGCGGGTTGTACTGGGCAAAAATTAAATATTCAGACAGTGCTTTTTCTACACTTTGCCTGGACTGGTAAAAAGTGCCCATATCCAATGCCATAAAATCAGGATCGGCAAATTGCTTCCTACCCTCATAAACCAATTGAATCATTTTATCTCCAAGGCCTAAACGGCTGTAGGTATGTATCAACATACGGTAAGCACTGGGGTTTTGACCATATTGCTGGATGAATTCATTCCACAAATGCGCTGCCTGCTCATGATTATCACTGATATGAAATATTTCTCCGAGCTCCACTTGTTGTTGTAAATCATGGGGGGAATACTTCAACCAATTACTGATTAATTCAGCTGCGGCCATATAATCGCCCAAGCGTTTGTAAATATTTTTTAAACGATTGTAAGCCTGCCTGTTCTTTGGCTTCGTCTCTAATATTAATTCATAAATTTTCTGGGCTTCCTGCAGATCGCCTTTACGTTCCATCAACAAGGCATTTTCCAGCCCACTTCTACCTAGGGACTGAACTTGTATCTGTGCAGTACATATGGAAATAAAAAGAAAAAGAATAAATGATTTAATTTGCATTTAACGAATCTGATTGTGTTGAAAGGAAATCATTTTCACTGATGGAATTGAAATATCTGCGGATCATGGCTTGGTAATCCCTGGGATAACCGGATTTAAGGGCACGATTCATGGCTTCTAAAGCTAGGCTGCGGCGCTGGCCCATGTCTGTTGGCAGTCCTGCCGGGCCGCTAGTGAATATTTCTGTTGCTGTTTCACTCTTGCGTTCTTCTTTTTCACCCCGCTGGGTCATTGATTTCTGGCTGTCCAGCATGCGGGAAAGGATACGCTGCTGTCTATCAACCGTTTTCCTGGAAATTTTCTTCCGCTCGAGATCTTTCAGCACTTCGTCCATTTCCTGGGCAATTCCACCCATGTCGCCCAAACCTTTTTCGCCGGAGCGTTTCATTTCATTCATCATTTCTTGCAGGGATTTGCGCACTTGTTTCTGTTCCTGCAAGAGTCTTCTCAGTAATCCTTGTTGTGCTGCTGCGGCCATTTGTCCCATGGCTAACTGCATACTTTGATTGTTAATACCCTGCTGCTGTCCTGCCAGCTTTTTCATTTGTTCTAAAAACTGCTCATACCCGCTGGCCGAACCGGATGAACGCATTTGATTCATAGACTGATGAATAGCCATTGCTGTTTCATTCAATGATTTCATGGCCTGTTGTTGGTGCTGTGCTGCACCACGGCCATTGCGTTGCGCCAAAGCATTAATGGCCTCTTCCATCATAGCGTTGGACATCCCCATGCCCCGCCCAATTTCCGGAGTAACAGCAAACGTTTCCCGTGACAGTTCCATGAGCTGTTCCATGATTTGATAAAGTTGGTCCTGCATCATTTGTTGTCGACCGGCCATTTGTCGTAACCTAGGAGAATTGTTGGGGACGGATCCTGTTTCACTCTGTAATTGCTCCTGAGATTTTGAAAGATTCAGTACATCGCTTATGACTTGCTGAAATTTGTAAGCCATTTCCCTGGTTGTTGCTGATTGGAATCCCTGCTGGATATTTTGCATTTCGTTTAACAGGTTCTGCAAATTTTCCAGGGCAGAGGCGCTGTATTCTAAAGCATCATCCGTATTCTGCCTGCGCAGTTGGTTTACAGTGCGCTGCAGGTCTGCATATATTTGATTCATCAACGGATCACGTTTTAGATCTGTAAGTTGATCGGATGATTCTTTATGAAATTTTTCAACAGCTTCAGCAGTTTCTTCCATTTCATTACGGATATTAGAAAATTCTTCAACCTGGCGCTGTTCTTCCTCGCTCAGTTTTGAGAATGTTGAAGGGTCTGTCTGTTCATGTGTGCGATCAATGCGGTCATTGATCTTTTCTTGTTGTTCTGCCAGTGTTTCCAGGCGGGTCCGTAATTCATCAATTTTCTGTTCAGCTTTAATGCGTTCAAAAATATCAATAAACCTATCCAACTCCTGTTCAATGCGTTCAAGATTATTGGATAGGGACTGCAGCGCATCCTGCAACTTGTTGGGATCCATTTCGGCCATCATTTCATCAATATTTTGCAGGTTTTTCATCAAATCTTCCGAAAACAATTCATTGATTAACTCTTGTAAATGATTGAACTTTTCCAACAAATCAGATGAAAAAAGATCATGTTTATCTGCTGCTTCCTGTAATGCTTCCAATGATTGTGCAATCTCTTTCATTTTGCGGAATTCTTCGCGTATTCCTTCCAACATTTTTTGAAGATCCTGCTGTTGGTCCCAAGTCAATTCGACCTGTTTTAAAATATCAAGTTCCAACTGTTCCATATGCTCACGTATGGCTTCCAGTTCTTCCTGTGAATAAGTGATCTCGTCCAATATAGCTTCTTCTTCATTTTCAAAAGCAGTGAATAGTTCAGCCAACCCTGGAAGCCGTGCGATGAATTCATTTGTAATTGTTTTTTTGGGACCATTGATCAAATCGTTATCGGACAATTCAAAATGGTAATGGACTTCATCTTCCGGCATTAATCCTAATTCAACCAATTGCCAAATATGTATTAATTCCTGATTTATATTCATGGGATCATCAATCGGAATCGTGAATAGAGAAAGAAGGAGATCCATTGCTATGTAAGCAGGCCTGTGAATTTCATAGGCGACCTGCAAATTGGAAAAACCGAAATCGTCTTCGATCTGTAAATGTATTGGTATAGTTTGATCACTGCCAAGCTCAATGACTTGTTCGGGTTGATAGACAGTTATATCCGGTTGAAGATCATGAATTGCTGTAATGTAAAAAGGAATCGGATTGCGATTTGTGATTCCGCGTATATCCTGTAGTTGAATGGCCAATTGTCCATCTTCTTTGATTATAAAATCACCCGTAGCTTTTTTACCATTGATGTTCATGGACAATTCTTTATTATTGATAATTAATGCTCCGTTTTTTAATGGACGGTTGCTGCGCAGCGCAACATGAACACTTGATCCAATCAAGCCACTGATATCCGCTTGGTTTCCTTTTTGAATGATGGGTTTTAAGTGTGTATAACTTGGCGGTGTGAGCGTGATTGTTAAATCTTCCATTACAGGACGATCCGTTACAGAAATAGAATAAAATGGAGAAGATATTTCTTCCCAAACCTCCCAAAAATGAACTGCTGTATAATATGCGCGATAACGATAATCCTGGGAAATATCTTCAATAGTATATTTATATATACCCAAACTATCTTTTTTAGCGATCATTACAGGTTGACTACTGTCAGGTGCAGCATAAGCTTGGAGATCAATAATAAGAGAATCGGGTGCTTCGCCCATAACTGTAAATGCAAGTTCTGTTGTTTCTCCGCCCAAAAGATTGATATTTCCAGATTGATTTTGTATTGCAAATGGTTTTGGTGCAGGAAAGGATGTTCGGGGGTGGTACCATCGAAAAACAGCCTGGGTAGAAGTATTCCAACTGATTGCAAACAGAAATACACCGACCAGTAGAATTATCATTGAATATGATTTCCATTTTTGAGCACGATTGGAATGGAATAATTCAGCTTCATTGAGGTTTTCCAGTTTTTTGACAGTTTCCGCCACAAAAGATTTACTCAATGGTTTGGATGAACTTGTATCCAAGCCCCGTTCTAACTGCAGTGCATTGATTATTGTATCTTCTTTTGGAAACACCAATCTGCCAGCGGCTCTGGCCAAGGTTGACCAGCGATAACGATGAATCCTGTTATTGATTGCCAGGACGTAAATCAATACAAAACCAGATAAAATGACCAATGTAATCAGTAAACCCAGCTGCCATATTCCGTAGCGGACCTGTGGTATGAAGTAAAAAATGCTTTCCAGAGATATGGCACTAATAACTGCTAGAAGGCCGAACGAATACAATATCCAAGCCGCAGTCTTGGCATCGTTCAACAAGGCTGCTCTGCGAATAGTATGGAGTTGTTTTTCGATTGATTGCATTATTGTGTCAGAGCAAAATGAATAATATTGACACCCATTTGCAACGCTGTTTCACGAATGGATTCAGGATCATTGTGCACTTCAGCATCTTCCCAACCATCGCCCAAATCGCTTTCATACGTATAGAGTACCAGAATTCGATCATCTTCAAAAAGCGCTAAGGCCTGAGGAGGTTTATTATCATGTTCGTGAATCTTTGGTAAGCCATGTTCAAAGTCATATACTTGGTGAAATATGGGATGATCATGAGGCAATTCAACAAGAGCCTTATCCGGGAAAACACGTTTCATTTCTCTACGGAATGATTGATCCATTCCATAATTATCATCAGCATGCAGAAAACCGCCCCGCTGCAAAAATGTTCTTAAGCGAATGATTTCTGCTTCTGTAAAACGGACATTACCATGGCCGGTCATATACAAATATGGATACGAATAAAGATTCTCATCCGTTAGCTTAATGCGGGTTTCTTTATCGGCGGCAATAATGGTAGTGTGGGTTTGTAAATAATTCAACAAGTTGGGCAAACTGCTGGGATTGCTATACCAATCGCCGCCGCCGCCGTAATGCAAACGAGCAATGGTAAAATTCTGTGCAATAACAGAAGTAGTGATTATGAACAAAATTGTTAAATGTTTTAGTCTCATTTCACTAGTGGTATAATCAGTTTATAAAATTGTTCCCCTTACCGGGAGAAGAGAGAATTTACATCTGTCCTTCTCTTTCTCTTGCTCAAAAAGTAAGGAGGCATTATTTTATACTGTCATGTATCCGAGGTTAACACTAGCCATCATCTTATTAACATCCTTTTGTCATATAAATGGCGCAGCTGTTGATTCTGTAAAATCCTATTTGTGGGGTTTAATTCAATTCAGTCCCGAGCAAGAAATTGAATACGAACCAGGCTACTGGAAAGACCGGATACTACACCGCCGCGAATTCCATGAACCAGTAACATTTTTACCTGCAGAAGTACGTTATGGTGTATTTTTTTACGGTGGTGGAACTGATGATGCAGTTTCTTCAAGCTGGATGAGATATGAAGATGCTATATCCGGTTTTGATGGCGGGAAAATAGCAGCAAGAGTTGGCCACCAATTAGATATCGACTTTGTTAAAACAAATTTGTTTTATACTCTCTTGAGAGCCAGTTGGCTCGATATGCAAACGGGGTTTAATTTTCGTTACAGCAACATTATTGTGCCTGGAAAAATAGATGTAGTTTCTAATTGGGGGAATGTAAATGCCAGTTGGAATCCAGGTGATATTCGATTCTCCCCTAGAGTTTTAACATTTGGGTTAAGCCATACTGCAATGTTGCAGTGGTTTGAGCCTTGGTATATAGATATGCGATATACATACGGCCTATCTACAGCAAGTTTTTATATGGACAAGGAAGATGAACTATTATCAAGTCCTTCAGGTCTAGGTCCATCTATGTCCATTTCCATGGGTCCTAGATTCATCATTGATCTCGGAAAAAAATATGGTGATGAAAAGGGCAAGAAAACACGTTTGCGTCATAATCGTTTTTCATTTGGGCTAGATCTGCGTTATGCTTATACAAAACTCAACTCCATTAATGATCCAGATGATTTCACACCGATTAAAAAGATTCATCTTCAAGATTTTGGAATCCATTTTACATTTTCCGTTTTATATGGAGGTACCTTAACATCTGGCGATCGGGGAAAAGAATATTATTATAGAGAAGATTTTGTAACTGCTAAAGATTATTTTGAAACTTTTTTGGATAACTATCCTAACCATGCTAATCGTAAACGAGCAGAGAAATTTTTAGCAGTAAGTAAAAAAAAGATACCGATGCAGTTATACAGTGAAGGTATTCAATATGAGCTCAAAGGAATGATGGATAAAGCAATAGATAGATATATTGCAGCGCGGTTAAGAGCAGATGGAGAAATAAAAGATTTGATACATGGAAAATTGGATCACATCGCTATCCTTCAAATTGAAAAAGCTGAATTATTATCATCTCAAGGTAAAGCTGAACAAGCAATTAAACTCATGGAAAACATTGCTCATTTCTCTAAAGAGGCTAGAGACAAAATACCATATTTTAAAGCTAGACAATTGATGCAAGAAGCTGAAAAAGCATTAAAATTTGGATTTTATAGCAAATCTTTGGATTTATTAGATCTAGCTCTGTTAAAAGACAAATCATTGAATTTTGAGGTTAGCACTTTACGCTACCAGGTCGCAACGCATTTGGTAGAAATGGCCAATAAGGTTTCTGATCATGCTGAATTGCGTTCAGCAATACAAATGTTGGTTGATGCCAGTACAATGACTGGTGGATTGGGTGAGAAAAACGAAAAAATACTTGATGAATTATTAAACAAATTTAAAAGTGATCAAGAGCGTGAGATGTCTGGTCGGATCGATCAAAGAATGGATGATGTTCGCCAGCGAGCCATTACAAAGAAGATAATTCCACCGTTGACTATTGGGATGACTGTTCCCGATATTCAATCTTTGCTGGGCCACCCGAAAAATATCGTCGAAAAAAAAGATAGTAATGGTACATCAATCCAATTGTGGATATACCCCTTGGAAGGGGGTGGAGATATGTATTTGTCATTTAAAGATTATATATTATTTAAGATCAAAAAAGACGCTTAAAGGAAATGTGCGTTATTATTTGAATCTTTAAAAAATATCCTGTTCGAGGGTATTGTTTTAGATGGTAAGCTAAAATTATCTTAAAAAAACTATACATCAATTCTTTATATCCTCGCCTACACCAATTACCAATAATTATTTTTTATTTTGTCATCATATATTTAGAGTGAAACCCATTGTATCAAGATTAACGAACTGGGTACTTTTGCGGTCTATGTTCAGACGCATTACATTCATATTATTTCTAATAGGGCAGGTTATCTGGGCACAAACAGAAGATCGGGATTTTGAAAAGGAACTGAATTATCAATCAAAAGCGGTTCGGGATCTCAAAAATGAAATTGAATCTACTCGAAAAAAACTGCGCTCTGAAGAAAACCGGGAGAAATCCACTGCCAGGACGATTACCAATCTTGAGAAGGAAATTTCATTGGTGGAGCGGTTGATTGTCCAATTAAAAAAAGAGGAGACAGCAGCACAGGAAGAAATTGTAAAGCTAGGAAATGAAATTGAAGTGAATGAAAATGAATTGAAAAAATTAAGAATTCGTTATGCCAATCGCGCAATCAATGTGTTTAAAAAGGGATCATTATCCGATATTGAAAAAGTGTTGAGTTCTACTTCCTGGCGGCAGGCAATTTATCGAACAAAGTATCAGAAAATAATTTCAGGTATAGATAATAAGCATAAAAAGCAGATCCACTCATTGTTAGTGAGTATTGGTAAAAAGAAATTGAATGTGGAGGCGATTCTCCGAAAAAGCATAAGCCTGAAAGCAGAACGTGATAAACAAATGGCAGACTTGCGTGTGAAGCGTCAAAAGAAAAAACGTGAACTGGAAAAAATTCGTAACAGTAAAACTGAACTGGCTCAATATGTGAAGGAAAAAGAAGAGGGTGTAAAGCAACTGGAAGAATTGATTGCTAATATCAAGGAAGATAAAACTCGTGCAGAGCGTGCAGAGCGCATTCGTCGCCAGAAGGAAGCATTAAAAACCAAATCGTTTGTTGCATTGAAAGGTCAGCTTTCCTGGCCGGCGAGTGGAAAAGTGATCAGCAAATTTGGCCGTAAGTGGAATCCTGAACTGAAAACAACAACAAACAACACTGGCATTGACATAAAGGGGAAGCCGGGCACACAGATTTATGCGGTAATGGGTGGTATAGTTACGACAATTACCTTTATCCGCGGTTATGGAAATATCATTATCATAGATCATGGCGGCGATTTTTTTACGATTTACAGCCATGTCACAAAAATTCAAACAAATGTGGACAGTGAAGTAAGAGCAGGGGATATCATTGCGTATATGGGTGATTCGGGATCCATCAATGGCTCAAAACTTCACTTTGAGATCTGGGGAAAAGACCAAAAACTCGATCCAGAAAAATGGCTGGTGAAACAATGATATTTGATGCAGCACATTATCAACCAGATGTATGGAAACGCATTAAAAAAATTATCGCTTCCAATCGCGTGGGCAGTGCCTATTTGTTCAGTGGTCCAGAAGGCTCCGGAAAAGAAGCGACAGCCCTGGCTATGGGCGCAGCGTTAAATTGCCAAAACAATGCAACAGTCTGCGGCACCTGCTCATCGTGTTTACGATTTGCATCAATGCAGCATGAACATCTCCATGTGGTTGTACCACTGCCGCGCAAAAAGGAGAGCATAGATAAAGATACAGATGTCCTGATAATTATAGGCGATAACAATGCAGCTTTATTAACAGACCTATTGCAGAAAAAAGGTGAAGACCCATTTCAAAAGATCAAACTTCCACAAGCGAAAAGAATACTGATCAATTCAATTCGCGAATTACGAAAAAAACTCTATCTCAAATCTGTTGATTATGGTTACAAGATAGTATTGATTTTTGATGCTCATTATCTTTCAGATGGCGATGGTGCTTCAGCGAATGCATTGCTTAAAGTATTGGAAGAACCGCCGGAAAAAACCACCATCATTCTTGTAACGGATCATAAAACAATGCTCTTGTCTACAATTCAATCACGGTGCCAGCATATTGATTTTCCGCCTTTAGCCAATGAAACGGTCAATGCATACTTGAAAGAAAATGGAATCAGTTTAAGGGGATCAGAATTTTATGCGCATTTGACTGATGGTAATATACACAAAGCTCGGTTTTTAGCAGATCACCCGATAGATGATATTTTAAATGCAATGAAAGATCAAGTTGAATCAGTGGTTAATACTGATGGCAATAGCTGGCGATTATACATAAATAATATGTCAAGAATGGTTCGCAGCGATCCAGACGATTTCAAATTTCAATTATTTCTTCTCCAAACCTGGTTTCAGCAATCTTTTCGTTTGCGTCAAAATATTGATGCACCTTTAGCACAAAATGGCCTTGCAGAAGCTCTTAAATCATTCACAACTTCCTATCCTCAAGCTAATCTTGCTGCAGTCAATTCTGTGATCGAAAGTACAATAGGGTCTATGGATAGAAATTTTTATATGCCCCTAACACTAACAAATATGCTTGTAGATATTCAACATTATTTAAAAGGAAAGGCCTGAAATGGCTGGCAAATTCTACATAACTACTCCTATTTATTATGTAAATGACAAACCCCATATTGGTCATGCCTATACCACGATACTGGCAGATGTCCTTTCCAGATATCATAGAGCAGAAGGGAATGATGTTTTTTTTCTGACTGGATTGGATGAACATGGACAGAAAGTTCAGCAGGCTGCAGCAGAGCGGGGCGTAAAACCAAAAGTCCATTGTGATGAAATGGCGCCGCGATTTCTGGAATTGTGGGAAAAGCTACATATCTCCAATGATGACTTTATCCGTACCACAGAAGATCGACATGTAAAAGTTGTTCAGGATATTCTCCAGATTGTATATAACAATGGTGATATTTATAAAGATGAATATGAAGGGCTTTATTCCGTTTCGGAAGAACGGTTTATCACGGAAAAGGAAGCGGAAAGCGGTGAATTCAGGGACATCAAAAAACTAAAGGAAAAGAATTTTTTCTTCAAGATGTCAAAATATCAGCAAACATTGATCGATCATATAAATAATAATCCGAATTTTATTCAACCTGAACATCGGAAAAATGAAATTTTGGGATTTTTACGCCAGCCTTTAAGTGATTTATGTATTTCGCGACCCAAATCTCGCTTGAACTGGGGGATTGATCTGCCTTTTGATAATAACTATGTCACTTATGTTTGGTTCGATGCTCTTATTAATTATGTTACGGCTACAGGTTTTGGTGTGAACGATGAATCATATCAAAAATGGTGGCCGGCAGAATATCATTTGATCGGTAAAGATATTTTGACCGCACACGCCGTTTATTGGCCGACTATGCTTATGTCTGCAGAAATGCCTCTGCCAAAATCTATTTTTGCCCATGGCTGGTGGATGAGCGGTGAATCAAAAATGAGCAAAACCCTGGGCAATGTAGTCAATCCTTTGGATCTGATCGAAGAATACGGCGTTGATCCTGTACGCTATTACCTCATGCGCGAAATGGTGCTGGGGCAAGATGCCAGTTTTACGATGGAATCGTTTATTAAACGTTATAACAGTGATCTCGCTAACGATTTTGGCAATCTCTTAAGCAGAATCAGTAAGCTTATAGAAAAGAATTTTGACAGTGTCGTTCCGGACCCCGGAAAAAGTACAACTGCAGATAATGAAATAAAGGTTTCCGCAGAAAAGGTAATTACATCAATTCATACTTTGATTACAGAAATGAAGGTTCATGAAGCAATTGAAGAGACACTGCAATTCATACGTGGAGTTAATAAATATATGGAGCATCAAGCTCCTTGGAAACTTGTAAAAAATGATAAAGAAGCTGCAGGCAGAGTATTATATACAGCTGCAGAAGCACTGCGAATCGGTACATTGCTACTTGGGCCAGTTATGCCTCACAGAACTGAAATTGTTTTAGAAACATTCGATGTGCAGACAAGTGAATTAAGCTGGGGTGGATTAAAAGCAGGAACAAGGTTAAAACAACATCCACCGTTGTTTCCGCGGATTGATATGCAAAAGGGTAATAGTGAAGATAATACTAATACTCATGGAACATTCATTGACTATGAAGATTTTGAGAAGCTCGGTCTGAAAACAGCAGAAATATTATCTGCAGAAAAAGTAGAGGGTACGGATAAACTTTATAAACTGCAAATCAAGGCAGGGAATGAAGAATGGCAGATAGTTTCCGGAATCGCAGATCATTATACACCAGAAGAATTAGTCGGAAAAACGATCGTAGTTGTTTCCAATTTAGAACAAGCAACCATTCAAGGTGTAAAATCAAAGGGGATGCTCCTGGCAGCTTCACGAAAGAAGGAATTATCTTTAATAGTAGTTGATGGTGATAAAGTAGAATCTGGTGGAAAAGTTTATTAAAAATTAAAACTGATCATTTTTTATAAAAAAACAAATGAAGTTGATAGACACGCATTGTCACTTATTCTATAATGATTTGAAAAATGACCTGGATGGTGTATTAAATCGCGCTTCAGAATTGGGTGTAAACCGCTTCATCTGCGTTGGCACTAATATTAAAGATTCGAGGGTATGTTTAACACTGTCTCAAGAACATAAACACATTTATGCCTCAGCTGGTATTCATCCTCATGATGCCAAAGATGCACCAGAAAATTATGTTGAACAGATTCATGAATTTATGAAAAACCCCAAGATGGTTGCTGTGGGAGAAATGGGTTTAGACTATTTTCGAAATATTTCAGATCCAAAAATTCAAAGAAAAATATTTCGTGAACAGCTGCAAATCGCCAGTGAATCACATAAACCAGTCATATTTCACAACCGTGATGCGGATGATGATGTAATTCAGATATTGTCAGAATTTCCGGATGTGATTGGTGTGGCACATTGTTTTTCCAGCGATCTAAATACAGCGAAGACTTTCGTGGATATGGGCTATTATATTTCCTTTTCCGGTAATCTGACGTTTAAAAACAGTCATTTACCTGGTGTGGCTAAAGAACTACCGTTGGATAAATTGCTGGTGGAAACAGATTCGCCCTATTTGAGTCCCGTACCTCACCGCGGTAAACCAAACGAACCGGGTCGAACCCGCTTTGTGGCGGAAAAACTAGCTGTGATTCATGATGTTTCATTAGCTGTGATCGCTGAAAAAACAACTGCCAACGCAAAAAATCTTTTTGACTTATAATAGTTCTCTGTGACGAACAATACTCTTCATACATTTCGTAAAAAATGGGGCCAGAATTTCCTGGCGGACACCAATCTACTCCGCAAGATAGTAAGAACCATCAATCCAACAGCAGATGATACTATTTTAGAGATAGGTCCTGGAGAAGGAGCGCTGACTGAACATGTACTCCCATTAGTGAAATACATGGCTGCCATAGAAATAGACCCTAAACTGATCAAATATCTGAATGGCCGTGATGATCTGCAGGATTGTCATTTTATTCACAAAGATGTGCTCTGTCAGAAATTGGATAATCTGCCTATTCCAACTCCGATTAAAATAATTGGCAATATTCCATACAATATTACGTCACCTATTTTATTTTGGCTCATTGAACAGCGCGCCCATTGGACTGCAGCATTTTTAATGGTCCAAAAGGAGATGGCAGAGAGACTCACTGGTGAAGTAGGAACAAAGTCATACGGACGATTAACAGTGATGATAGGTGCCTTTTTAAATGTTAAAACATGCTTCACGATTCCACCGGATGTGTTCATACCCAAGCCAAAAGTAAAATCGGCTATAATTAAACTAGTCAAACGACATGATCCACTGATTGAAGATAAGTATTTTGAACGTTTTGAAAAAATCGTTGCAGCTGCCTTTTCACGTCGCAGAAAAATGCTGCGCAATACCTTATCCGATTTCGGTCTTCCAGAAGAAATTCAGAAAAAAATTGATTTCACCCGCCGTCCCGAAACGCTTTCAATTTCTGAGTTTTCAGAGTTGGCAAAGACAATTTAATAATCTGAACTCTATATCTTGAGAAACCTTTGATTATGGTGTAAATTACCGCACTTGTCTCGAATCGATTTATAGAGGAAAACTATGGCAAAAATTGCAAGAACAGTTAACGAATCTAACCGCAGTCTCAGTCGCTACCTGGAAGAAATCGGGAATTATGAACCCCTTCCACCAGCTAGAGAAGTTGAGTTGGCGCAGAAAATCCACAAAGACGACCAGGTTGCTTTAGAAGAACTAGTCAAAGCGAATCTGCGTTTTGTTGTTTCTGTTGCGAAAGATTATCAGGGCCAGGGTTTACCCCTGACAGATTTAATCAATGAGGGTAATTTGGGGTTGATTAAAGCAGCCGGGCGTTTTGATGAAACCCGGGGTTTTAAATTTATTTCCTATGCCGTTTGGTGGATTCGGCAATCCATCCTGCAGGCGCTGGCGGAACATTCTCGTATTGTACGCCTACCGTTGAACCGTGTGGGTACGATCAGTAAAATCACCAAAACAGCTGAAAAACTGGAAGCTGAAATAGAACGCTCTCCCAATGAACAAGAAATCGGTCGTCAGCTGGAAATGACTCCGGATGAAGTAATTGATGCCATGCGTATTTCACGTCGCCACCATTCGCTAAATGCTCCTTTTCGTGACGGCGATAAAAATTCCTTGATAGATGTGATTAAAGATGAAAACCAATCATCTCCAGATGAACCATTGATGAATGATTCCTTGAAAGATGAAATACGTCAATCCCTGGACACATTGAAACAAAGGGAACGCCAAGTCATTAAAATGTATTTTGGTATTGAACGTGACTATGCATTAACACTGAATGAAATTGGTGAAGAATTCAACTTAACCCGTGAGCGTGTTAGGCAGATTAAAGAAAAAGCAATCCGTCGTTTACGCCATCGTTCACGCAGTAAAACATTAAGAACATATTTAGGATAATTGAAAGGAGGTGATTGCACGTGGTCGAAGTGACTATTAGAGAAGGTGAGCCGTTAGAAAAGGCGTTGCGCCGTTTCAAAAAGAAATGGGAACGCGCCGGCATTCTGCGGGATGTGAAAAAGAAATCTTTTTACGAAAAACCCAGTGATACCAAGCGGATCGCCCGAAAAAAAGCTGTACGCCGTATGGCCCGTATGCGACGCATTGCACGGTATTAAACCCCCTCTTTCTTGAACATTAAAAGGCTCGGTTTTTGCTGAGCCTTTATTTTATATTATAGATCATATCCGAGGTGATTTTTGAAAAAATTCGTTAAAATCATTGCAATCTTCTTCCTTTTAATAAAACCCATTATTGGGGGAGATGTCATTATTACTCGATTAGCATGCGACGAACTTTTGAATGGATTAAATATTACATTTTTAGCTAATAAAATGATTCCTTTAAAAAATGTTACATCGTGGTATTCCCCTCATGGTTGGCTATATGTTACAGTAAATGATGCTAGCGTTCTGAATTCCAAAGTAGACTTGAATAATATTTCAAATAAATTAGTTCGAGATTTTGAAATAATAGAAAATAAAAATAGTGTTCAAATTGGTTTCCTTCTTAAAAAAAATATAATAATAGATGATCTTGTAATTTCACGTTTTAAACATCCGAATCTTTTATCAATCACGGCGTTTTATAAACAAAATAAAGTTGTTTTAAATCAAATTAATGATAAAAGAATGTTATTATCTTTAAAAGATAATGAAAATCTGGAAATAAGAAGAAATACAAGTTTTTCTGAAATTGAATTTATATCAAAAAAACATTCGAGTGATTTAGCATATTTTGATGATAATGGGAAAGATGCAGAATTTTCTACAGTAGAAATTATTGAGTATATTGAAAAAAGTATTGATGGAAATAATAACATTGATGAAGAAAAGGAATTTCATTTCACTTATGAAAAAGATTATTTAAAGGTTGGTTTGCCTGTAGACTTTGTCCAGGGTAGTTTTTCTCACCCAGAAGAATATACTGGAACAGAAGAGCAAAATAAAGCCCTACTAAAAGCTGGTAATTATAAGGGTGATTCTATTGTAGATGAATTAAAAATAACTGGTATAGAAAGTGATTTTGAATCTAGGAAAAAATTATATCAAGTTACTTTTAGTAGATCAACTAAAACTATATTCGGTTCGGAACTTGGATTGGAAAAAATAGATCTTAAACGTTCAAAACAAACAAGCAACATCTATATAGATTCAAACCTTTTGGGATTACCCGTTTTTATCAATACAAATTATGTGGGCACAACTCCACTAAATAAACCCATAGAATTAGAATATGGGGAATACAAAATTTGGTGTGTACCACCTGTTTCAGAAAAATTACCGAATGGAAAAACATTGTTTTATAAAGGGAATTTAGTTTCGTTTATCACGGTTGATACTGAAGTTCAATCACATTTTATTGAAATATCCCAAAATATAAAATAACTAATTAAAGCAAATTACAATGATTATACGCAGTATATCCGGAATTAGGGGTACTGCACCAGAATTCAATTCTGAATACGTTTTCCGCTGCGCCCAAGCCTTCCATATCCAACAGCCCAAAGGAGTTTTTATGTTAGGTCGGGATACACGTCTATCAGGAGAATTTTTTATAGAAGATATTGCTCAAGCACTTGTTTCTTCAGGACGAGATGTTATCAACTTGAATATTGTTCCTACTCCTACAGTACAGTTCATGGTGGAAAATACAGATGCAGTGGGGGGGATTATTGTCACAGCCAGCCATAATCCTAGCGAATGGAATGGATTAAAATTTGTGAGCGAAGATGGAACGTTTCTTCTCCCTGATGAATGCGAAAAATTATTTTCAATTGTTGATAGTGATATTCCTGAATCCAAGCACGAAGTTGGATTACATTATCCTGATGTAAATGCCATTCAAAAGCATGTGATCAAGGTGGCGAATCTGTCCTGCATTAAACAAAATGACATTCGCAGTCGGAATTTCAAAGTCGTGGTAGATGCAGTAAATGGTGCAGCTTCAGAAGCACTTCCTTACATGCTGGAATCTTTGGGTTGTGATGTAATAAAAATTCACTGCGATGGTAATGGCAATTTTGCCCGGCCCCCGGAACCTCTCCCGGAAAACCTTACTGATTTGAGTGCTGCAGTTGTTGAAAACAATGCGGATGTGGGCTTTGCGTCAGATCCCGATGGCGACCGACTTGCAGTAATTTTGCAGGACGGCAGACCAGCAGGAGATGAGTACACCTTGGTCATGGCAGCGGATGGGTATTTACAGACTATGGGCAAACCAGAAGTAATCGTCACAAATTTATCCACGACACTGGCGCTGGAAAAACTTGCTGAACGATACGGTTCAACCGTGGAACGGTCAGCCGTAGGGGAAATTAATGTCGTTCAGAAAATGATTGAATCAGGCTCCAATCTTGGAGGTGAAGGCAATGGCGGAGTAATTCTGAAGGAAGCGCACTTGGGACGTGATTCCTTGGTTGCCGCAACGATGATTCTGCACCGCATGGCCATAACAGATGAGCCTATCAGCGTTATTTATGAAGGGTTGCCGCAATTCTCCATTGTAAAAGATAAAATTGAATTGGATAATATTAATATTGACTCGATATTGGAAAAAGCTAAAACCGTTTTTTCTGATGCTGATGTGAATGAGATTGATGGCGTCAAATTTACATGGGATAACCGTTGGATCCATTTGCGTTCGTCCAATACTGAACCCATTATGCGAATCTATGCAGAAGGGCCAACAAAAGCAGAAGCCCAAGGGCTTATAGATCAGATTCGGTCTAAACTATAAAATCTATTTTAACGCTAATAAATTGATAAGATCCACCACTCGATTAGAGTAACCCCACTCATTATCATACCAGTTTAGCGTTTTCACAAAACGTTTGCCTAAGACAGTTGTAAATGGCGCATCAAAAATAGATGAATGGGGATTGCCGATGATATCTGAAGAGACGATTGGAGTATCTTCGTATTGCAGAATGGAGTTCAGGCGGTCAGTTGCGCTTGCTTCTTTGACTGCTTGGCGGATGTCATCAGCGTTAATATCTGTATTTAATTCAACATTCAGGTCCACGATCGAGCCATCGGGGACAGGCACACGCATGGCAATGCCATCTAATTTACCCTTGAGTTCTGGTAAAACAACTCCGACAGCTCTGGCAGCCCCGGTAGTGGTGGGAATAATGTTTTCTGCGGCAGCCCTGCTGCGCCGCCAATCCGAGTGAGGAACGTCAGCTAATCTTTGATCATTTGTATAGGCATGGATGGTATT
>ENA-ORDI01000119-ORDI01000119.1-marine-metagenome-genome-assembly--contig:-NODE-119-length-53242-cov-6.281181_pt1 | contig 53242 bp, 47 predicted proteins | sample MGYA00248628_ERZ508525 | MGnify/ENA primary metagenome ERZ508525 (study PRJEB26195, sample SAMN05422138) | marine metagenome | isolation source: East of Porto Seguro, South Atlantic Ocean | place... | reverse complement strand
GCATTTCAGCGGTACCGGCCGATGATCGTAGTTTGCTTAAACTTTTCTCTATAGCTGTCCGCAAAAAACCATCCTTATTGTTTGACGTTATCCGTGTTTTTGCCGGAATGTAATGAACCGTCAAGAACTCCTCCGCGAACTCGATCTCTCTACTTACATAGCATTTGATTTTGAAACGACGGGCTTAAGCTCGGAAAATGATCGTATCATCGAAATTGCTGCCATCAAATTTGAAGGGGGCGAAGCTGTTGATAGATTTGTTACTTTGGTCAATCCTGAACGTCCCATTGATTCATTTATCACTGACATCACAGGTATTTCTAATGCCATGGTTTCAGACGCCCCGATCGAGCGCAATATCATTGATGATGTCATAAATTTTCTTGAAGATTTTCCGCTGGTTGCACACAATATTTCTTTTGACATCAGTTTTTTGAATCTGCTTTGTGATCGCTATGATAAAAATATTGTTGAGCACCAATTATATGATACTCTACAATTGGCCCGCACATTCATGTTTTTCCATCCAACACATAGTCTGGGTTCCATTGCAGAATATTTCAACTTATCCGCAGTAGGAGCCCATAGGGCCGAAGCTGATACAGAAAATACCGGGATCATTTTTCAGCATTTGGTCCATGAAGCTGCCAGTTATCCTTTGGAAGTATTCTCCAAAATAGTGGCTGTTTCCAAAAATCATGATATGCATAATAAATCATTATATATAAATATCAGTAATTATCTAAAAAAAGAGGGAAATCTAAAAACGGGATTAGTGGCATCTGAATTAGACAAGCAATTGTATAGTAATGCATTTGTAGCTCATGGAAATAGTAACTTATCGGAATTAACAGTTGAAGATGTTTTTACTGAAGGTGGCCGATTAAACCAAGTTATGGATACATTTGAACATCGCATTGCACAGCAGGAATATGGCGAATATGTTTTAGAGACGCTGAATAAAGAACAAAGTTATTGTGCCATTGAAGCAGGTACAGGACTGGGTAAATCCATGGCTTACTTATTCCCTGCATTGCAAAAAGCTTTCAATAATGAAAATGAAAATCCTGTTGTTATATCGTGTCATACAAAACATTTGCAGGATCAGCTGTTTAATAAGGATCTGCCATTATTGGCAAAGGCACTAGATGTGCCACTCCATGCAATCATACTAAAAGGACGGAGCAACTATATTTGTTTAACACGGCTAAACTGGCTAATAACGGATGCAGCGCAATTGTTACATAAGGATGAAATTGAATCATTATTTCCTATTATTGTTTGGCTCCATGTAACGCAGACAGGTGATTTATCAGAATGTGCAGGTTTCTGGGGGTGCCGGCCGTTTAAAGTTGCAGAAATGATCCAAAGCGAACCGGGGTTTTGTACGACTTCATTATGCGCGCCAAATGACGGCTGCTATTTTGGGCCTATTCGTCAGGCAGTTCAGGATTCCCAGGTGATCATCGTGAATCATGCATTGTTGTTATCCAACATGAATAATCCGGGATTGTTACCGGAATATGAAGCTGTCATTATCGATGAAGCGCATAATCTAGTGGATGTTGCTTATGATCAACTAACTCTTGAAGTAAACATGTTCAAAGTGAATGCTATTCTGGATATCATGGATCCCAAAACCACTAGTGCCAAACGCTGGGGGCAAAAGATAGAAATGTTGTTTGATGATAATCCTGAAATAAAAATGCATTACAAAGCATTACAAACAGGTTGTGAAACATCTCGTAAGAATGGCCTGGCATTTTTTAATGATCTTGCCAATTCAATCGCTGACAGAATTAATGACAAAGTTCCCTATCCCCAGCATATTATGTTGGAAAATCTGCTAGAAGGATATAACAATGTTTTTCCACAAATCCAGGAATTTGAATTAGCGTTAGCCGAAGTTAGTGAAGCACTAAAAGGGATATTGAATCAACTACAAAAGCTGGATCCTGGTAAAGAGGAATTGGGTGAAATGAATCAATTATTTGAACGCAGTTTGGAGGCCGTTGTAGCACTGCAAACAGAAATTGCATTACTAACTCATGATCAGCAGAATAGCTGGGTATATTGGCAGCAGGGTCAGTATCGTCAGGGACGAGGCAGGGAAAAAGACTTACACGTTTCTGTAAATGGAGCTCCCATCGATATTGCAGAGGACTTAGCGAACACATATTTTCAATCTATAAAACAATGTGTTTTAACGTCAGCCACTTTGCGTGTTGAAGAAAGTTTCGATTATTTCCTCCAGCGCACAGGTTTGGCATTTTTGGATAATGAAGATGTACACACGATGGAATTTCATAGTCCGTTTTACTATGAAGATCAAGTTCGATATTATCAATTCCAGGGAAAAAATGGTCAGAACCCAAGTCTGATTGCTGACGTTATCTATGAATGTCACGAACGTTATGGTAAACGGATAATGGCCTTGTTCACATCACGGCAGGCATTAAATCATGTTTATCATGAACTAATGAAAAAACCATTAGGACGGAAGCTTCCAGTTTTTGCTCAGGTATCAGGTACATCCCGATATGCTATGCTGAAAGGAATGCACAGAACAATAAACGGAATTTTACTAGGGACAAACGCATTTTGGGAAGGTGTGGATTTACCACGTGACTTACTGGAAATATTGATCATATCAAAATTACCTTTCAGTGTTCCAACTGCACCGCGTGTACAGGCTTACAGTAATATGCTGCAGCAACAAGGCAGGAATTCGTTCATGGAATTCAGTGTTCCTGAAGCAGTGATTCGTTTTCGGCAGGGATTCGGACGGTTAATCCGCACGATTGAGGATGCAGGCTTATTTATCGTGATGGATGAGCGGGTCGTGAAAAAGCGTTATGGATCTGCATTCAGTGATGCCATTCCGGTGCGCATGCAGACATTTAATGGTATTGAAGAATTAATTATGTGATAGTTATCAAATCAGCAAGGATGAGTTCTTTTTCATCCTTTTCTTCTATTTTTTTGGCCAGGTTTCTAGCAATTTTTATATATTTATTCTTTTCTTCTGTTTTTCCGGCAAGGGCTGCAGTTCTGGCTAATGCTTCATGGGCGTAGCTTTAGTAGAACGGTTCCTCATTTTCGCTGAATTCCAAACATAATTTTCCATACTTTTCAGCTTGTTCCAGATTGCCGACTAAGGCATAACAACGGGATATTTGCCAGCAGCCGATGCTTTTTTGGCGGTTCGTGCAATCCTCCCGCTTGGACCAATGAAATAATGATGCTATGGCGTAGTGTACCATTTCTTCATATTCTTCATCAGAACGATTTTCTTTATCAATCAATTTCCACGTTTCATTGAAGCAATGTGTGGAAAAATGTTTATGGAGTTCGGCTTTGTTTTCGAAAGCGAGGCCGTTCACGGTATTATGAAGTCATTTTCGCCAATAGTTCTTTCAACAACTTCACACAGACCATAGCGGTCATATCATTGATATCGCGATCGGGATTGTATTCAACGATGTCAGCACCTACAATTTCATAATCCAGGTTTTGGATCATTTCCAGTGCTTGGCGAGTGGTTAATCCTCCTGGTTCATGGTGGGAAACACCAGGAGCAAAGGCCGGATCAAGTCCATCCAAGTCTATGGAAATATAAACCGGCCCGTCAAAATCAAAATTCATGGATGAGTCAAAATTGATCATATCGTGGACTTCAACGTCGAATTTGTCAATTTGCGTTTGCTGTGCTGGATTAATTGTGCGAATACCCACTTGTACGAGTTTATTCACCAATCTATTTTCCATGATGCGAGCAAAAGGGGAGGCATGGGAGTATGGATTATCTTCGAAATTATCATACAGGTCCGGGTGGGCATCGATATGAAAAATATTTAGCTTTTCATATTTTTCAGCGAATGCTTTAATAATGGGAAAGATAACGGAGTGATCGCCCCCCAGCGAAAGCGGTTTAATTCCTTTATCCAATAAACCACGAATACTTTCTTCAATTTGATCCATGGCATCGCTACCAGTCGTCAATTCAACATTGCCAACATCACTCCAACAGGGATTATTTCTGAAATCCACTCCATTTTCAGCGCAGAGGTTGATAGAATACGATTCCAGGTTTTTCCTGATGACGTCAGGCGCATTGGCCGGCCCCCGCATGAATGAGGAGTTTTCGTCTAAAGGGAAGCCAATAACAGAGATTTGTAGATTGGACATGAATGAATTTAATAAAGTATAAATGATATTTTATTGTATTGATTCCCCTCATAAATTCCCCAATGGGTACCCTGTCTATTTCGAAGACGTTCCTGCATACAGAAGATCTGCAGTCTTTTCTCGTGGCGCCCGGTAAGGTCCGCCTGACTCCTGACGCTCGTCAAGCCATCAAGAAATCTCATCAAAATCTTAAAGTACTTCTTGCCAGTGGTATCCATATCTATGGCGTCAATACCGGTTTTGGCAAGTTAAGCAAGGTGTCCATTCCAGAATCAGACCAAAAACAATTACAACTGAATTTGGTGAGAAGCCATTCAGCCGGAGTGGGAAAACCTTTCGATTCCGGAATAACTCGCCTGATCATGATCTTAAAATTGATGACATTCGCCCAAGGATATAGCGGTGTGCGACCAGCAGTTGCAAAGCAATTAATTGAATTTATCAATCATGATATTTTACCGGTCATTCCCCGACAGGGATCAGTGGGAGCTAGTGGCGATCTGGCACCGTTAGCGCATTTAGCGATGGGACTTATCGGTGAGGGAGATGTTCATTTTCAGGATCGTATTATGCCAGCATTGGTAGCAATTAAAGAAGCGGGTTTAAATCCATTGGAGTTGGAAGCAAAAGAAGGCCTGGCTATGATCAATGGAACACAAGTATCTGCTGCTTTGGGGATAAAAGCGTTACTTGCTGCTGATAACATATTGAAAACAGCGGATATTTCCGGTGCTATGTCTGTGGAAGCCAGTCTTTCCAGCCGGAACGTATTTGAAGCCAAGATCCATAAATTAAAAAAACACCGTGGTCAGATTGAGTCTGCGGGTAATGTGTGGCGGTTATTGGAGAAAAGTGCGATTGTTGATGATCACGCAGATTGTGACCGCATCCAGGACCCCTACAGTCTCCGCTGTATTCCTCATGTTCATGGCGCCAGTAGAGAATTATATAAATCTGCTAAAGATATAGTAGAAAATGAAGCCAACAGCATCAGTGATAATCCGCTTATTTTTTCAAATAAGGAAATTCGAAGCAGCGGCCACTTTCATGCTGAAGCTGTTGCTCAGGCACTGGATATATTATCAATTTCAATCTCTGAAATTGGTGCAATTTCTGAACGCCGTATCAATTATTTCATGAAAGGTATTGATGATAAAATACCCATGTTTGTTGCGCATGATCCCGGATTAGAGTCCGGTTTTATGTTGGCCCAAGTCACAGCCGCTGCCCTGGCTTCAGAAAATAAAACGCTGGCTCATCCGGCTTCGGTGGATTCAATATCCACATCGGCCGGGCAAGAGGATTTGGTCAGCATGGCGCCTTGGGCCGGCCGCAAATGTTTGCGCATAATTGAAAACGTCACCCAAATATTAGCGATCGAACTGTACGTCGCCGCCACCGCTACGGCAGAATTTCATAAGGGACTGCAGCCGGGGGTGGGTTCCAAAAAAGTTTTAAACCTGTTGAAACGCTACATACGCCTTTCAAAAGGGGATCATCCATTGCATGAAGATATGGCAACAATTGCTGGATTGATTCGAAGTGGTAAAATTGTTGATAGCGTAATAAAATCTGTAAAATTGGAATAACATTGAAAAACCGTCCGCCATTTGAGGTAGCACTCACATTTGATGATGTGCTTCTTGTACCGCAAAAATCATCTATTCTTCCGAGAAAAGTTGATATTCGTTCGCGACTGACAAAAAATATAGCTTTGAATATTCCACTATTGAGTGCCGCCATGGACACGGTGACAGAAAGCAGGATGGCGATTGCGCTGGCACGTGAAGGCGGCATGGGTGTTATCCATAAAAATTTGACAATTGTAGATCAGGCGAAAATGGTCGATCGTGTAAAACGATCTGAAAGTGGTATGATAATGGATCCTGTTACCATGGATAAAGATAAGACTATCCGCGAAGCAAAAGCAGCCATGTCCCATTATCATGTAAGCGGTCTGCCTGTATTGGATGGTGATAAACTGGTCGGCATTCTCACCAATCGAGATATACGTTTTGAAACGAACCTGGATCTGAAAGTATACGAACGGATGACAAAAGAGAACCTTGTCACAGTACCAATAGGGACAACATTGGAAAAAGCCAAAGATATCTTGCAGGAACATCGCATTGAAAAGTTATTAGTTGTTGATGATAATGGCAAACTGGCTGGATTAATCACTGTAAAAGACATCCAGAAAAAGGAAGATTTCCCCAATGCATGTATAGATAAAAATGGCCGTTTGCGCGTCGGTGCCGCGGTGGGTGTTGGCGTAGATTCATTGGAGCGAGCAGAAGCACTTGCTGATGCCAATGTGGATATTGTGGTTATCGATACAGCCCATGGGCATTCCGTAGGCGTTTTAGCTAAAGTAGCATCCATAAAGAAAAAACTGGGCGATCGTATTGGACTGATCGTTGGTAATGTAGCCACGGCTGATGCAGTGGATGCATTAATAGATGCTGGAGTTGATTGTGTAAAAGTTGGTATTGGTGCCGGAGCAAGCTGCACAACGCGTGTTATAGCCGGTATAGGTGTCCCGCAATTAACTGCTGTGATGAATTGTGTTGATGCTGCAGCAAAAAAAGATATTCCTGTTATTTCTGATGGTGGAATTCGCTATAGTGGTGATATAGCAAAAGCCTTGGCTTCAGGAGCTGAATCAGTCATGCTGGGCAGCCTTTTAGCCGGGATGGATGAAAGCCCGGGAGAATCAATTTTATACGAAGGCCGGCAGTATAAAGCGTATCGTGGTATGGGCTCCATGGGCGCCATGAAAGAAGGCAGTGGTGACCGTTATTTTCAGGAAGGTGCAGAAGCGACCAAGTTGGTGCCTGAAGGTATTGAAGGAATCGTACCTTACAGGGGATCCGTTCGCAATTCTATTCATCAACTCATGGGCGGTTTGAAAGCATCTATGGGTTATTGCGGAGCGAAAGATCTAAAAACCTTTCAAAGCAAAGCTGAATTTGTGCAGATCACTGCTGCGGGAATGAAGGAAAACCATCCCCATGAAGTGCGTATCGTAAAAGAAGCTCCGAACTATCAAATCTCTGAAGGATAATTTATTTGAAAGATTGTATGGATGAGTGATTAATAATATTCCAACCAATTAATTTTATCTTTCTTTTTAATTATAGTCTTTTACTTTAAAAATAAAATTCTTTAAACAACAAAAGCCCTCCAGATCATTCAGGAGGGCTTTTTGTTTTACAACGAGTAAAATATTTACGCCAGAGAATTTAAATGACGCGTAATACGGGATTTGCGTCGTGCAGCAGTGTTCTTTTTGATCAAGCCCTTGCCAGCTGCTTTATCAATAATACTGACTGCTTTTTTATAAAGCTTTTCTGCCTCATCCTGTTTGCTAGAAGTCAAAACATTTTTTACAGCGCTGCGCAATTTGGACATATCAGCAATATTCTTATCGCGTCGACTTTTGTCTTGTCTTTCCCGCTTAATTTGTTGGGGATGTCTATCCATAAATTAAATATCCTTTTTATTTAAAATTTCGGGTCGAAAATTATCGTTTTAATGGTTAAAACCCAAAGGAAGAATTACTGATTTTCATGATTTGAAATGCACTTAAAATCGTGTATTTTTGTCCATGGATAAAATTGTACTCCTACATACTGTTCCTATTTTCAGGGATTTAAGCGATAAAGATGTTATTGCTATGTCTGATAAAATGGTGTCTCGCTCGTACAACCAAGGCCAATTGATCCTTCTCGAAGAAGCCACAGGTGAAACATTCTTTGTTATTGCCAATGGCAGTGTCAAGATCACACGCCTGAGCGAAGATGGCCGAGAAGTTATTCTAGCCATATTAGGCGAAGGAGATTTCTTCGGAGAAATGTCTCTGCTCGATGGTGGCGGCCGTTCGGCAAACGTTGTTGCCTTAGAAGAGGCTGAAGTGCTGACACTTGCCAGGAATGACTTTCTGGATATATTGCAGAAATTTCCAAAAATTGCCATTAGTTTATTGGAAGAATTAGCTCTCCGATTAAGAAAAAGTGATCAGCAAATTGAAAGCCTTTCCTTAAGTGATGTAGAGCATCGCATCGGCATGACACTCGTTCGTCTTTCTGAGGAACTGGGGAAAATCAAAAACGGTAAAGTGAGTATTTATAATCTTCCCTATCAGCAGGATATTGCGAATATGGCTGGAACTTCCAGGGAAACAGTATCACGAACTTTTTCGTTACTAGAAGAAAAAGGTTTGGTTAAACGCGATGGCCGCAACCTGACCATTTTCGATTACTCTGCCTTTTGTAGGGTATTCGCTTAAAACCCTAAATTTCAACCCATGGATAAAAGCACTTTGGAAGGGGTACGTGCCAACGATCATCGTATGCTGTCACGTGTAATCAGCCGTATTGAATTTGATGAATCGTTGAAAGATGAATTCTTCATCGATCTTCACGAATACAGCACAGACGCAATTCGCATTGGAATTACAGGCCCTCCAGGTGCGGGAAAAAGTACGCTCACAGATCAATTGATCAATCAGTTTATCGAAAATGGACAATCAGTTGGTGTTGTTGCGGTAGACCCGACAAGCCCTTTTACAGGCGGTGCGCTGCTGGGTGATCGCGTCCGTATGAATCGATATATCTGGGAAGAAAGGGTTTTTATTCGCAGTATGGGTTCCCATGGCGATCTGGGTGGCCTGGCTCGAAAAGCACAGGATGTGGGTGATGTATTGGCAGCTAGCGGGAAAGAAATAGTTATCTATGAAACAGTAGGTGTTGGCCAGGGTGAACATGATGTAGCCAAAGCTGTAGACTTGACTATCGTTGTATTGGTTCCGGAATCAGGTGATGAAATCCAGCTGATGAAAGCAGGTTTAATTGAAATTGCTGATCTTTTCATTATCAATAAAGCAGATCGGGATGGAGCTAATAGATTAGCCCAATTATTACAGAATATGCTTCATACAGCTAATAGAGGAGACAAACTGGAACCACCTGTTTTTACTACGGTTGCCAGTGATGGCAAGGGGATTTCAGAATTATTTGCTGGTATTCGTGATCATTTAGAAAAAATGGAAGCGCAGGGAATACTTGACATCAAACGTCTTGAAAGGCATCGCAGCCGTGTTTTTGATCTGGTTCAGGAAAAATTATTGGATGATTTCTGGACATCAGAAAAACGTGCAGCATTGGAACAGAAAACGGACTCGATTGATTCGATTAAAGCGTCTCCTCATGAAATATCGGCGTCTTTATTAAACCATGAGTAAAGCCCAGGAAATGCCTTTTCTAGATCATCTGGAAGAATTGCGCTGGCGGTTGATCAAATCTTTAGCTGCTATAATTGTTGGCGGTATGGTTGCATTCTTATTTATCGATGATATTATAAAACTCCTCATTGTACCTACAGAACATATTTCATCACCGATGAATCTGCAGGTCTTAACAGTTCAAGGTATGTTCATGATCAAATGGGGCTTGGCAATCGTGGGTGGTTTTATACTTGCTCTACCCGTTATAACATACCAAATGGCAAAATTCATTTCACCAGGACTTTATAAAAGTGAAAAAAAATTCATGAAGCCACTGGTCTTTTTCAGTTATCTTTCATTTATCATTGGTGTTGTTTTTTCTTATAAGATTATGGTACCATTCTCATTGCAGTTCTTTTCATCCTTGGGAACTGTGGATGTACAAAATAATTACTCTATCAATTATTATTTCAGTTTCATTACATGGCTGATGCTGGGCAGCGGGATCATTTTTGAATTACCGGTCATCGTGTTTATTCTCTCGATGATTGGACTATTGACACCACCCTTTATGCGACATTATCGGCGGCATGCGTTGATAATAATCATGTTTATATCAGCAATGATCACACCGCCTGATCCAGTTAGCTTAATGCTTATGTCCATTCCGCTTATTGTTTTATATGAATTGAGTATTGGAGTAAGTTGGATGGTGAATAAAGGTAAACCATAGATTATCATCTCATGCGGGAAGAATTAAAAAATCTCAAGCAAATCACCGCACCAATTTTTGAGGATCTGAAGATCTTTGAAAATGAGTTTCGGGAAGCTATGCGGTCAGAAGTACGGTTGGTGAATACAATCGGTAAATACCTCTTGCGTCATAAAGGGAAAAATATCCGGCCGATACTGACAATCCTTTCAGCTCGCTTAACAGGCAAACCAACGCTGCAAAGTTATCAGGCAGCGGCGATGATCGAACTCTTGCATGTGGCAACGCTAATTCATGATGATGTGGTGGATGAAGCTGAAAAAAGACGCGGCTTCCTGGTATTAAACCGTATATGGAAAAATAAAGTAGCCGTCCTCATGGGTGACTTTTTGTTGAGCAAGGTTTTGATCAACCTTATCAATCTTAAAGATTTTGATGCTCTGGAATTATTGTCACATACTGCGGAAAAATTGAGCGCAGGAGAAATTTTGCAGATCGAAAAAAGTTTATCTAAGTCCATGACAGAAGATGTATACTATAATATGATCTACCAAAAAACTGCTTCATTAATTTCAACGAGTTGTGAAATTGGTGCTATTACAGCTTCTAAAAAGAAGGCTGATCGCAGAAATCTCTCATCATTTGGCAAAAATCTTGGTATGGCTTTTCAGATTAAAGATGATTTATTTGACCTTTTAGGGAGTGCAGGATCTACAGGAAAAGATGTAGCAGCAGATGTAAGACGCAATATAGTCACCTTACCTTTAATTTACAGTTACAGCAATACTTCAAAAGCGGGTACAAGACATATCAAACGCATCTTGCGTAATAAACATAAAACAGGAGATGAAGTTCAGGAGCTGAAAACAATCATCCATGAAAACGGTGGATTTAAATATGCTAAATCCAAGATAAATGAATTCAGCTTAAAAGCACTTGAAGCCATTAAGGTTTATCCTGAATCAGTTTATAAAGATTCTTTAACTGATCTGGTGGCTTTTAACGTACATCGTACATACTAACAATTATGTCAGACCCCGGGACCATTCTGGTCCAGCGTTTAAGCTCCATTGGTGATATAGTTCAAGCAACATCACCGTTGTCAACACTTCGCAATCGATTTCCAGAGTCACGGATCGATTTCATGACCTTGAGTCATTTTGCACCTCTTTTGGAAAATCACCCGTTAATTAACCGTATTGTAAAAATCAATAAAACTGAACCTGTTTCAACATTACGCAGTATGGGCAATAAGATTGATGTGGATTATGATCTTGTTGTGGATTTACACAATTCACTGCGCACGCAAATCATAAGAAGGAGGATTGTTAATAAAGCAACACTGGTATATAAAAAACCACGCTGGAAGCGGTTTAAACTAATTCAATTACATATCAATGATTTTGAAGATGGTTTTAATCAAAGGAGATTGTATCATGATTGTTTAAAGCCAGTTATGAACGGACAAATAGATATTCCAGATACAACACTTTCAATTTCTGAAAGTGAGAAAAATCAAGCAGTTGAATTGTTAAAACAAAATGGTGTTGATATTGATTTCATCGTCATTATTCCTGGAGCAAATTGGGAAACAAAAGTTTGGTCTGCAGATAGTTATAAAAAAGTTTTTTCAACATTATTAAAAGAAACAAATAAATCAATCGTGATAATTGGATCTGGAAAAGATTCCATATGCGACAAAATTGAAATCGATAACCCCAGAGTATTGAATTTGAAAGGTAAAACAGATTTAAGGGCTTCACTCGGTATAATTAGTAATGCAAAAGCAGCTTTAGGGAGTGATACCGGTTTGCTCCATGCCGCTGAAGCATTGGCTATTCCTGCGGTTATGATCATGGGACCAACTGCAGTTGAAACAGGCGGTGGAACATTTTTAGATCGTTCGGTTACGATAGCAAATGCAAATCTGTGGTGCAGGCCTTGCTCTCAAAATGGCAAGACGCCCTGTTTTCGAAAAGAACAATATTGCATGACGTCCATAACACCCGAAAAAGTAATCAATAGTTTGGAGAATATTTTGTCCGTATGAATTTGATCTCAAAGCTGATCTATAATTTTATTTTATTACCACTATTAATGATTCTTATGCTGATCGGTGCTTTGTTCAATAAGAAGATCAGAACTGGCATTTCTGGTAGATTAAAATCAATAGATTCATTAAAAGAATTCAGTAAACAGCTTAAACCACGTAATATTTGTTATTGGTTCCATGCTGCTTCATATGGTGAATACGAACAGATCCGTCCTGTTCTTGCCGGTTTGAAAGAAGTGGAACTGCACGCAAAGATCATTGTCAGTTTTTTTTCACCATCCGGCTACAATAATGTTCATGATGATCATATCGATTGTAAGATCTATCTGCCCTTTGACTTTCCCTGGACCATTCGTAAAGCGATGAAACTCACTCGACCTAAAAAGCTCATTTTTGCTGCTTATGACATTTGGCCAAACCTCATCTGGTCAGCCCATAGACGAAAGATTCATGCAACGTTGTTTGCAGCTCGGTTTGTTAAAGGGACTAAAAAACTCAAACCTATCATCCGAAATTTTTATCGTAGTGTATATCGCTGCTTCAAAACAATTTATACAGTGGATGAATCGGATTATCTGCGTGTACAAAATTTAATCAAAGGACAGAACAGCCCTGTGTTGAGAGTTTTGGGAAATCCACGTTATGATCAAGTAAAATATAAAGCGGACAAGTTTACAGTTGCTCATACAGAATCCGTTCTAGATCGTGAAAGAAGAATCGTTGCCGGTAGTGTCCATTTAGAAGATGAGATTGTAATCATGGATGCTTTGGCTGAAATATTGAAAAAGCATGAAGATGTTTCACTGGTATGGGTGCCTCATGATCCAGATGATAGTTATATCTCACGAGCTGAAACATTTTTCAGTAAACATGGATTTGAATGTAAACGTCTGGAAAAGAAAAAAGTTAAAATTCCAAATGTGAGAGTTGTGTTGGTCAGTGTGGTTGGACTCTTGTCTCGACTTTACTGGCATGGACAAATAGCATACATTGGCGGCGGATTTTCTACAGGTGTTCATAACACAATGGAGCCGGCTATTGCTCGTCTGCCTGTGTTATTTGGACCGCGAAATAAACAATTCCACGCCACAGGAGAACTCATTAAGGCCGGTGGCGGGTTTGAGGTCAAAACACCGGATGATATCAAGACAATTTTGGACAAATTACTATTAGACAAAGACTATTTCTTGAAATGCAGTTTTGCTGCCACAGATGTGATACATCAAAATCTTGGTTCAGCTACACGGGTTGTACGGGGAATAATTCGTGACTAATCAACTGCAATTCAATATGACTTTTCCAAAGTTTTACTTTGATCGATCATTCACATTTGAAAGCGGTCTGCATGTCATTTATGGTGAAAGCGGCAGTGGTAAATCAGCATTAATTAATCAAATACTTGAATTGGAAAAAGGACAAGAATATTTTCATTTAACTAATATCAATCGTCCTGAAGAGTTTCAAAAGGTCTTCCAAAATCCAGACACACAAATCATCAGTTCAACATTAGGTGGTGAATTAGCATTTTCGTTGGAATGCAGGAGTAATGATCAGGAATATATCTCAACGAAGCTTGCGAGTTTAAAAGAAAAGTTATTTTTTGAATGCGCAGAACATCGCCATCCTGCGACGTTGAGTGGTGGTGAAAAAGAAATGTTGAATATTGTAACAGCGTTCAGCGTTAATCCTCAACTTTTATTGATTGATGATGGTTTATCATTTCTTAATGTAAACGGGAAACAAAATATGCTTGGTTATATCCATAATCAAATTGTTGAAACGAATTGTATTGTCCTCTGGCTGACCAGTGACTGCAATGATCTGCAATTTGGAAAAACGCAATGGGAGCTATCACTGTCATCATTTAATGAATGGAACGGCAATATAAGTCCCTTACCAGCAGTTAAACATAAATCACAATCAAATGAAATTACAATCGCATGCCATGATTTGTTTTTTAGTTATAATGGAGACAGAGATCTGTTCAATGCTTTCAATATGAAAATTGATGACTTTAGAGCATTGGGCATTACCGGATCAAATGGTTGCGGAAAAACAACATTAGCAAAATTACTGCTCCATATTGAAAGGTCTGAATCTGGTTCTATAACATTAACCAAAGCCGGTGAAAAAGCTGCCATGGCTTATCTTGAACAATTCCCGGAAAAGATGATCGGCGCAGATTCATTAGATACGTTTGTGCAACGGTTGGTTATGGCAGGAAAACTGGATAAGTACAAGATCAATCATGCTGTCAAAAATCTTAAAAATTGTCAGTTAGAATGGGAGCAGATCAGATACAAAACAGCATTAGATCTCCCTTGGTCAACATTGCGGGTTGTTTTGACGATTTGGCTCTTGAACAGCGAATATGATCTGCTGATTTTAGATGAACCAACATTTGGTCTGGGACGGCAACAAGTTTTAACTTTGACCCATCATTTACGACTATATCTGAAGAATAAACATCTGATCATCATTTCGCATGATACAGAATTTATTTATACATTTTGTGATCGTGTATTTGAGATGGATCAGCACACGATAATCACAGAAAAGAACAATATTACTTCAAATGGATAATCCTAGAGCAAAATTCATGGACCCCTCACGGATCCTGACTCTGGCTAACATGATCAGCCTCTTGCGGGCATTCATGGCTATCCCTATTATTATTTGCCTGCAAAACGAAAATTGGAATATAGCCTTTATATTGATCATTTTGGCTATTCTTTCAGATACATTGGATGGCTACATTGCCCGCCGTGCTCATGAGGTTACACATTTTGGTAAATGGCTTGATCCCACAGCTGATTTTGTTGTCATTCTTGCCGTAGCCTCTTATTTGGTGATGGAAGGACTTTTCCCGGCATGGTTTTACTGGTTTTTTCTGGGGCGCTATGTCGCTATTGCTTTACCGGCGATTTATTATCTGAACAACAGCAATTTTATCCTCCAGTCAAACTGGTATGGAAAATGGGCTGCAGGTATCACTACACTTTCGATCGTTTTGCATATTTTCCCAATCTCCCAGTTAGTATGGCTGCCTGAATTCACGTTATATATCGCTACGGGTTTGCTTTCCTTCAGCTTCCTGAAATATTTGAGTTCTTTTTACAAAGCGTCCAAACAGGTATAAATCATGGTTTTCATTGGTAAACTGTTTAATGCGCTGCGGCGGTCACGGGATCGCGTTTCCAGCGCATTCCAGCAATTGATAAAAGAGAAGGTCAGCCCAAAGTCATTGGACCAATTGGAGGAAACTCTTCTCGCAGCCGACCTGGGGTTGAATACGGTCGAAGATATTCTGGAAATAGTAAAAAAACACTCCCAAAATAATTTCATCGATGAAGTTGCAGGCTATATGCATCAATCATTGGATCATGATAAGCAACTCGAGGTCATTACTCCTGTTGTTATGCTTGTCGTTGGTGTAAATGGCACAGGTAAAACGACCACCGCAGCAAAACTGGCCAATTATTACATGAATCATCAGGGTAAAAGTGTATTGCTTGTGGCTGCAGATACATATCGTGCTGCTGCGATTGCGCAATTGCAGCAATGGAGCAAACGTTTGAACGTGCGGATGGTGTGTAATGAAAATTCGCAGGATCCGACATCGGTATTGTTTGATGGGCTGCAATCGGCAAAAACAGAGAATGTTGATCTCGTGATTGTGGATACGGCCGGCCGCTTACATACCTATAAAAACCTGATGAATGAACTAGAAAAAATGGCCCGTGTTGTGCGTGATCGATTTCCAGAGTTCAATCTTTGTTCAATGATGACGATCGATGCCAACCTTGGACAAAATTCACTCCATCAAGCGAAAGAGTTCGCCAAAAGTGTTGATTTGGATGGGGCGGTACTCACCAAAATGGATGGCACTGCCAGAGGCGGAATCGTATTTGCACTCAAGAATGAGTTGGATCTACCAGTTCTGTTTGTCGGCACGGGTGAAGAATTGGATGATCTGAATGTATTTGATCCAGAAGAATATATCAATTCACTGTTAGGCTTGGAAGATGTATAAGCTGAACATGATCAGTTTGGGCTGTGCGAAAGTACTGGTGGATTCAGAGATTCTTCTCACAGCTGAAGCGGTGAGAAGAATGACAAGAAAAATCAATGCCAGGTGCGGTCTTTGATTTCTGGCAGCACGTAAACATCTTTTCCGCCCACAACTGTCCTTACTACTTTTGTTTCCAGGATATCATCGGGATTGATCACCAGTAGATCCTTGGATAACACCACAAAATCAGCCAGTTTTCCCGTTTCCAGTGTACCCAGTTTATCTTCCTGAAATCCGGCATAGGCGCTGTTGTAGGTGTAACAGCGCAGTGCTTCTTCTACTGTGATCTTTTCATCGGGATACCAGCCATCAGGATTTTTTCCATCACGAGACCGGCGTGTAACAGCTGTAAAAATGCCCATCAATGGATCTAATGAAGTTACAGTCCAGTCGGATCCAAATGTGAGAGTGGCGCCATCATCAAGCAATGATCTGAAAATGTACGTCCCTTCCAATACGTTGTCATCTACTCGCTTATAAGCCCAGGCTGCGTCATCATAAATACTGGTGGGCTGCATGGATGCGATAACACCATCTGAGCTAAAGCGTTTCATGTCCTGGGGAGTTAAATGCTGGGCATGCTCTACACGTGGACGGCGGTCTCTCTCGCCATGTTCGTTTCCAATCGCGTAAAATTCATCCAGAATCCATTCATTGGCCCGTGTGCCGATGGCGTGGACGGCGAATTGAATTCCTGCTTTATCCACTTCACGCAAGATCTTACGAAATTCAACAGTATCAGCTGCTACCAATAGTCCTCTTGTACTGGGATCATCTTTATAAGGTTTGTGCATCCAGGCGGTACGGGATCCCAGAGAGCCGTCCATCATGGCCTTCATGCCGTGCCAGCGTAGCATATCATCGCCTGGACCGTGATCTTTATTATAATCAATAATTTTCTTCCAGTTTGTAACCCATGGAAGTGCATAAATGCGCAGGGAAAGTTTATCCTTATTTCGTACAAAAGTTTGCAGATCATCCCAGGAACACATATCATGAATCTGTGTCAGGCCAATTGAAGCAGCATATGCCATGGCTTTTTGTAGGGCCAGGTCTGTTTCTTCATCCGATGCAGGAGGAATGACAGCGGAAATAAGTCCTTCTGCTTCATCCCGAAGTATGCCTGTTGGGTTACCATTTTTATCTTGATTAATTAGTCCTCCAGGAGGGTCTGGTGTATTTCTTGTAATACCTGCTAACTCAAGAGCTTTCGAATTTGCCAAAGCCATATGACCATCCAGACGGCCGAGAAAAACAGGGATTTCTGCTGTGAAAGAATCGATCCATTCTTTGGAAGGCAATTCACCTCCCCACATTTCGTGGTCCCAATCACCGCCTTGGACCCATTGACCAGCTGTAATATTTTGAACATATTCTTTTACACGATTGATAAATTCGTTTTTAGTGGAAACATCCCGCAGGTTGATGCTCATAAGCTGAAATCCGCCGCTCATAAAATGGGTATGGTTATCCATGAATCCCGGAACAACGAATTCACCGAAAAGGTTGATCATCTCCGTTTTAGGATTTTGCAGAGAAGAATAATCAGAACCCAATGATAGTATTTTATTTCCTTTTATGGCAATGAATTCAGCGCTGGGGCGATTAGCGTTTCCTGTCCAGATATTACCGTTATAATAAATCTTGTCAGCAAATTGGTTTGGCTCACAGGATGTGAGATAGAATATTGCCAGCAATATAATAATTCGGATGTTCATTAAATCTCCTGTTTTCATCAAATATTGATGCACAATATATTTAAATAAATAATAATATCCATTATGGAAAAAAAGTTCACTCTCTGCCATTGCTCTATATAGTTTAACCGAGGTAAATTTGCCGTTATGGCAGAGTTTAAAGTCAATTCAGAGTTCACTCCTCAAGGGGATCAGCCCCAGGCAATAGCCAGTTTGGTAGAGGGATTAAATCGCAATGACCCTTATCAGACACTTCTGGGCGTAACTGGCAGTGGTAAGACTTTTACCATGGCTAAAGTCATTGAAGAGGTTCAAAAGCCGACGCTGATTATTTCTCATAATAAAACATTGGCCGCCCAGCTTTATGGCGAATTCAAGTCACTTTTTCCGAAAAATGCAGTGGAATATTTTATCAGTTATTACGATTACTACCAGCCGGAAGCGTATATGCCTGTAACAGATACATTCATTGAAAAAGATATGTCCGTTAATGAGGAGATCGATAAACTGCGGCTGAAAACGACAGGTGCGCTCATGGAACGGGACGATGTTATTGTGGTGAGTTCAGTTTCTTGTATTTTTGGACTTGGTTCTCCGGAAGATTACAAAGATAAAGTTGTTCATTTAAAACGAGGAGATCAGCTCAACCGTAAAGCATTTTTGAAAAACCTGGTAAATATTCACTACGCCCGCAATGATACAGCATTTGAGCGCAGCACATTTCGTGTCCACGGCGATGTGATCGAAGTCCATCTGGCCTATGAGGATGTAGGCATTCGCATTGAGCTTTTTGGGACAGAAGTGGAAAAGATCACCCGTTTTGTACCCCTGACCGGTGAGATCATCAAGGAAATGGATTCAGACTTCATTTATCCCGGTAAGCATTTTGTAACGGATCAGAAAACAATAAACAGGATTATAGGCGAAATTCGTCAGGAACTCCACAATCGCCTCGAGTTTTTGCGTGCACATGATAAATTATTGGAAGCACAGCGTTTGGAACAGCGTACCAATTTTGATCTTGAAATGATGATGGAAATTGGTTATTGCTCCGGGATTGAAAATTACTCCCGCTATTTTGCCGGAAGGAAAGAAGGGGAAAGACCTTTTACACTCATAGATTTTTTCCCGGATAATTTTTTAACGATTTTAGATGAATCCCATGTAAGCCTGCCGCAAATAAAAGGCATGTATAATGGCGATCGCGGACGAAAAACGGTGTTGGTTGAACATGGATTTCGCCTCCCAAGCGCCCTGGATAATCGACCATTAAAAATAAATGAATTCATGAAACTACAGAACCAAATCATTTTTGCATCTGCAACACCTGCCGATCGCGAATTGGAATTGTGCAACGGAGTAGTGGTCGAACAGGTTATTCGTCCCACCGGACTGCTGGATCCCATTGTGGATGTGCGGGGAACAGTTGGACAAATTGATGTTCTCATTGGTGAAATACGCTATCGTGCTAAACTGAATCAGCGTGTGTTGGTTACGACTATCACAAAGCGTATGGCGGAAGATTTGACGGAATATCTACGCGGATTGAATTTACGTGTCCGTTATCTCCACAGTGATATTCAAACACTGGAACGTGTCCAGATCTTGCGTGATCTGCGCTTGGGTGAATTTGATGTGCTGGTTGGGATTAATCTCTTGCGGGAAGGATTGGATCTGCCGGAAGTGTCGTTGGTGGTTGTTTTGGATGCAGATAAGCAAGGGTTCTTGCGCTCAAAAAGTGCGCTTATGCAGGTAGCTGGTCGTGCGGCGCGCCATGAAGGGGGAGAGGTGATCCTTTTCGGTGATAAAGTAACGGATGCTATGGACTACTTGATCAAGGAAACGAAGCGCCGCCGGAAAATCCAGGAAACATTTAACAAGAAGCACGGTATTACACCCAAAACCATATACAAGTCGGTGGACAATATTATGCAGACCACGGTGGTGGCCGATAATTATTCTGAACAAAGATATGACACCAAATTCAAGCGTAAGGGGTCAGATTTTGACGAGTTGGACAAGCAGATGGCTGTGGAGATCATGCGCCAGGAAATGCTGGAAGCAGCTGAAAATTTGGAATTCGAAAAAGCAACCCATTTACGAGATGAAATAGATAAAATGGAAAAAGAATTGGAGAAAAGTTTTTGATGAAGGTATTGGTGACAGGTGGAGCGGGATATATCGGTTCACATGTGGTTCTGGATTTAATAACAGCTGGACATAAGGTGGTCATCTTGGATGATATGTCTCTGGGATGTAGAGAAAATATTCATGAAGAAGCTGAATTCATCGAAGGGAGCATTCTTGATGAAGTAATGCTGGTTGGAGTGTTATCCAAAAATATCGATGCTGTCGTGCACCTGGCTGCCTTCAAAGCTGCCGGTGAATCCATGACGAATCCTGAAAAATATTCGCAGAATAATCTCAATGGTACATTCAATCTACTTAATTCTATAATGAAGCACGGAGTGAAAACATTTGTCTTTTCATCCAGTGCAGCTGTGTATGGCTATCCGGAATATTTACCTTTAGATGAGGATCATTACTTAAAACCCATCAATTATTATGGATTTACCAAGCTGGTCATCGAACAGAAACTGAAATGGTACCACCAGCTTAAAGGATTGAAGTATGCTTCTCTACGTTATTTTAATGCTGCTGGTTATGACGTAAATGGTAGAGTATTTGGATTGGAAAAAAGTCCGCAAAATTTATTACCCATCGTTATGGAAGTGGCTATAGGGCAACGAAAATCAATGAATGTTTTCGGAGATGATTATGATACAAAGGATGGCACTGGCGTTCGGGATTATATCCACGTGAATGACCTTGCTTCTGCTCATGTAAAAGCGCTGGAATATTTGCAAGATAACGATTCATTTACAGTCAACCTCGCTACAGGAGATGGCTATTCTGTAATGGATGTTATCAAGGAAGCGGTAACAGTCACAGGAAAAACGATTGCTCACACCTTTGTCGGCCGCCGTCCGGGAGATCCAGCGGAACTTATTGCCACGTCTAAACAGGCGAATGAACTTTTGGAATGGGCTCCGCAATATTCAGACTTAAAGACAATTTTAAAAAGCATGTGGAACGTATACAATCCGGAGGTAAAACATGATTGATCTGGATCGGTTGCAAAAAACATCGGGCATTATCGGAAATTCTGATGCTATAAGGCAAGCCCTGGAAATGATGGCCCAGGTGGCGCCAGTTGATATTTCTGTATTGATCACAGGCGAGTCCGGCACAGGCAAAGAGATGGTGGCCAAAGGGCTCCATAAATTCAGCAAAAGGGCGCAGCATGAAATGGTCACTGTCAATTGTGGTGCTATTCCCGTCGGAATTATTGAAAGTGAGTTATTCGGTCATAAAAAAGGCGCGTATACAGGCGCAGGCGACGACCGCAAAGGCTATTTCGAAACAGCGGACAAAGGCACCATTTTCCTGGATGAAATCGGTGAAACACCATTGGAAACACAAGTGAAGCTGCTCCGCGTATTGGAGTCCGGGGAATTCATGCGTGTTGGGGATTCCCAAACACGGCGGACGGATGTTCGTATTTTAGCAGCAACAAATAAAGATTTAGGTGAATTGGTTCAGCAGGGGAAATTTCGCCAGGACCTGTATTTTCGATTAAAAACGGTTACAGTGAATATGCCGCCGCTGCGCCAACGAATCGAAGACCTGTCGCAATTTGTTGAGCGTTTTGCCCTGGAATTCACCCGCAGTAATGATATTCCTTACCGCGGATTCATGCCGGAAGCCATCCGCCGCATGAAACAATACGATTGGCCTGGGAATGTGAGGGAATTGAAAAATTTTGTAGAAAGCATTTTGGTGATGGAAAGGGGTGAACGTATTACAGTGGAAATGGTGGAATATAAATTGGGCATGTCTCAACCGATGACTCAAAACCAGAATCTGCCCATGCTCATAAAGCAATCGCCGGAACAGGCAGAACGTGAATTGATCTTGCGGCAGCTTTTATTGCTCCGCCAGGACGTGGAAACAATCAAAGTCATGATGGGGCAGGGCGGAGCAGCCGTTCAGCCGGTTCCGTTTTATCAAGGCGGAGATGTGAGCAATCTGCCGAAAGAAATGCAAATTGATGAAAATAGTCAGCACAGCATTCGCAATACCGCCATTGGGGATATGAATTTAGAAGAACTGGAGAAAGAAGCCATTTCACGAACGCTTCAGCATTTTAATAATAACCGCCGGGCAGCAGCGAAATCACTGGGTATGAGCGAACGAACCCTGTATCGAAAGATCGATCAATATAACTTGGGCCGGAAGATCAAACGTTCAAATGGTTAAAATGAAAGAAATTTTAAAATTTTACATTTTTATTTCAGCTATCTTCCTGCAATCGTGCGGTTTTTATTCAATGGCCGGTTCAATTCCGTCGCATATCAAAAGCATCGCCATACCTCTGGTAGAGAACCAGACAGCCGAATTCGCCATGGCGGAGACTGTTACTGATAATCTGGTATCCAAGTTTACAAAAGAGAATATTTTACGCGTCACGAGTGAAAAAAACGCTGATTCTATGCTGAATGGCATAATTATGAAAGTGGATGATGGTCCCTATACATTCAGCAAGCAGGAGGCAGTGACGGAATACAGATTTACGTTGAGCATGAAAATAGAATGGGTGGATGTGTCTAAAGATAAAGTTTTGCTGACCAAGCAATACACCGGTTGGGGCGCCTATGGCTTGAGTGGTGACATCAGTGCGGACGGGATAGATAATGACGGCGACGGCGCCATTGACGGGGATGATATTGATGAGATTGGAGATCCCCGTGAATTCGCCACGAAAGTGGCGGTAGAAAAAATTGCAGAAGACATATTAAACGACATTTTAACTTCGTGGTAAGAAAGGATAATATGAGCAAAGCAACCATTAAGGATTTGAAAGATCACGTTGGAGAAGAAGTAACTCTCGATGGCTGGGTATATAACAAGCGTGCTATAGGGAAGGTATGGTTTCTTATCCTGCGTGACGGCAGTGGTATGTCCCAGTGCGTGGTGGTGAAGGGGGAAGTGGACGATGATATTTTCGATTTGGAGCAAACGCTCACCCAGGAATCGTCCGTTTCCGTAACCGGATTGGTAAAAGAAGAGCCCCGTTCTGTGGGCGGATACGAAATTGGTGTGACCAATGTGAACGTGCACCAGGTTGCCGAGGAATATCCAATTAGACCTAAAGAACACGGCACATCTTTTTTGATGGACAATCGCCACTTATGGATCCGCTCCAAGCGGCAGAATGCCATTTTGAAGGTCCGCCACCAGGTGATCAAAGCCTGTCGCGATTTCTTCGATAATAACGGTTTTACGTTGGTGGATACGCCCATTTTTACCGCCAATGCCTGCGAAGGTACATCAAGCCTTTTTGCGGTGGATTATTTTGAACGATCAGCCTATTTAACCCAAAGCGGGCAATTGTATTCAGAAGCCACCGCCGCCAGTTTCGGCAAGGTCTATTGTTTTGGTCCCACTTTTCGAGCGGAGAAGTCCAAAACCCGCCGGCATCTGACTGAATTCTGGATGGTTGAGCCGGAAATGGCCTATTATAATCTGGATGACAATATGGAACTAGCAGAGCAGTTCGTGGAATATATTGTGCAGTGGTGCCTGGAAAATTGCAAAACGGAGTTGGAGATATTGGAACGCGATACATCCAATCTGGAAAAGGTAAAAGTTCCTTTTCCACGGATCACATATGATGAAGCAGCAAAAATTCTTACAGATAATGGAGCAGACTTTACATATGGAACAGATTTTGGAGGCACGGATGAGACCATCATTTCCGAGCAGTTTGATCGTCCGGTTATGGTACACCATTGGCCCTCAGAAATCAAAGCATTTTATATGAAACGCGATGAGGAAAATGAAAACTTGGCTCTCGGCATAGATATGCTTGCTCCGGAAGGGTATGGCGAAATCATTGGTGGCGGTCAGCGTGAAGATGATTTGGCAATATTAGAAGGTCGAATCAAAGAGTACGAATTGGATATGAAGGACTTTGGTTGGTATTTGGACTTACGGAAATACGGTTCTGTACCCCATTCCGGTTTTGGACTTGGCATCGAACGCACCGTGGCCTGGATCACCGGCAGTAAACATATCCGGGAAACCATTCCATTTCCGCGGACATTGGCGAGGCTGGAGCCTTAATGTTTAATAAAACACGCATTTCCGTTTTCGGCGGACGGGATATTACCGACAGCATTTATAACGACGCTTATGAATTGGGCAAACTCCTGGCGCAAGAAGGTTATCTCGTCTATTGCGGCGGCGGGAATGGCGTAATGGAAGCAATATCCAAGGGTGTTCATGAAGAGGGTGGAACATGTGTGGGGATACTGAAAGGTCAGACATTAGATGAAATGAATGAATATGTTCATATTCCATTAGCCACCAATATGGGCATCACCCGCAATGCTCTGCTGGCCTATAACTGTGATGCGGCGGTTGCTATCAGCGGAAAATACGGCACCTTATCGGAAATTGCCTATGCTATGCAGTTGGATAAACCTGTGGTTGGACTTCATAGCTGGGATATTGATAATTTGAAAAATGTGAATAGTCCACATGAAGTTATTAAATTCATTAAAGAGAACATATAAAGTATAGCTTTAAATGTATGAAAGCTTTCAAAGCAACGGTTTCAGGAAAAGTTCAAGGTGTCTGGTTCCGAGATTCCACAAGGAAAGAAGCTGCAAAACTAAACGTGGTGGGCTGGGTAAAGAATATGCCTGATGGAACTGTGTATTTGGAAGCAGAAGGTGCAGAAGAGTATTTGAAAGAATTTGAACAATGGCTTCATGTGGGTTCACCCATGTCTCAAGTAAACAGAATTGAAGTAGAATGGATAGAACCAACAGGTGAATATTCAACGTTTGAAATGAAATTCTGATGAAGATCGCTCTCTGCCAGGTCAATCCTACTGTCGGTGCACTTGAGACCAATAAGGCTCTTATTCTCAACCATTACGTAGAAGCCGTGGAAAACGGCGCTGATCTGGTGGTGTTCCCGGAAATGGTCATCACCGGTTATCCTATTGCGGATCTAATGTATGAAAATGGTTTTGTGGATGCAAATTTGAGTGTCCTAGACAGTATTATCAGTCAAACTGCAGTTCCATTGATATTGGGTTATATCCATCAGGAAAACGGTCATTTATTCAATTCCGCCGCTGTATGCATGAATGGAAAGCAAATTTACCGTTATGATAAGATCTTATTGCCTACCTATGATGTATTTGATGAAGACCGCTATTTTACCGCAGGAACCGAACTTGGATTATGTGAACTGAAGATCGGTGGACAAAACATCAAACTCGGTTTGGAAACCTGTGAAGACCTTTGGGATGATGAATATGATTTCAAAGTTTCTGCTGAATTGCAGAAAGCAGGAGCGGATTGTATCATTAATATTTCAGCATCACCTTATCATGAACACCGTTTACAGGAGCGACTTGGGTTGATTCAACATAAAGTCAGGGAAACAGGACTTCCGTTTTATTACTGCAATCTTGTTGGCGCCCAGGATGAACTTATTTTTGACGGGCAATCTTTGGCCGTGAATGGCAGTGGCGATGTGATTGGCTTGGGCACTATTTTTTCAGAAGAAATTATTTATGTGGATTCTGAAACAGCGAATATTATAGACCTGTCTGAAAAAGATAGGGAAGGTGAAATGGTTATTGCCCTTGTTTTGGGTGTTAAGGATTATTTCAAAAAGACTGGACATAAGGAAGCAGTCATTGGTTTGAGCGGAGGAATTGATTCATCACTGGTGGCCTGTATTGCCGTGGATGCCCTTGGCAAAGAAAATGTCCATGGCGTATCCATGCCGTCGGTGTTTTCCAGCGAACACAGTAAGGACGATGCCAAACAATTAGCTGAAAAACTCGGGATTGATTTTCGTTCTATTCCAATCCTGGATATTGTGGATGAATATGAAAAAACACTCCAGCCCCATTTTGAAAGAACAGGTCGCAATGTGGCGGAAGAAAATATCCAGGCCCGGGTTCGGGGAAATCTGCTCATGGCGTTGTCCAACAAACATCACTGGCTGGTACTGTCCACGGGAAACAAAACAGAACTGGCTCTTGGCTACTGCACTTTATACGGTGATATGAGCGGAGGATTGGCAGTTATTTCCGATTTGTCCAAAACGGACGTGTACGGGTTGTCAAAACGGGTTAATGAACTAGCCGGGTATGAACGAATACCTGAAAACTGCATTATCAAACCGCCGTCAGCTGAATTGGCTCCGGATCAGATGGATCCCTTTGATTATGATTTGGTGAGTCCATTAGTAGAATCCATTGTGGAAGAACGAAAATCACCGGCCCAATTGGTAATGGAAGGTCATGACAGGGAATTGGTTGAAAGCTTATATCAGAAAATTAGAATTAATGAATACAAGCGCAGGCAAGCTGCCCCGGGGTTGCGGGTGACTAAAAAAGCTTTCGGCACAGGAAGACGGATGCCTATTGTGAATCAATACAAAGGAAAGAATTCATGAATCGATTGTTTTTTATTTGTTTAATGGGAATAGTTTTTACCCAAGAACATACGCCTGCAGATTTCTGGTACAGCATGCAGAAAGCCGAAAAAATCTCCTTTGTGAATGGAGCCTACACCGCGGTATCCGCTATGAAAATGCATCATCAGCGCCAAGTGAAAGAACAGTACATTGGCAATGACAACTGGGTCCAGCCTTATTACATCGATCGTTATTATGAAATTGTTGACGAGCATATTTCAACAAATGTTGAAGGTAATATCGATATTATTGTCAAAGCAATGGATGCATTTTATTCCAATTCTGATAATGCCAATATTCCTGTCATAGAAGCAATTCGCATCGTTTCAATGGTCCAGGATGATAAAGATAAGAAAGCCAATCTTTATCTATTAAAAGCCCAACGGAAACATGCACGATAAATAAATTGAATTATTTTTAAATAGAAATCATGTCCACAGACCATATTCGCAATTTTTGTATTATCGCTCACATTGATCACGGGAAGTCAACTCTTGCTGATCGGCTATTGGAAGAAACTCATACACTATCCAAAAAACAGATGAAAAACCAAGTGCTGGACAGCATGGATTTGGAGCGGGAGCGGGGAATCACCATCAAAAGTCACCCCATTCAAATGCATTACAACCACACCAATGGACAAGAATACATCTTCAATTTAATAGATACTCCCGGCCATGTGGATTTTTCGTATGAAGTCAGCCGTTCAATGGCTGCTTGTGAAGGGGCGCTTTTATTGGTAGATGCGGCGCAAGGTGTGGAAGCGCAGACAGTAAGTAATACCTATTTGGCTATTGATAATAACCTTGTTTTAATTCCAGTGATTAACAAGATTGATTTACCCAGCGCCCGGGTGGAAGAAGTCACGGACCAGCTGGTAGAACTCATTGGCTGTGATCCGGAGGAAATAATTAAGATCAGCGCTAAAGATGGCAGTGGTGTAAAGGGTATCTTCCATGCCGTCGTTGATCGTATTCCCCCACCGAAGAATAATGATGATGCTCCACTGCGGGCCATGATCTTTGATTCAGTATACGATAATTACAAAGGTGCCATTCCCTATGTCCGCATGATTGATGGTGTATTGAAACCAGGAAACCGTGCAAAGTTTTTTGCCCATAACAACGAGTATGATGTAACAGAAGTAGGGCATTTTGTTTTAAAGCAAGTACAAGCCAAAGAGTTACGCTCCGGTGATGTTGGATATGTGCTGGCCAGTATACGTGATGTAGATGATGTTCGCCCCGGAGACACACTAACCATCAAGGAAAATCCGGCTACAGAAGCATTGCAAGGCTACAAGCAAATGCAGCCCATGGTCTTTTGTGGGCTATATCCTTCAGATAGTGATGACTATGAACAGCTTCGAACGGCGCTGGATAAACTCAAATTAAATGATGCATCACTTTTATATGAACCGGAAACGAGTGAAGCTTTAGGGTTTGGATTCAGGTGTGGATTTTTGGGCCTTTTACACATGGAGATCATTCAGGAACGTTTGGAAAGGGAATTTGATCTGGAGCTGGTAACCACATCTCCAAATGTGGGTTATAAGGTCACCATTAAAGACGGAACTGAAATTGAAGTTCGCACTCCTGCAGATATGCCCTTGACAGGAAGGATCATGGAGATCAAGGAACCATTTGTTTCTGCAGAAATCATTACACCCAAAGAATACATTGGTAATTTGATGAAACTCTGTCAGAAAAAGCGGGGGATTTATATTAATACAGATTACCTGACCAAAGACAAGGCACAGCTCCATTATGAATTGCCTTTGGCGGAAATCATTTTCTATTTTTATGATAAGCTAAAATCAGTTTCAAGGGGCTACGCATCTCTGGATTATTCGTTCATCGATTACCGCTCGGGAAATTTAAAAAAACTGGATATTCTTATCTCCGGGGAACCAGTCGATGCCTTATCGATCATTACCCATGGGGATGATGCGTTTCATCGCGGACAGGCATTGTGTTCTAAATTGAAAGAACTCATCCCGCAGCAGTTGTTTGAAGTAGCGATTCAAGCATCGCTGGGTACAAAGATCATTTCCCGCTGTACAGTGCGAGCATTGCGAAAAAATGTTACAGCTAAATGTTATGGGGGTGACATCACTCGCAAACGAAAGCTGTGGGAAAAGCAGAAAGAGGGCAAGAAGCGCATGAAAAAAGTGGGTAAAGTGGAAATTCCCCAGGAAGCTCTATTGGCTGTACTACAGATTGACTCAGAATGAGCTTGTGATATAGTTAATTGAATGAATCAATCATGTGACCGTACAACCCCCCCCCATTCCCGCCTGTCAACAGACAGGCGATCAACTAATCATCAATCTTGATTAATAAAGTAAGTAAAGTATTTTAAATGCCAAAACAAGAAACATCATATTGGTCAGCAACACATTCTCCACTCTACAGTTTTGTGTTTACGCTGCCCTTATTCATTCTCTATGAATTGGGCATGCTGTTTTTGTCAGCAGAAGATATCATCGTTTTACGCAATGGCGCTGATGTACTCATGCGGCAGGTCTTGGGATTATTTGGTATCTATGGCGCCTATGGTTTCAGTGCCACTTTTATGATTGGGTTTTCCATTGCATTTCTTCGTCAAAAGAAAGCACTTAAATCGATGGTCATTCGTGGTGAATACCTGTTAACCATGTTTTTCGAAAGTATCTTGTATAGTGCGTTGCTGTTTGTTCTGCTGGGGTTTTTTCAAACACTATTGATGTCACCGTCTTCAAAACAATTATTTCAACAGATAATTCTCTCATTAGGCGCTGGCATTTATGAAGAATTTGTATTCAGGGTAATCATGATCTCTGGAATCGCTGCATTATTGGGATTAATATTTCAGTGGGAAAGTACGGCACGATATGCTGGAGGTGTTCTGATCGCAGCAGGTATTTTTTCTATGTTTCATTTTGTAGGTGATTATGGTGACACTTATTCAATGAATTTATTTATGATCCGTTTTATAGCCGGAGTATTACTGGGGATAGTATATGCACTCAGAGGATTTGGTATAGCAGCGTATACCCACACCATCTATGACCTAGGTGTTTTGACAGCTTTAGCAACAAGTGAAAATCCAGCTTAAGATGATGAAAATAAAATTATCTTATCTACTCATACCGTTTTTATCGCTTGTGCATGCTGAAAATTATCTCGATGCTGTAATTGTGAATATTTACCCTGAATATTATTACGAAGGTGTCATGGTTGAGATGGAAGCCATTATTGTTTCCGAGGAAGAATCAGTATCTATTTCAATCACATTACCATCGGAAGCAGACTCTGTTTTTTTGATTAGAGGTATCCCCGGTCCGGATAGTGAAGTAATACCATTAGTAATTGAAGCGGATGAACCTTTTAAAACAGTTGAATTTGGCATTTCGGATTCTCAATTCAGATTATTTGTTTTTTACAACCCTTTTACAAGTGGACATGAACGTATCCTATTTTGGCCAGTTGGTTCAAATTTGAAAATGAAGGATGTCCATCTTGCTATTCAAGTGCCAGTCATGGCAGAAGATTTTGTAATATCAAAAGATGTATCATCTGAAGAAAGAGATCAGCATGGCATCTTATTCAAAAAGATTCATTTGGGAAATATTCCGGCGAATAAATTGGAGACGATTGAAGCATCATATTTTAATTCCAGTGGTCGAACGACAATGGAAAATCTGCGGACCCAGTTGGAACAACCTCAAGCGCAAAGCTCCCAACCTCTTATAGAACATGACAAACCGAAAAGACATACATTACTCTTATGGGAACCGCTGGTCATTCTCGGTGTTTTATCCATCATCATTGGTATTATGTATTATACATCTAATAAAAATATTGGTACTCCTAAAGGGTATAAAAATGTCTGCAGTAGTTGCGGGAGTAGACTTAAAGACAACGGAAAATTCTGTTCAAACTGTGGAGAAAAAGTTTCATGATTCCTGTATTATTTGAGCTTGGTCCTATAAAGATTTATTCTTTTGGATTTATGCTGGTGGTTGCGTTTTATAGCTGTTTCTATCTTTTGCAAAAAGATATAAAGCGTCTTGGTTATGATGTGAAATTAGCATCCGACATTGTTTTTGCAGCGGCAGTTGGTGGGATTTTGGGATCGAAAATCTATTATTTGATTGAGAATTTAGACCGCGTGATTGACGATCCATTTGGAATGATTTTCAGTGGATCTGGTCTAGTCTTCCTTGGTGGACTCATGGGCGGTACGCTCGGCGTGACCATCGTCATCCGCAAGCAGAATCTGTCCTGGATCAAATGTGCTGATATTGTTGCACCCCTTTTGATTTTGGGTTATGCAATAGGTAGGGTCGGGTGTTTTCTCGTGGGTGATGATTATGGTATTCCCACCCTTTCATTTTTAGGTATTACTTTTGAAAATGGCCTACCACCGACCACGTATAACGTTTTTCAAACTTATTATCCCTGGGTTGATCTGTCGGGGTTTGGACCAGGATTATTAGCTGTTCATCCCACACAATTATACGAAACCACCGCTGGCTTGGCTATTTTCGCTTTTTTATGGAATAAACGAACTCATATCACAGTTGCAGGCAGTTTGTTCTTTACATACCTCATTTTAGCAGGATTAGAACGCTTCTTCATAGAATTCATCCGCACCAATGATCACTATCTGTTTGACCTGACCGGTTCTCAGTTGATATCAATTATCATGATCATCATTGGCACAATCGGATTATTCCGACATGTTTCAACTCCAGAAACAAGCACATAAAACAGTTGTTTAAACACCTACTTGCCTGTCTTGGGCTTTTGGCAACGTGTCTGGGTCAGGATCCTTTAATTGTTTTGAAGGAATTCAATTATTCCCGACTCCTTGACGATGACTTGACACCACAGCGCATGGCTGCCCTAGACGATGATCATTTTGTCCTGCTCGATCAAAAAACAAATGAATTATTCGTATTTTCTTATAAAGGAATAGTTCATCATACTGGAGGCTTTGGCCAAGGAGGAGAATCATTTTCCGAGCCAGTAGATCTTATTGTTCATAATCTGCAAATTTGGGTGTGTGACCGTTATGAAAATGCTGTAAAACGGTTTGATTATAAACTCAATTATTTAGGAATCGATCAAATTCAATCCAATGAATATGATCCGTTTTACCCGGATCTGATAACAGCTGATCTATTTGGAAAAGCTCATGTTTTTTCACGGCAATACGGACAACTGCTGTCAATGGATAATTCGATCCGAGCGCTCATTGATTTAAATCAATATGGGATTGATGGACGATGCATCATTGATTTAAAAACCGATAATGCAGGGAATATTGCTCTATTATCCTGTGAGAATGAAATTATCTTATTCAATCGATTCGGTAGAAAATTAAGAACTTCACTAGTCCAAATTGTCGATCCAACTAATATTGTCCACTGGACAAATGACTGGATTGTGTTGAACAGTGAAGGCAATATTGAGACATTGTCAGGAGAATCCAATGATGTACCCATCTATGAAAATGAAACTGTTTTGGATGTGGATGTGCAATTTAAACACCTCATCATTTTGACAGATCAACGAATTTTGGTTTTAAAAAGATCATGAAGAAAATTTTAACATTTTTCCTCCTAATTACAGGTTTTCTTCATGGGCAAAGCGAGCCGCACAGTGATTCATTGGTTGTTGTAAAAGATGTGTCTCAAATTGTACTTCCAAGAGTATATGGACCACTATATTTGCATTTCCCGCAAATGGATTCCCTACTAATTGCTGAAAAAGATGAGGAATCTATATTATTTCATAATCGGCCATCTAAGAACAACTATAATGATCAAGTGCTGTCCACAGGATCTGTGTATCGATCATTTTCTGTTTCACCGTTGGGAGGATCTGAAATGACTGGTGGTTTGCGCATGCAGATACAGGGCCAATTGAGCGAATCAATGCAAGTAAGTGGAGTTCTTTCGGACGAATCGTCGCCCATACAGCCGGAGGGCAATACACAATCTTTGGATGAAATAGACCAAGTGTATCTACAAATATCACATCCCCAATTTCAAATGAATGCCGGTGATATTGAACTGAATTACCAGAATGGTAAATATATGAATATCAGCAAAAGACTGATTGGATTAAAGAATAACTTTAATATTGGGAAATGGTCAGGTTCAGCTGTTTATGCAAGTTCAAAAGGACATTATAAACAAATTGAGCTCAAAGGCAGCGAGGGAAAACAAGGTCCGTATTTTCTCGATTCGAAATCGGGGAACAGGAATATTGTCGTACAAGCCGGAACGGAACGGGTATGGCTCAATGGTCAAAAACTGACTCGTGGGGAAAATCATGATTATACTGTCGATTATTCTACAGCGGAAATTCATTTTACTCCCAACCATTTGATCCATTCAGATACAGATATATTGATCGAATACCAGTATTCTGATTTTCAATATTCGCAAAATGTTGCCGGCGGGACGATGGAACGAAATATTGGAGAAAAGGGAGCCATTTCATTTTCATGGCTGCAGGAAATCGACCAAACCAAAGGTGCCGCGCTGAATTTATCCGATGATGACATTGAGTTGTTGAATATATCGGGAGATGATATTGCGCTTCTGTCAGGTGCAGTTTCTGATTCTATTGGGAATTATATTTATGTGGGCAGGGAATATTATGAATACACACCTGATAAAACGATCCAGGGAGATCGGTATACAGTCACATTCACCAATGATAATGTAGCAGGGAAATACCGACGTTTAATTACAAATACAGGTGAGATCTATTATGAATTTGTTCAATCAATAGACAGAGAACAATACGATGATCTGTATAGTCCCATGAAGCAGGTAATCAGTCCAAAAGGTCATCAGCTTTTCGAGATATCCGGAGATTATAATTTTTCAGAAAATACAATTTTGGATTTTTCCACTGCAGTATCAGGTGTCGATCAGAATCGACTGTCTTCAAAAAATGATAATGACAATACAGGTTTAGCTTATTCCTTCGCTTTATCGAATAATAAAATCAATATTGCAGAAAAAGTGAGAATGCGTTATTCATTATCCAGTTGGCAGCAGGATGATCGTTTCGAAGCCATGCAGCGTGATCGATCGGCTATGTTTTACCAGGACTGGAATGTGCAGCCGCTGCTCAATGTTGCCGAAAAAAATCAAGCCATTTCAGCTGGAATCGATGTAGAAAATTTAGGTAACGGCACAGTGACTGTTTCTCGGTATGCATATGGAGATAATGCATTTAACCGCATCAATAGTGCTTTTACTGGAGGCAGAGGTTATATACCATTTGTGAGTGCTGTGCTTAACGATATTTCAGCAAATAGAGGTTATTTTAGACAGCGAACATTAATGTTTGATCTTTTACCGGGGAATCTACATCCTTTTTATAAATATGATCATGAAGAGCAGGAAGATCATCATCGCTTTGATCATCAAACTGTTGGGATAAAATATGCCAAAAATCGTTGGGAAACTGCCTTGGGTGTAGGGGAACGGTTTGACTATGCTGAATCTGATACATCGACTGCTGGATTAGAATTATCGTCCGAGGGAGTTTTTGGTTCATTGGATATAAAAGGCAATACAATCAATGGCTGGACACAAGAGATTACTGTGCGCAGGCGCATTAAAAATGACATTCTGAACAATAACGATTACAATTTCACGTTGGCAAGACTACGCTCATCATTTCGCCAGCCGACGCATCCAGTAAGATGGGATATGAAAGCGACGATTGAAGAGACGTTTACAGAAATGCGGGCGTTGGTCTATGATTCTGTTGGTGTTGGCTTGGGTGATTTCCGTTATGATGCCGAGTTCAATGAATACATCAGCGATCCCAATGGAGAATATATTGCCTATATGATCTTTACCGGTGATCGTCATCCGACAACAAAGCTGGATGGACTGCAATTATTTGAAATTGATTTTAGTAAAACAAATAATAAGTCACTCAAAAATTTTTCATTAAGATCAGAATTGAGATCGACAATTGAAGGGCACGTATGGTCTGCGAATTCATTCATTAACCCCGATCTGGGCGATACGGCTATTTCAAGGTCCAAGTGGTCATTGCGAAATGAATTAGTATATAAACCGCTTAAAATGAAAAAAATGATCAAAGTATGGCATAAGAAATTTAGAAACCTCGACGGTCTGGATAGTAGGGGGCAAGATTTAAAACAAAATGATGAAGCTGGAGTTGAATACAAAAAAACTGTCTTCGATAATTTTATTATGGAATATCGCTGGAAATATCATAATGATAAAATAGAATCAACCATTTCTGAATTGCGCGAGAGAAGTGTGAGTGGCCATTGGATCGAGGGTACGGCAAAATTCAGGGTCGACCAGTGGCAATTTGATATGGGGTTGAAATATGGTATTGATCATGGTTTTATGCGCGATCAGGAATTTGCCGCTGATGCTGTGGGTTTAAGTGTCAATGTATTAAAATTTATCGGAACTCGCGGCCGTATTCAATCTCGTTTTGAATGGTATAACACTGAAGTATCTGATAGACTGGATTATCTTCCTCCCGAAGCATTGAATGGTTTAGCACTTTGGCATACTTTACGTTCTAATATCCAGGGCCAGTGGATGATCGGCAGGGGTTTTTCACTAAACCTATCCATGAATTATATATCTGATCAGCGCTATGATAATTTTCTGACGTTTAATGGAGAAGTTCGTGCGTATTTTTAAATTAATTATTTTTATAGCTGCAAGTTGGGCCTTCAGCCAGGGTACTGCGATAACAGTTGATGGCGCAATGATCCCCATATACGAGCGATCTTCCATCATATCACAGTTTGATTCAATACTTGTGGTAAAAGGCGAATTTGGAGGAAAATTGACGTTGGTCGATTTCGATTCATTGCCGGGATTATTGTTTAACTATGAAACTCATGATGAACAAAAAACCATAGATGAAATATTATTTCAAAAAGAATCTGGTGTGAATGCTCCTATTTTACAGCAAATGTTTTCCAATTTAACGAAAGCTCATTCTTATGAATCTGCTCAAATTATTGTCAATGAATTGCGCACCGGTTATCCCTTTATACCAAGCAATCTTCATCTTAATTACGGTTTAATGGATAATAACAGATTGGGTGTTTTGGTTGATTTTACACCTGAATTTAACAGCCATTTTTCAGGAATTGCAGGTGTCGGGCATCAGGATGATGATAACTGGAATATATCGGGCGAGTTTGATATGCACCTTGAAAATTCATGGCAGACTGCAAATATGACGGATCTGATATGGAAACGAAATGGAGAGGATTCTCAATATATCCTTTTTAGGTATGAAGAACCTTATCCATTTGGCTTGCCATTTGGAGCAAAGGTTGAATTTGTGCAAGACTTAAGAAACGGGGAATATGTGTATACTAATTCCAGCGGCGCCTTTTCATTGCAATTAGGGCGCAAGGGAAAATGGTATTTTGGCGGAGGGAAAGAAACTATAACACCTACAAATCATGGTGATTCTTTGGGAATACAGCACTTCAAAGCGCAGACGTTTAATATCGAATATTATGGTGATGGTCGAAATGACAGGTGGCTGCCGTCAAAGGGCTATTTCTGGGATGCAAAAACACAAATCGGTCAGGTTAAGGAAACCAATAAAAAAGATAATATTATTATTCGACTGCAGTTGCATTTAGAACAATTTCTGGTGCTATCCCGGAATATGTCTCTGCGCTTCAAGTTATGGTCAGGCATTGTCTGGGATGAAGGTCAAGAAATACATGTAGGTCAAAAGATTCGCTATGGAGGTATCAATACATTACGCGGCTATCAGGAAGATATATTTGCGAATGGAATTATTAATATTACAAGTATTGATTTATTATTCACTCCGAATGAACATTTCCAGTTATTTGCATTCGGTGATAAAGCCTATCAGGATGTTTACGATATTCCGCTGTCATTGGGATTTGGTCTACGTCAGCGCACAAAAAATTCTGTTATGGAAGTCAGTTTTGGCTGGCCGGTGGATGAAGCTTTTTCCGGAGGAAAAGTTCATGTTAAATTTACAAGTTTGTTAGATTGACGAAATGAGACAATTACTATACACACTAGGTACAATCACACTCCTTTTCTTGATCAGTTGCGGAAAGCCAATGTCAAAAGGTGCTGATGATGAATTAATTGTATTAGCAGCAATAGAAGATGCGGACGCAGCTCGAGAGATTTTAACCAAAATATTCAGTGATACGCTGTTTACTCCTTCTCCGGAGCCATACTATAAAACCAAACTTATCAAACCGGATGATCTTAAAATAATGCGGCACCATCCCAATCTCATCGCTATATCCTTGAATAATGATCTCACAAATCCGGGTACGCGTCTGGTGAAACAGATTTTACCTAAAGATTCCTATAAAAATTCAAAAGAAAATAATCCATTTATTCTTACTGTTGAGCCCTACGCAAAATTACAGACAATGTTGGTCATCAATGGAAAATCCACAGAGTCAATCCTAACTGCTATTAATAAACATGGTAATAAAATTTATAATCAATTTGAACAGCAGTTTGTCAAACGGCAAAGCAGGTTTTTGTTTAAACGGGCAAGAAAAGAAGAATTAGAAAAAGACGTTTTAAAAAAGCACGGTTTCAGTTTGCAGATTCCTTGGGGTTTTAGCGTTGTCCAGGATAGCGTTGAAACAAGTGTGTATTGGATCGGCAGAGAAGAACCATTTCGCTGGCTTGTTTTTCATTGGCAAGAGGGGATGGTTATTAAGGATATTCATGACGCAGAAACATTTTCCCGTGATTTTCCGAAACGGATCTTCGAGCATATTCAGTATATAGATTACAAATACAAGATTCAACCAACCATGTTCAATGATTGGTCAGGCTGGCGAGTAACCGGACTGTGGGAGTCATTAGAAGAGTCACAAGGAGGACCATTTATTGCCTATATATTTTATGATGGCATCACAGATAGAACATATTATATCCATGCTCTGATCTATAATCCGGGTGCTGATAAATATATTTTATTAAGGCAGTTAGACATCATTGCCCATACGTTTTACGTGGAAAACGCATCATGAAAAAAGTATTAATTACAGGAGCTGGCGGGCAGTTAGGCTCATCCATGGAACTGGAAGATTTCATAATGATCACAACCAGTCGGTTTCATAATGATGCTGTTGAATCACCAACAATTGATGCAGATTTGGATATTACAAATGAATATCAGGTCAAAACAATCATCGCTGAAAATGATCCTGATATTATTGTCCACCTTGCGGCCATGACAAATGTGGACGGCTGTGAATTAAATCCAGATCAAGCTTATGAAGTTAATGTGCGGGGCACAGTGAATCTGCTAAATCATTTCAATGGGAAATTCGTTTTGCTTTCAACTGATTATGTATTTGATGGTAATGAGGGTCCATACAGTGAAAATGATACAGTAAATCCTAAAAATGTGTATGGAAAGACAAAGCTGGAGGCAGAGAGAAAGGTAAGAGAATTCTCTGCCGATTGGTTAATCCTGCGAACGAATGTTGTTTGGAATATCGGTGGAAAGTATAAAGCCAGTTTTGTCGATTGGCTTGTTGAAGAATTAGATGAGGGAAATCAAGTCAGGATAGTGACCGATCAATGGAATAATCCTACACATACGGAAGACCTTGGCTGTGTGATCAATGAACTTCTAAAACATGATGCAAGTGGGTTATACCATTATGGCAGCGCAGAAGTGTTAAATCGATATGATTTTGCCCGGCTTATTGCTAACATTTATAATCTAGACGAAAACTTAATTAAACCAATTATGACGCAAGAATTGAACCAATTGGCAAAAAGGCCGTTAAGAAGTGGACTTAAAACAAATAAAATTGAACGTGATTTCGCTATTATTCCTGCTGTATTGCGAGAAGATATCGAAAAAATTGCATTACGAGTCTTATAATGAATACACTGATCATTTCTCCAACCTATAACGAAAGCAAAAATATTGCTAATCTTATCGAGCATGTGTTCACATTGGATGAAAACTATCATTTGCTCATCGTTGATGATAATTCTCCGGATGGGACAGCAGTTCTGGTGGAAAAATTACAGCAACGCTATAAAAATCTGCATCTGGAAAAACGCCCTGGAAAAGCCGGACTTGGCACAGCGTATAAATTTGGGTTTAAATGGGCTTTAGAGCGTGATTATGATGTCATTGTGCAAATGGACGCCGATGGTTCACACGATGCCAATGAAATTCCCAAGATGGTTTGTGGACTAGAAAAAAATGATGTAATTATTGGCAGTCGCTATATTCATGGTGTCAGTGTTGTGAACTGGCCGATAAGACGATTGATATTGAGCTACGGCGCCAATGTGTATTCAAAAATTATTACCGGTATGCCCATCAAAGATGCAACCGGTGGATTCAAAGTGTGGAAGCGGGAAGTTTTGGCAAGTATAGATTTTGATACTGTACGTTCCCAAGGGTATTCATTTCAGATTGAAATGAATTTCAGGGCTTGGCATAAAGGCTATTCAATAGAAGAACATCCCATCATTTTTATCGATCGAACAGTAGGTGAGTCCAAGATGTCCAAAGCCATTATGATCGAAGCAATCTTCATGGTCTGGCGCCTACGCATCTGGAAATTGTTTGGCTGGCATAAATAATATGAACTCAAAAGTATCAGTAATCATCGTCAGTTATAACGTCAAAGAATATCTCGATCACGCTATTGATTCGTTGATACGCACGAGTGAAGACAGCCTAGAAATTGTTGTAGTTGATAACAATTCTTTTGACGGGACTGTTGCACATATTATGAATTTATATCCCGATGTAATTGTTATTGACAATGAAGATAATGTTGGTTTTGGAAAAGCTGTGAATCAAGCATCAAAAGTTGCTCATGGTGATTATTATCTGATATTAAATCCTGACACTGTTGTCCAAGAGAATACCATTTCTACATTTGTTAACTATTTGGAGAAAAATAAAAATGTGGGTATGGTTGGACCAAAAATTCTGAATTCTGATGGAACACTGCAGGCAGCATGCAAGCGTTCTTTTCCAACTTTAAGAGTAGCGATTCCTAAATTGCTTGGATTTGATAAACTGTTTCCAAAATCGGAATGGGCTGGAAAATATAACTTGACATATCTTGATCCAGATCAGACCTGTGCTGTGGATGCTATTAGCGGTTCGTGTATGTTTATTCGGAAAGAATTGTTTTATGAATTAGATGGGTTTGATGAACAGTTTTTTATGTTTGGCGAGGATCTGGATATTTGCTATCGGATTTGGCAAACCAGTTATGAGGTACATTATTTGCCCGAGACTCAAATTGTCCATTATCAGGGTGAATCAGTCAAGTCTGCACCTTTTGACAGTATCAATGCCTTTTACAATGCCATGATCCTTTTTGCTGAAAAGCATTATTCTGTAAGCCAGGGATTCCTGACAAAATGGGCAATTCGTTCTGGTATTGCGATCAGAAAATTTATTACTCAACTTGGCGAATTGCGTTCTCAATTATTGTCGTTGTTCTTTGATGCTGTTGTAGTAACAGTAGCATTCTTAGTTGCCATCCCATTTAGGTTTGATCACTTTGAGCCCATCGTTATGAGCGGTGGACTTGTCCCCGTTGTTTATATCCTGTTTTGGATCGTAGTGGGATCATTATTCCAACTTTATTCCCGATATATATTATCTTATACACGTGCAATACTTTCTTCGCTAACCGGGTTTTTTCTGGCAGTAGCTTTTACATATTTCTTTAAGCAATTTGCTTTTTCCAGGTTAGTTATCATTTTGGCAACGGTCATCATAACAATATTTATTCCCGGTTGGCGAGTGTTGGTGCATTATCTCATGTCCCGAGGATTTTTACGGCCTATCAAGGAAAAGCATAATATCCTGTTCACTAGGAAAACATTGATCATTGGTTCCGATGGCGAAGGGACTCGAATTGCAAATCATATTCTTAAGCGTTTTGACACTGGACTCGATGTTGTTGGCTTTGCTGATACACATCCAAGACATGACGAATTACCCTTACCATTTTTAGGTAGTATTTCCGATCTAAAAGGAATTGTAAAAACACATGCTATTCGCGAATTTATTTTTTCAAATACAGCTTTTTCCAATGAAGAAATACTAAACATAATGGATACAACAAAAGAAATGCGCCTGACGTATAGAATGGTCCCTCGCCATCAGGATATTTTATTAGGGAAAGCATCCATTGAAGAGATAGGTGAATATTCATTTGTAAACATCGAATACACGCTCTTTAATCGGCTGCATGCGATCACTAAACGCTTATTTGATACATTTATATCATCAGCTTTATTAATCTTGTTTTCGCCGATAATTCTGTTGAGATGCATTGGCAGTTTGCCGAAAAAAGTGGAATTCTGGGGTCAGGACAATAGTCGTTTTTACGGTCGAATTTTTAATAGTAACTATGGATTTATACATGACCTCCCGTTGTTATGGTCGATCGTGACAGGGAAGATGAGTCTGGTGGGTTCATCATTAATCCGAACAGAAGAAAATGATCCCAAACTCCTATGCATGCCGGGACTTACTGGGTTGGAACGGTTAAGGAATGTTAAATTCACAGAGCAAGATAGGCGTTTATTGGATCATTATTATGTTCAAAATCAAAGCCTGTCTTTTGACATTGAAATTATAGTGAAAACAGTATTTAACGGATAATGGCAGATTTTTATTTAGACTTTGAAAAACCCCTGAAAGTGATCGATCAGAAGATCATAGAAATGGAGACCAGCGACGATCCAGACTCGAAGAGATCTCGGATCGAAGAGTTGAAAGAACAGCGAAAACAGGAGTTGAAATCGATCTTTTCAGGGTTGACCCGCTGGCAGCGTGTGCAAATAGCCCGCCATCCTCAAAGGCCCTTCAGCTTGGATTATATTCAAAAACTAGCGCCGGATTTTGTAGAACTTCATGGAGATCGACATTTTGCGGATGACCCTTCTTTAGTGGGCGGACTGGGCTCAATTGATGGACAATCGATCTTATTTATAGGACAGCAGAAAGGCCGCAATACGAATGAAAACCTATTCCGTAATTTTGGAATGATGCGTCCGGAAGGTTATCGGAAAGCACTCCGCTTAATGAAACTGGCTGAAAAATTCAATGTACCCATCGTTTCATTAATTGATACACCTGGAGCGTATCCCGGAATTGGAGCAGAGGAAAGAGGTCAGGGTGAAGCCATTGCCAAGAATCTGCTGGAAATGTCACGATTGAAAGTACCGATCTTGGTAATTATCATTGGCGAAGGAGCGAGCGGAGGTGCTTTAGGTATCGGTGTCTGTGATCGTATGCTAATGTTGGAAAACACGTGGTATTCTGTCATCAGTCCTGAAGGATGCGCCTCCATTTTATGGCGCGATGCGGCTTTAGCTTCAAATGCAGCTGACGCTATGAAAGTTACTCCAAAAGATTTACTGGAGATGGGGATTTGTGATCGGATAATCGCAGAACCGTTGGGTGGTGCCCATCGTAAACCTGATAAAATGGTAGAATCGTTAAAATCAGTGATATTGGAAGAACTCAACGCATTGCTGCAAACTGACCCTGATGCATTTTTGGATCAACGTATCTCCCGTTATGATGCCATGGGTGTATTTACTGAGTCTGCGTGATTTCTTTCGATTATTATATCAAGGTATACTATAAAGATATCGATAAGATGGGTGTGGTGTATTACACACGCTATTTGGAATATTTTGAAGCGGCCCGGACAGAAATGCTCAAGTCAATCGGGCTCATTGTAACCGATATAGAAAATAAAGGATTCTTTCTCCCCGTTGTTTCAGCCCATTGTGATTATAAACAGGGTGCCAACTTCGAAGATGAAATAACTATTCGAACATCCATAAAGGAAATGCCCAAGGCTAGAATGAAAATAGAATATGAAGTATTAAAAGATGATATTTTGCTGGCTTCTGGTTATACGATACATGGCTTTATTGACCATGATGGCAAAGCCAAGCGGCCCCCTAAATTATTTCAGCAGGTTATGCAGAATTATTTCTAACTATTTTCTGCTCTAAATAAATATATCCCTTCACCATTCACTTCATGTTTTTCTAATGATACGTTAGAAAAACCAGCATTCTCGATCTCTTTTGTTACTTTTTCCGGGTTTGACAATGGTCCATCTCCATGTCCACACGAATCATTTGCAACTATCTCATCGCTGATGATCAATCGTCCACCGGGCATTAACACACGTAATACTTCCTCAAAACCCTTTTTATAGTCACTCCAATGATGAAGCGAATTTATGGCTGTGCAAATAGTTATGGATGAACTGGGTAATGGGATTTCTTCGGTGCCGCCTTCAAGGAAATGAATATGTTTAATATCATTTGAAGTTTGTTCATTCGCAATTCGAATCATGCCCGGTGTCGGATCAATTCCTGTAATGGTCCCCTTTGTAATGATTTTTGCTGCTTCCCTGCAGGCTGTTCCACTGCCGCAGCCAATATCTAGTAAATGATCTTCAGTTTTTAAACCTGCATGATGAATGGTCAAGGCATTGGAAATATGATCACCATATTCAGCTACATACCATTCAACTGTTTTGTCGTCCCAAAGAGGAGCATTTTGATCATGATCTTCAGAAAGATGATCCTGGTACATCACGACTTCTTATTTATTAAATACACTGCAAACATTGCTAGAATACTTCCTGTTGCAATCGTAATCGTTAATTCTTCATTTAAGAATAACATAGCGAACAGCATGGCTGTTACAGGAACGGTGAAAATAAATGAGCTGGCTTTTTGAGGACCCAATTGCCTTGATGCTAGAAAATATATTGTTGTACCAAAAGCCATTGCGCCAACGGCCAAAAACAACATATTCAGCCAGAATACCCAATCAAACTGAAAAATGGATAACAAAGGTTGATCAAAAGCAAGCAGGAGGCTCAGTAGACTGGCAATACCAAAACACCAGAAGCTGTATGGAATAAATGGCATTACATCTTTTGAACGAGATGTGATCAACGTGACTGCAGCCCAAGATAATGAAGCCAAAAGAAAGTGAGCATTTCCACTTTGCAGAAGCATATCCATGTCCATATTCCAAATATTTATGATCATTCCACCACCAATGAAACCTATGATCATGCCAGCAATATCTTTTTGATATAATGGAATATTGAATAGTATCGCTGCCAAGATAGCTGTATTGATAGGGTTAAGAGTTGTTACGAGAACGCCGCCAGCACCAGCTAAACCAACTTGCGTACCGCGAAAATAAAAATAATTGTAAGAGGTCATGAATAGTGCATTCAAGGCGATGAATCGCAAACTCTTGCCATTGATGGAAAAACTATTTTTTGTAAAGTAAACAATAGGAGCAAAAGATAGGGTAGCAAATACGAATCGCCAAAACGTCATCAGCGGGGCATCTCCATACATTCCCACGATCTTGGCATTTGTCCAAGATAACCCCCAGGTAACCATGGCGATCATGGTTACTATATAGAGCGTGGTCTTACTGGGGTTCATTAATAAAAAGGAGGAGAATCACATCCTGAAAACAGGGAAATTATGATCGGGAATTGGCGCGTTTGCTACAGCTTTTAATGCTGTAGCAAGAACTTGTCGTGTTTCCAAAGGGCTTATAACGCCATCATCCCAAAGTCGAGCGCTGGCATAGTAAGGATGGCCTTCTTTCTCATATTTCTCCAAAATGGGATTGCGCAGTTCATCCCATTCTTCAGTGCTCATTTCTTTTCCTTCAGATTTAAGCTGATTTTTTTTAATGGTGGCCAGTACATCCGCAGCCTGATCTCCACCCATCACTGATATGCGGGCATTGGGCCACATCCACAAAAAGCGCGGCTGATAAGCTCGACCAGACATGGCATAATTCCCGGCTCCAAAGCTCCCACCGATGATGATTGTTATTTTAGGAACGTTCGCAGTGGCTACTGCTTGGACCAGCTTTGCTCCGTCTTTGGCAATTCCACCTTGTTCAGCATTTTTCCCGACCATGAATCCGGTAATATTTTGCAGAAAAAGGATTGGTAGTTTACGCTGACAACAGAGTTCTACAAAATGAGCACCTTTTAACGATGTTTCACTGAAGAGCACACCATTGTTGGCAACGATTCCCAAGGGTATGCCTGCGATCTTTGCAAAACCAGTAACGAGTGTTTTTCCATAATCAGCTTTGAATTCCTGGAGTTTAGAACCATCTACAATACGGGCAATAATCTCACGGACATCAAATGTCGTTCGATGGTCTTTTGTCAGGATTCCCAGAATCTCATCTGCATCGTATTTGGGTTCACGAAAACCACTTACTTGAGTTGATTCTTTGACAGGGAAGTGGGCAATAATATTTCTGCAAATGGAAAGTGCTTCTTCATCATTTTCAGCGAAATGATCTGCAACACCACTGATACGGGTATGCATTTTGGCTCCACCCAATTCTTCAGCAGTTGCATCCTGGCCAATAGCTGCTTTGACTAATGGTGGTCCTCCTAGGAAGATAGTCCCAGTTTTATTCACGATAATCGCTTCGTCACTCATTGCGGGAACATAGGCTCCACCGGCCGTGCATGATCCCATAACGGAAGCTATCTGCGGAATGCCTTTAGCGCTCATCTGGGCTTGGTTATAAAAGATGCGTCCAAAATGATCCCTATCCGGAAATACTTCATCCTGCTTTGGTAAAAATGCGCCACCGCTATCAACGAGGTAAATGCAGGGCAGGTGGTTTTCTAATGCAATTTCCTGGGCTCGTAAATGTTTTTTGACTGTGAGTGGATAGTAAGTGCCGCCTTTCACCGTTGCATCATTTGCAACCAAAATACATTGCCGGCCTTCAACTGTTACTATTCCTGTAATGATCCCGGCGGCAGGGAGGTAATCATCATAGACCTCATGAGCAGCGAGAGCAGAAAATTCCAGGAATAATGATTCATCATCTTTGAGCAGATCGATACGTTCACGGGCAGTGCGTTTTCCACGCTTGTGATGTTTTTCGATTCGTTGAGGAGAACCCATTTTGCGCACTTTTTTCAATAATGATTCAAGATTTGCTGATAAGTCTTTATGAAAAGCGAAGCGTTCTTTATAACGATCTGAATCGGTTTTGATTTTTGTTTCAATAAGGCTCATGAATTAATTTAAATAAGATTGAATAAAATTTACTGCTGCTGATAATTTTTGATCATCAACACCTGTCTCAATTCCTAATTCCTTGCAAAGATTTAATACAGAACCTGTACTTACATTTCCTGAAGCACCGGGAGCAAAAGGGCATCCGCCAACTCCACCGGCACTGGAATCAAAAGTGCTGATACCATATTCCAATCCAACTCTTATGTTTTCAAGGGCATGATTGTAGGTATCATGGAAATGCAATGCAAACTGATTTGCATCATGTAGAGATAGAATTAGATCCAGTGTATTTCTGACATCATCCGGTGTTGCTTTTCCAATAGTATCACCTAGTGAAATTTCATCTATCCCCAATTCCAACAAAGCATCAATGACCGGTAAAACATTTTCTGGTTCCATCTGTCCTTCATAGGGGCACACCCATACGGTAGAAATATAACCGCGGACTCGCATGTTGTTATCTTGAAAAGATGTTTTCATTTTCTGGAAACGAGTAATGCTTTCTTTGATACTACAATTTATATTTTTTTGTGAGAATGTATCACTGGCTGCCGTAAAAACAGCCACAGAAGAATAGTTGGCATCCAATGCCCGCTCTAATCCTTTAATATTTGGGATTAATGCCGTATACAAAATATTCGAATCTCGTATGATTTCTGTCGATACCTCTTGCGCATCAGCCAATTGCGGGATCCATTTCGCAGACACAAAACTGGTGACTTCGATTTCGGGTAATTTTGCTTCAGATAGAGTGTTGATGAACTGGATTTTTGCGTCTGTGGGTATGGTTTGTTCAATACTTTGAAATCCATCACGCGGGCCCACTTCCACGATGCGGACAGCAGCAGGGAGAGAGTTCATTTTATTTTGCCCATGAAGGAGGACGTTTTTCCAAAAATGCTGATAATCCTTCCTGACCTTCATCAGAAGCACGCAATTCAGCGATTAATTCTGCTGAATTTGTACTATCCATATTACGACAATATTCCTTGAAGCGCGAGATTGCCTGTGGACTGGCTTTCTTAACTTGTTTGATAACAGCTTCTGTCATTTCATCGAGTTCGTTTTCTTTAACGGCAAAATGCACAAGTCCAATATCTTTAGCGTATGAACCATCAAATCGTTCTCCGGAAATACCCAGGGCACGAAAGTAGGAATTACCTATTTTGTTAACTGTAAATGGCCCAATTACTGCCGGAACAATTCCAATCAATACTTCACTCAAACAAAATGAAGTATTTTCAGCGGCGACGACAATATCACAAACAGTACACAGCCCAAATCCTCCACCGTAAGCGTGACCATGGACTTTGCCAATTACGGGTTTAGAACAATTATCTACTGCAGTATACATTCCCTCCAGTTTGTTTCCGGCCGCGACATTTTTATCCCAATCCATCTGTCCCATTTTGCGCATATTTTCAAGGTCAACACCAGCACAGAATGAATGACCATTTCCAGAAAGTAGGATAATGCGCACATCGGGATTTTTATGCAGTTTAGCGAAAACGTCAGTTATTTCCTGGATCATCTCTGTATTCATCGCATTGCGAACATCAGGACGATCCAATGCTACTGCAGCAATTTGATTCTTTATATCGATATTTATTGTTTCGTAATTCACAATTTGCTTCTCATAAAATATAGAAAAACCTATATGTAAAATTTGCTTTTTTCAGCCATCAATACCAAGAAATAAAAAAGGGCGCCAGCAGCGCCCCTTTATTCATAAAAAAATAAATAAATCAAAAGTAATATTTTCGATTGTCGACAATTTCCGCTGCTGTTTTTAATTCAATAAGCCATGTATCAAACGCTACCTGCTGGGCATTGTTTGTTAAAGTTGTATAAATATTTTTTTCTTTATTCTGAAAATCTGTTGAATCAAAAGGTGCAACACCCAATAGCCTGACCAATGTATACCCGCGAGCTGTTTCCAAAGGTCCCACAACATTGCCAATTTCACTATTCATCAAAGCGCCAATGACTGCATGGCTGCGGCCGATGGAATTAAAACCCCGGGATAATTCTTTCTTATCTCTGGCAACCAGTTCCAGTCTAATGTCATCGGAAACAAGGTCCGTTAAAGATGCACCTTCGTCAATTATTGATTTAGTAGCATTTGCTAATTCGAGTGCAGCAGTTTTCTGCTTTTCAATAGTGACTGTTCTGATTAACTGTGATTTAACATTTTCAAACGGTTTTGTTCCTGCAGGTATGATTGAATCCAATACTGCAATAACGAAAAAGTTATCATTTTCTAAACGATCTGAAACAGAGCCTATTTCGGTCTGATCACTAAAAGCAAATTGAACTACGTCACGGAGAAAGCCAATTCCCGGTACCGAAATAGATAAGGTTTCCAAATTCTCCGCTTTCAGGTCTGTAACCTGGTGGGTATCCAAGGCGGCTGTAAAGCCATAATCCTCGGCGTCATAACTGAAACGGGTTGCTTCGCGCCTTAATGATGCCCGTGTTTGCGATCCCATGTTAATATTCAACAGAATATGGGAAGCGTTTATTTCTTCCTTATCATTTGTTTGGCGTTTTTGAAGAATTTTGATAACATGATACCCAAAGCGGCTTAACACCGGCCCCACAATATCACCTTCATCAGCAGCAAACGCAGCTTCTTCGAATGACGGGACCATTTGGCCTTTTCCAAACCAGCCCAGATTACCGCCACGTCCTGAATCCGGAGTCACCTGGTTTCCCGGATCTTCGGTAAATTGGTCAGCAAGTTGCGCAAAGTCAGTTCCGGATTTTACTTCAGCAATGATTTCGAGAGCTTCTTCATATACTCTGATGGTATCCAATTGAGACGGAGCTTTTTTCCAGCTTACATAACGTATATTGCGAGTTTCCTCTTTAGCAAATGATTCGAGGTCAGCTTCATAAGCCTGCCGCACTTCTGCATCTGTTGGCTCGTTTACTTCATCCTTCAGTTTCTGACCAATAACATGAATTCCCTCAATCGTGTAATCAACATTATCTTTAATGTATTGTTTTAGAACTTCATCCTTGGTCACGATCACACTGGAAGCAATGTACTGCTGCAATTTGTAATTGGGGATAAAGGTAATTTTCATGAACTGTTCAATTTCCACCCATTCATTTCCTTGCGGATTATTAATGGCCTGTTCATACTTTACCCGGTCAAAAACGCCATCAGTTGAAAATATAGGATCCTGTAATAAAAACTGTGGTGGATTATTTTTTAGATGATAGAGGACTTCTTCATCAGATGCCGTCAATTCTAATTCATCTATCTTTTGATATAAAAGGATATCTTGAACGTAATTATCCCATACTTCATTTCTTATGCTGTACAGCTGTTGTTCGTTCGGTTCCTGTCCGCCGGAACGGTATTGTCCCATGCGCAGATTCACTGCGCGAGTAAATTCATCGGGAGTAATGCGTGTTCCATTAACAACGCCAATCGCATCTGCTGGATTGATGCGGCCAAAGATTTGATCGATGATGTTGGCGCCACCTACCAATCCGCCGATGGTCATGCTCAATAAAAACATAATAAGCAACATCCACAAGACGAAATGCATACGATTACGCATGGTAGTCATTAAAGCCATAATTTTCCTGTAATAATACTATTGTGAAGTAAAAAATACCTGATTTTAAGCTATCAGGGCCGGCAAATTTAATTTTCTTATATAAGCAAACAAAGCACTACCGACATGAATTATAGTGCTGTAAACTTTGTAATGCAGCAAGTAATTATAACGCGTCATGGTGGGCCGGAGGTATTGCACGTACGAGAAACAGCTGAACCGCAATTAAAATCAGGTGATGTACTGATTGACGTTCAATTCAGCGGTATCAACTTTGCGGATTTACTCATGCGCATGGGGTTGTATCCCTCAGCACCAAAACCACCCTTTACACCGGGATATGAAGTCAGTGGCGTCATCGCCAAAGTTGGATCTACTGAAAATGATGAACTGCTTGGTAAATCAGTGGCCGCATTAACAAAATTTGGTGGTTATTCATCTAAAGTTGTTGTTAAAAAAGACCGCTTGATAGCTCTTCCAGATGGAATTGATATGGCACCAGCGGCAGCTATGCCAGTCGTGTATCTAACATCGTATGTGATGTTATCTCTCCAGGCACATTTACAAAAAGACGAATGGGTTTTAATCCACAATATTGGCGGAGGTGTTGGACTGGCTGCAACTGAATTGTCCAGAATGATTGGCGCTAACATTATAGGTACAGCTTCAGTAGGTAAACACGACCGTTTGCGAGAAAAGGGAATACATCATTTAATTGATTATAATACAGAAGATTTTGTTGCCCGCGTTAAAGAAATAACAGAAGGAAAAGGTGTGGATGTGATTATCGATCCCATCGGCGGGGAAAACCTGAAAAAAAGTTATAAAGCGCTGGGGTCATTTGGTCGTTTAGTGGCGTTTGGATTTTCAAAAGCCGTATCCGGTCCCCGCAGAAAAGTTTTGCATTTATTTAAAGAATATATCAAGACACCTAAATTCAGTCCCATTAAATTAATGGGACATAACAAGGGCGTCTTTGGATGTCATTTGGGAATGTTAATGGATCGACAGGAGCTGTTGCAGGAGTGTATGCAAAAATTGATGTCCTATTTTCAAAGCGGCGATATTAATCCTCATGTAGACCGCGTTTTTCCGTTGAACAGAGTCAAAGATGCTCACCAGTATATTATGGACCGCCGCAACTTTGGTAAGGTACTTTTAGCGGCAGATGACCAGTAAACATCCGACCCCTGAATCCCATCCATTCTTACAGGGCAGTGGTGAATTAACTGTTCTGTATCATGAAGTAGTTAATTGTACTACGTGCCCGCGCATTGTTGATTTCCGAACAAAAGTTGCCAAAGAAAAGCGGAAGCAGTATATGGACTGGACATACTGGGGGAGAGGCGTGCCAGGTTATGGAGATCCGAACGCAGAATTATTACTGGTTGGTCTGGCTCCGGCTGCTCACGGCGGAAACCGCACTGCTCGCGTTTTCACTGGAGATAAATCTGCTGATTTTCTCGTCATGTGCCTGCATGAAGCGGGATTAGCTAACCAGCCCAATTCAGATGCATTGGATGATGGTTTGGAACTATATAATACCTTTATGACGCCAATATTAAAATGTGTACCACCACAGGATAAGCCCACAGCGGAAGAATTAAGAAATTGCTCAACCTATTTCAATCGAGAAATGGATCTGCTTGAGAATGTGAAAGTGATCCTGGCTCTGGGAAAAATAGGATTTGATGGTTGTTTAAGATATTTCCGTCAATTTTTTGAATTGAAGATGAAAGATTTCCCTTTTGGCCATGATGTGACTTATACTTTACCTAATGGAATCATTATGAAAGGATCTTATCATCCCAGCCCGCGAAATGTGAATACAGGCCGCTTGAACAAAGAAATGATGTTGAAGTTATTAAATGGATTGCCGCTTTAATGGAACGTGATTACCAGATCATCGTTTGGGGAGCCACAGGATTCACAGGCCAGATCGTCACGGAATATTTACATAATAATTATGGAAGTGAGATCCGCTGGGCCATCGCGGGACGAAATCTCGAAAAACTCCAAAACGTAAAACAAAAATTGCAACTAGATGCAAACATAGAATGTTTGGTGGGAGATAGTTTTGATGAAGCTTCATTAAGGGTCATATCTTCCAGAACGGATGTCATCATTTCGACTGTTGGTCCTTATGCACTTTATGGCAAAGCATTAGTGAGCGCCTGCGTGCAAACCAAGACTGATTACTGTGACCTCACAGGCGAAATACCATTTGTTAAAGATTCCATCGATTCATTTCATGAGCAAGCCAGAGCAAATGAAGTAAAGATTGTGCACTCCTGCGGCTATGATTCAATTCCTTCAGATATCGGTTGTTTGCTCCTTCAGGAAAAAGCAAAAGAGAAATATGGGAAACCTGCTTCAAATGTGAAATTATTCGTGCTGGGTACGAAAGGAAAATTCAGTGGAGGAACAGTAGCCAGTATGATCAACCTGATGAAGGAGGCAAAAGATCCTGAAAAACGCCAGATTCAATCTGACCCCTATATATTATGTAAAGATGTGATCGCAGGAATGCCAAATCAGCGCATACAAAATTTTGTGTGGTATGATCCGCGCATAGAAAAATGGACGGCTCCTTTTGTCATGGCACGATTCAATTCACGTATTGTTTTCAGAACAAATGATCTTATGCAATATGATTATGGCCGGGATTTTATGTATGATGAGGGTTTAGCTGTCGGTTATGGAATGCGCGGGAGATTCCGGGGATCAATGTTTATGCTCGCTATAGGTATTTTTATAAAATTAATGTCCATGTCACTAACTAGATCGCTCCTCCAAAAAACGGTATTACCCAAACCGGGGGAAGGTCCTTCAAAAGCAGAACGGGAGGGTGGTTATTTTAAAGTTAAAATTATTGGCGAAGATGAGGAAGGTGAAAACAGGACAGAAGTCTTAATAGCGGATAGTAATGATCCCGGCTATGGCAGCACGTCAAAAATGCTGGCGGAAACGGCTTTGTGTTTAGCATTGAATGCAGACATGCTGCCGAAACAATATGGTGTGATTACACCTGCAGTAGCCATGGGAACATTAATTGCTGGCCGTTTGAAAAAAGCGGGTTTTATTATAACTGTAGATGGTTAATATTGCTTAAAAATGAACAGGAGAAGAATACCCCTAATCCCCAAAGGGATAAGATTTAAGCAAGAGCCCCGCCCATTAGCGGGGTTTTTTGTTTCCCCAATATTTGTTCTTACATTCCAGTGATGAAAAGATACATTCTACTATTAGCCTTATTACTGGCTTCGCTGCTTTACCCTCAATCCAAGATAGATATTAATGATTTGGTAGAAGTAGATGGCAAAATGTATAGGCCTTCAAATGACAAACTCTATTCAGGTATAGTATATGATTCATATACAGGTACTGGAGAAAAAAAGTTAGAGGGTTTTTATAGAAATGGATTAAAGAATGGAAAATGGACCTGGTGGAATATTTTGGGAGGTATTGTCAGCACAGGCAACTTCAGGAAAGGACTGCTTTATGGCCAGTGGAAGTATTATCATAGTAATGGCCAATTAAAGGCTAGAGGGAGCTACAGGAACGGAGACGGCACTAACAGAGACGAATACGGCTTAACCGCGCACGGCCGTCATGGGAAATGGATATTCTGGTATGATAGCGGTTCCAAGTCTGCAGAGATTTCATATAAAAATGGTGTGATAGATGGAGTGTGGATTTCCTTGAATGAGCAGGGCCAAAAAGTATGGGAAGGCACACTAGAGGAATATAAAATTGCAGAGGAAGAAGCAAAGCTAAAAGCTGAAAAAGAAGCCAGGTTAATAGCTGAAGAAGCAGCACGATTAGCCGAAGCAGCACGGTTAGCCGAGGAAGCTCGATTAGCCGAAGAAGCACGGTTAGCCGAGGAAGCTCGATTAGCCGAGGAAGCTCGATTAGCCGAGGAAGCTCGATTAGCTGAAGAGGCACGGTTAGCTGAGGAAGCTCGATTAGCCGAAGAGGCACGGTTAGCTGAAGAGGCACGGTTAGC